>ENA-UOXR01003575-UOXR01003575.1-bioreactor-metagenome-genome-assembly--contig:-NODE-3575-length-13070-cov-4.362582_pt1 | contig 13070 bp, 8 predicted proteins | sample MGYA00238164_ERZ764825 | MGnify/ENA primary metagenome ERZ764825 (study PRJEB28920, sample SAMN05720171) | bioreactor metagenome | isolation source: Anaerobic biogas reactor | place: USA:Washington...
GCCGGAGGCGGACATGGCATCCCGGATCCACTCGTTCTTGTTGCCGCCTGTGCCGACGGTTGCGGTCTCGAAGACGACGAGGGGTTTTTGCCGGGCAGAGGGACTCAAACCCTTAAGTTCAGCGACAGGGGCCTCAAAGATCTCCCGAAAGGATCTCCACCCGCTCTCCCATCCGTGAATCTCTTTCTTCCTGGTTGTTCCCCAGTTGTACCCGTCCACGCCGAGGATATCGACATAGTCGTCTCCCGGGTAGTAGGCGGACAGGACGTTCCATGAGGCGGAAGGGTCGAAAGTCGTGCCCGGTACAGACTCCGCGTTGGGGCAGAACACCCACAGAACATTGCCGGCGCCGGACCGTTTGAAGATCTCGACGACATACCGGTACATCTTCCGGTAGATGACGGGGCTTTCCGGACCGTATTTATTCTCCGTCGTGCCCCAGTGATAACGCTTCAGATTCATCTCGTGGGCGAAGCGCATGAGCAGGGGCTTCCTCCAGGAGCGGGCCTTTTCCGCGAACCGCTCTATGTAGCGGTCGTACCGGCCGCCAAGCACATCGGCATGGGGGATGGCGATCTCCCTGCCGGCCATCACGAACATGGGCTCCCAGGTGATGCAGGGGAGGGCGCCGGTCGCCGTGATGGCTTCGAGGCTTTCCAGGGGGAATTCGCCGGAGGACCCGTCCTCGAGGGGGGGCCACTGGAGGAAGAAGACGACCATGTCGGGATGAAGGCCGGTTGCCGCCTCGAGGCCCTCGATCCTTGCAGGGGTTATGGGGTAACCGTCGAGGGCGAAGCCCCACAGCGAAGGCCCCGTTCCCGATGTGAGGCAGGATGACGGGAAGAGTATGGCGACGGCCATCAGGAAAAGACAGGCTGTCCCGCACGGTCTCATCCGGCTATCCTCTTGTCTCCCCGGGCTCTTCCACGGGGGTGTTGAAGTAGAATATCGACGAGAGTATCGCGGCGTGATAGAGGCACCAGAAGACGTTGACCAGTATCCCGGCGAAGGGTTCTCTCTCGTACACGAGCCTCATGACTCCCCATGTCGCGGCGCTGATGCATATGGCCCACAGGAGGATCTGGGCCCACATGGCCCGAAGAGGCAGGGCGCGACTCGTTCCTTTCGGCGTGATGCCGAAGGTGCCCTTGAAGCCGATCAGGGCAAGGGCGCTCGACTTCATGAAGACAGGGAAAGTGATGAAGGTCAGGAGCTGCCCCGACATGAGGTCGCGTATCGTGTAGCTGCGTTGTTTCAACGTCCAGTAAAAGGTGGTAAGGGTGATGATGATGTAGGGGACGAAGATGAGGAAATAGAAATCGGGTCTGGCGAAGTACACGGGTACATTGAAGAACAGGAAGATGGGTGGACATATCATCATGATGAAGAATACGAAGCCGATGAAATACCATGTGCTCGACAGGAAATACTCCCACCACTGAAGGAGCGTAAGGCCGCGGGGCCGGCGGATGAAGGTGGCCATGAGCTTTCTCAAGAGCCCTATTGTTCCCAGGGACCACCTGAACTGCTGTTTGAAATAGCCCCCCAGGTCCTCGGGCCCTATCTGGAAGGTCCGCACCCTGTTTATATATGTTGTCTTCCACTTCATGAGATGGAACTGGAGGGACGTGGCAAAGTCCTCGGTGACGGAGGATTCATCGAATCCGCCGACGCTTTTCAGGGCCTCGCGACGGAAAAGGACGTTCGTGCCGCAGCAGAAGGTGGCGTCCTTTGACGCTTTGCCCTCGCATATGTACTCATAGAAGACCGTCTGCTGCAGTCCGGCGGCGCGGGCGATGCGGTTGGAATCGAAGTTGATGTAGTACTGCGGGGTCTGGATGAAGGCCAATTCGGGGTTGTCCTCCATCCGGGCGACCAGGGGTTCCAGGAAGTCGGGGAATGGATTGGAGTCGGCATCGAAGACGACCATATACCGTTCCGTTTCTTTCTTGATCTTCTTGGAATAATTGTGGAATACGAATCCCTCCCTCGTCTGTCCATCAAGGTATTCCATGAAATCGTTGATGATCCCCGCCTTTGCCCCGTGCCATTTCCTGCGGAAGAGGTCGACTCCGACGTACTGGCAGAGCTCTTCGATGGACCTCTTGTAGGCCTCCATGTTCTCGGGAGTGTCCCAGGGGACATCATAACGGGTGTCGTCCAGGAAGTAGATGTACTTGTTGGGGTACGATAGATTGTAGAAGGTGATGAGAGAGTTCTTGACCACCTCGAGGGGTTCCTTGTAGGAGGGCATGACTATGGCGACCGGCGGATAGGCCGGCAGGGGTTCCGTGGGGAGCTCTTTCCGCGAGAAGTCTCTGCGCGTCCACGCGACGGAGAGGATCTCCAGGAAGTATCCTATGCCGTGGACGAGGATGAATATCTCGGCCATGAGCAAAAGGAGCGCGAGGGCCTTCTCGTACCACACATGATCGGTGATCATGAAGAGGATGATGCGCACGATAAGGTACACGGCGGCGAGTGCCATGGCGGCAACGGGGGCCGCCATGATGAGAGCGATTTTTGAGGACGCGGGACGTTTCTCGTTCATCTCAGAATCGGTACCTCACCCACGCCCACGCCCCCGTGGCGTCCCATTTCGGGGACGTGTGGGCGAGGCCCTTTATGCCGACGAACCAGTGCTTCAGGAACTCCCAGTTCCATTCACCCTCGATCTTCGCGTAGGGATTGTTCTCGGAGTCCGTGCCGAAGGAGGCCTTGAGATCGTAGAAATGCTGCTCCGCCCCGCAGATGAAGGTCTTCGAGAGGTCATGCCGCCACTCGAGGATGACGCTGCCGGCGAGATAGTCCCGGGGGGCCCAGTAGGGGTGGATCATGTCGACGAGCTCCCCGTCGCGGTAGACGTATTCGTTGTCGTGGCGGGTATTGCGCATCTCTCCGGAGGCGGCCACCTTGAAGGTCCGCGGGTGGTCGGTGAGGGCATGGCCGGCAGCGAGGCTGACGAGGCTGCCGCTGTTGGAGTCGTTGTAACCTGTGTACTCCGCCTTGCCGCTCACCTCAAACCTGCGGGTAACGTTACTATTGAAGGCGACGAAGACGCGGTCCGCCTGCGTGCCCTGAACTATGCCGAAATAGTTGTATATCTCGTCCGTGCGGGCATATCCGGCGCCGAGGCGCACCCGGTCATCGAGATCGAACCAGACCGTCCCGTGGCCCGTGTCCCTGTCGGCGAGGGTCTTCGAGTCATATCTCTTGTGCGTAAAGGAGCCCTCCGCCTTCACGAAGGGGCTGAAGACCCCGGCGAAGCCGACCGAGACACCGCTGGCGCCGTAGGTCGCGTGATCGAAGTCGGGTGTATCAAGCCAGCGATGGCCCTTGAAAAAGAAATGGTACTGGCACCTGACGGGAACGTCGACGGTGACATCGAAGCGGTTCCGCGTGATGCGGGCGAGGTCTCCCCTGCCTTGCTCGTTCCAGTAAGAGTAATCGAAACGTGCCGAAGGATTGCCCCGGTTCCGGAGCCTCCCGGCGGCTTCCCCGGCAAGGGAGTGAAGCGGGTCGATGGCGAGAAGCCTTTCATAGACCCTTGCCTCGCGGCCGCACAGGCCCAGGGCACAGGCAGCCTGCGCCTCGTCGAAGAGCGCCTCCTCGTTTCCGGGGTTCTCCCTGATGAGGGTCTCGTAGACAGGCAGGGAGCGGGCGAAACGCCCGTCGTAGGCGAGCTTCTTTGCCTCCTTCTCGAGGAGGATCGACCGCTCTATGCGCTCCCGGACCCGTGAGTCGACGGTCTCCTTTTCGTTACCGTGCTCCCGGCGGACCGGTTCCCCGGAGGGAACGGAGAGAGCGGCATCATATGTTTCCATCGCGAGCCCCGGTTTCTTCGCCCACATGGCGGTACGCGCCATCTCCCTGCGCGGAACGGGGTCCGTGGGATCGAGGGCGATGATCTTTCGATAGAGGGCTATGGAGTCGTCATACCGCCTCGACCAGGCGAGGACCCGTGCAAGACCGGTGATGATCTTCGAACTGCCGGGAAATCGCGCCGCAAGGTCCCTGTACAGTGTGATGGATGCCTCGTATTGCCTGGCCGAGGCAAGGGCCTGGGCGAGGGAAATTGAGGCGGGAAAGAAATCGGGATCGCGGCGGAGTGCTTCCTTCAAACAGGCGATGGCTTCGGGGAAGAGGCCATGGGAAAGGTATCGGTCGGCCCATCGGGAAAGGTCGGCCGCGGACAGAGCCGTATCATTGACAATGGATGAGAGAAAGGCGGCCGAGCGCACGGTGTCCGGCCAGTTCACATAGAAACGGGCTGGTATGTTCCCCGGCTCTGCCGCGCGGGCCTTTTCGAAATACCTCCGGGCCTCGGCAGCGTTCTTCTCCCTGAGGTAGGTCCGACCAATGTTCACGCGGACCCCTGCTGCCTCAGCGGTCCGACCGGTCGACCCTTCGTACAGTGACCTGGCCTCGGGATATCTGTCCTGGGACATGAGCGCCTCTCCAAGGACCCGGGAAGCTTCCCTGTCACCCGGCCCGGCCGACAAGGCTTCACGCGCGTATCGTTCTGCCGCGGGAAAGTCCTTTTCGAGGAGCTTTATCGAGGCGAGGGTTGCGAGGGTAACGGCGTCCTTACGGGTAACCATCAGGTCCCTGCAGACACCTTCCGCCTCTTCGTATCGTTCGGAGCTGGCAAGGGTCATCGCGAGCCTCAAGGCCACATCGCGATCACCGGGGTTACCGGCAAGATGCCGCCGGTAGAGAGACCGGGCCTGGGAGAAATCACCCCACATGTTCATCTTGTCTGCAAAGCGGAGCGAGAGGTCCGGCCTGTGTCCCGACGTCCCCAGCGCTTCGAGGTAAAGGTTTCTGCACGCGAGCGCGTGGCCGCGCCCGCATTCGATATCGGCAAGGGCCGCGGCCACGGCGGCATCGCCGGGCTTTCGGGCGTGGAGGCCACGAAGGAGCGAAGCCGCCTCGGCGTCCATCCCGAGGCGCAGAAGGACCTCAGCCGTCTCCGTTTCGATGGTGTTGTCCCCCGGGGCGAGCTTGAGGAGAGCGTGATACTCCGCAAGAGACTCTTTCAACGTGGCATCATCGTAGGAGAGGATCCGCGCCAGAGCGTGGCGTGCTTCCCTGTCCGATACCCTGCCTTCCGGGGGTACGATGGTGACCGTTCGCTCGGCCCGGCAGGGTGCCGCCGGGAACAGGGCCACCATGAGGACCGATAGAAGAATGAGCCTCTTCATGCTATTTCAGCGTTCTCCTGAGTTCCGCCGCGGCTTCACCGTATCTCTTCGACCACATGAGGACCATGGCGTACTTTCTCCTCACCTGTACGTCCCCGGGGAGTGCGGCAAGTATCTTGCGGTATTCGGCGAGGGACTGGTCGTATTGTTTCTCCCAGCTCAGCATCTCCGCGAACCTCAGTCTCGCCGGGTTGTCGCCGGGACGCTTCCCAAGGTATTCCCTGTAAAGCGGGGCGGCCCTGTCGTAAGACTTCCGGTCCCGGTAGAGGTCGGCCATGAGCAGAACCGAATCGACATCGAGCTGGCGGGCGTCGACGCCTTCCAGGACGGCGAGCGCTTCTCCTGCTTTCTTCTGCCAGAAAAGGACCTTTGCCAGTTCGATCCTTGCTTTCGGGAGGTCCGGCCTTTCCTTGAGGAGCTTCCTGTACTCTGTGACGGATTCTTCGTGTCGCCCCGCGTAGCTCAGCACCCGGGCAAGCTCCCATCGTGCCATCCAGTCAGGGATCTCCTGGCCTGCTGTGGGTAAGGTGTCAGACCGTCGGGAGGCTTCACCGGCGAAGGGGCATCCTGGCGCCGCGAGGAAGACAAGGATCGTGATAATGCATGGAACCGCCAGGTAAGCCAGTGATCGATTCATGGTTTCTCTCCCAGGATAGCCCTGTAGCGCAGGATGGCCTCATCATAGCGTCTAAGGGCGGTCAGCGCGCGGGCGAGCCCGAGGGCGGCAGCCCTGTTTCCAGGCTCCTTCGCGAGGAGGGTACGGTACATGTCCGCCGCGCGCGCGTGATCGCCCTGCCGGTCATACAACCCGGCCAGTTCGAGTTCGACGCCGGCGTCGCCGGGGTTTATGGTTGCCAGCTTCCCGAAGGCCTCGATGGCCATCGTCAGATCCCCTGCCTCCGCGTAGGACTTCCCGAGAAGCCTCAGGGTGTCTGTGGGCCGGAAACCTTTCCCGGCCAGGGCGTCGCAGATCGGGATCACCTGTTGCCAGGCCCCCCTTCGGGACAGGTCCTCCGCGGTCCTGTAAAGAAGCCAATCCTGTTTCAGATACCGGTATGACGCCGTTGTTGCCAGGGCGAGGATGATGATCGATATGATAAAGTAAAGGACTTTCATAGGGTTATCGGTCCCGCGGCATCCGGCGATCCACCGTGGAGTATAGCATGTGTGGTGATGGTGTCAATGGAGAAGGGCTATGTGGAGGGGCTTCAGGTCATTCCGGTATTCGTGATTGTGAAGCCGGGGTTTTTGGAATACTATGTGAAATAGAGAAGGAGGTGCCTATGCCTGAGGTACGGTTGAACCAGATCACGGGAGACTGGGTCATCATCGCCACGGAGAGGGCCAGGCGTCCCGAGGACTTCAAGCACGCGAGGGAACATGTCACGCTCCCCGATCATTCGCCGTCCTGTCCTTTCTGCACGGGCAACGAGGGCATGACGCCCTCCGAGACGCTCAGGCTTTCCGATGATGAGGGCCGGTGGACGGTCCGGGTGGTGCCCAACAAGTACTCGGCGCTTACCCCGGAAGGTGTCATCGTGAAGAAGAGGGATGACCTCAGGGAATGCCTTTCCGGTGTTGGGCTCCACGAGGTTATCATCGAATCGCCGATCCACAACACGACGACCGCCCTCCTGCCGCTTGACCGGGTAGCGGACATACTGGTCGCGTACCGACACCGTCAGCTCGCCTTCTACAATGACGACCGCGTCGAACACGTTATAATCTTCAAGAACCATGGCGAGGACGCCGGGACGTCCCTCGAACACCCCCATTCGCAGATAGTCGGGACCCCCGTCTTCCCCGGGCAGGTGATGAACCGTCTCAACGAGGCGATACGCAACTATTACTACGTGAACTTCGGCGACTGTCTCTATTGTACCTATATGAAAGGAGAGAAGGACGACGGAGTGAGGGTGGTCTCCGAGAACGAACATTTCCTGGCCTTTGTTCCTTACGCCGCGTTGTCTCCTTTCCACATTTGGATCTATCCGAAGCGGCACAACGCCTGCTACGGCCATATCACGGATGACGAGATACCGGCCCTGGCGCTCATCCTGAAGGAGATTCTGCTGCGCCTCTACCTCGGTCTCGGCAACCCTGACTACAACTACGTGATCCGGTCATTGTCCCCCGGCGGTGCCGACGCCAAGTACTTTCACTGGTACCTTGCCATTGTCCCAAGGCTTACCAGGGCCGCCGGTTTCGAACTGGGCACGGGCATGTATATCAACACGTCCCTGCCCGAAGAGAGCGCCGAGTTCCTGAGGAACGTGCCGATCGGGGAATTGTGACCAATGTTTTTGCGGGAGAGTGTTCAGGTTGTCCTCCGGCCGGTCGAGCGAAGACTCTTGAGGGATCCAGGATTGCTTTTGGGTACAGGTGATCATGGGTGACGGACAGAAGAGAATAGGTTTTTTCCATGGCCCATGACCTGTGACCCATCACCTGTCCTTCCGCTGTCTTCCCGGCCTGTCCGTATTGACTAATCAAGGATTTGACAATATAATAATACACTTTTTTTAGAAGGGGCTGAACGTGAGAGATACCTATTGCGGCACGATACGAAAAGAGCATGTGGATATGACGGTGACCCTGGCAGGGTGGGTCTTCAGGAGACGCGACCACGGAGGGCTTGTGTTCGCCGACCTGCGCGATGTGACGGGAATCGTCCAGATCGTGTTCTCTCCCGAGATATCGAAGGAGGCGCACGAGAGGGCAGGCGACATACGGAGCGAGTATGTCCTCAAAGTGACGGGCATGGTCAGAAGGAGACCCGCCGAGACGGAGAACCCGGGCTTGCCCACGGGAGAGGTCGAGGTGTATGTTTCGGACTTTGAGGTCCTCAACACGTGCAAGGTCCTTCCCTTCCAGCTCGATGATGAGGACATAGGCGAGGCCACGCGCCTCAGGTACCGTTATCTCGACATGCGGCGCCCGGAGGTGCAGAAGGTCTTCATCGAAAGGAGCAAGGCCTACACGGTCACGCGGGATTACCTGTTGTCGAAGGGGTTCTACGAGTTCGAGACGCCCCTGCTCACGAAGTCGACGCCCGAAGGCGCGCGTGATTTCGTGGTGCCCAGCAGGCTCAACACGGGCATGTTCTACGCGCTGCCGCAGTCGCCCCAGCTCTTCAAGCAACTCCTCATGATGAGCGGTTTCGAGAGGTATTTCCAGATCGCCCGTTGTTTTCGCGATGAGGACTTGAGGGCCGATCGTCAGCCGGAGTTCACCCAGATAGATATCGAGATGAGCTTTGTCGACAGGGAAGACGTGATGACTGTCAACGAGGGGCTCATCATTGCCCTCTACGAGGCATTGAAAGGTAAGAGGCCCCCCGAGGTCCCTTTTCCCCGTATGAGCTTTTCCGAGGCGATGGAGAAATACGGGAGCGACAAACCCGACCTGCGCTTCGACCTGCCCATCGTGGACATGACGCACATATTCCAGAAGACGGAGTTCGGGGTCTTCAAGAAGACGATAGAGGCGGGCGGGGCCGTGAAGGGGCTTGTTCTCAAGGGAAAGACCCTCTCCCGCAAGGACCTCGACGTGTCGGTGGAAACGGCCATGGACATAGGAGCCGGCGGTCTCGTGTGGATACGCATGGATCCCGACGGGGCGCTCCAGTCTCCGACGGTGAAGTTCTTAAGCGACGAAGAGAAGTCGCAGATGATATCCCTTTTCAGCGTCGAGCCGGGCGATGTGTTGTTCATCATGTGTGATAAGCGGCTCCGCGTGAGTGAGCTCATGGGAAGGTTCCGGCTGTACCTGGGCGAGAGATACGACCTCATCGACAAGAGCCTGGACAAGTTCCTCTGGGTCATCGATTTCCCCCTCCTCGAGTACAGTGAGGAGGAGAAACGCTACGTTGCCCGCCATCATCCCTTTACGTCCCCCAAGGGGAGCCTTGCCGGTTTCGACGGGGACTACGATTCCATTCTCGCCAATTCCTACGACCTCGTTTTCAACGGGGTCGAACTGGGCGGGGGCAGCATCAGGAACCACAGGACCGAGGACCAGGCGGAGATGTTCCGGCTCCTCAATATAGGAGAAGCGGAGGCGGCGGACAAGTTCGGCTTTCTCCTGGAGGCCCTGGAGATGGGGGCCCCTCCCCATGGCGGCATAGCCTTCGGTCTCGACCGCATATTGATGATGTTCCTGGGGCTTGGCAGCATCAGGGACGTTATCGCCTTTCCGAAGACGCAGAAGGGCTCCTGCCTTCTCACCGGCGCACCCGGTAGGGTGGGGCCGAGACAGCTCGCGGAGCTGAAGATACGGACCATTGCCGATTGACAATTTCACGGGGGTGATATGAAGAAGAAGGAGAAGAAGAAGGGATTTATCTTCAAGAACGTTGCCGGTGCGTCCAATTATCCTCTCATCGACGTGGACCACCCCCAGCTCTTCCGGGATATCTTTCCCTACGATGAGGTCTGCAAGGTGAAGTTCGACCACAAGATCGAACTCATCGACCCCCCTGACGATATCTATATCACGGATACGACCTTCAGGGACGGCCAGCAGGCAAGGCCTCCCTTCACGGCTGAACAGATCGAGGACCTCTTCGAGTTCCTCCACCGTCTGAGCGGGCCGAACGGGGTCATCAGGCAATCGGAGTTCTTCCTGTACACGGACAAGGACAAGGAGGCGTTGCGCAGGTGCCAGGAGAAAGGGTACCGCTTCCCGGAGATAACGGGGTGGATAAGGGCGCACAAGGAGGACCTCCAGCTCGTGAAGGACATGGGGCTCAAGGAGACGGGCATCCTCACGAGCGTCTCCGATTACCACATATTCCTGAAGCTCAACAAGACGAGACCCCAGGTCTTCAAGGACTATCTCAAGATAGTGGAGAGCGCTCTCGACCACGGCATAACGCCGAGATGCCACTTCGAGGACGTGACGAGGGCTGATATATACGGTTTTTGCGTTCCCTTTGCCCAGGCGCTCATGGCCCTGTCGGAGGAGGCGAAGCTGCCTGTCAAGATACGGCTCTGCGACACCCTGGGTGTCGGCATCACGTACCCCGGTTCGGCGCTTCCCCGGTCCATCGGAAAGATCATTCGCGCCATGATCGACGATGCCGGCGTGCCTTCGGATTGCCTCGAGTGGCACGGTCACAACGATTTCTACAAGGTCCTCATCAACAGCATCAGCGCGTGGATGTATGGATGCACCTATGTTAACGGTACCTTGCTCGGTCTCGGGGAGAGGACGGGCAACGCGCCCATCGAAGGGCTTGTCATGGAGTACGTCTCCCTGACGGGGGAGAACAACGGTGTGGACACGACGGTCATAACGGAGATGCGCAACTATTTCGAGCGGGAGATCGGCCATCATGTCCCGAAGAACCAGCCCTTCGTGGGGCTCGACTTCAATGCGACCTCGGCGGGGGTCCACATAGACGGCATCTTGAAGAACGAGGAGATATATTCTGCATTCGACACGAACAAGCTCCTCAACAGACCTCTCGCGGTCAATATTACCGATAAATCGGGTCTGGCGGGGATAGCCCACTGGGTCAACTCTCACTTCGCGCTCACGGGGAAGGAGAAGGTACAGAAGACACATCCCGGGGTGGCCAAAATAAACAAATGGATCGCGAAACAATACGAGGACGGCCGCATAACGTGCATGTCCGAAGAGGAGCTCGAGCACCAGGTGAGGCGGTATATCCCCGAGATGTTCGTGTCCGAGTTCGAGTTGATGAAGAAGAGGGCTTTCGACATGGCTGCCCACCTCGTGGAAGAGTATATTGAGAACCCTGACATCAAGGGCATGAAGCCGGACCGGCAGGAAGAGCGCCTCAAGGGCCTCGTCGAGGATTATCCTTATATTCAGTTCGCCTATGCCGTCAACGGGGAAGGGGTCAAGATCACGCGCAACATCACACAGATCGTGGACAAGGCCAAGTACCAGAGGATCGGACTCAACGACGACTTCTCCGACAGGGATTGGTTCATCAAACCCATGGCTGATGGCAGGATACACGCCACCGACCTTTATTCATCGAGGATAACCGGGGCGCTGTGCGTCACCGTTTCAGGGCCCATTCGGGACGAGATGGGCGACATCGTCGGCGTCCTCGGCCTCGACATCCGGTTCGAGGACCTGGCAAGGGCGGAGGCTTGATGGTGAAGGGCAGGACGCTGGCTGAAAAGATACTCGGCAGAAACGTCGGTGGTGACACGGTTCAGGGGAACTACGTTGTCGTCAATGTCGACAGGATACTCCTTCAGGACGGAACGGCGCCCCTCGCGATCAGGAAATTCGCGGACATGGGCTTTGACAGGCTCTTCGACGGATCGAGGGTCACCTTCTTCATCGACCACGCATCACCGAGCCCCAGGATGGAGCTCTCCAACGACCACATGATGATAAAGGAGTTCGCGGGCCGTTTCGGCGCGAACGTGAGCGATGTGGGAGAGGGCATCTGCCACCAGCTTATGTCCGAGGGTATCCTGGTGCCGGGTGAGGTGCTCGTGGGGGCCGACTCGCACACGTGCACGGGGGGTGCTCTCGCGTCCTTCGCGACAGGCATGGGTTCCACGGATATCGCCACGGCGATGGGCCTCGGTAAGACCTGGATGAGGGTGCCTGAGAGTTACCTGTTCCGTCTTTCCGGGTCGTTCCCGAAGGGCGTGTTCCCGAAGGACCTTATCCTCAGGATCATAGGCATGATAGGGGCCGACGGCGCAACCTACAAGGCGATGGAGTTCTCGGGCGAGGCCGTGGGTTCCATGGAGATAGAGGAGAGAATGACGGTTTCGAACATGGCCGTTGAGGCGGGGGCTAAGTGCGGGCTTTTCCCTTCCGACGCGATGACCCGGGCCTATCTCGTCCGAAAGGGGCGGGGAGATGCCTTCGTGGAGATCGCACCCGACGGGGACGCGGTGTACGAGAAGGTCTTCGACGTGGACCTCGGCGGGCTGGCGCCCGTCGTCAGCCTGCCTCATACCGTCGACAATACGCGAACCGTCGATGACAGCGAGGTCCGCGACATGGCCGTGCACCAGGTCTTCATCGGTTCCTGTACGAACGGGAGGCTGGAGGACCTGCGGGTTGCGTCACAGGTCCTTGCCGGCCGCAAGAAACATCCGAATGTGCGCCTCCTCGTGGGTCCCGCGTCACGGGACGTGTACCGCGCGGCCCTGAGAGAGGGCATTCTGGAGACGCTCCTCGACGCGGGGGCGACTATCCTGCCCCCCGGTTGCGGGCCTTGCATCGGGCTGCACCAGGGTATCCTGGGCAACGGTGAGATATGCGTCGCAACATCGAATCGGAACTTTCTGGGCAGGATGGGCAACCCGGGATCGGGCATTGTGCTCGCGTCTCCGGCAACCGCGGCGGCAAGCGCGCTCGCGGGAAGGATCTCCGATCCGAGAGAGGTTCTGTGATGATCATAAAGGGTAAGGCATGGATGTTTGGGGACGATATTTCGACGGACCACATCATCCCCGGGCGCTTCTATCATCTCCGATCCAACCTGGAAGAGCTGAAGAAGCACGTTTTTGACGACATCGCGCCCGGTTTCTCCGAGAGGATAGCGAAGGGCGACGTGATCGTCGGGGGAAGGAATTTCGGCCTGGGGTCGAGCAGGGAACATGCCCCCCTTATCATCAGGATGGCCGGTATAGACGCGATAGTGGCCCCTTCATTCGCCCGCATCTTTTACCGGAATGCGATCAATGTGGGTCTCGCGGCCATTATCTGCCCCGTCGACGGCATAACGCAGGGTGACGCGCTCGAGATCGGCCTCGATGAAGGGTTGCTCACGAACATCACGAAAGGTGAAACGAGGCGGTTCGCTCCCCTGCCGGCCATCATGCGGAGCATACTGGATGAAGGCGGTCTCGATCACTATATAAG
>ENA-UOXR01003577-UOXR01003577.1-bioreactor-metagenome-genome-assembly--contig:-NODE-3577-length-13062-cov-11.468978_pt1 | contig 13062 bp, 13 predicted proteins | sample MGYA00238164_ERZ764825 | MGnify/ENA primary metagenome ERZ764825 (study PRJEB28920, sample SAMN05720171) | bioreactor metagenome | isolation source: Anaerobic biogas reactor | place: USA:Washington...
GCCACCCAGTGCTCGTCGGTGTGGAGGGGGCTGCTCGTGTACATGAGCGAGGTCACGATCTCGGCGCCCTCGGCCTTGGCGATGTGGGCGAAGTAGCGGAACCGCTCCATGTTCTCCTGATAGTCGCAGATCCAGAAACTCCTGATGCCGTTGGCCACCGATCGCTTGATCCAGAGCGAGATGATGTCCCGCGGTGTGCTCAGATCGAAGGAGGAGAGGCTCGCGGTCTGGTACGACCCGCGCAGGGGGGTGACCGGCATGAGCCCGGAGAGCAGCCGGATCCTCTCCCAAGGATCCTCGCCGAGGTTGCGTACCGCGACGGTGAACGCCTGGGAGCCCACAGTCGCGACGGCCCGGTATCCGACCGTGTCCATCGTTTCCGCGATGGGGACGATGTGCTCGGTGCGCATCATGTTGCCCCAGAGGCTCTGCTGGGCGTCGCGGATGGTCTGGTCGACGAACTGTATCGTGTCCACTAGACCTGGGCCTCCTTGTGCGCCCCCGCCTCCTTGCGCGGCCCCGCATCGCCGAGCGCCCGTGAGAGGGCGTCGGCTACGGCCTGCGCGAAGACAGGGTCGTTGATGTCGGTGTCCACCTCGACGATCTCGATCTCAGGGTGAAGGTGAGACTTTAGGGAAGAGGCGAAGGCCGCGTCGGCGACGGGATCGTGAAGCGGGGCGCCTTCGACGCTCAGCGAAGACAGGCCTTTGAGCGGGATGACCGCCTTCACCCGCGCCTTGTTGCGGTACCTGTTCAACCGTTCTGCGACCGCCCGGGCGGTCTCCTGCATCTCCTCGGGGTTGGTTCTCGCCTGGACCCGGGGCGGCGCCACGAGGAGCTTCCTCTCCGCGATGCGTCGCGACGTCCACAGCGGATCGTTCGTGTCGTTCCGCTCGGGCGGGCCGCAACTGATCATGTCGAAACCGCCCGGGCAGAAGATGTAGGGGATGGCGAGGTCCGCCGCCACGTCCAGCCGGTCGGGTCCGGCGTCCCTGTTGCCTCCCAGAACGTACTCGCTGAACGAGCCGGGCATGAGATCCACGAACGCCGTGAAGACGCCCTGGGGCGTGAGGTCCAGCGCGGCCCTGTCGCCCATGCCCATGGCGTGGATGGAGACGATCTCGAAGTCCTTCTGCAGGAGCTCCCGGATGTAGTAGGCGCCTTTGTCCACGTATCCGAACTCGGTGACCGCGACGGACGGCCTTGGTTCTACCGGTGGTGCGGCCAGGCGTCCCTCCACCATCCCGGAGACGGCATCGGCTCCGTTCAGGGCCAGGGTGCGGACCAGAGGGTTCATGCCCACGGTGTCGACCACGGAGTGCATCACGGTGATGTCGCTACGGGAGAAGTAGTCGCCGAAGATGGCAGCATGGGCCGGCTGGGTGGTAGCGCCTGAGATGAGGACCTTGGGGACCCCGAAGGGCAGTTCCATCATGGCCGGCAGGGCTATCAGCGCGCCCGTCATGCCCGTGATGGCGATGATGCCCTGGACCTCGCCGTTCGCCTGCATGCCGCGGACCTTGGCCCTCAGACCCTCGGTGACGACGGCGGTCGCCGCGTCGCCGCGCGCGACCGCGAGACCTGCACTGCTCTCAGCCAGGTGGGCCAGTTCCCCGACCGTCACGTCGGGCATCAGCGCCGGCACGATGGCTCCGGAGCCGACGCTGACGTCTATCAGGCAGGTCTTGTGACCCCGCTCTCTGATGCGGTCCCGGATGAGTCCGAGGGCTTCCTCCCGCTCATCCAGCATCCCCACGATGACGATCGTCATTCGCTCAGCTCCATCACCGCCTACCGAGCTCCCTCCAGACCCCTGAGCAGTTCGTCGCTCTTACCTGGGATGACCATCTCGAACACCGAGTCTATCGTCGTGTATCCGAAATAGCCCACCCTGGCCAGTGGCCTGATCTTGACCAGATCGAGGCAGCCGTCCGCATCGAGCGCCTCATCCTTGATGTGGATGGTGACCACGCGCCCGACGACCATGTCCACCGATCCCACCGGACTGTTCCCCGGTAGACGGATGGTCTGTTGCCAGACGCACTCGAGGTTGACGGGTGACTCGGCCACCCGGGGAGCGTCGACTCGTATGGACTTCGCCTTGGTCACATGGGCCAGCTCGAACTCATCGACGTCACTCGGCACTTCTTGGGCGGAGAGGTTCACCGCCTCGCGCAGGTCGTAGGTGGCCATGTTGTACACGAACTGGCCGGTCGTCTCGGCGTTCGCCACCGTGTCTTTGCGGCTGCCATCGCTCTTCTGATTGGCTGCGAAGAACACATAGGGCGGGTCGAAGTTGAGGTTCTGGAACTGACTGTAGGGGGCGAGATTGGCCACCCCTTCGGTGCTCACCGTGGATATCCACCCTATAGGCCGGGGCACCACACACGACTTGAAGGGGTCGCGGGGAAGTCCGTGGTCGTTCTTCTGGGGATCGTAGTGCACGTACCTCACCTCCGGATCACAGGCGCATGCAGGCTGGAGCTGTGGCCAGTATGGCAGACGCTCAGGGTGACCGCCATTCTTGGGCATCCGTCTGAGCGACGTCAGGCATCCGTCTGAGCGACGTCAGGCACTCGCCTCCCTCCGCTCACTGCTATCCTTCTCCCCATCACGAGGGCGGCCATCTTCGGCGGCGGAGGACAGCGCCATGGAACAAGACCAGCTTCGGCGCATCGCTGAGCAGTTCCTCTGCCCCTTCTTCTCCGGGGCCCGGCTGGCCGGCGCCGTCCCCTCCACTACCCGCGAGAAGCTCGTGGCCCGGCCCGATCCCCGATCATTGGCGTTCAAGGTGCACAGCAACGATGGCCACCGGCTTGTGCTGCGCCGGGCTGAGAAGTTCGGACCCACGGCGGAGCGGATCGTCAAGGCGTTCGTCGAGGTCATGAGCGAGATCGAGCCCGCCCTGGCCACGGCCTTCGAAGCGGACGTGCTCCGTACCCTGCCGGGCAAGATCGTGGCGCGGACCATCGGAGGCGATCATCACGAGTCGATGCTGGCCACCATCGACTGGCTGGAAGCATGGGCCGACCGGCACTACGAGGGGATGTCGGTCACCGGCGCACTCGGCTTCGATCCTCACGCGCAAGGCGGGAGCATCGGCCTGAGCGAGCTTTCCTCACTCGAATTCGCCGCGGTGCTGAGCAACGGCGTCGACACGATGATCTGGGTCGACCCACGGGGCTGTGTCGCGGGCCACCAGTGTCTGGCAAGACCGGCGGTGACACCACCATTCGCGCCATACACTCACGCGGGGCTCGCTGCATGGGCGGTGGACGGCCGGGTGGTCCTGGTGCTCACCGAGAAGGACGAGATCCTCGTCTTTAAAGACAGCCAGATGCTCTTCGCCAAGCGATCGGGCCGCTGGCACTTCCTTACCCACAGGCCGTTCGTCACCAGGATGCCCGTGCCCAACTCGCTCGCCGTGCGCCGAGCCGTATACGAGAGCTGTCTCGACGCCTCGTTCATGCATCACGGTGCCTGTCTGGGCGTCGTGACCGCTGGATGCGGCCGGGATTGGGAGGAGGTGGTCATGCGCGAAGACCGGCTCTGCAACAGCGACTCGCTGAAGGCCCGGACCCTCGATCTCCTGCTCGCCGGCCGTACCTTTCCCGAACTCGACCGCCGCCTCCGCATGGAGCTGCTCTCGGTCGACGGGGCCACCGTCATCGATCATCAGGGCCGGGTGCTCGCCGTGGGCGCGATACTCAGGATCCCCGGAGGGAGCACCGGCGGCGGGCGGTTGGCCGCCGCCCGGGTCTTGGCCACGCTCGGACTCGGCATCAAGGTGTCGCAAGACGGCTCCATCATCTGCCTGCATGGAGAGGCCGCCGAGCCGGTATTCACGCTGATGTAGCCGGCTCTCAGCGTCACGACGGCTGAGCGACGAGCAACTGGTCGGCCTCCACGACATCCTCACCGCCATGCAGCCGCCGGCCGAACCAGGGGATCGAGCAGACCGGCGACGATGACCGCAGGATCCCCGCTCGAAGCCGAGTTCGGGTTGCCCGGTCTTCAGTCCGCGCGGCCGAAGCGGTAGCATTAGGGCGCTCGAAGGCCACAGACGAAAGGACGGCCCATGAAAGTCGCAGTCATAGGCCACACCGGGATGGGCGGCGCCGCTATCACGGCGGAATTGGTTCGTCGCGGACACCAGGTGAGGGGCCTGTCGTTCAACGCGAACGACGTCCCCGCTCCCGCGGGCGTGGACCACCAGCTCTCCGACGTCTTCGACGGCGAGCTTTTGCGTTCGCAGCTCGAAGACCAAGATGTCGTCGTATCGGCATACTCCGGCGGCCACGGGCTCGAGGTCGACGTGTACTACCGCCAGGCCGAAGGCACCCGACGCATGATCAAGGCGGTCCGGGACGCCAAGGTGCCGTACTTCATCTACATCGGTGGGGCGGCGTCACTCTTCACCAAACCCGGGGTGCAGTTCCTGGAAGACGAGCGCTGGCCGCGCTGGTTCTACGGTACCCAGCCGCCCCTGCACCAGCGCTGGCTGGGCGATTTGATCCCGGCCCAGATCTTCCACGATTCCGCCGACCGCAAGGAGGCCGGTGAGATCAAGCCCGGTGAGTCTGATCCCATCCTCGAGGAGCAGGTGAAGGACTGGAAGCACGTGGCGCTGCTCGAAGGCTGCCGTGTGGCGCTCGACATGTTCGAGGGACGCACAGATTTTGGATGGTCGTTCCTCTCTCCGCCGTGGATGTATCGACCGGGGCCGGGCACCGGAACGTACGAGCTCGGCGTGGACTTCATGATCTGGGATGAGGGCATCCCCTCAGGCATCGACGTGCCGGACCTCGCTCTTGCCGTCTGTGATGAGGTCGAGAACCGGTGGCTTGTGCACAGACACTGGACCTGCGCAGGGAAGCAGGCCAAGTATGCCGCCGACCTCGAGGGGGTCTGACGTGGTAATCTGGCTCAACTGAGGGGGCCGGCGCAGCTTCTCGGCCGTGAGCATCTTCGAACAGTCTAGAGGTAAGGACGGGGTGAGACGATGTACCAAAGCGCGCGAGATCGATTCCTCGACCAGGCGACCGTGAGGGAGTTGGTCGACGCCTTCGGCGAGAGCGAAGACGAGGTGTGGGGGGTCATTCGCGCTAGAATCTCCAGGTTCTTTGCCGACTTTCTCATGCGCATCGGTCTCCTCTCCGACTTGCCTTGTTCCTAGGCCCGCTGGGCCGCGTCCTGTTCGCACGTATATGAACGCGCTGTCTCGCGCGGACCTAAGGAGTAACGAGTGAAAATCCGCCTCATCGAACCCGAGCCGGCGGGCATGAATGTCTACAGCAAGGTCATGTTCCCGCGGCTCGGCCTCCCTGCCATCGGCGCGTCATTGGTGAGCCAGGGCCACGACGTATGCATCTACGCACCGCAGTTCACGGCCATCGATTGGGACGACGTATACACGGCGGATCTGGTGGGTATCTCGACGACCACCTCCACGGCCACCGCGGGCTATCAGTTCGCCGACGACGTTCGGGCGCATGGCATCCCCGTGGTGATAGGTGGTCCGCACGTCACCTTCATGGCTTCAGAGGCGCTTGAGCACGCCGATTACGTCGCCCGAGGCGAAGGCGGCGAGGCTTTCATGACCGAACTCATCGAGGCGCTTGCGGGGCAACGCGAGCTGTCCGATATCGCCGGTCTGTCATATATCCGCGGGGGGGAGATGGTGCACAACCCCGACCGCGAGCGGTGTCAGGATCTCGATACGCTGCCTTTCCCCGATCTGACCCTCATCCGTGGCCACGAGAAGCTTGGGACGACGCCGATCATGACGAGCTGGGGCTGCCCGTTCGCCTGCAACTTCTGTTCGGTGACGGCGATGTTCGGCCGCAAGTACCGCTTCCGCTCGCCCGAGAGCGTCATCGCCGAGATCAAGCAGAGCAAGGCGTACCGCATCTTCTTCTACGACGACAACATGGCGGCCGACAAGAAGCGTCTCAAGGTCCTTCTGCGCATGATGATCGACGAGGGCCTTGCTATGCCATGGTCGGCCCAGGTACGCACGGACATCGTGCGCGACCGTGAATTGTTGGACCTCATGAAGCGTTCGGGCTGTGTTCGTGTATATCTGGGTCTCGAGTCGGTGAACCAAGCCACCCTCGACGGCTACCAGAAGTCACAGAGTGTCGAGGATATCGTGAAGGCGATCGACATACTGCACGAATACGGCATCAACAGCCACGGCATGTTCGTGCTGGGCGCCGATGAAGACACAAAGCACACGGTGCGCGACACGGTGGATTTCGCCCTGAAGCATCGCATCGACACGGTGATGCTGAACATCCTCACTCCACTGCCCGGTACGCCCCAATTCGATCGCCTGGAGGAGGAAGGACGCATCTTCGACAAGCGCTGGCATCTCTATGACGCCCACCACGTGGTGTTCACGCCCAAGAACATGACGCCTTATGAGCTTCAGAGTGAGGTCGTGCGCGGATACATGCGGTTCTACTCGAAGCGCCAGTGGCTGAAGTTGCTGGTCACTCTGCGGTTCACGAAGCTTCTTTTCGCCGGCTGGGGAGTCTGGATCGTGCGGGCCTGGCGCAAGGACGCTCGTAACAAGGCGTTCCTGGAGGCGCTCAAGCGTTTGCCCGGGCGCGGCTCGTGGCACCTGCCCAACGGAGCCACCGGCATCGAGAGCAGCGGCATGTAGAAAAGATCCGGCCCACCGTAGCGGGCCGGATCCTCTATTCGTTGGTTCTTCCGCGGCGTGACCACGCCGCTCGAGATCAGCTTCAGCTGAAGGCCGGCCGGGCCCGCGGTCCGGGGTAGCCCTGCCCGAGTTCGTGCATCTCCGCGGCGCGGACATCAACCACCTCGACATCGAAGTGGAGTGTCTTGCCTGCCAGCGGGTGGTTCGCATCGAAGACCACTGTGTCTTCGTTCACCTGGGAGACCGTGAGCGGCACCGGACCACGTCCAGAGTCTGCCATGAGTTTCATGCCCGGTTCGAGGGTGGCGCCGTCGGGCACCTCGTCGACAGGCACCGTTATGAACCGCTCCGGGTCGTGTTCGCCGTAGGCATCGGCGGGTTCGAGTACGACCGAACGACGGTCGCCCGGCTCGGCGCCCTCAAGCGCTCTCTCGAGCCCGGGGATTATGTTCTCAAATCCATGCAGATACTCGATGGGACAATCGGTAGACTCGAGAGTCTCCTCTTCGCCCAGGGAGAGGGTGTAGTTCATCTTGACGACGGTTCCGTGACTGGTTTGCATAGTCCTATCCTTTGTCGCCTGCAGTTCTAGGATCATTATTACATATTTGCGCAAATATAAACAAGTCCGAACGGACCCGCGGGTGTGGCGCGCTGTTTGACAGCCCGAACAGCGCGGTGATAGCGTCGAAGACGAACACTTCGTTCATCGAGAAAGGCGGGCCCGATCGAGAAGCCCCCCCAACATCCATCCTGTTCCACGATCCGTTCTTCGCGTTGCCCAGAAATGGTCATGCGCGGCAAGGGACTACGAGAAAGAGAGGGGAGTAGCGATGAGTAAGAGGTATTGGATAGCTCTTGTGCTGGCCTTGATACTCGGCCTCGGCGTCTTCGCTGTGGCGTGTGGCGAAGACGAACCCACTGATACCACGGCGGCCGGCGGGACCGACACCACGGCCGCCGCCGAACCGACGGAGACGCTGAAGATCGGGGCGATGGTCTCTCTTAGCACGCCCCAAGGCCTCGAAATGCAGAAGTGGCTGACCATGTTCGCCAAGATCAAGAACGAGGCCGGCGGCTGGGACATCGGCGGCACGAAGTACAAGGTCGACTACATTGTCTACGACTGTGGCATAGCCGATGCCACCACGGCCCGGTCGGCGTATGAGAAGGCAATCTTGCAGGACGGCATCAAGTACATCGTCGGCACATGGACCGACGTGCCGGGGGTGGCGGTGACCATCACCGAGCCCAACCAGGTCTTGTGGATGGGCACCGACTTCAGTCCCGACACTCTCAATCCGGAGTTCAAGTACACGATTCGAGCTCAATGCCTCTCGTTCGCACTGGGCGCCGCCTACAACATGCAGAAGTACTACGTAGACGAGGGAGCCAAGACCTCGGTCATCGTCGACACCGACACCCTGCAGGCCCAGGTGGGCAACGCAAATTGGGCCAAGGCCGGTGAGTTGGCGGGGCTCAAAGAACTGGAACCGATAACCTTCCCCAACGACACCACCGACTTCGCTCCGGTAGCCACCAAGGTCAAGAGTCTGAACCCTGATCTTGTCGAGCTGGCGTACGTGAGCAACTCCGATCACCTGGTCAACATCATCAGGGCATTGAAGGACGTCGGCTACGACAAGTTCATCTACCCGGGCAACATCGACCCGCGGCTGCTCGAGAACATCATCACCCAGGTAGGTAAGGAGTACGTTGAGGGCTGGACGGGCATGTACTACGACCCGCGGGGCATCCAGGAGGATCCGGACATGCTGGCCTTGATCGACCGGTACCAGCAGGAGTACGGGGAGTTCCGCCAAGAGGGCATCTACTGGATCGGCCCCTGGTTCTTGTTCGAAGACGCGGTCAACGCCACCCAGAGCACCGATGTCGACACGATCACCAGCTATCTCAAGAGCATGGACCACGGTGTGAACACCATCTGTGGCTACACCCAGTTGTTCGCCCGGCCCGATGTGGGCATCATGGACACTATCGACTCCGCCCCCGGCCACTATATGTTCGAAGTGGTGGACGGGCAGATGGTGGCCAAGAGGAGCGTGACCGTGCAAGACCAGCATCTGGTCTCGATCAAGGCGATGGGCCTCGTGGAGCCCTTCCAGGCCTATTGGGACGAGTACGGAAAACCCACCTTTCCGGATGAGGAGAGCCTCTTCGACTTCACAGATCTGTAGCAGCCTAACAAGAGCTGATGGTGGGGTAGTGGGAGGAGGAGGGTAGACCTTGGATCTCGGTCTGGTTCTACAGATATTTCTGAATGGACTCATGATCGGGGGCATCTACGCCCTGATAGCGTCAGGCTTCACCTTGATACTGGGCGTTATCCAGGTCTTCAACTTCGCCCAGGGGCAGTTCTACATGCTGGGCGCCTTTGTCGCCATAGCTGCTGTGACCAACCTCGGCCTCCCCTACCCCGTCGCCATCCTCGTAGCTCTCCTAGCGACCGCGCTCCTCGGTGCGGTGCTGTACTTTGGTGTCATCCAGTGGACCACCCGCTCTGGGTTCTTCAACACCATGCTGGTCACGGTAGCCTTCGGCACGGTAGTCGCCCAGGCCGCCATGTTGAGCTTCGGCTCGAGGGAAGCCGTGCTGCCGCCTGTGGTGTCCGGGACCATCAGCGTGGGCGGGGTCACCATTCCTAACGGCAAGCTGGTGGTCATCGCCGGAGCGGTGGTGGTCATGGCGGCCCTTCACTACTTCATGAAGACGAGGATCGGCGTGTCCATGCTGGCCGCCGCAGAGAACCGGGACGTGGCCAGTCTGCAGGGCATCAACCCCAAACGCGTCTTCTGGGTGACGATGGCCGTCGGCTGCGGGCTCTGCGGTGTCGCCGGAGCTCTGGTGGCCCCGGTCTTGGCCGCTTCGGGCACGATGGGATCCACCATATTCATCAAGGCGCTCTTGGTGGTGCTGGTGGGAGGAACCGGCAGTATGTCCGGGGCACTGCTGGCGGCCTTCGTCGTGGGCATCGCGGAGAGCTTCGCATTCCACTTCTTTGGGCATCTGGGCCTGCTGGTGATCTTCGTGCTGGTGGCCATCCTCATATTCTTCAGGCCGGGCGGACTGCTCGGCAAACCTCTACCTGTCCCCGGTGAGTAGGCCCTTGACTACCACGACCAACACATCGGACATCGCGAAGAGGGTCCTTCTCGCGGTCATCTGCGCGGTGGTACTGGCACTGCCTTGGTTGGTGGGTCCGTACTCCCTGCAGCTCTTCATCCTCACCATGACCTACGGCATGCTGGGGCTGTCGTTCGCCTTCACCATAAGGGTGGGCCTTCCGAGATTCGATTCCGCCGCCTGGTGGGGCATCGGCGCGTACACCACCGCCATACTCATGACCAAGGCGGATATGTCGTTCTGGCTCACGGTCCCCATCGCGGGACTCGTGTCGATGGCCGTGGGCTACGTGGTCTACAGAGTCGCTATCCCCCGTGGCATGATGGTCTTCCTCATGTTTGGTTTGGTGATCGCACTGGCCATCCAACAGCTCTTCGGCTCCGTGGAGTTCTTCGGAGGATGGGGAGGCACCGAGGTCATGAAGCCTCCCGCCATAGGGGGGCTGGTCTTCGACGGCAAGAGGGAGCTGTACTACTTGGGCCTCAGCTTTCTCGTGGTCAATCTCGTCTGTTACTACGCCCTCATGCACTCCCGCATCGGCCGTTCGTGGAACGCCATAGGGCAGAGCCTCAAGCTGGCCAGCTCCGTGGGGATAGACGTGGTGAGGTACAGGATGGCGAATGTGCTCATCAGCAATTTCTTCCTGGCGCTCACTGGGAGCTTCTACATGGCGTTCTCGCTGGTAGCTGTTCCTGCCACCTTCGGTCTCCACAAGTCTCTCAACGTGATCATGTACGTGGTCATCGGTGGGATCGCCTATAGCTTGGCCGGTCCCTTGGTGGGGGCGTTGATACTGGCATTTGTGCCGGAGTATATGAGGGTCGCCTCCGAGTACGAATCGATCATCACAGCCGTCGTGATAATCCTCGTAGTCATCTTCCTTCCCGGGGGCATCCTGGGTTGGGTGAACAAGCAGGCAAAGCCTTGGTTCATCAAGGTCGACTGGACGAAGCTCCTCGGGCGGGCCAAAAAACCACCGGGCCCACCGGGCTCGCAATAGACTCATGCCGGGCATGCACGCAAGGGAGAATCTGTGGACCTGTTGACACTGGAGAAGGTGGGGAAGAACTACGGCAAGCTCGAGGCCGTCAGCGACCTCGACTTCAGCGTCACCCAGGGGACGATTCACAGCCTGATAGGGCCGAACGGCGCAGGCAAGACGACGGTATTCAACCTGATCACCGGCATGATCCGCCCCACGAGCGGCAGGATCGTCTTCAACAACGAAGACATCACCCGTCAGGAGCCTCACAAGATCGCACAGAAGGGCATCGCGCGGTCGTTTCAGCAGACGTTCCTCTTCATGGAGTACTCGGTGCTCGACAACGTGTTGACCGGGTTCCATATGCGCAACCGAGCCGGAGTGCTCAGAGAGTTCCTGCATACCCGGGCGGCGCGCGAAGCAGACAAGAAGGCGACGCAACAGGCTCTCGAGATCATCGATTTCATGGGTCTGGGCCCGCTACGAGACGAGCTGGCCGGGAATCTTCCTCACGGCCACCAACGCGCGCTCGGTGTGAGCATCGCTCTTGCCTGCGACCCGGTGCTGTTGCTCATGGACGAACCTGTGACCGGTATGAATCCCACGGAATCCAACGAGATGGTCGACCGTATCCAGAGGATCCGCGAAAGAGGGGTGACCATCCTGCTCGTCGAGCACTCGATGAGAGTGGTCATGGGCATATCCGACATGATCACGGTCATAAGCTACGGAAAGAAGATAGCCCAGGGACTGCCCGATGAGATCAAACAGAACCGGCAGGTCATCGAGGCGTACATAGGCGAGGATACAGATGCTGCTTGAGGTCAAAAACCTGTGGGTGCACTACGGCTCGGCCGAAGCCCTGCGCGGCGTCTCACTCAGCGTGGACGACGGGGAGATAGTGACGCTTCTGGGTGCTAACGGAGCCGGAAAGACCACCACCTTGAGGACCATCTCGGGCCTCAAGAAGCCCACCTCGGGCGAGATCTGGTACTCAGGGGAGCGCATCGACGGGCTACCTGCGCACGAAAGAGTAAGACGGGGGATCGCTCACGTTCCCGAGGGCAGGCAGCTCTTCTACACGCTGTCGGTGCTGCAAAACCTCCAGATGGGCGGATACCTGTGGAGAAACCGGACTGAGAACAAGAGGAACCTGGACGAGCTCTGCGAGCACTTCCCTGCCCTCAAAACCCGTCTACATCACCAGGCCAGCGATCTCAGCGGCGGCGAGCAACAGATGGTCGCGGTGGCGCGGGCCCTCATGGCACGTCCCAGGATCTTGCTCATGGACGAGCCCAGCCTGGGACTGTCACCGTTGATGGTGCAGGAGGTGGCCAAGATCGTCCGGCAGATACACGAATCGGGAGTGGCGGTCGTCCTGGTGGAGCAGAACGCAAGGATGGCTCTGAAGCTCGCGCACCGGGCGTACGTGCTCGAGGTGGGTGAGGTGACGGTGAGCGGAGACGCCGCGGACGTATCGAAGGATGACAGTGTCACCAGGGCATACCTGGGGTACTGAGACACCCACGATCCGACGACAACTACTGACCAACGGGAGGATACCGGCCATGAACCGCGAGCAATTCTTGGAGTATACCGACCACTTCAACCACCACAGATTCGACGAGGTGGTCGGGTACTTTGCCCCCGATTGCACTCTCAACTATCCCGACAACTTCATGGGATCGCAAATACCGGGGGGCGGCAACACGCTACACGGCCCGCAGGAGTTCATCGCCAACTATCAGGCTCTTGCCGCCAACATCCGAGAGGTCCTGAACGTGGGCGCCTTCTTTCCGGGCGACCGGCAGTTCTGCGTAGAGTTTGTCACCGAGTTCCACGTGGAGCGCACTCCTCCCGAGGGGGGGCCGGGCGCGCAGTGGAAAGAGGGCGACGTCATCGTCATGAACCAAATGGTCCTTTACGATGTGGACGAGAACGGCAAGTTCAAGCGCATCCGCATCTTCCACCACCGGTACTTGGACCCCGAGGTCGCGAAGCATTGACGCTCGAGGTGAATGTTTGACAAATCGGTTCGCAGGGGTAGTATGTAAATAGAGTCCCAAGAGGCAAGACGCATCACCCCTGAAGACAGGTGAAGCGCCAGCGACACCGCTGAAGAAAGGTGCTAAGCGAGGTCACTTGGGGCTCCTTTTTGCGCTCGCAGATTCCCCGCACCTCCGATCCGACCGTCTTCATCTCATCAGCCGAAAGATGAGAACATGGTGCGGATGGGTCCTGACCGTGTCTGCGGCCGTAAGGCTGCGGA
>ENA-UOXR01003579-UOXR01003579.1-bioreactor-metagenome-genome-assembly--contig:-NODE-3579-length-13061-cov-6.012610_pt1 | contig 13061 bp, 10 predicted proteins | sample MGYA00238164_ERZ764825 | MGnify/ENA primary metagenome ERZ764825 (study PRJEB28920, sample SAMN05720171) | bioreactor metagenome | isolation source: Anaerobic biogas reactor | place: USA:Washington...
CCATCCCGGGGCCGGGTTCAAGCGAGGAGACGCGGAATCGGAGAGTTCAAAGGTCATCGTGGTCTTTCGGAGGGAGCGGGCGTCGAAGATGATGCGTCGGGAAAGGAGTTGGCGTCGGTGGAATCCGCGCGGCGCGGCAGGCCGTCCATGCGCTCGCCGGCCTGCACCGCCATGCCGACCAGACCGAGCAGAATGATCTTCAGCCGCAGGAGCAGGCCCATGGCCAAGGTCAGTTCGCGGCTCATGCCGGTCAGCCCGAAATACACCACGTAGGCGCCTTCGGCGATGCCCAGGTTGCCCAGGGTGATCGGAATCATGCCCACCAGCATGGCGACGGGCAGCGCGGCGGCGATGCCGCCGGCATCCGGCCAGGCGCCGAACGCGCGATAGCCCAGCAGCACGTTGACGACCGTCATCAGATAAAACAGGACCGTCTGGGCCAGCACGACCCATGCGGCGCGGGGATCGCTCCGGAACACCTCCAGCAGCTGCCCGGCCTTGGCGCCGAGCGTCTCAACCTTCCCCGCCGCCCGGTCCCACGCCCGCTGAGCGCGCCCCGGGCGATCCGCGTGCAGAACGCGGCGAAGGCGGCCGGCCAGCCGCGCGAGCCAGGCCGAGCGCGCCGCGGCGCGCCCGAACGCCATCAGCGCGACCGCCCCCGCCAGCAGGCCCAGGGCCAGCAGCATGACCGGCCAGACGGCGGGATGCCGCCAGAGGCCGCCCGGCAGAAACGGCATGGCCAGCGCCAGCGCCAGCAGCACCAGGCTGCCCGTGAACCGTTCGGCAAAGATGCTGATCAGCGCCGCGCTGCCCGACCCGCACCGCCGCCCCGCCAGCCAGGCCCGCGCCACGTCCCCGCCCACGTTCGACGGCACGAAATTCGAGTAGAAGTAGCCGATGAAATACCAGCGGAAGAGATTGCGGAACGGCAGCGGATGCCCCTGCTTGCGCAGCAGGTACCACCACTTCCAAGTGCTGGCTGCCACCATCAGGAAGGAAAACAGCACGCACGCCAGCAGATAGACGGGGTCCGCTCCGCGCGCCTGCGACAGCAGCTCCTCCATGTCCAGCGTGGCCGCCAGCAGCCCGATGAACCCGAGGCTGACCGCCACCTTCAGAAACAGGATCCGGCGTTTCACGGCCGGTCTTCTCCCGGGGCGGCATCCGGCATCGCTTCGATCGTGACAGCGTGCAACGTCATGTCGTGCGCGCGGCTGTAGTGCAGCGCCACCGTGAACGGCCGGTTGGACTCCACCGGGATCTCCAGCCGGGCGGGAACGCCCGCCCGAACCGGCGTGTCCCCGACGACTTCACCGACGCCGAACCGCGCGGCCAGGCGGCCCAGATCCGCGCCGTCGGGCGCGTCGGACGAAAACAGCAGTTCCACGGCCACCCGTCCGGGCGGCAGCGGCAGCCGCGGCCCGTAGAACAGCTCCACGTCGGGATCGTGATCCCGCCGCAGCACCACGGAGAGGCCATCCGCGTCCGTATATCCCGCGCGGAAAAACGCCGCGGCCGGAATCCGCATGGATTGGAACGGTTCGTCCAGGCCGGGCCAGGGCCCCGCAGTCAGCAGCACGACATCCACCTGTACGTCGCCTGCGCCGGCCGTCACCCTCAGCTGGGTCTGGCCGTACGCCGCTGGCGGCGGCGTGATCGGCAGCGTCAGCCATTGCCAGTCCGGAGCGGAAAGTTCCCGGACGTCCTCCGGCCGCCATTCGTCTCCCCATCGCATTTGCGTGCGCAGCTTGCCGGTGCCGCGCAGGCGCACCCGCCAGGCCAGGTCATCGGCCGCCGCCACCCGCGCCGGACGCGTCGCAAACCAGGCCGGCGATTCTTCGCCGCCCGCGCCCTGCCAGACGGCCCCGCCCGAGGCCGATTCATCCGCCACGGTCCTTCCCCCCTGGCCTTCCCGCTGCAGCTCCGCTTCCCAGCGGCGCGCGGGAAACGCGGCGGGAAACACCCGCGATCCCGGCACCCGCCCCACACGCGCCTCTTCCCGCGTCAGCAGGCGGAAGGCATGCACCGGGCCGTCCTGCTCCAGGAACTGGATGCGCGGATGCCCCTTCAGGCGGCGCAGCGTTTCGCCCACCGGAAACGGACTGACCTTTTCCGGAAAGAGATTTTCATGCAGGACCAGGAACCGGATGCGCCGTTCCAGCAGGAAATCAATCTGTTCCTCCGTCGCTTCGCCCTGATTCAGGCTTTCCAGCCGGTGGAACACCTGTTCGACGTAGTCCGGGCTTACCACGGGGCTGTAGCCGTTGATCAGCCGCAGATCGTACTTCTGGGCAAAATACAGCGGAACGGTGGTATCCATCGAATCGCCGGGCCAAAGCGGCAGGGCCAGCACGCGTCCGGGACCGTCGCGGTCCAGGGCGGCGGTGCGGGCTACGCGTTCGTATGCCGGCTGCGCCGTCTCCAGGCGGCAGAGAGTGGCCGGATAGGACGGGATCACTTCCAGCATCAGGCCGGCCAGGCACGCCACGGCCAATCCGCCTTTCAGCCGGCGGCCGCCGAGGCCGTCCGCGGGACGCCGCGTCAGGCCCGCCGCCAGCACCCACCCCATCCACAGCGGCAGCAGCGCCATGATCTTGGCCGGCTGGCGGATCATCGAATAGTGCGGCAGGACGGCGCGGGCCGCCTTCAGCGCCGCGCCCCGGAGCGGCCCGTTCATGCCCAGCGCCAGGCAGGCGCCGCCCAGCAGCGCCGCCAGCAGGATCATCAGCAGCCCGATCCGCCGTCCGTCGCGTTGTCCCGGCCCGCGCCCCGCGGCCTGCGCCAGCAGAACGGCCCACGCAACGGCCAGCGTCAGCGTCGCGGCGAATCCCAGAAAAATCCAGTCATCCGGCCCGTTGCCCCCCAGCCAGAATCCGCGGGGGTGCGGCGAAAACAGCTGCACTTCGCATAACGAGCGGCCAGCGCTCATGGTCGAACCGTCCAGATGACGCTGGCGCCAGAGATAAAACACGGACAGCAGCACCAGAAAGACCGCCGCCCCCGGCACCGGCCGCCACCAGCGCCGCCACGGCGGCGGCTCCTCGTGTCCCAGCAGGCTGATCGCCAGCAGCACCGGCAGGAACATCACCGCCAGATAGAACGTCTGCAAGTCCGCCCAGAACAACACGAGCATCGCGGCGCCAGCGCCGAAGCCGGAAGCCAGGGTCGGCCGGTTCACCGCCGCATCCACGCCCCACGCCAGCAGCGACAGCCACATCAGCGCAATGCCGGCCGGACTGCCCCCGAACAGGCTGATCCATCGGAACGGCACCAGCAGGATCAGGCCGGTGCCCAGCGCCGCCGCCAGCCGGTCCTCCGTGAACCGCCGCAGCCATCGCCACGAGAAGAACGCGCTGAACGCCACCGACAGCCACAGGGTCAGGTTCCAGCCCGCCGCCTGACCCAGCCGCTCCGCCAGCACGGCATATACCCCCGACATGGGCAGAAAATACGCTCCGGGCCGATAGCCGGCATCGTCGTCGCCCTGGTTGAACTCATAGGGATTCCGAAACCACGGAATCCGTCCGTGTAGCATGTCGCGCACAAGATCGAAGTGATACAGCAGCTGCAGCTGGTCGCCCGGAATCATCGCCCGGAACGGGGGATGCTCGAGATTCTGGGCGGAAGAAGGGATGGCCTCGGTTGCCTGCCGCGCCAGCGGCCACGACATCACGCCGAACAGCAGCAGGCTGGCCGCCGCCGCCCCGGCGGCCGACATCAGGATGCCGCGTTTCGCCACTGCCGCGCCCCTACGCCCCGCCGGTTTCGTCCCACCGGGAGGCGAACGCCTCCGGCCCCCGGTCCAGCGCCGCCACCAGCTCGGCGCTGGCCGCGGCCTTGGCCTGCAGTTGCGGAATCCGCCGCTGCAGCCCCGCACGCAGCTCCGCCCGGTCCCGCCAGCCCCGCAGCAGGTGCTCGCGCAGGGTGTTCGCGCTGAAATCGTCAAACGACAGCGTGCGATCCGGCAGCCCCAGCTCGCGGAAATAATACCCCACCTTGGGCTGGTAGGTGATGCCCACGACGGGCGTGCACTCCGACGATGCGAGAATCAGCGAATGCAGGCGCATGCCGCACAGCAGGTCCAGGTGCCGCAGCACGCCCTTGATCGCCGCATGGTCGTGCCGGCGGTTGTCAATCATCGCCGCCTGCACCGTGCGGGGCAGCCGCTGCATCAGCGCCTGTGTGATCTCCGCGTCGTGGTGCTGCGTGGTCACGAAAACCATTGGCACGGGCACCTCCCGGTGAAAGCCGGCCAGCGCCTCTGCAAACACGTCCAGGAACGCCTCGCGGCCCATGGACACGCGACCCGCCGACGCCCACGTGTCCAGGTAGCGGTTGACGTTGATCCCCAGCTTGGGCTGCGCCGGCTCCACCCCCGCCGCCCGCAGGATCGGCTCGACCTCCGCCGGCGGCAGGGCCGGCGCGTTCAGCGCCGCATCCGCCGCCAGGCGCACCCGCGGATTCGACACCCCGGCCTCGTGCAGCAGGTCCAGCGAATCCTGGTCCCGCACCGTGATGAACGCCATGCGCTCGGCCACCGATTTCAGCATCCGCCGCCCCGCCGCGGTGTGCACCGGCCCCACCCCCACGTTGTAGCCGATGATCGGAACGCCCCGGCGCGACGCCAGCGGCAGCAGCAGATATAGCGACGACAGGAAATTGAACAGCGGATTGAACAGCGACCGGTCAAACAGCACCGCGTCGAAAATGATCACGGCATCCGCCCGGCAAATCGCCCGCGCCGTCGGCACGCCCAGCATCCGCAGCGCCCCCTGCCACGGCATCATGCCCACCGGCCGGGTCCGGTTGGGATAATGCCCGCGGATGTACGACGGCCGGATCGTGGGAATGTCATAGGTCAGCCGCCGCCCGCACGCCCGGTCCACGCCGTCCATGATCGCCGCAATCAGCGCCGCGTCGCCGGCGTTCCGCCCCGAGGACGAGCCCAGCAGGGTAATGGTTTGCAATGTCGCCACGTTCTCTCCGCCTGGTTGGATCCGCCTCCGGTTATACCCGCTGCGGATGCCCGTTGGCAAGTGCAAGCGTTTGCGCTAGGATGCCGGGCATTACGCATGGAGAAAGGGCCGGACTCGTGGACCACAGCCAGAAAAAATATCTCGTCACCGGCGCCGCCGGATTCGTCGGCTCGGAAATCGTCCGGCAGCTGCTCGCCCGGGGCGACGCCGTCCGGGCCATGGCCCGCCGCCGGGAGCAGCTCGACGGCCTGGACCATCCGGCCGCCGAAGCGTTCGAGGGCGACCTCCGCGACCGTGCGGCGCTGGACCGCGCCATGCAGGGGATGGACGGCGTGTTTCACATCGCCGCCCTGTTCCGGCAGGCCAATCAGCCCGACCAGGCCTATGTGGACACCAATGTGCAGGGCGTGCGCAACGTCCTCGACGCCGCGGCCGCCGTCGGCCCCCTCCGCGTGATCCACTGCTCCACCGTCGGCGTGCTGGGCCACGTTGAACACCCCCCCGCCGACGAGTCCACCCCTTACAACCCCGGCGACATCTACCAGCGCACCAAAATGGAAGGCGAACAGCTCGCGCTGGAAGCATTCCGCTCCGGCCGGCTGCCCGGCGTGGTCCTCCGCCCCGCCATGATTTACGGCCCCGGCGACACCCGCACCCGAAAAATGTTCCGCATGATCGCCCGCCGCCGCTTTTTCTATGTCGGCCGGGGCGACAACCTGGTGCATTTCATTGATGTTCGCGATCTCGCCCGCGCCTTCCTGCTGGCGATGGACCGCGTCGAGCGCAACGGCGAAATCTACATCATCGCCGGCGAGCGCGCCATGCCCCTGCGCGAGTTCTCCGGAATCGTCGCCGGCGAACTCGGCGTGCCGCCCCCGTGGCTACGCCTCCCTGTCAAGCCCATGCAGGCCCTCGGCTCCCTCTGCGAAGCCCTCTGCGTGCCCCTGCGGATCAATCCGCCCATCTACCGCCGGCGGGTGGATTTCTATACCAAGGACCGCTCCTTCAACGCCGCCAAGGCCCGTGCCGAACTCGGCTTCGCCCCCGCCCAGTCCCCGCAGGACGAAATCCGCGACATCCTCGCCGACTACCGCCGGCGCGGCTGGCTCCAGCCCCCCCGATGAACCTCGCCCTGAAAGCCTGGCGGATGGCGCGGATCGCCCGCGAGTACCGCGCGGGGCGCGTCCGGCTGGACAGCCGGCCCATCCGCCTCTGGTTCGACACCTCCTCCGCGTGCAACCTCCGGTGCGTCATGTGCCCCAACAAGGACCTCCCGCCCGCCGAAAAAGGCCTGATGTCTCTGGACCTGTTCCGCCGCGTTCTCGACCAGGCCCACCCCTTTGTCTCCGACATCTATCTGCACCACCGCGGCGAACCCCTTCTCAACCGCCGCCTGCCCGACATGATCCGCCATGCCCGCGCCAGGGGCATCCGCTGCCGCTTCCATACCAACGGCGCCCTGCTGACCGAAGACCGCGCCCGCGAAATCCTCGCCGCCTCCCCCGAGCTGGTGTCGTTCTCCATCGACGGCTTTGAAAAGGACACCTACGAGCGCATCCGCGTCGGCGCCGATTTCGACCAGACCATCGCCAACGTGCGGCGGCTGCTCCGGCTGCGCCGAGAAGCCCGCCAGTCCCTGCCCTATGTCGTCGTCGAGCGCATCCGCTTCCGCGGCGAAACGCCCGCCCCCGAAGCCCGCGAGCGCGCCGAACGCCTGCGGCGCGACCTGCTCCGCGACGGCGTAAATGAAATCGTCGAAAAGGAGGAATACGCCTGGGCCGGAGACGCGCCCCCCGATGCCGCCGCCGCGCGCACGTTCACCCAATGCACCTTCCCGTGGTATGCCATGGTGATCGGCTGGAACGGCGTCGTCACCCCCTGCCCGCAGGATTTCTGGGGCCGCATGCCGATGGGCGACGCCTCCCGCCAGCCGCTGGCCGACATCTGGAACGGCCCGGCCTACCAGGATCTCCGCCGGCGCCTCCTGCACGATCTCGATTCCCTTCCCCTGTGCCGCACGTGCGACCGGCTCTGCCGGAAAACCGTTACCGGCCTGCCCGCCCAGTACCTGGTGCCTTTTCTGGTGGATCACTTCGTCGGCTACAACAGACTCCGCACCTGGCTGGGCGGCGGGGAGCGGAACTCATGAACGGACACCGGCCATGAAACGCCGGCTGTCCGCCGTCACGACCCTGTTCCCCCTGTGGGCCCTGCTCGCCTCCGCCTGGGCCTATGTCCGCCCCGCCCCCTGGGCCGCCCTCCAGGGCGGAATCGTCCCGCTGCTCGGCCTGGTCATGTTCGGCATGGGCCTGACGCTGACCGGTGCGGATTTCCGGCGCGTCTTCCAGCGGCCCGGCCCCATCGCCCTCGGCATGGCCGCCCAGTTCGGCCTCATGCCCCTGCTGGCGCTGGGGCTCGCGCGCGCCCTGCATCTTGATCCGCCGCTTGCGGCCGGCATGGTGCTGGTCGGCTGCGTGTCCGGCGGCACCGCCTCCAACGTCATCACCTGGCTCGCCCGCGGCGACACCGCGCTGTCCATCACCATGACCTTCTGCTCCACCGTCCTCGCCGTCGCCGCCACCCCCGCCCTCACCTGGCTCTATCTGCACCAGACCGTGCCCGTGCCGGCCGCCAACATGCTCCTCAGCATCCTGCAGATCGTCCTGCTGCCCGTGCTCGCCGGCATGGCCGTCAACCGCGTCCTCGGCCGCCGCCTCGCCCGCTTCCAGCCTGTTTTCCCGCTGGTGTCCGTTGCGGCCATCGTCCTGATCATCGGCATCATCATCGGTCTCAACCATGACAAGGTCGCCACCACCACGCCGGTGCTGGTCCTGGCCGTCTGCCTGCACAACCTCGGCGGCATGGCCTGCGGCTACGCCGCCGGCCGGCTCTTCCGCTGCCCGCCCATCGTCTGCCGGACCCTGGCCATCGAAGTCGGCATGCAGAACTCCGGGCTCGCCGTCACTCTCGCGGTCAAATACTTCTCCGCCGCCGCCGCCCTGCCCGGCGCGCTGTTCAGCATCTGGCACAATCTCTCGGGGTCCGCCTTCGCCGCCTGGCAAAACCGCCGCCTTCCGGAGCCCGCCCCGTGATCCATCCCGCCCGCCTCCAGCCGCAGAACGACCTCGCGCCCCGCCGCGGCCGGTACGTGCTCTACTGGATGCAGCAGGCCCAGCGCGCCGAATTCAACGACGCCCTCGAATACGCCATCGAGCAGGCCAACACCCTGGCCCTGCCCGTGCTGGCCGCCTTTGCCCTGGCGCCCTTCCCCGACGCCAACGCCCGTCCCTATCGCTTCATGCTCGAAGGCCTCCGCGAAACCCGCAACCGCCTCGCCGCCCGCGGCATCGGCTTCTGCGTCCGGAAAGGCGCCCCCGAGGAGGTCCTTCCGCCGCTCGCAAAACACGCCGCCCTGCTCGTTGGCGATGTCGGCTATCTGCCCGTCCAGCGCAATTGGCGCCGCGCCGTCGGCGAACGCATCCGCTGCCCGTTCGTCCTGGTCGAAACCGACGCCATCGTCCCCGTCGCCGAGGCCTCGGACCATGCCGAATTCGCCGCGCGCACCCTACGGCCCAAAATCCACAAAAAGCTGCCGCAATTTTTGAAACGGCCGCGGATGCGCAAAGTGGCCACGCCGTCGCTCAATCTGGTCCGCGACTCGCTCTCCCTCGACGATCCCGGCGCCCTCTGCCGCGCCATCGGCGCCGATGACAGCGTTCCGGCCGCCGACCATCCGCCCGGCGGGGCCGCCGCCGCCGGCCGCCTCCTCCAGCGCTTTCTGTCGCAGCATCTCGCCGATTACGCCGCGTCCGCCAGCGACCCCGTCCTCGACGCCACCTCCCGCCTCAGCCCCTATCTGCATTTCGGCCAGCTTTCCTCCCTCGACATCGCCCTGCGCGTCGCCAAAACCGGCGCCCCGCGCAACTCCGCCGACGCCTTTCTCGAACAGCTCATCGTCCGCCGCGAGCTCGCGATCAACGCCTGCTGGCACCAGCCCGCCAGCGACCGCTACGACGCCCTCCCGGAGTGGGCGCGCAAAACCCTCGCCCTGCACCGCCGGGACAAGCGGGACTTCCTCTATGCCCGCGGCCAATGGGAAGCCGCCGCCACCCACGATCCCTGCTGGAACGCCGCCCAGACCGAGCTGCTCCGCTCCGGCCGCATGCACAACTACATGCGCATGTACTGGGGCAAGAAAATCATCGAGTGGTCCGCCTCTCCCGAGGAGGCCTTCGACACCGCCCTCTATCTGAACAACAAGTACCAGCTCGACGGACGCGACCCCAACGGCATCGTTGGCGTCGCCTGGTGCTTCGGACTCCACGACCGTCCCTGGACCGAACGGCCCGTCTTCGGCACCATCCGCTACATGAACGCCAACGGCCTGCGCCGAAAGTTCGATATCCAGGCCTACCTGGATCGATGGCTCGGCCCCCGGGACCCGCCGGACGGAAAGGAAAACCCATGAACGAAACCGACAAACAGCTCGATCTGCTGGGCCTGTTCCATTTCATTCTCGGCGGATTGACCGCCCTGTTCGCCTGCCTCCCGCTCATCCATGTCGGCGTCGGCGCCGCCCTCCTGCTGGGCGCCTTCGATTCCGGCGAAGCCGCCCCCCGGTTTGTCGGCTGGATCTTCGTCCTCATGGGCAGTCTCTTTGTGCTCGGCGGCTGGGCGCTGGCCGCCGCCATGATCGCGGCCGGCCGCATGCTCCGGCGGCGGAAATCCCGGACCGCCTGCCAGGTCATCGCCGCCCTCGAGTGCCTCCTGATGCCCCTCGGCACCCTTCTGGGCGTCTTCACCCTCATGGCCCTCTCCCAGGACCGCGCGCAGGAACTCTTCGACGCCCCCCCGCCCGCCCCGCCCGCGGCCTAGCCTGCGCGGGCGCGTTCGTTCGACTCTCTGCGCGCCTGCGCTCACGTTGACCCTGCCACCGGGGATGCGCCCATCGCAGAGCCCCCCTTAAAGAGATTGGCCCCCGCAAGCGCTTTTGCTAGCGTCCCTCAACACAACGCGCCTGCGCGCGCGGTCAACAGGAGAAACCAAATGAATCGGATTCTGATCGTGTGGGGACTGACGGCCGCCCTGGCCGTCTGCGGATGCGGCAAAAAAGCCGGCGAAAAAACGGGTGAAAAACTCGCGGAAAAAATGATTGAGAAAGCCCTCGCCGCGGAAGGCGTGGACACCCAGGTCAACCTCTCCGAGGACGGCATGAGCTTCCGCACCACCGATGCCGAAGGACGCCGGGCCGACGTCAAGGTGGACGGCGACACCGTGACCATCCAGGGGCCGGACGGCACCACCACCTTCCGCTCGACCGGTGCCGGCCAGATGCCCGACGATTTCCCCAAGGACGTCTTCGTCTATCCCGGCGCCGACGTCGTCGCCTCCATGACCTATCCCGGCGGCGTGAACCTGGCCCTGGAAAGCGCCGACCCCGTCCAGGACGTCATCGCCAAATCCAAATCCGCCATGACCGGCCTGGGCTGGACCGAAAAGTCGCATCTGGGCATGGATGATGTCGCCATGCTGTCCTATACCAAGGACACCCGCACCGTCAGCCTGATCATTCAGCAGGACAGCGGCAGCCCCACCGCCATCAACATCACCATCGCCGAAGAATCCGAACCCGACTAGGCCCGGCCCGTTCTTCACCGGGCGCAGACCCGGGGCAGATCCCGCCAGCTGGCCGGAGAGGCGGCGGACCGGTGATGCTGGCGCATGCGCCAGGCATCGCTCTGCATCTCGCTCCCGTACCGGAGCCGCCGGTGCATCGGCGAACGGTTCAGCGCATCCAGGCATTTCATCAGGCGGTCCGTCCGGGCGCTGTCGCCGGGCGCCTCCGCAAACAGCAGCCCCTGCACCGCGTGCGCCGGCGCCAGATCCGCCAGCAGCACGCCCGCGCGCTGATACGCGAAGCCCGGCCGGAAAATGCGCTCCAGCCCGCGCAGCGCGCCGCGCACCAGCCGGCCCGAATCGCCGGTGGCCGGCTCCAGCGCCAGCGTCGCCCCGTTGGCATACGCCGGCCCCGACCCGTCAAAGGGACTGGTGTGCACAAACACCGACAGCGCCCCCGCGCGGAGCCGCCGGGCCCGCAGCTTTTCGCCGGCGCGCGCCGCAAACGCCGTCACGGCCGCCTCCACGTCCTCCCGCCGCGTCAGCCGCCGGCCGAAACTGCGCGACACCAGAATCTGCCGGCGCGGCGGCGGCGCCATCTCCATCGGCAGGCACGACACCCCGGACAGTTCCCGCGCCGTCCGTTCCAGCACCACGCCGAACACCGCGCGCAGCCGGGCGGGATCCGCTTCCGCCAGCGCCCGGGCATGGACAATGCCCATGGCGCGCAGCCGCGCCCCCCAGCGCGTTCCCACGCCCCAGACTTTTTCGACCGGCAGCGCCGCCAGCGCGGCCTCCGGCGCGGGCCATTGCGCCCAGTCCAGCACCGGCACCGCCCCCGCCGCCCCCTTTTTCGCCAGCCGGTTCGCCACCTTCGCCAGGGTCTTGGTCGGCGCCATCCCCACCGACACCGGAATCCCCGTCCACTGCTTCACCCGCCGGACCATTTCCCGCCCCAGCGCCAGCCGGTCGCCCCGCATCCCCTCCAGACTCAGAAAACACTCGTCGATCGAATAAACTTCCATCTCCGGGACGAACCCCGCCAGCACCTGCATGACGCGCCGGGACAAATCGCCGTACAGCGCATAGTGGGACGAAAACACCGCCACCCCGCGCGACCGGAAGCGCGCGGCCACCTTGAACCACGGCGCCCCCATCGCGACCCCCAGCGCCTTGGCCTCCTGGCTGCGGGCAATCACGCAGCCGTCGTTGTTCGACAGCACCACGATCGGCCGGCCCTCCAGCGCCGGCGCAAACACCCGCTCGCAGGAGGCGTAAAAATTGTTGCAGTCCACCAGCGCAAACATGCTCCCTCCCGTCAATACGACCGGATGGCATGCGCCACCACGCCCCAGACGACCAGTTCCTTCCCTTCGTGAAAAACAATGGCCGGATACGCCGGGTTTTCCGCCTCCAGCCGGACCCCCTTGCGCCCCTTGCGCAGCCGCTTCACGGTCAGTTCCCCGTCCACCACCGCCACGACGATGGACCCGTCGCGGGCCTCCCGCGCCCGGTCCACCACCAGCAGGTCGCCGTCGCGGATGCCCGCCCCCGCCATCGAATCGCCCTCCACCGTCACCACGAACGTCGCCGCCGGGTGCGCCACCAGGTGCTCGTTCAAATCCAGCGGCCCCTCCAGATGATCGTCCGCCGGCGAGGGAAACCCCGCGGCCACCCGGCAGAGGTACCGCCGCAGCGGCCCCGGCGGCGGATTCAGAACCACCGGCCGGATCCGGCCGTTCAGGCCGGCGGACGGATAATCGGCAGATAGAACTGAACGCATGTTCATCAATGTATCCCTTTCCCGTCCCGGCGCAAGCCCGGAACCTCCCCCCCCCTTTTTTTCGCCTCCTCGGTTTTGCCGGCTTTTTCCCAGCCCCCCGCGGCCTTGCGCCGCAGGTGAATCAGTCCCAACACCGGTTTTCCGCTTCCATCCGCCACATCCAGCAGCGGCTTTTCCTCCGTTTCCGCCGGTTGACGCCATCGGCGCCCCCCGGACAATGGCCAACTCGAATGCGTAAAACGTTTCTTCCGGCAGAAATTTTCATTTTTTGTGTTGCGCCCCCCCCCCTCTGTGATAGGATGCGCCCCGTGTGCGTTCCGGCGTTTGTGCCGGAAGACACCAGGTCGATTTAGAACAACCCCCTCCCGGAGCATCACGCCATATGAGCAAAGACAAGAAAATCGCGATCATTGACGGCAACGAAGCCGCCGCCCACATCGCCTTCAAGACCAACGAAGTCGCCGCCATTTATCCCATCACGCCGTCCTCGAACATGGGCGAATGGGCCGACCAGTGGGCGTCCGAAGGCCGCACCAACCTCTGGGGCACCGTGCCGACCGTCGCCGAACTGCAGTCCGAAGGCGGGGCCTCCGGCGCCGTGCACGGCGCGCTGCAGTCCGGCGCCCTCACCACCACCTTCACCGCCTCGCAGGGCCTCCTGCTGATGATCCCCAACATGTACAAGA
>ENA-UOXR01003585-UOXR01003585.1-bioreactor-metagenome-genome-assembly--contig:-NODE-3585-length-13044-cov-5.013088_pt1 | contig 13044 bp, 7 predicted proteins | sample MGYA00238164_ERZ764825 | MGnify/ENA primary metagenome ERZ764825 (study PRJEB28920, sample SAMN05720171) | bioreactor metagenome | isolation source: Anaerobic biogas reactor | place: USA:Washington...
TTAAGACATCGGCTATGACCTTATGAGCATCTTCCCGACGTACAAGTTCAACGGCCCGGAATGAGTTTATTTTGATACCTATATATTCTTCCAGCGTTTTTATTAACGCGCCGGATGTGCTTTCTGCCGATTTCGGGCTGCCGTTTACGGCTACTACACGCTTCATGCGCCCACCTCCTCCGTGAAGATTCGCTTAAGTGCCTGCAAAACATCCTGGCATTCATCGGCACTTTTCGCCGTCAGGCAAAAATGTTTCTGCGGACGCAAGTTGAGAGCGTTGCGCTCGGACAGCTCGCGAAAAATTTCAAGCTCGCTTTCCAAACTCTCTCCGTACCCAACAGCGATCCACCACGGGAATCTGTCGTAACGCATCCTATGGTGCATTTTGCCGCGATACATTTCAAAATACGGCAATATATTCGGGATGCTGCGGTCGAGGAAAGCCTTTAAATCGGAGGTAAAACCGCCGTAAGTAATACGGGTAAGCAGTACCACTGCGTCCGAACGCATAAATACACGCGATATTTCGTTCGCGCAGTCATTTGTGATGACACAAAGTCCTGGAGTCCTGACCCAGCAGCCGAAGCAGCCGATACAGGGCTTTATTTCATCGCTGTTCAAAACGATAGTCTGTACTTCGCAGCCCACCTGCTTAAGAACTTCTTCCACACGCAGTCTCAGGTTGAAGCCGCTTTCCGTACCACTTTCTCTATCGCAGAGAATAAGTATCTTCATAATCATGGCTCCTTTTCAATTTGCTCAATGCAGCGTTTTGCCCACTCAGCCGTCGCCTGAACGTTGGCTGCGCCGAAATCCAATGTCATCAGCCAATATTTGCTCTTTTCCGCCCCGTCCGGCATAACGCGCGCATATTCTTCTATGTTCCTGCGTATGCCGGAAGAATTATCTTCAAGCGCACTCTGGCATTGTTCCAGGCATTTCCTGAGCATGGTAAGCGTTGCTTCGGTGTCGTCCGCACCGAAGAACATGCGCATAAGCAAAGAATTATGCGGGTTTTCCAGTGTTGGTTCAGCCTTGCCCAGCCAGTCAGTAAAAGCGTTTCTTCCGGCTTCCGTCACGGCATAAACGCGCTTGTTCGGGCGCTTGTCCTGAATAACGCTTCGTGAGGTAACCAGTCCTTCAGATTCCAAACGACCGAGCTCACGGTATATTTGACTGCTCTGCGCGTGCCAGAAGTTGTTAAGCGAGTCTTCAAAAATTTTGGTCAACTCATAGCCTGTGCTTTCTTTGTACGTCAGCAGTCCCAGAATTCCATAAGGTAAAGACATTTTGTTCACCCCGTATTATATTATACCAGTATAATATAATACGGGGTGGTATCTTGTCAAGCGCAAAACACAAAGACAGGGCACTGCGCATTCAATTGCGTAGTGCCCTGTCTGTTGTTGGTCGAATACCTCCGTCAGGCTGCGCCTGAAAGAATTATCCCTTTATTGCAGCCTGGGCGGCGGCCAGGCGGGCGATGGGTACGCGGAAGGGTGAGCATGAGACGTAATCCAGGCCGACCTGATGGAAAAATTCAATGGAGGCCGGATCGCCGCCGTGCTCGCCGCAGATGCCCAGATGGATGTCGGGGCGGGTCTGGCGGCCCAGCCTGACGGCCGTTTCCACCAGGCGGCCGGCGCCCGCAGCGTCAAAGTGTTCGAAGGGATCGGTCTCCAGGATCTTTTTGTCCAGATACAGGGGGAGGAACTTGCCGGCGTCGTCACGGGAAAGCCCGAAGGTCATCTGCGTGAGGTCGTTGGTGCCGAAGGAGAAAAACTCGGCGTCCTCCGCAATGAGATCGGCGGTCAGAGCTGCCCGGGGCAGCTCGATCATAGTGCCCACCAGATACTTAAGGCTGGCGCCCTGCCCGGCAATGACAGCGTCGGCGGTAGTGGTCACCAGCTTGCGCAGGTAGCGCAGTTCCCCGTCGGAGCCGACAAGGGGAATCATAATCTCGGGAACAACCTGCTGCCCGGTCTCTTTCTGCACATTGATGGCGGCCTCGATGATGGCCTGGGTCTGCATCTCGCCGATCTCAGGATAGCAGATGGGCAGCCGGCAGCCGCGCAGGCCCATCATGGGGTTGAGCTCATGGAGATCGCTGACCGTCGCTTTCAGTTCCGCGAAGGTGATGCCCATCTCTTGTGCCAGCTCCCGGATGTCCTCGTCTGCGGTGGGCAGGAACTCATGGAGGGGGGGGTCCAGCAGGCGGATGGTGACCGGTTTGCCCAGCATAACCTTGAAAATACCCTCAAAATCACCCCGCTGCATGGGAAGAAGCTTGGAAAGCGCACGGCGCCGCTGCTCCTCCGACCGTGAAATGATCATCTCGCGCATAGCGGGAATACGGTCCGCTTCAAAGAACATGTGCTCGGTACGGGTGAGCCCGATGCCCTCCGCGCCGAGTCTGATCGCTGCTGCCGCGTCCGCAGGGTTGTCGGCATTGGTGCGGATGCGCAGGCGGCGCACTTCATCCGCCCACTGCATGACGGTGGCAAATTCTCCCGCCACTTCGGCCTCCACGCGCCTGATCTCTCCGATATAGACGTTGCCGGTAGTGCCGTCGATGGACATGAACTCGCCCTTACGCACCTTGTGGCCGGCCACTTCCATATAGCCCTCGCCCTCGTAGATGCGAATCGCGCCGCATCCGGCAACGCAGCATTTTCCCATGCCCCGCGCCACGACGGCGGCGTGGGAGGTGCGTCCGCCCCGGGCGGTGAGGATGCCCTGTGCGGCGCTCATGCCCTCGATATCCTCCGGGGAGGTTTCGGTGCGCACCAGCAGCACGGGACCGTGCTTGGCGGCCTCCTTGGCCTCTTCCGCGGTGAAGTATACCCCTCCGCACGCCGCGCCCGGGGAGGCGGGCAGACCGGACGCCACCGCGGCCGCTTCCTTCAGCGCTTTCTCATCAAAGCGGGGGTGGAGCAGGGTGTCAAGCTGCTTGGGCTCAATCTTGAGCAGGGCTTCCTCACGGCTGCAAAGCTCCTCCCTGACCAGCGCCACCGCGATCTTCAGCGCCGCCTGGGCGGTGCGCTTGCCGTTTCGGGTCTGGAGCATATAGAGCTTGCCGCGCTCAATGGTAAACTCCATGTCCTGCATGTCCCTATAGTGGTTTTCCAGCCGGTCGGCAATCTCGGTGAACTGCCGGTAGACCTCGGGCATCACCTGCGCCATCTGATCTATAGTCTGAGGCGTGCGGATACCGGCCACCACGTCCTCACCCTGCGCGTTCATGAGAAATTCCCCGTACAGCCTGCGCTCGCCGGTGGCAGGGTCACGGGTGAAGGCCACGCCGGTGCCCGAATCGTTGCCCATGTTGCCGAATACCATGGACTGAACGTTTACCGCAGTGCCCCAGCTGTACGGAATGTCGTTCATGCGGCGGTAAGCGTTGGCACGGGGATTGTCCCAGGAGCGGAACACCGCCTTGATGGCCTCCATCAGCTGTTCCTTGGGATCGGAGGGGAAGCTGCGCCCCTTGCGCTCCTGATAATACTGTTTGAAGTCAGCCACCAACTGCTTCATATCTTCGGCGGTGAGCTGAGAGTCCGACTCCACTCCTCTGCTCTCCTTCCTTTTGGTGAGATATTCTTCAAAACGATCCTTGGGCAGCTCCATCACAACATCGGAGAACATCTGGATAAACCGGCGGTAAGCGTCATATACAAATCGGGGGTTGCCCGTGAGTTCCGCCATGCCCTCGGCCACGGCATCATTGATGCCCAGGTTCAAAATGGTGTCCATCATGCCGGGCATGGACGCGCGGGCGCCCGAACGGACGGATACCAGAAGAGGGTTCTTGGGATCGCCGAATGTTTTGCCCGCCTTCTCCTCCATAATGGCCAAACTCTTTAGTATCTCCTGTTCTATCTCAGGGGCAATGGTCCGGTTGTCCTCGTAATAGCGGGTACACGCCTCGGTGGTAACGGTAAAGCCGGTGGGCACCGGCATTCCCAGATTTGTCATCTCCGCCAGATTGGCTCCTTTGCCGCCCAGCAGCTCCCGCATACTCCCGTTACCTTCCATAAACAGGTATACGTATTTGCGTTGATTGGTCGTCATGACTCGTCCTCCCTTAATTGTCTTGTCTCCGCCGTTATTTCAAATTAATAGCTTTTTGCTTTGATTTTACCAAGTGTTTATTCTGCATTATATCATCCTCAAACAAAAAAATGCAAGACATTCTCGCAAAAAGACATGTTCTGTGATAGTATAAGCAGTATCATGAAAAGGGAGTGTCTGTATGCCAGTTTTCACTGTGAACGGCAGGCCGGTCAGTACGGGCAGTGACCAGACCCTTCTCGAATTTTTGCGGGAAACCCTGGGCCTTACCTCGGTGAAAAACGGCTGCTCCGAGGGGGTATGCGGTACCTGCACCGTGTTGGTGGACGGCAGGCCCAGCCGCGCCTGTGTCCTGCGCACCTCAAAATTAGAGGGAAAATCTATCCTCACCTGCGAGGGGCTCTCCGAGCGGGAACAGGCGGTATACGGCTATGCGTTTTCCGAAGCGGGGGCGGTTCAGTGCGGCTTCTGCACCCCCGGGATGGTGATGGCCGCCAAAGGGCTGCTGGACGTAACCCCCCGTCCGGACCGGAGTGCAATTAAAAAGGCGCTGCGGGGAAATTTATGCCGCTGTACGGGGTACAAGAAGATAGTTGACGCGGTGCTGCTGGCCGCCGGGCTTCTGGAATCGGAAGCGCCGATTCCCGCGCCTGTGTTTACCGGACAGCTGGGCGAAAGCATCCACCGGGTGGATGCCGTCACTAAGGCGCTGGGAAGCGCGCAGTATGTGGACGATATGCGGCTGGGCGGCATGGTGTTTGGCTCTGCGGTGCGCTCGGCCCATCCCAGGGCACGGGTGCTTGCGGTGGATACATCGGCGGCCAAAGCCCTGCCCGGCGTGCTGTTGGTACTCACTGCGGAGGATATCCCGGGTGAAACGGTCATCGGCCACCTCAGACGGGACTGGCCCGTTCTCATTCCGGTGGGGGGCATCACGCGCACCCTAGGAGATGCCATTGCGCTCATTGCCGCCGGGAGCAGGGAGACTTTGGAGGCGGCCAAGCAGCTGGTCAGAGTGGAATACGAGGTGCTGCCCGCCGTCTTTTCTCCCGGGGAGGCGCTGGCCCCCGGCGCACCCCTTGTGCATGAATCAGGCAATCTGATGTCGGAGGAGCATCTGGTGCGCGGGAACGCCGACGCCAGAATCGCCGCCTCCCGATATGTCGTCACGCATCACTATTCCACGCCGGCTACCGAGCATGCCTTTCTGGAACCGGAATGCGCCGTGGCGCGGAAGGAGGAGGACGGCAGCGTCACCATATGGTCGGCCGATCAGGGTATTTTCCAGACCCGGCGCGAGTGCGCCGAACTGCTGGGACTTCCCCAGGATCGGGTTCGCGTGTGCGCCAAGATGGTGGGCGGAGGCTTTGGCGGTAAGGAGGATATGAGCGTGCAGCATCACGCCGCCCTGCTTGCCTGGTATCTCGACGTGCCGGTAAAGGTGGCCCTCAGCCGCCAGGAGTCCATCCTCGTTCACCCCAAGCGCCACGCCATGGAGATGGATTTCACCACCGCCTGTGATGAAAACGGCACTCTCACCGCCATGAAAGCGGTCATTGTGGCCGATACCGGCGCCTACGCCTCGCTGGGCGGGCCGGTGCTTCAGCGCGCGTGCACCCACGCTGCCGGGCCCTACAACTATCAGGACATAGATATTCTGGGCAGAGCGGTATATACCAACAATCCGCCCGCAGGGGCCTTCCGGGGCTTCGGGGTGCCTCAGAGCTGTTTTGCCGCCGAATGCAATTTAAATGAATTGGCAAAAAAAGTGGGGATTTCCCCCTGGGAGATCCGGTACCGCAACGCCATCCGGCCCGGTCAGGTGCTCCCCAACGGTCAGATTGCCGATCCTGACGCGGCCCTTGTGCAGACCCTGGAGGCGGTGAAGCCTTACTTTGATGCAAACCCCGGGGCGGGCATCGCCTGTGCCTTTAAAAATACCGGCCTGGGTGTGGGCGTGCCCGACACCGGACGGTGTATCCTCCATGTGGAGGGGGGCAGGGTTCATATCCGCACCTCGGCCGCCTGCATCGGGCAGGGGCTGGGCACCGTTTGCACGCAGTTTGTCTGTGAGATCACGGGCCTTTCGCCGGAAGCTGTTGTCTGGGACGCTCCGGATACCTCCATTACACCCGATTCCGGCAACAGCACCGCCTCCCGGCAGACCCTGTTCACCGGCGAAGCCACCAGGAGGGCGGCGCTTGCGCTGAAGCAGGCGCTGGAGGATGCCCCGCTGGCCGGTCTGGAGGGAGAAGATTTCCGCGGCGAATACACCGCCCTTACCGATAAGCTGGGATCCGACAAGCCCAATCCGGTCAGCCATGTGGCCTACAGCTATGCAACCCATCTGGCGGAGCTGGATGACGCCGGAAGGGTATGCCGGGTGATCGCTGCGCACGACGTGGGAAGGGTGGTCAACCCCAAGGCGGTGGAAGGGCAGATTGAAGGGGGCGTGGTGATGAGCCTGGGGTGGGCGCTCACCGAACGCTTCCCTCTTGTGGACGGCAGGCCCGCGGTAAAATTCGGCACGCTGGGACTGTTTCGCGCCGAGCATACGCCGGAGGTTCAGGCTGTTCTGGTAGGTGTCAGCGACAGCGCACTGGCATGCGGCGCCAAGGGCATCGGAGAAATTTCCTCCATTCCCACGGCCCCGGCAGTGCAGCTGGCCTACTGCAACCGGGACGGGCGCTTCCGGACGAAACTGCCGCTGGACGAAACCCCGTATGCAAAATAACCGCAGTCTGAAGCCCGGATCATGATAGGCATGGTCCGGGCTTGCTTTTCTGTCTCTTAAAATTCAATTCCCTCACGGGCTGCGGCACCCTGATCGAACGGGTGCTTTCTTTTTTTCATCTCAGTTACATAGGTGGCGCGCCGAACAAGCTCGGGTACGGGGTCGCGCCCCGTCAGCACCACCTCAAGGGCTTCGGGGCAGCCGTCCAGCAGGGCTGTGACCTCCTCCGGCGGAATCAGACCGGTGGAAACCGCGCCGCATATCTCGTCCAGCACCAGCATATCGCACGAGGCGGCCAGACGCGCTGCCGCCTGCAGAATCTTTTGCATTTCTGCAGCCGCCTCCGCTTTTTCCTCCCCGCTCATGGCAAAAACGAATTTTATCTGCTCCGGCACCGGAATGAGCGTGACATTGGGAAGAGCTTCAAAGGCCAGCCGCTCCCCGCTGCCGCCGCCTTTTAAAAATTGCGCAATAACCACCCGCTTGCCCCGGCCGGCCATGCGCAGGGCAAGGCCCATGGCACAGGTGGTCTTGCCCTTTCCGTCGCCGGTGTATAGATGCACCACGCGTGTCTCCCCCCTTTTGCCCCGCTCTGCTATCGGAAATAGTCCACCGCGGCGCGGAACAGTCCCATATCGTAATGGCCGGGAACATTGCGGTAAAGCCCGCTGCCGATGCGTTCGGAGTGTCCCATCTTGCCCAATACCCGCCCGTCCGGGGAGGTAATGCCCTCCACGGCGTAACAGGAACCGTTGGGGTTGTATCGGATATCACAGGTGGGCCTGCCGTCCGGGTCCGCATACTGGGTGGCGATCTGGCCGTGTTCCGCCAGCGTCGCGATCAGCTGGTCGGACGCGATGAAGCGGCCCTCGCCGTGGGAGATGGGAACGGTATAAAGTTCGCCCGGCCTGGTATGGGACAGCCAGGGCGACTTGTTGGAGGCCACCCGGGTGCGCACCAGTCTGGACTGGTGGCGCGCAATGGTATTATAGGTCAGCGTCGGGCAGTGCTCGTCGGTATCCATGATCCTGCCGTAGGGCAAAAGGCCGAGCTTGACAAGCGCCTGAAACCCGTTGCAGATTCCGCATATGAGCCCGCCGCGCTGGTCCAGAAGGCTTTCGATCTCCTCCCTGACGGCTGCGTTGCGGAAAAATGCGGTGATAAATTTTGCCGAGCCGTCCGGCTCGTCGCCGCCCGAAAACCCGCCGGGTATCACCACCATCTGCGCGTCGTGCAGCCGTCTCGCCATGTGCTCCACCGACTGGGAAATATCCGGCGCGGTGAGGTTTCTGACAACCACAATCTCGGCCCGCGCGCCGGCGGCGCGCAACTGCCTCGCGGTGTCATATTCGCAGTTGGTGCCCGGAAAGACCGGAATCAGGGCGCGCGGTGCGGCCGATTTGACAGCGGGCGCCGGATAGGAAACGGCGGTATAGGAGAAGGCCGGAAGGGGCTTATCCTCCGGTTCAATATTGCAGGGAAACACAGGCTCCAGCTTATCCTCGTAGGCCTTGCGCAGCGTGTCCAGGCTGACGGCATTCCCCTGATATTCGATGCGCTGCTCCGCCGTGGTGACCCCCAGCAAGATTCCCTCCGTCTCTCCGCCGGTCAGCTCCAGCACAAAGGAGCCGTAGCAATAGCCAAAGAGATCCTCCATGGTCAGATCGCCGTCGTACCGGAATCCAATCCCGTTGCCCAGGCACATCTTCATGACCGCCTCGGCTGCCCCGCCGTATGCGGGAGTATAGGCGGCAAGCACTCTGCCCTCGTCCGTCAGGCGGCGGACGCTGTCAAACACCGCATTCAGAGAGGACGTAAGGGGCAGGCCACCGTCATACTCGGGCCTGAGAAGCACCGTCCGGTGTCCGGGCCCCTTGAACTCCGGAGACAGGACGCGGCTCACCCGGTCTGCGGTAACCGCGAAGGAAACCAGCGTTGGGGGTACGTCCAGATCCTCAAAGCTTCCGCTCATGGAGTCCTTTCCGCCAATGGCGGCAAAGCCGAGCGCCATTTGCGCCTCAAACGCCCCCAGCAGGGCTGCCAGCGGCTTGCCCCAGCGCCCGGGGTCGCTGCCCAGCTTTTCAAAGTACTCCTGAAAGGTCAGATAGACCTCCTCGCATCGGGCGCCGGCGGCCAAAAGCTTGGAGACCGACTCCACCACCGCCAGATAAGCGCCGTGGTAGGGGCTTTGCTCCGCAATAAAGGGGTTATAGCCCCATGCCATGAGAGAGCAGGTTTTGCTGTCCCCCTCCTCTGACGGGATCTTATGGGCCATCACCTGCGCCGGGGTAAGCTGGTGTATCCCGCCGAAGGGCATGAGCACCGTACCTGCCCCGATGGTGGAGTCAAAGCGCTCGGAAAGCCCCCGCCGGGAGCAGGCGTTGAGATCGGATGCCAGCGCCATATAGGCGCCGGAAAACTCACCGCAGACAGCTCTGCCGTATGGCTTCGGTGCCGCGGGGGCTGCAGAGGCGTGCTTTTCGGCGCCGTTGGTGTCCAGAAAGTCTCGGGCTATGTCCACGATGGCCTTCCCGTTCCAGCGCATCACAAGCCTGGGGCTTTCGGTTACCGCGGCAACCACCGTAGCCTCCAGATTCTCCAGCCCCGCCAGTTCACAAAACCGGGCCGCATCCTCCGGCGCCACCACCACGGCCATACGCTCCTGAGATTCGCTGATGGCAAGCTCGGTGCCGTCCAGTCCCTCATACTTTTTGGGCACAGCGCTCAGGTCAATCACCACGCCGTCGGCCAGTTCGCCGATGGCCACCGAAACGCCGCCCGCGCCGAAGTCGTTGCAGCGCTTGATCAGTTTTGCGGCTTCGGGATTGCGGAAGAGTCTCTGAAGCTTGCGCTCCTCGGGCGCGTTGCCCTTCTGCACCTCGGCGCCGCACTGCTCCAGCGACTGAAGGGTGTGTGACTTAGAGGAACCCGTGGCGCCGCCGCAGCCGTCCCGTCCCGTCCTGCCGCCCAGAAGGATGACCGCGTCGCCCGGCTGCGGGCGCTCACGGCGCACATTTTCCCGGGGCGCGGCAGCAATCACCGCGCCGATTTCCATGCGCTTTGCGGCGTAGCCGTCGTGATACCACTCGTCCACCAGCCCGGTGGCAAGCCCAATCTGATTGCCGTAGGAGCTGTAGCCCGCCGCAGCGGTAGTCGCCAGCTTGCGCTGGGGCAGCTTGCCCGGCAGCGTATCCTCCACGGGAACAAGAGGATTGGCGCCCCCCGTCAGACGCATGGCGGCATACACATAGGCGCGGCCGGACAAAGGGTCGCGAATGGCGCCGCCGATACAGGTGGCCGCGCCGCCGAAGGGCTCGATCTCGGTGGGGTGGTTGTGGGTCTCGTTTTTAAACAGCAGCAGCCACGGCTCCTTGCCGCGCTCCGTCTCCACCTCGATGTTCACGGTGCAGGCGTTGATTTCCTCCGACTCGTCCAGTCTGTCAAGCTTTCCGCTTGCCCTGAGATATCTGGCCGCAAGAGTGCCGATGTCCATAAGGGATACCGGCTTTGTCCTGCCCAGCTCGCGGCGTATGGCAAGATAGTGGTCAAACGCCGCCTGAAGCGCCGCATCTTCAAACACCACGCTGTCAATGGCGGTGTTGAAGGTGGTGTGGCGGCAGTGGTCCGACCAGTAGGTATCAATGACCCTGATCTCGGTGACGGTGGGATCGCGTCCCTCTGTTCGGAAATAATGCTGGCAGAACCTCAGATCCTCCCCATCCATGGCAAGGCCGTACTCGCGCAGAAAGGCGTCCAGCTCCTGCGCATCCAGGGTGCAAAACCCCTTCAGCACGGCAACCGGCCCAGGGAGCTCATACTCTGTCGTAAGGGTTTTGTACGCCTCCAGAGAGGCTTCCCGACACTCCACCGGGTTAATCACATACTTTTTGACAGCGGCAAGCTCCGCTTCAGTCAGATCCCCATACAGCAGATAGACCCGTGCCGCGCGCACCACCGGGCGCTCTGACTGCGAGATGATCTGGATGCACTGGGCGGCCGAGTCGGCGCGCTGGTCAAACTGGCCGGGCAGGAATTCCACGGCGAACACGGCGCAGCCGGAAGCATCGGGCAGGGAATCGTATACCAGATCCAGCTGGGGTTCGGAGAAAACGGCGGTTTTGCAGTAAGTGAAGAGCGCTTCCTCTATCTGCTCCACATCATAGCGGTTTAAGAGGCGCAAATCGGTAAGGGCCTTCACTCCCAGCAGGCCGCGGATGTCGGCGGCAAGGGCCGCTGCTTCGTGAGAAAATTCCTGTTTCTTTTCCACATAAACCCGGTAGACCATGGTCAATTCTCCCCCGTCATCTGGCCTCAAGGGCCCTTTGCCCGATATCGCGGCGGTAATAGCAGTGTTCAAATTTCACCTCGCTGATACCGTCGTAAGCGGCGCGCACGGCCTTTTCCAGGGTGGGGGCCACGGCGGTAACGCCGAGCACTCTGCCGCCCGAGGTGATGAGCTTGCCGTCCTTCCGCTTTACGCCGGCCGCGTAAATGTTCAGCCCCGCCTCATTGGGAAGGGTGATTTCAAATCCGGTCTCGTAGCTGCCGGGGTACCCGTCCGACGCCATAATGACGCAGCAGGCGCAGTTTCCGCTGAATCTGATCTCTGCTCTGTCCAGCGTACCTTCCACACAGTGGCGCATCACGGTCAGCAGGTCGCTCTCCAGCAGAGGCAGCACCACCTGGGTCTCGGGATCTCCGAAGCGGCAGTTGTATTCAATCACCTTGGGGCCGTCGGAGGTAAGCATGAGTCCGAAATAAAGGCAGCCTTTGAAGAGGCGTCCCTCCGCCTCCATGGCGCGGATGGTGGGCAGAAAGATGGTCTCCATACACAAGGCCGCCATGGCGTCTGTGTAATAGGGGTTGGGCGCGACGGCGCCCATGCCCCCGGTGTTCGGCCCCCGGTCGTTTTCCCCGGCCCGCTTGTGGTCCATGGAGGGCACCATGGGGACAATGGTTCTGCCGTCGGTAAAGGACAGCACAGACACCTCGGGGCCGGTGAGAAATTCCTCAATGACAATTCTGGCTCCGCTGTCGCCGAACACCTTGTCCGCCATCATGGAGCGGACGGCAGCCTCTGCCTCCTGACGCGTCCCGGCGATCACCACGCCCTTGCCCAGCGCCAGCCCGTCTGCCTTGACGACGGCGGGAAGGGGCGCTGTGTCCAGATAGCGCAGGGCGGCATCCATATCGTCAAAGCTCTCATACCGGGCTGTGGGAATGCCGTATTGCTTCATGAGCTCTTTGGAAAATATCTTGCTGCCTTCGATGATCGCCGCCTTTTTATCCGGACCGAACGCAGGAATGCCGGCCGCCTCAAGGGCGTCCACCGCGCCCAGCACCAGCGGATCGTCGGGGGCCACTACGGCAAAGTCAATGTTCTGCCGCACCGCAAAGCGGACTATCCCCTCAATGTCCTTGGCCGGGATGTCCACACAGATAGCATCGGCCGCGATGCCGCCGTTGCCGGGCAGGGCGTACAGCGCGGTACATCCGGGGCTTTCCTTCAGCTTTTTGATGATGGCGTGCTCCCGTCCGCCGCCGCCCACTACCATGACATTCACAGCGTTCGCCTCCGTTTTAAGTTCAATGATGAAACAGTCGTATGCCTGTAAACGCCATGGCAATGCCGTACCGATCGCAGGTGGCGATCACATGGTCGTCCCGGATGGAGCCGCCGGGCTGGGCGATGTAGGAAACGCCGCTGCGCCGCGCCCGCTCGATGTTGTCCCCGAAGGGGAAGAACGCGTCGCTGCCCAGCGCCACGCCGGAAACAGACGCCAGGTGGGCCTTCTTCTCCTCCTCTGTGATCGGTTGGGGACGCGCGGAGAAAAAGCGCCGCCATACCGCTTCGCCCAGCACGTCGCTGCTCTGGTCGGAGAGATAGACGTCAATGGCGTTGTCCCGCTCCGCCCTGCCCAGCTCGGGCAGAAAGGGCAGAGAGAGCACCCCGGGGTGCTGGCGCAGGTGCCAGATATCGGCCTTGCTGCCCGCCAGGCGGGTGCAGTGGATGCGGGACTGCTGGCCGGCGCCCACCCCGATGGCCTGCCCGTCCACGGCATAGCAGACGGAATTGGACTGGGTGTATTTGAGCGTTATGAGTGAAATGATCAGATCCCGTCTGGCGCTGTCCGGAATGGTTTTGTTCCGGGTGACTACGTCGGACAGCAGCGCCTCGTCTATCCGGCAGGCGTTGCGTCCCTGCTCGAAGGTAATGCCGAACACCTGCTTGCGCTCCA
>ENA-UOXR01003591-UOXR01003591.1-bioreactor-metagenome-genome-assembly--contig:-NODE-3591-length-13022-cov-4.497417_pt1 | contig 13022 bp, 13 predicted proteins | sample MGYA00238164_ERZ764825 | MGnify/ENA primary metagenome ERZ764825 (study PRJEB28920, sample SAMN05720171) | bioreactor metagenome | isolation source: Anaerobic biogas reactor | place: USA:Washington...
AGCTTTTGGGCATAGCCGTGGGCCCACCGCTTGATGGCCGCCCAGTCGCGATAGTCGCCGCCGGCGCCCACCAGCCGAAAGATAGTCTTCCAAGGTTGGGGCAGGCCACGGCAGCAGCCAGCGAACGAGGCCACGTCCACCTCTTTGATCAGGCTGCGGACGGGGGCCATGGCGGCTTGGGCCTTGTAGCGGGCGTCCTCCGAGGGTTGGCGCATCATCAGCCCCACGGTGAAAAGGCCCACGGGGATCTGCGAGAGAGCGTCTCGGTGGCTGGTGACCCAGGCGACCATCTCGGGGGGCCACTGGCCGCGGTAGATGGCGCTGCCCAGGACGCAGGCCGAGTAGGGCTCCAGGTCGACGGGCTCGGATATGGAGCGGACGTCGACGCGAGCGCCCTCCTCGCGGAGGGTGGCGGCGATGGTCTGAGCGACCTCGGCGGTGGTGCCATAGCGGCTGGCGTACGCGACCAGGATGCGGTGGGGCATGCTACTCACTCCCAGGGTGTGGGTCGGCGCGTGGGGGAGCGCTGCCGGCGACGGCCGCGGGGCTAGGGCGTCAGGGTGGTGAGGTGGCGGACCGGGCTGGCTGTGACCGAGACACAAAAACGCAGAGCCTCAAGTGACCTTTGCTTGCACTCGGTATGGCTACGTTTATTACGGAGTGTCTTCTCCGAGAAGCTCGATCAACTTGCTTTCCCGCCGCTATCGCCGCGTTACTCACTCGTCGGAATCCCGCACCGGTTACCCCGGTTCTTTCACCCGACTCGCGGATCGGAAAGCCTCGCGTTCCTTCGTCCCCGCTTGTTGATCTATTTCTTTCGCCGGTACCGAGAGTTACATTAATCTCTCGGGGCTCTGCGTGAGTATAATAGCAGACGGGTGGGGCACTGTCAAGCGAATTAGGTGAAATTACGGAGGGCTCGTTGCACAGATGCCCGCCACTGCATCTTCATCGGGCGTTCACACAACGATGGTACCCTGAGATTGGCGACCTGCGGGCGGCGTTGACCGACGGCCGTGGCGCGACTAGGCTGGACGGGCGACGAGGTGGGGGGAGGCGGAACCATGCCGGAAAAGATCCTGGTGGTGGATGACGAGGTCGAGATCGTGCGGATATTGCGCGGCTATCTCGAGCGGGCGGGCTATACGGTGCTGTCGGCCTACACCGGGCCCGAGGCCGTGCGGATGGCCCGTCAGGAGAGCCCGGCGCTGGTGGTGCTGGACCTGATGCTGCCTGGCATGGATGGCTGGGACGTCTGCCGGACGCTGCGGCGCGAGTCCGATCTACCCATCATCATGCTGACGGCGCGCGTGGAAGAGACCGACCGCGTGATCGGGCTGGAGCTGGGCGCCGATGACTATGTCACCAAGCCGTTCAGCCCGCGCGAGGTGGTGGCGCGGGTGCGGGCGGTGCTGCGGCGAGTGCAGGGGCCGCGGGCCCCCGAGGCCGAGCGCCTGACGGTGGATGCGTTGGTGCTGGACGCTGCCCGCCACACGGTGACCATGGACGGCCGTGCGGTTGACCTGACCCCCACTGAGTTTGAGATCTTGCAGGCGCTGATGCGGGAGCCTGGGCGGGTGCTTTCGCGGCTGCAGCTCCTGGAGGCCGCCACCGGCGAGGCGTACGAGGGCTATGAGCGAACGATCGACACCCACATCAAGAATATGCGGCGCAAGATTGAGGACGAGCCCGCCAGCCCGACCTATTTGCTGACGGTGCACGGCGTGGGCTACAAGATGCGCGAGGCCTAGATGAGCAGGATGCCGTTGGGGCTCAAGCTGGCCGGCGTGGTGGCCGTCGCGGTGGCGGTGGTGACGCTGGCCGTGGGCATCTCTTTTCACCAGGCCGCCGGCCGCCAGTTCGAGGGCTATCTCAGCCAGGCCATGGCGGTGCGGGCTGGTAACCTGGCGCCCGACCTGGTGGCGTACTACCGGCGGCACGACGGCTGGGCGCCCAGCCCGGAGCTGGAGGAGCTGGTGGCTCGGGGCACGGCCATGCCGCGCGGCCGTCCCTGGCCCGACGCCGAGTATGTCCGCCTGGTGCTGGCCGACGAGAGCGGTCAGGTGGTGGCGGGCGACCCCGAGGGCCGGGTGCGGGTGCTTTCGGCTAGCGTGCTTGGTCGGAGTACATCGCTGTACTGGAATCGCCAGCTCATCGGCTACCTGGTGATGGAGAGCGGCACCCGCGAGACGGCCCTCACCGAGGCGTTGCAGCGGTCGTTGCTGTGGGGTGGGGCGCTGGCGGCGGGCTTGGCCATCATCCTGGGGTCGCTGGTGACGCACCAGATGCTGCGGCCCCTGGCGGCCCTCGCCGAGGCGGCCGACAAGATCGCTGCCGGCGACCTGGACGTGCGGGTGCCGGCCGAATCGGGCGACGAGGTGGGCGAGTTGGCCCAGCGTTTCAACGAGATGGCGGCCGCCCTCCACCGCGACAAGACGTTGCGCCGCACCATGATCGCCGATATCGCTCACGAGCTGCGCACGCCGCTCTCGGTGATGCGCGGCCAGCTCGAGGCGCTGCAGGACGGCGTGTTCGAGACCACCGCCGAGAACCTGGAGCCGGTTTACGAGCAGACGTTACTGCTGGGCCGCTTGGTGGACGACCTGCATACGCTCTCCTTGGCCGAGGCCGGGCATCTCTACCTGGAGGTCGGCCCGGTGGACGCGGGGGACCTGGCGCGGCGGGTGGTGACGCGCTTTGGGGGGCAAGCCCGCGAGCGCGGGGTGGCGCTGACGGCCGAGGTGGACGATGGTCCCTTGATGGTGCGCGGCGATAGTCAGCGGCTGGAGCAAGTGCTGGGCAACCTGGTCAGCAACGCGCTGCGCTTTACCTCGACGGGCGGCGAGGTGACCGTGCGGGCCTGGGCCGAGGATGGCGGGGTGCACCTGGAGGTGCAGGATAGCGGCGAGGGCATCGCCGAGGAGCATCTCGGGCTGATCTTTGAGCGGTTCTACCAGGCCGACCCCGCGCGCGATCGGGCGGCGCCGCATTCCGGGCTGGGGCTGGCCATCAGCAAAGAGCTGGTGGAGGCCCACGGCGGGCGGATCGGCGTAGAGAACGCCAGCGAGGGCGGGGCGCGCTTTTGGTTCTGGGTGCCGGCGATGGACGCCTAGCCTGGCCTGAGCGCATTGTGGCCTTGCGCGGGACGCTCACTGGGTATGATGGGCCGCCGACGCGACTGGTTTGTGGAGGAGGTCGGCGGTGCACAAAGGCAAGGCGTTTTGGGGCTATCTGGGGCGGTTCATCGTCGTGCATTTGGCCACGTACGTGCTGATGGGCGTGATCTGGATGAACCTGGCCAACTATGCCGAGGCGTTCCAGCAAGAGGCGGTGGCCGGGTTCATGCGGCCGGTGGACGATCCCATCGTGGCGTTGGGAATCCCCATGCAGATTTTACGTGGGGCGCTGCTGGCCATCGCGCTATGGCCGTTTTACGCCGTCATCGTCGGCAAGGGCGGCTGGTGGAAGCTGGCCCTGGTGCTCTGGGTGCTCACGGGCATCGGCGCGGTGATCACCGGGCCGGGCTCGCTGGAGGGGATGGTCTATACCACGCTGGGCTTTGGCAACCCGCTGGTGGGCCTGCCCGAGGTGACGTTGCAGGTGCTGCTGTTCTCGTGGCTGCTGTGGCGTTGGGAGCGTAAGGCCCTGGCCAAGCGCGAGGCGGCCGTCTAGCGTTGTCCCTGGGCCCGTCGCTGGAGCTCTGCCAGGGCGGCGGCATCCAACAGCTCGGCGGGGTCGACCGCCACCGCCCCCAGGAGCCGTAGGCGCAGGGGGCGGGTGGTGAGCCATTCGAGGCCGGGATCCATGCTGCTGCGGGGGTGCGGCTCCAGGTCGCCCGGGCGCAGCGGCTCGTCGATGACGTGCAGCCAGCCGGGCGCGGTGCCGTCATGGCGGATGCTGCCGTCGTCCTCGCGGCAGAGCAGCGTCGGCTTGTGCGAGAAGGCCTCGGCCAGGCGCCGGTCGCGCGTGATGGTGCTGCCAGAGCGCAACGTCGTCAGGCGCCGGGGCGAGCCGTGGTACCAGGCATCCGGATCGGGCGGCCCAGCCGAGGCGCCGCCCGACGTATGGGGTTCCTTCATCGCATCCCGCGCCGCTAGTTCGGGATCAGCTCGGCCGCGTCCAGGAACGCCTTGAGGCTCTCGATGTCCGGGGCGATGGGGCTATCCTGCTGGGTGCCGTAGACCACGATCGAGCGGATGCTGGTGCCCTTGAAGAGGGCCTTGGCCGTATCCACCACGAACGTCACCTGCTTGTGTCGCGTGCTCATGATGCGCCAGCGGTAGCAGGTCCCCTCTTTGACCGGCCCCTTGAGCTCTAGCGCTTTGCCGGGGACCTTGGTCTGGGCGAACTGCTCCAGGACTGTTTGAACGGCTGCGATCAGATCAGGCTCTTGCTTGCTCATCACGCGTGTCCTTTGTTCTGGCCAGGGGGCTGGGCGCCCCCCGGCCTGTGCGCCCACGAGCAGCGCGGTGGTTAATTCTGGGGAAAGATATAGGCAAGCCCCTTGGCGTTCTCGGCAACCAGTTGCTGCTCCTCGGGGGTGAGCGGCGTCAGATCCTGCGCGATCTCGATGGCCCAATCTAGGAACTGGGCATGGCCCGGCGTCACCGCCGCGGTGACCGGCAGCGACAGGGTAAAGCGCAGCGCCAGGCGGGCCTCGTCCAGCGTCTCCACCGGGCGGTACCAGCTCTTGGGCCAGGCCTTGCGCTCGTCGTCGTTGGCCCACTTGCGCTTGGCCAGCGCCTTGAGGGCCAGGCGGCCGGCGCCCTTGGCCTGAGCGGTCTCGACCACCTTGGGGCCAAAGCCGCCCTCGTTCCAGGTGACCCAGTTCAGCGGAAAGAGGATGCTATCAAAGGGGAACTGGTTCAGCAGGGCGATGGCGGCCTCTTCCGAGTGGGCCGAGAACCCTAGAAAGCGCACCAAACCCTCTTCGCGGGCCTCGAGAAAGGTCTCCAAGGCGCCATCAGGCCCCATGATCGTCTCGACGTCCTCCCTGGTGGTGACGGCGTGAAGCTGGTAGAGATCGAAATAGTCGGTGCGCATCTTTTCCAGGGAGGCCTCGAGCTCGTCGCGGGCGCCCGCGGCGTCGCGCTTGGCCGTCTTGCAGGCCAGGAACACGTTCTGCCGATAGGGCTCCAGGGCCGGGCCCAGCCGCTCCTCGGCGTTGCCATAGCTGGGGGCCACGTCAAAATAGTTGATGCCAGCGTCGATGGCACGGGCCACCAAGCGCTGCGATTCGGCAGGGCTCTCGTTCATCACCAAGATGCCGCCAAACCCCACCACCGAAAGCTCGCAACCGGTTCGTCCCAGTACTCGTTTCTCCACGTCGATCACCTCCTTGAGCGCTAACATTCACACCATCATTATGCGGCAAAAAGTAGCGCAATTCAAGGGTGGGCGCGAACAGGGCGTTTGGCGGTGGAGCGGATATTCATTATAGTGTAGGCTACCAAGCGGCGGGATGTGCCGCCGCCATGGCCGTGGCCCAGCGACGTGGGCCCGACCGTCGGGCGGCCTGGGGAGATCCCTGGCTAACGGACGGCCCAACGATGGGGAGCCATCGTCGGGCCGTTTTTCTATACCTGACGTATCTGAGCTCGCATCGGTATCGAACCAGAGAGGGGTAGCATGAGTCGAGAGCTGGTGTTGGGGATGGGTTTGCCGGCGGAGCTGCGAGCGGCGCTGGAGCGCGCTGGCGAGCGGGTGGTGCCCGAGACGCGCGAAGAGATGCTCGAGCTGGCCATGGGCGGCGAGTCCGACTGCTTTGAGGTGGCCTATAACGTGCCCGAACGCGGGCGCGTGGTCGAGGCCACGGTGGTGCGGTGCCGCAATGGCGTGGTGGTCAACTATCCCGAGGCCTATATGCGGCGGCGCGATCCCAACTGCATGTTCATCGGCGACGACGCGGCTACCGACAAGCCGCGCCTGCGAGACGAGTTCCCGGTAGAGATGGACGCCCTGCGCGGCGAGGTGTTTGACTGGCTGGCCCAGCAAGACCTGATCGTGATGCCGTTCATGGTGGGCGATGACCGCCTGGGCTATCCCGGGCTCCTGGTGGCGCCCAAGAACGCCGGCTTTTTCGCGGGCGGCCTGGCCGATCTGCAGGGGTTCGGCCCCGCTAGCGCCGTGCCTGCCGACTATACCCCGCGAGCCATCATCTACTTGGCGCCTACCTTTCGCCACACCCACTTTGGTGGGCGACAGGTGGTGGTGCACCAGCGCTCTGAGGCGCTGCACGAGGTGTTCGCTTTCAACCTCTACCCCGGGCCCAGCGCCAAAAAGGGCGTCTATGGCATCCTGCTGGATATCGGCGAGCAAGAGGGCTGGGTGACGGCCCACGCCTCTACCGTGCGGGTGGTGACGCCTTACGACAACATTCTCACCATCATGCACGAGGGGGCCAGCGGCGGCGGCAAGTCCGAGATGATCGAGCAGATTCACCGCGAGCCCGATGGCCGCGTCAAGCTGGCCACCAACCTGGAGACGGGTGACGAGATTAGGCTCCACCTCACCGAGACGTCCGAGCTGCAGCCGGTGACGGACGACATGGCGCTATGCCACCCGGCCCTGCAGAGCGGCACGCGTCGCCTGGTGGTCGCCGACGCGGAAGAGGGTTGGTTCCTGCGGATCAACCACATCCGCCAGTACGGCACCGACCCGCACCACGAGCGGCTGTGTGTGCATCCGCCCGAGGGGCTGATCTTTATGAACCTGGAAGGGGCGCCGGGCTCCACCTGCCTCATCTGGGAGCACACCATGGACGCCCCGGGCGTGCCTTGTCCCAACCCCCGCGTCATCATGCCACGGCGCTTTGTGCCCGGCGTGGTGAACGGCGCGGCCGAGGTGGACGTGCGCAGCTTTGGCGTGCGCACCCCGCCCTGCACGGCGGCCCATCCCAGCTATGGTATCATCGGCATGCTGCACGTGCTGCCGGCCAGCCTGGCTTGGCTATGGCGGCTGGTCGCGCCCCGCGGGCACGATAACCCCAGCATCACCGATACCGGCGGCATGACCAGCGAAGGCGTGGGGTCTTTTTGGCCCTTTGTGACGGGCCGGGCCGTCAACCATGCCAACCAGCTCCTGGAGCAGATCATGGACACGCTGAGCACCCGCCACAAGCTGATCCCCAACCAGCACATTGGCGCCTACCGCGTCGGGTTCATGCCCCAGTGGCTGGCTCGCGAGTACCTGGCGCGGCGTGGCACGGCTCGCTTTCGCATGGAGCAGCTCGATGCGGCGCGCTGCCCGTTGCTGGGCTATGTGCCCAAGAACCTGACCATGCAGGGCTATCGGGTGCCCACCGTGCTGCTGCAGGTGGATCACCAGCCCGAGGTGGGCGTCGAGGGCTATGAGGCCGGCGCCGCCATGCTGACCAGCTTTTTCAAGCGCGAGCTGGCCCAATACGATACGCCCGAGCTTTGCAGCCTGGGGCGGCGGATCATCGAGGTCTGCATGGGTGACGGCGACATCGAGGACTATACGTCGTTCGCCGAGCTGCTCTAGCGCACGACCACATCCCCCAGAACGTGAACGCGCCTCCCGTCGGCCACCAGGCTGGCGGGAGGTTTCGCTATGCCTGAGCCGATAGGGCGTGGTAGGCGGCGGCCATCCAGGGGTGCACCACGGCCAGCGACTCGCGCTGCTGCCACAGGTAGGTCAGGTAGACCAGGCAGGCCGCCTCCAGCGAACGGTGGGAGGCTGACAGCAAGGCGTTGCGATAGGGCGGCGCGCCGGGTTGATCCCAGGCGATCTTGTCGGCTAGAAAGACCACCATGTCCAGCGGGGCGGCGTTGGGCTTGAGGGTGGTGTGGCAGCCGATGGCGCTGAGGATGGCGGGGTCCTCCACGGCAAAGAGGTGGCGAGCGATGGGCACCGCCAGCTTTTGGTGGAGGATCATGGGGTAGGCGCGCTCCTCGGGCAGGACCTCCAGGCCTAGGGCGAGAGCGGCCTCAAGGCGGCGCGATGCGGGAATCGGGGCGGCGATGTCGTGCAACCAGCCGCCGGCAAAAGCGGGCGCGGGGTCCAGCCCCAGCCGCAGGGCCAGGTTGCGGGCCACGCCGGCCACCGCCCCCGAGTGCTCGGCGGTGCCCGGATGCCCGTGGGCCCGCAAAAAGGCGTCGGCATCGCGAGCCAGGTTGCCGGTGCGATGCCAGCCCGCGGTCAGCGATACAAGCATCGGGTGCATACGTCACGTTCCCTTGCCGTTGGCACAATGCTAATGGATACCCTTGTCATGTGAGCGTGTTCCGTCTAGACTCTGGCATATTCTCGCTGGCAATGCAAGCTGGCCCGGTTGGTGAGGCTGGCTTGCGTCCGGCTCGGACGACACGCTTCGCGAGTGGGTTGTACGTCGGTGTCGCGTCAGACGGGGAGGTGGCTTGTGGTGCGGCGCATTTTGACGGTGGCTGTGGCGGTTCTGGTTCTACTGGGCGCCTCAGGCTGCATGTTTTTCGAGTTATTTGATCTATTTTTCGTGGGCGGTGACGTCTATGAGCAACCGACGCCGGCTCCTACGGAGATGCCCGCTCCGGAGCCCACGTCGCTGCCTACGGCGACGGCCCATCGCTCCTCGCAACGAGCCCTGTCGCTGGGATGCCTGCCGTTCGCCAACGACATTGGCGAGCGCCACACCGATGGCGAGGTGCGCTGCTGGGCTGACTATGCCAACGACGACCAGGAGGCGGTGCAGGTGCGCTGGACGGCCAATGGCCAGCCGGTGACGTCGTCCATCACCAATGGCGCCAGCCACACCCTCTACTATACGCCGCCCGCGACCGGGCGCTACTGGTTGGAGGTGGAGGTTCACTATCCCGACGGGACGGACCTGCGGGCGGGCACCACGATCGTCATGGAGGCCAGCGCGGCGGGGCCGCTGGACGCCGGTGGTAGCGGGGGAGCGTCTACGGATGGAGGCCCCACAGCGACGCCTTGCCGAGGCCTGCTCTGCGTCGAGGTGGAAGAGCCGGTGGAGATCCCTGGGCAATAGGTCGGTGGCTGGGTAAAAAGAAGCGTCGGGGGCCAGTGATGGCCCCCGACGTGCGCGTGTAGGACGAGTTACGGTTTCCACACCTTCCACACGTTGCCGGCCAGATCGGGGCCGGGGGTGAGGGTGGTGGCGCCGGGGGTCCAGCCCGAAGGCGTGACCTCGCCGGTCGCGGCGACATGCTGGAAGGCCTTGAGCTGACGGATCAGCTCCTGGGGGTTGCGGCCCACCTCGGGCGTGAGCACTTCCATGGCGCGAATCTTGAAATCGGGGTCGATGATAAAGCGGCCGCGGATATCGACGCCGGCAGCTTGGTCATAGACGCCGTAGACGGTGCCGATGCGGCCTCCGGCGTCAGAGAGCATCGGGAAGGGCACTCCGCCGTCCACCATCTTGGAGAGCTCTTGCTCCTGCCAGATCTTGTGGACGAAACGGCTGTCGGTGCTGAGCGAGAGAACCTCGACGCCCAGCTCTTGGAACTCGGGATAGAGGGCGGCGACCGCCGCCAACTCGGTCGGTCAAACAAAGGTGAAATCACCCGGATAGAAGCAGAGTACGACCCACTTGCCCTTGTAATCCGACAGCTTGACCGGCTTGAAGCCCTGGCCAATCACATAGGCGCTGGCCTCAAAATCGATGGCCTCATTGCCAACACGCGCAAGCATACTGGGAACCTCCTGTGCTACTCCTGCCCCTGCAGCCGGGGCAGCCTTTTCGGCGGCCGTCGCGATCGGGCCGCGAACCGGCTTGACGCATCCGTCCTTTTCAGCCATGGAACCTCCTTACAACATCCGACTCGTCCACGCTGGCGCCAGGGCTGGCCTCGGGGGACCGGTCACCCTGCCACCAGCCCTATTATGGGCCAATGCGATAATGCTTGTCAAGGGCGAGCGAGTCGTTTTCTTGATCCGGGACAGGGGTGTCTGGTTCTTTTGACCAAAGGATGCGGCGCGGCCTATACTGGTAGGTGGTATTCGGCGAATTCGTTCGGCATGCGGAGGGAGAGTTTCAGTGCGCTACCGTGAACTTGGCAGGACGGGCTATCGTGTGTCGCAGCTAGGCTTTGGGGCCATGCGGCTGCCCATGGTGGGCGAGGGCGAGGATGCCCGGATCGACCGCGACGAAGCGATCCCGATGATTCATCGGGCCTTTGAGGCGGGGCTGAACTATATCGATACGGCGGTGGGCTATTGCAACCAGGATAGCCAGCGGGTGGTGGGCGAGGCGCTCAAGGGTTGGCGCGACAAGATCGTCCTCTCCACCAAGAACCACGAGTATGAGGACGAAAAGACCTGGTGGAGCCATCTGGAGAACTCGTTGGAGCGGCTGCAGGTCGAGTCCATCGACGTCTATAACCACCATGGCATCAACTGGGAGCGTTACACCCAGCACGTGGAGCCGCACACCAGCAAGTGGATGCTCAAGGCGCGCGATCAGGGGCTGATCAAGCATATCTGCGCCTCGTTCCACGACAACAACGAGAACCTGATCAAGCTGGTGGAGACGGGCTATCCCGAGGTGATTACGCTACAGTACAACATGCTGGATCGCCAGCTCGAGGAGGGCATCGCCCTGGCGCACGAGCGCGGCATCGGCGTGGTGGTGATGGGCCCCGTGGCCGGCGGGCGGCTGGGCGTCAGCAGCCCGGTGCTGAAAGAGCTAATCTCCGGCGTGGAGCGGGTGCCCGAGCTGGCCATGCGCTTTGTGCTGGCCAACCCCAACGTCTCCGTGGCGCTCTCGGGCATGAGCACCATGCAGCAGGTGGACGAGAACCTGGCCACGGCCGCCGACGAGACGCCGTTCTCGGAGGAGGAGCAGGAGGCCATTCTCAAGCACCTGACGCGCCTGGAGGCCATGGCTGACCTCTATTGCACCGGCTGTGGCTATTGCCTGCCGTGTCCCCAAGAGGTCAACATCCCGCACATCTTTCAAAAGTACAATGAGGCGCGGGTGTACGGCCTGTGGGAGGCGGCCTCGGAGGCCTACAAGGCTTGGCGCTGGGTCTCGGGCAAGCAGGCCGACGCCTGCATCGAGTGCGGCGAGTGCGAGGAAAAGTGCCCGCAGCACATCCCCATCCGTGAGCAGCTCCAAGAGGCCCACGAAGCGCTGATGCAGGGGCACGCCTAGCCCGTCATCGCTTCCACTTGGCTACCAACCCCCGTCACCTCGGTGGCGGGGGTTTCGCTATGGGTGCGTCTTGGCAAAGGCGGCCAGCTCGCTCCAGAGGCGGTCGTCGTGGCCCGAGATGAAATCCAGGATCAGGTCCGAGTGGGCCACGTCGGGGTAGACGCGCAGCTCGCAGGGGACACCGACGCCGCGGAGGGCGGTGTGCAGCGAGCGGGCCTGATCCGGCGGCAGATAGGGGTCGCGCTCGCCGTGGACCAGCAGAGTCGGCGGGGCGTTCGGGCGCACATAGGTGACCGGCGAGGCGGCGGGCAAGTTGCCCAGCCCGTCAAAGACGCGGTTGAGCAGCTCGGTGGCGGGGCGCTGGTGTTGCCACTGCTGCTGGGCGGCCACCAGGTCATAGACACCCGCCAGCCCGACATAACCCGCCAACGCGTCGGGGCGGTGGCCGTGGGCGGCCAGGTGGCGTGGGTCCAGCGTGACCAGGGCGGTGAGGTGGGCGCCGGCCGAGTGGCCGGAGAGGTAGACGCGATTGGGATCGACGCCCAGGTCGGCCAGATGATCCAGGCTCCAGGCGACGGCGGCGGCGACCTCGTCGACCATCTGGCGGTAGATAGCGCGGGGGTAGGCGGTGTATTCGGGCAGGACCACGGCCCAGCCACGGGGAACCAGCCGGGCGGCCACGGCCGTATAGAGCTCTTTGCGATAGTGGGCCCAGCCGCCGCCATGGCAAAAGATCAGCAGCGGGCAAGGGTCGGGTTTGCCGGGCCAAAAGGCGTCCAGCGCGGGGCCATCGGCCGTCGGGTGGACGTCGCGCGCGCTGTGGGGATGTTCGCGCGCAAAACGCGCACCATCGCGCACTGCCCCTGGTGCGCGCGCGTGAAAGGCGACCTCGGCGCCGGCGGCCACCAGGTCCCAGGCGGCCAGGGCGAGCTGCTGGGCGGGCGGTGGGAGGTCATTGGGGTGGCGCGGGCGCTGGGTTTCGGGCTCCGCTTCTCGTGGCATCACGGCTCCTGGGCGGCTCTCATCCCCGTAAACCGCTCGATATCGCGCAGCAGGCGGGTCTCGGCGCCCCACATGCTGCGAAATAAAAAGTCGGTGTGGCCGGCGCCGGGATAGATGACCAGCTCGCTGGACGCGCCGGCGGCCTGGAGCGCCTCTTGAAAGGCGCGGCTGATGGCGGGTGGCACGGTGGTGTCCTCGCTGCCGTGGATCAGCAGCATGGGCGGCAGATCGGGCCGGGCGTAGCGGATTGGCGAGGCGGCCGCATAGTTGCGCCAGCCGCCCGAGACGCCCACCAGCAGCTCGTCCGACCCCGATTGGCTGCGGGTGTAATCGGCCATCAGGGCCATGTCATAGACGCCGCTGATGCCGATGACGCCGGCCAGCTCGTCAGCGCTGTGGCCGTACGGCTCCAGCCAGCGCGGGTCGGTGGCGACCAGGGTGGCCAGGTGGCCGCCGGCCGAGTGCCCGGATAGGAAGACGCGGCCGGCGTCCCCGCTATAGTCGGCGGCGTGCTCTAGCGTCCAGGCCACGGCAGCGGCCACCTCGTCGGCCATCTGGTCATAGGTGGCTTCTGGGTAGAGGGTATAGCCGGGCAGGACCACGGTATAGCCCCGCGGCACCAGCAGCGCCGCCAGGCAGGTGAACGACTCTTTGGAGAGCAGCGACCAACTGCCGCCGTGGCAAAAGATCAGCACCGGCGCGTCGGGGTGGTCCTCGCTCCAGTAGACATCCAGGGCGCTGGCGACGTCCGGGTGGGGGACAATGTCGCGCTGATAGGTCGAATGCGCCCGCAGGAAACGGTTGCCGATGGCGGTGGAGCGAGCATAGCGGCCGACCAGCAGCACACTGTCCCAGTTGACAATGACCAACGCCACCAGGGCGATGAGGGCGCAGATGCCCAGGGCCGTCA
>ENA-UOXR01003600-UOXR01003600.1-bioreactor-metagenome-genome-assembly--contig:-NODE-3600-length-12998-cov-3.554122_pt1 | contig 12998 bp, 12 predicted proteins | sample MGYA00238164_ERZ764825 | MGnify/ENA primary metagenome ERZ764825 (study PRJEB28920, sample SAMN05720171) | bioreactor metagenome | isolation source: Anaerobic biogas reactor | place: USA:Washington...
CTTGCCTTGCTGGAGGGTGTGGGGATCTTTGTCCTCGGTTCCTTCATGATCGCGCTGGTCACCGCAGGTGACACGGTATGGTCGGTTGACCTGGGCTTCTTCGTCCTTACACTGTCCAGGCAGGGGCTGGAGCTAGGTGGCCTGGTGTTCTTGCGTGCAATGGCCGGCATCACGGTGATGCTGTTCTTCGCAACCTCCACCCCCATACCGCACCTGGCCAATGCACTGCGGCAGATAAGGGTACCAGCGGAGCTGGTGGAGCTGACGGTGCTGGTGTATCGCTACTCGTTCCTCCTGCTGGAACAGCTCGACACCATGTACGTGGCCGCCCATTCCCGCCTTGGCTTCCGAGGCCTGAGGGCCAGATTCCGTACCACCGGCAAGCTCCTGGTCGGCATCTTCATCCGGTCCCTGGACATGGCAGAAAGGTCGCAGACCGCCCTGAACTGTCGGAGCTTCATCGGGGAGTTCCACTGCTATCGTCCGCCCGCGAGGATGTCCTTCAAGTGGGGGATCGCAGCCATCTCGGTGTTCTTGTTACTGTTCTCCATAAACCTCCATGTGGTCGATCTGGCCACAGTGGTGTCCCTCCTCCGGTTGTGAACAATGTCTCTGGTTCCTATCATCCAGACAAAGGGATTGAGCTTCTCCTACCCCAACAAGGTCCTTGCCCTAGACAGCGTCGACATGGTCCTGGAGAGGGGGAGGAAGGTGGTGTTTCTCGGACCCAACGGGGCGGGGAAGAGCACGCTGTTCCTCCAGTTCAACGGTATCCTCCGGCCTCAGAGCGGTAAGGTGCTCTACGAGGGCAGGGAGGTGAGGTACGATAAGCGCTCACTCTCCTTCCTGCGTGAGAACGTGGGCATGGTCCTCCAGAACCCTGATGACCAGATTTTCTCCACTACTGTGGAGGAGGATGTGGCCTTTGGACCCATGAATCTGAGATTGCCCCGGGAGGAGGTGGAGAGGCGCATAGACGAGGCACTGCACCTGGTCTGGCTGGAGGACCTCAGGGAGAGGCCTACGCAGCAGCTCTCCTTCGGTCAAAGGAAGAGGGTCTCACTCGCGGGAGCTCTTGCCATGAGGCCCAAGGTGCTCATCATGGACGAGCCCACGGCCGGCTTGGACCCCGAGATGGTTCATGAACTCATCGAGCTATCGGACGAGCTGAACCACCGGGGCATGACCATGATCATGTCCACTCATGACATGGAGACCGCTTACGAATGGGCGGATGAGATGAAGGTATTGCACCGCGGCAAGGTCATCTTCTCCGGCACCCCAGAGGTTCTTTTCGCTGATCAGCGGCTTGTGGACCGCCTGAGGCTCGTCCCTCCCTTCCCTGTGCTAATGAACCAGCAGTTGCACCACCGCAAGGCAACCCCGCTGGTGCCCCTGCCCAGGAACCTCATGGAGGTGGCGGAGAAATGCTTCCCGAGCTCTGGGGTGTGGGCGGAGGCAGGGAGGCCGGGGGGCAAGGTACGCATAATCGATGTCAACGACCCTGAGAGCATGGCCCTGGCCGAGGAGGCCTCACAAAGGATGAGTGATTCTCAACTGTACTCAGGAGCCTACGGTGCCAAGGCCAGGCGCATGATTCGGGAGGGGAAGATTAGCGTCCATAACTCCTTCCATGCCATGGACAATGCCATCCTCCAGGCAAGCTTGGGCAACGAGTATCTTCTGTACACAGACACTTCTCTGATAACGCTGGTGGAATCGAAATTGCGGAGATTGGAGGAAAAGACGGGACTGGTTCTGAGGGCGGAGACCAGCGCCAACCAGGAACGAGCGTGATCCTTGATTATGGTATAATCGAGCCTCTGTATCATTCCGCCTGATCGTGTGAGCTACTGAAAATTCTCTCACTTTCCCCCGTCAGGAGCCTTCTAATCTTCCAATCGAGGGCTTCACGGCTAGAAGGCTGTAGGTGTAGGGGACCGCGCTCTCCATGTGGTTATCCCTTCTAGCATGGCCGCGAAGGTGGCACTGGCCGGCACCACGGAGACACGGATGCCCATCCCTTCCAGCTTCCTCCTAGTCGGTCCTCCCATGGCCGCGACCAGGTGAGAGTTGAGCATGGCGATTATGTCCTCCCGCGGGTATGACAGCTCAGCGGCGTTGATGTAGGTCTCCGCCGAGAGGGTTGATGTGAAGGCGAAGGCGTCCACCCTCCCTGCCATGCTCTCATCGATGAGGTACTTGAGCTCCAGGCTGCCGAGGTTCGGGATCAGTCGGTACAGGACTCTCTCCGTCACCTCTGCCCCGCACTCCACCAGCCCGTCGAACAGGGACCTCTCCCCATGGGACGAACGGAGCAGGTACACCCTCTTGCCTGCCAGCTGCCGCCCCATCTGCCGGACCAGGCCCTCAGAGGAGTGTTCTTCGGGAATTAGGTCGACCCTTATCCCCCTGTCCGTCATGGCCTTGGCCGTGAGCGGCCCGATGGCGATGTTGCAGCTTCCTGACAATATTGAGGCCAGGTCCTCACCTCCCTGCGCCGATATCCTGTCCAGGATCTCCACCCCCGTGGTGCTGGTCAGGACCACCACCTCGGCGGGGCCCTCCTTAAGCATATCGATCATGGTAGCACCCTCAACACCGTCTATAGGGCTCACCAGCAGTGGGGACGCTGCGATCACCTCCAAACCCTTCTCCCTGGCCATCTGGAGAGACTCGTCGAGCTTGTCCTGTGGGCGCATGACCGCCAGCCTCATCGCAGATCACCCAGCCGGTCATAACAGCCCACCACATCGCCCACGACCACGACCGAGGGAGAGCCCACGCCCTGGTCCCGGCAGTCCTTCACCACCTCTGATAGGGTGGAGATCACCACCCTCTGCTGAGGTGTCGAACCACGGTGGATGACCCCCACAGGGGTGGCCGGGTTCATGCCCCCCTCCATGAGGCGCGACATATTATGCTCCAGGTTGCTCATGCCCATCAGTATCACTATGGTGCCCCCGGTGCGGGCGAGCACGCCCCAGTCGATGCGCTCGTCTGAACGGTCCCCGCGCTCGTGACCGGTTACGAAGGTGACCATGGGTGCATGGTCCCGGTGGGTCACCGGGATCCCTGCCAGCGCCGGGGCTGCGATGGCCGAGGTGACCCCAGGCACCACGTGTACATCGATCCCGGCCTTCCGGAGCTCCTCCGCCTCCTCCCCGCCCCGGCCGAAGAGGAAGGGGTCACCGCCCTTCAACCTTACCACCCAGTGACCGGCCATGGCCTCATCAACGATGATCTGGTTTATGCCGTCCTGGGGGACCTTATGGCGTCCACCCTGCTTCCCCACATCTATTAGCTTGGCCCCGGTACGGGCATATTGGAGAAGGTCGTGGTTGGCCAGCTCGTCGTAAACCACCACATCGGCCTGCCTCAGCATCTCCATTCCCTTGACGGTGATGAGGCCGGCATCCCCGGGACCCGCCCCTATAAGGTGAACCTTTCCGGGCATAGCTTATCCCCTCACCGCTGGACGCAACAGGTCAGCGATCCTGTCCAGCTCCGTTCCCATATCGCTCAATGGCACATTCTGGTCAATATGAACACCTTTCACGTGAGCACCTCCCGTCACCGTACCGACTATCCTGATCTCGCTCCCGAGCATTGATGCCCACACCCCTATGGGTACCGAGCAGCCACCGCCCAGGGACTTTAGTATGTAGCGCTCCGCCTCCACCTCTGCTCTCGTCCGTTCATGGTTTAAAGCCTGTAGGTCAAGCAGATAAGGACTGTCCTCTGCGCATACCAGGGCGATGGCCCCCTGGCCCGGGGCAGGAACGAACTCCTCGGGGTCCAGGACATAGCCCTTCTCCGTGATGCCCAGCCGCTCTAGCCCTGCCCGGGCCAGCACTATGGCGTCGTACTGTCCGTCCTTCCACTTCTTTATGCGCGTGGGCACGTTCCCGCGCAGGTCCCGAACGTTCAGGTCCGGCCTTTTGGCCTCCAGCAGCGAGCGACGCCGCACGCTGGACGAGCCCACCACCGCTCCTTGGGGAAGCTCTGGTAGGGGTACCTCGGATAGGAGCATGTCCTCCACTGGCCCCCTGGGGAGGACCGCCGCCATCATCGTCCCCGGGGTAAGGTCCACAGGCATGTCCTTGAGGCTGTTGACAGCAACGTCTATCTCCCCATCCACTATCCGCTGGTCAAGCTCCTTGGTGAAGGCCCCGTAGCCGCCAAGCGTGGACAGGGGCCGATCGGTCACCCTGTCGCCGATGGTCCTGACCTCCCGCACCTCTACCTCCAGGTCCGGGTTGCGGGCCACCAGCATCTCCATGACCATCCTCGTCTGGGCCAGCGCCAGGGCGCTGCCGCGGGTGCCGAGGATCATGCCGACACCTCGCTCAGGGATGTGGCGAAGGAGTCCACCGTTCTTTTAATGTCCTCATCGGTGTGAGCCGTGGAGAGGAAGTTGGTCTCGAACTGCGAGGGTGCCAGGTAGATACCCTCCTCCAGAAGGCGGCGGAAGAGGCGGTCGAACATGGCGCTGTCCGAGGACAACGCCTCGCGGTAGTTCCGCACCGGGGCGGACGAGAGGAAGAGCTGGAACATGGAGCCGATGCCTACCACCTGATGCGGCACTTTCATGTCGCCAAGCGCCTCCTCAAGGCCACGTCGCATCAGATCGCCCTTGCGGTCCAGACCCTCGTGGCCTTGAGCGCGCAGCTCTTTCACGGTGGCCATACCCGCGGCGAGGGACATGGGATTCCCAGAGAATGTACCTGCCTGGTAGACCTTTCCCAGCGGGGATATCTTGCTCATGATCTCCTCGGAGGCGCCGAACACTCCGATGGGCATCCCCCCGCCTGCTATCTTACCCAGAGTGGTTATATCCGGGGTGATCCCGTAGCGACGTTGGGCCCCGCCCATAGAAAGCCGGAAGCCGGTGATGACCTCGTCGAAGATCAGGAGAGTGTCGTGTGCGGTCGTCAGCTCCCTCAGCCCCTGGATGAAGCCCTCGGAGGGGAGAACCGGACCCACGTTGCCCATGACCGGTTCGACGATGACCGCGGCCACCTCTCCCCGGTTCGCCCTCAGCGCTTGCTCCACCGTGCCCAGATCATTGAACGTTGCCAAGAGAGTATTGGAAGCGACCTCCTCCAGGACACCCAGGGAGTTGGGAGCGCCGTGGGTTGTGGCCCCGGAGCCGGCCTTGACCAGGACTGCATCGTGGGCCCCGTGGAAGCAACCCTCGAACTTCAGGACCTTCTTCCTGCCGGTGTGGCCGCGCGCCAGCCTCAGGGCGTGCATGGTCGCCTCGGTGCCAGTGCTCACAAAGCGCAGCATCTCCATGGAGCGGTACTCCCTGGATATGTCCTCGGCGAACTGGGCCTCGGCCTCGATGGGGGCCCCGTAGAGCGTTCCCTTCCCCGCCTGGGCCTGCAGGGCGCTGACGACGGACGGGTGAGCGTGGCCTAGTATGAGGGGGCCGAAGGCCATGCAGTAGTCGATGTACTCATTGCCGTCCACATCGATTATCCGGTCCCCCTGGGCCTCGGCGATGTAGCGGGGATAGGGCTGGTACGCCCGCACCGGAGAGGATACGCCTCCCGGCATCACCCTCTGCGCCCTATGATAGAGGCACTCGGATCTTCCGGTCATGACGATACCATCCTCGCCGCCTCCTTGGCGAAGTAGGTGATGATGATCTCCGCCCCCGCACGCTTTATCGACCGCAAGGACTCCATCATGGCCCCGTCGTGATCGATCCACCCGTTGGCGGCAGCAGCCTTTATCATCGAGTACTCCCCGCTTACCTGGTACGCGGCAATGGGGACATTGAACTTATCCCGGGCCCTCCGTACTATGTCCAGGTACGGCAAGGCCGGCTTCACCATGAGGATGTCCGCTCCCTCCTCGAGGTCCAAGCTCATCTCCCGGAACGCCTCCCTTGCGTTCCCCGGGTCCATCTGATGGCTCCTTCGGTCTCCGTGCTGGGGGGTGCTCTCGGCGGCGTCCCGGAAGGGACCGTAGAAAGAGGAGGCATACTTGGCGGCGTAGGACATGATGGGTATGCTCTCGAAGCCTGCCTGGTCCAACCCATCCCTTATCGCTGCCACTTGCCCGTCCATCATACCTGAGGGGGCGATCATGTCCGCCCCAGCCCTAGCCTGGCTCACAGCTACCTCCGCATACCTCTGGAGGGTGGCATCGTTATCGACGTCGTCTTTGTTAATGATTCCACAGTGGCCGTGGTCGGTGTACTCGCAGAGGCACAGGTCCGTGATGATGGTGATGTCCGATGCCCTCTTCATCTCCCTTATCGCCCTCTGCACGACCCCATCGGGGTCGTCCGCGGGAGTCCCTCGAGGGTCCTTTTTGCTGGGTACTCCGAAGAGGAGCACTGCCGGGATTCCCAGGTTTTCGGCGCATCGGGCCTCCTCCCCCGCCCGTGAGATGGGCAGGGATAGGACCCCTGGCATTGAACCAATCTCCCTGGGAGAGGACAGGTTCTCGTTAACGAATATTGGGTACACCAGGTCATGGACCGAAAGCTCGGTCTCCCGGACCAGGTCCCTAATGTTCGGTCTCGCTCGCAGCCTTCGGGCCCTGCTCTGTGGGAACAATCGAAACACCTTCCAATTTGAACAAACTTTGCACCTTCTCGAAAACATCCTCGTTACCTATGCGGCAGGCGTCCTTCAACGCCACGGTGGGATCCGCTAGGAACTTTCTGGTCAACACGTCCGCGAACTCCTTGAGGACGACCTCAGCAGGCTCCTGTCCTGAGGACAGACGATTCAAGGCCTTCCTGACTTCGCGGTCCCGGAGGCTGAAGTACTTGCTGTAAAGCTGGCCGAGGATCTCATTGGCCTTCATCTCCTTCATACGCTCCCCGAGGGAGTCTAGCTCCTGGGTGATTATGAGCTCTGCGCTCCTTATCTCGGAGCGACGCTTAAGGAGATTTTCCTCGGCCTTTCCTCTCAGGCCGTCGATATCGTAAAGCTCCACTCCCTCCAGGTAGGCGACCTGTGGATCCACGTTGCGGGGGAAGCTGACGTCGATAATCAGGATCTTTCCGTCCACCTTCCTGAGGTCCTGAGCCTTGCGCACATGCGCGGGAGTTATGATCATATGAGAGGCCGAGGTGGCCACCAAAACCACGTCCGCCCGCGAGAAGAACTCCAAGAGGCTGTCGAACCGCACCGCTTTTCCGTTGAGCGCCCAGGCAAGCTCCACCGCCCGGGAGTAGGTGCGGTTGGATACGAACACGGCCTTTGGCCCCTTGCCCACGAGATGCTTGGCAATAAGATCGGCCATCTCCCCCGCCCCCACCACCAGGATGTTCTTGTCGGTGAGGGAACCCACCTTCTCCTCGGCAAGCTCCACGGCTGCCGTGCCCATGGACACGCACCCCTTGTTGACGTTGGTCCTGCTGCGGACCATCTTCCCCACCGAGATGGCCTTCTGGAACACTATAGTGAGGACCGGCCCCATACTGCCATGGCGCTTCGCCAGGTCGAAGGCCTCCTTTACCTGACATTGGATCTGGTCCTCCCCCACGATGAGGGACTCCAGGCCGCTGGACACCCTGAGGATGTGTCTCACCGACTCCTTCCCATTGAGGTACTGCACCAAGTTCTGCTCGGCGTCAAATGGTACCAGGGCGTTGATCATGTCCTCGAGGCCCTTGCGCGTGGCGTTCAAGTCACTGGTAGCAAGGTAAATCTCCATTCGGTTGCAGGTGCGAAGTACCAGACATTCAGTGGTCCCCGGGAGGGAGAGGGCGTTCCTCATCATCAGCTCCGGGTCCACCTTACCCAAACTTTCCATGTCGGCCACACTAGCCTGCTTGTGCGTGATATGCGCGCTAAGTATGGACTCCATCTATCTCACCACCATCTCAAGGGCGATCCTACGGGCCTCCTGAGGATCACTTTCCAGCAGATCCCACACCCGCCTGTCGTCGAGTACCTGCCAAAGGCGTTGCTCACGTTCCTTTTGGGACGGGACCGCCCTCTTGGCCGCCTCACGGAGTTCCTCCTGGAGGGAGACCATGAGATCATATTTATGGTCCAGGTGCTCGTCAAGGACCTGACGAAGGTACCTGGACATACCAGGGCTGCGACCCTCCGTGGACACCGCCACCTTGTACCTTTCTCTCTCCACCACAGAAGGTATCAGGAGAGTGGAGACACCGTCAGCACGGTTGCACCACTTCCCCTGCCTTTTGGCCTCTCTAGCTATATTTTCGTTTTGAGCGGGATCGTTGGTCGCCGCCACCACCAGGTCCGCCCATCCCACCATCTCGACCAGATGGTCCTCGGCCCTTCCTTGGACGGCACTAACTGAGGAGGGCAGGTCACCATCGATGGTCTCCGATACCACAACCACCTCTGCCTCCGCTGCCAAGTAAGCGGCCTTCCGCCTTCCCACGGGGCCGCCGCCGAAAACGACAGCCCTACGGCTACTAAGATCTAACCATAATGGTAGCATCGTTACCCCTTGTCGAACCTGTATTGGTGAAGGACGTAAATACAATCATCGTATTTAATTGGATGTATCATCCAACTAATTTTCCATTTACGCTGGATGCTTCGCCGGCCTTCGAATGGAAGCTTAATAAAGGGGCCGGTGCATTTCCGCTAGACCGCTCTTGCGGTCAATGACAAGGGGATTTCGAAGATGAAGAACGGAGTACTTGTAGTAGGGCATGGTAGCAAGCTGCAGCACAACAGAGACCTGGTGGTCAATGCCGCAGAGAGGATGGCTTCCTTGCAGGAGTTCGGGCCGGTAACGGCGGCCTTCATGCAGCTGAACGAACCGGACATAAAGACCGGCATAAGGGAGCTGGTGGCCATGGGCGTGAACATAATATATGTCCAGCCATGCTTCCTCGCGTCTGGTATCCATCTCACCGAGGACATACCCGGGGAGATCGGCCTCAAAAAGGGAGAGAGCGAGGCGAAGATGAACGTGGACGGCAAGGACATCACCCTCCGCTGCTGCGATCCCATAGGGGACGATGAGCGCGTCGCCCAGATCCTGGCCGATAGGACCAGGGCTCGGATGCAGCGGGCTTAAACATGAGCGAGAAGGTCCTGGTGCTGGACCTCACCCATGGTGGGGAGGTCCTGGCCCAGGTGTTCGCGTCCCGCGGCGATAGCGTCACCGCCGTGGACATATACGGTACCGCTTCCGCTGAGAAGAAGGACGGTCTGACGCGTGCGGGCATCCGCGTCCTGATCAAGGCTCCGCCTGAGAACTTCGACCTGGGGGTGGTGCCCATCCACTGCCCAGACCGCTTCATAGGCCAGGCCACTCTGGATAGGCGGATTACCGCTCACCAGGCTGTGGGCGAACTGGCTGAGTTCTCCATACCGACGGTGGAGGTCACCGGGGCCAGGGGCAAGACGTCGGCATGTCACGTCCTCGCCCACATCCTGGCCTTCAGCGGCTCAAAGGTCCTTCTACACACCAGCAGGGGGCTGTGCACGATGGACGCCCAGCGTCATGTCAGGCATTGTGATAAGGTGAGCATAGCCCCACCCTCCATACTCGCCCTGTCCCTGGAGCATCCAAAAGCGGACGTGGGGGTGTTCGAGGTGAGCCTGGGGGGCACGGGCCTAGCCGATGTGTCGGTCATAACTGGGCTCGACGACAACTACTCCATAGCGGGGGGTACCAGGAGCGCCTTCGATGGAAAGGTACACATGGCCTCCACCGCCAAGGTGCTGGTCTGTCCCGAGCCAGAGAGGCAGATGTGGGCCCCCCATGCACCATCCTCCGCGCGCATAATCACCTTCGGGGATGGAGGTGACTTGGAGATATCGCTCCCAGGGCGTCTGGAGCTGGGTAAGGGAGCATCGCTCACTGTGCGATGGAACGGGAGAGGGTCTGTCATCAGGCTCCCCGGCAGCCTGCTGGCGCCAAGCTACTCCACCGCCCTGGCCAGCGGATTGGCGGCCGCCCTGGCGATGGGCGTGGACATGGAGAGGGCCGTGAGTTCCCTGGCCACCTTCAACGGGGTCCCCGGCCGGGCGGACGTGACGCGAGAGAGAGGCAGATTCCTCATACGCGAGCGCAACCCCGGGGTCAGCGCGGGGTCCATCGACTGGAACATCAATGTGCTAGAGCATTACTACTCGCAAACGGACATCGGCGTGGCCATCGATCCCGTCAACGTGAAGATATGCGAGTAGCTAAACATGGAGGATGTCCACAAGGTGCTCTTGAGGCACCCCTCGGTGACGGGGCTGTATGTCATCAATATGCCCGGCCTGACACGGGAGTCCAGCAGCTACCGTCGCATCGATGGGCCGGGGGACGTCATGGGGAAGCATGAGGTTTTAGTACACTGCATCAAGGAGGGGTACCTCTGAAGGACGTGCTCCATCCCCGCCCCAACCCCATCATCGCGGCCATGTACACGCTCAGGGACCTGGACACGGACATCATCGTGATGCACGGTCCAGCGGGCTGCGGCTTCATGGCCTCCCGCAGGCTGGAGGAGGCGGGGGTGAGGGTCATGACTACGGGCATGCAGGAGAACGACCTCATCTTCGGGGCCGAGGAGAAGCTTATAAGGATACTCCGGAACGTGGATGAGATGTTCCACCCCCGCCTCATGGGGGTGGTGGGCACCTGCGCATCCATGATCATAGGCGAGAACCTCGATGGCTCGGTCAAGAAGGCGGGGTTGAGCGCCACGGTCCTGCCCATTGATGTGCACGGCTGCTCGGGCCCCAACACCTCCGGGGCCATACGCACCCTGGAGGTAGCTGCGGAGAGAGGGGTGATCACCTTCAAGGAGAGGGACCGGCAGAGGAGCATGCTGCTGAGGGCTACACAGATCGAGCGAGAGCGGGGGCTTACCAGCAAGGAGTACCTCGAGCCCCATCCGGGGGCGACGAAGATGTCAGTAGCGCTGAGGATTGTGGAAGCCCTGCGTGAGGGGGAGAGGGTGGCGGTGGCCCTGAACGCAAAGAAAGAGACGGCCTACGGATTCGCCGATACCATGCGGGCGGTGCAGTACGCACGTGATAAGGTCGGGGGGGAGGTGATCCACATAGCTAACCTAGATCCAGACATAGGCCTGCCTCGCATCCGCCGTTACGCCACCAACATTCTTAGGGACCTCAAGGGATCGGGAGTGGTGGATGTTGTCCTCACCGGAGGCCTGGACGAGTACCCGGTGGCCGGAGAGGCAGCGGCCCGGGCCCTGGGCGAGTGCGGTGCGGACCTACGCGTCATCACCGGCCTGCCCCATGCGGTGCCCGGACTACGGAGGGAGGACGTCCTGGTCACCGACCAGCCCCGGGAGCTTCGCAACTACATAGAGCAAGGGTTCCCACTGTCGGTGGGGGAGGTCAACACTCACGCCGATGTCATGAGCACGAGCAGGGTGCTGCACAGTGAGCTGGGCAACACCATCAGGGAGATCGTGGACGGGGGATGGGCATGAGACAGATGGCCATCTACGGGAAGGGGGGCATAGGCAAGTCCACCATCTCCGCGAACTTGGCGGCATCCTTCGCGGAGGCGGGTCTGCGCACCTGGTACATCGGGTGCGATCCCAAGTCCGACGGGAGCATGACCCTGCTTCAGGGGAGGAGCATACCCACCTTCCTGGAGCAGATGAGGACAGGGGGCCAGGAGGTGGTGTTCACGGGCTTTGGGGGAGTGAGGTGCGTGGAGACCGGCGGTCCCCTGGCCGGGGTGGGGTGCGCGGGACGGGGGATCATCGTGGCGGTCCAGAAGCTGGCCCAGGACCACTTCCGGCAGGAGGAAGACGTCCTGATCTATGACGTGCCTGGCGATGTCGTATGTGGGGGCTTCGCCGCCCCCCTGCGGGAGAGGTACGCCAATGAGGTCTACATCGTTACCAGCGGTGAGTACCTTGCCCTGTACGCGGCGAACAACATCGCCAGGGGTCTGGCGAACCTCAATGTGGCCCTGGGCGGGATCATATGCAATTCCCGGGACGTACTAAGGGAGGAGGAGGCCGTGGCCGAGTACGCTGGACGGATCGGCTCCCGGCTCATCGGCTTTATTCCGCGCAGCCCGGTGGTCAGGGAGTGCGAGAACAGGGGGGTCACCGTCATAGAGGGGGCGCCGCAGGACATGCAAGCGGACGCCTACCGGCGCCTGGGCCAGGCGGTGCTGGGGAACCGCGAGCTGAGCGTCCCCCGTCCCCTGGACCCCGAGGAGATCCGCGCTATCCTGCGGGAGATGACATGACCGCTCCGCCCCGGGTTGTGATCGCTGGCTCAGGCAGCGGAGTAGGGAAGACGGCCATCACCACTGGCCTCATGTCCCGGCTGTCGAGGGGGCGCAAGGTGCAGGGGTACAAGGTGGGTCCCGACTTCATCGACCCCATGTACCACACAGCGGCCACCGGCCGTTCGTCACGGAATTTGGACTCCTACTTCATGGAGAAGGGTACCCTGCTCAACCTTTTCGGGTGGTCGAGCAGGGACGCGGACCTGGCGGTCGTGGAGGGGGTCAGAGGCCTGTACGATGGGCTCACCGCGACCGGGGACACGGGATCCACGGCGGAAATCGCGAAGTTCCTGCAGGCGCCGGTCATCCTGGTGATCAACGCCCGGAGCCTCGCCAAGAGCGCCGCCGCGCACGTGCTGGGCTTCAAGATGCTCGACCGGACGGTGAACATCGCTGGGGTGATACTCAACAACGTGGGCGGGGACAGGCATAGGCGAAAGGCGGTGGAGGCAGTGGAATCGCTCACCGGTACGGAGATCATGGGAACGATCGAGAGGCGTCGGGAGAGCCTGCCGGAGAGGCACCTGGGACTGATGACGGTGGACGGGGGAGAGGACACCAGGGCATTGTTACGGGACCTCGAGGACCTGGTGGCGGAGATCGATGTGGAACGTATCCTGGAGATAGCGGGTTCCGCCCCGGAGATCGAGCTGGACAAGGGATCGCCATACCAGAACGACGTCGCCCAGGAGGTGAGGGTCGCTGTCCCTAGGGACCAGTCATTCTGTTTCTATTACCCGGAGAATCTGGAATCGCTGGAGGCCGCGGGG
>ENA-UOXR01003607-UOXR01003607.1-bioreactor-metagenome-genome-assembly--contig:-NODE-3607-length-12980-cov-4.166267_pt1 | contig 12980 bp, 16 predicted proteins | sample MGYA00238164_ERZ764825 | MGnify/ENA primary metagenome ERZ764825 (study PRJEB28920, sample SAMN05720171) | bioreactor metagenome | isolation source: Anaerobic biogas reactor | place: USA:Washington...
TGGTAAACTGGTTACCATGGTAAGGACGGAAGCCAAGGCACAGGCGGAACGCGCCGGCCTGTCACGGATCCTCATCGACGGACCTCCGGGCATCGGATGCCCCGTTATCTCATCGATCACGGGGACATCGCTCGCTCTCATCGTCACCGAGCCGACCGCTTCAGGGATCCACGACCTTGAACGGATCGCGCAGCTTGCCCGGCATTTCTCGCTTCCCGCCGCCGTGATCATCAACAAGAGCGATATCAACCCGGTCTGCAGTGATTCGATAGATGAGTACTGCGGCAGGAACAACATACCCGTTCTCGGCCGCCTTCCCTACGAAAGGGCCATCTCGGAGGCCCAGCGGCAGGGAAAGGCAATAGTGGAATATGCACCGGACCTTCCCGTGAGCAAGGCCTTGCGGGAGATATCGGAGCAAATAATATCAATATACAAGGAGTAACGTATGGCAGAGTGTGGACAGACAACACAGGATAAGGACATGGACGACCTTGTCCTCCAGGAACGCTTGAGCCGGATCAACCGGACCCTTATGGTCCTTTCCGGCAAGGGTGGAGTGGGCAAGAGCACAGTGGCGGTCAATGTGGCCTTGAGCCTGGCCGCGCAGGGACAGAGGGTCGGCCTCCTCGACGTCGATATTCATGGGCCAAGCATCCCGAAGATGCTCGGGCTCAACGGCCAGAAACTGGGTGTCAAGGACAACGAGATACTCCCCATTGAAGTCTTCGGGAAACTTCACGTCGTATCAATGGGGCTGCTCCTCGAGCACGACGACCAGCCGGTCGTCTGGAGGGGCCCTCTCAAGTACAACGTGATCAAGGAATTTCTCCAGAACGTCATGTGGGGACAACTCGATTATCTCGTCATCGACGCGCCTCCTGGGACGGGCGACGAACCCCTCTCCGTAGGACAGTTGATCAAGGAGCGTGCCAGCGCCATCATCGTGACGACACCACAGCAGGTATCGACCATCGACGTCGCGAAGTGCATCACCTTCTGCAAACAGCTGGAGCTTCCCGTGGCCGGCATCATCGAGAACATGAGCGGGTTCATCTGCCCTCACTGCGGAAAAGAGGTTGACATCTTCATGAAGGGTGGGGGAAAGGAGCTGGCACAGCGTATGAACGTCCCCTTCCTGGGGGCGGTGCCGCTCGATCCCGACATCGTCAAGAGTGGAGACAACGGGATACCCTACGTGCTATCCTACAGCACCTCGGAAACAGCGAAACGTTTTGACGAGATCGTGGACAAGATCACCGCGGTCTATTCAGGCAATACCGCGATCCCCCGGGCGCCGGCAAAACAAGACAAGGTGGAGAACTCCGTCACACCATCCTCCAGCGGCGCGAGCGAGGGAGATATCGTTACCCAGGGAGGCACCATGAAATTCGCCGTTCCCACGAACGAAGGCAAGCTCTGCATGCATTTCGGTCATTGTGAGGCTTTTGCCCTCATCGACTCCGATGCCCAGGGCAACGTCATGAATGAAACATACGTGACACCTCCTCCCCACGAACCCGGCGTTCTCCCGCGGTGGCTCGCTGAGCAGGGCGTGAACTGCATCATAGCGGGAGGCATGGGGAGCCGTGCCCAGCAGCTTTTCGCCCAGCAGGGCGTCAGGGTTGTAACGGGCGCGCAGGAAGCAGACCCGAAAAAGGCTGTGGAGAACTACCTGAAAGGAACGCTCGTCACCGGCGCCAACACGTGCGACCATTAAAGATACCGGCAGGATCTTCGGGGACGGCTGACGGACCGCGTCATCCGTCCCCGAACGGAAACAGGCCATCATTATGAAAGTGCTCGAGGACATCATATCGTCCATCACCGTCGATGCTCCCGTCACGGATGTGACCAGGGGCATCTTCTGGACAGCTGTGGTCAGCCGGCATTGCGGTCTGGCATCGACGATGATCTATGACTGCAAGATGGAAGACGGCAGGGAGCCGGGGCAAACATCATACCTCCAGACAAGCGCGGCTTCCCTGGCGAAGGGCGCGGTGCTCTCCAGCACTCTCGATGCATCGGTGGGGCTCGCCGCGATCAATTCCCTCATCGATGTCGACATGGCGCGATGCATCGACCTCAACGCCGGGGATTATCTCGCCGAGAACGGCCAGGGAAAGAACATCACGGTGATCGGTCATTTTCCCTTTGTCGATGACCTGAGAAAGGTCGCGAAGAACCTCTGGGTCATCGAAAAGAGGTTGCAACCCGGGGACCGACCCGAGGAAGAGACCGGGACCCTCCTCGCGCGATCCGACCTGATAGCCATCTCCAGCACTACCCTCATCAATCACACCCTCGGCACCATACTCGGCCTTTGCCCTTCGGGCAGCACAAAGATGCTGCTCGGTCCCACCACGCCTCTCACAAGCGTGCTGTTCGATCACGGCGTCGACATCATCTCCGGTTCCATCGTCACCGACCCTGACACGGCACTCCTCGGTATCCGTCAGGGAGCAAACTTCAGGGCATTGAAGCGTACCGGTTCCATCCGGCTCGTCACCCTAATGAAAAACCAGAGAGGGCACAGTCTCCAATGAACGAATACACTCCGATCGTCATGGACCATTTCAACAACCCCCGCAACGTCGGCATCATCACCAACCATGACGGGATGGGGGAGATCGGCGACCCGAACTGCGGGGACTTCCTCAGGGTCTTCATCAAAGTTGAGGACAACATCATCGTGGCCATACGATACCAGATCCGGGGATGTCCCGCTTCCATTGCCTGCGCGAGTGTCATGACGGAGCTTGCCGTCGGCAAGGACCTCGACGAGGCCATGATGATCGATGATATGGATATCGTCAAGGCCCTGGGAGGCCTCCCGGAGTACAAGCTCCATTGCTCGAATCTCGGCGCGACGGGATTGAAGAAAGCGATCCTGAACCACCTTGCGCGTTATATGTCGAGTTTGAAGGATTAGGCCGGGAAGGCAGTATTCCGCATCACGAGGAGGCAGTCATGAAACCTGTTCTCATGGCACTTATCCTGGTTGTTCTCGCGCTTTCCGTGGGAACAACCGCAAACGCGGCCGAAGGGATATCCCCGGTCGTCACAACGAAGTGGCTCGCGGAGAACATGAAGGATCCCCGCCTTGTCATCACCGATATCAGAAAGGTCGAGGAATACAAAGAGGACCACCTGCCCGGGTCCATCAGCCTGACATACAACGCGTGGCGGACCATGGATAAGGAGATCTCATGCCAGCTCCCCCCGAAGGACGATATCGAGGACAATCTGAGGTCCGCGGGGATCAGCCGGGACAGCATTGTGGTTATCGTCGGCAAGACAGACACGGACCTTGACCGGGCGCACCCGGCACGGGTCGCCTGGACGATGAAATATGCCGGTATCGCCAATGTGGCCATTCTTGACGGCGGTTACAGCAAGTGGAAGGCGGAGGGGCGTCCCCTTGTCAGCGGCTGGGCGACCGCAACGCCCAGCTCTCATTGCTGCGCCTGGAACAAGGACCTGCTCTGTTCAAAGGAATGTCTCAGGGAAAAGGCCGGTCGCGTCACCATAGTCGATACGAGGATCCACAGTCATTTTACCGGTAAAGTGCGAGACCCGGGCATCAGGAAGAAGGGGCACATTCCCGGCAGCGTCAATCTGCCCTATACTTACGCGTTCAGAAAGGACGGGACCTTCCGGAGCAGGGAAAGCCTCGACCGCTACGCTGTCCGTACCGTCGGCAAGGACAGGAAGAAGGAGATCGTCGTCCTGTGCTGCACCGGCCGCTTCTCTCCCACGTGGTGGTACATGCTGAGTCAGGTCCTGGGATATGAGAAGGTCTCCCTTTTCGATGGGTCCATGGAGGAATGGTGCGCGGACTCCTCGGCGCCTCTCGTCGAGGACCGGTAGGCGGGGAGCGGGTGGTACGCCGATGGCCTGAGAGGAGACACATCGCACCGGCAGGAGCGGAGGTCCGGGATGTCATTCGGATTCAGAGGCAGGCACGGTCATCGCAAACGTGGTGGAAAGGCCCTCACCGGAGAGACGGGTGACCCGGCCCGTTCGTGTGCCGTGCCGCCACGGCAGTGCATTTGTCCGCAGTGCGGCATGATAACGGACAAGGTTCCCGGGCAACCCTGCTTTTTGACGCCCTGTCCCCGCTGTCAGAGCATGATGGCGGGGCGGTTCCCGGCAGAGGACCGACGGGAATAAAGCCATGAAAAATGGCGATATCGCCCAGGTCGATCTGGCAAGGGGTCAGCGGACGGCCCTTTTTGCCTCTGCTGTAACCTTCGGGCTCGCCGCCGCCAAAGCCCTCATCGGCTACGGGTTTCATTCTCCTCTTCTCGTCGCCGACGGTTTCCACACCTTTTCCGACTTCACCGTGATATTCGCCTCATGGTTCGGGCTTTTTCTGGCTGCCCGCAAAAAGACGGAGCGTTTCCCCTATGGTCTCTACAAGGCCGAGACCCTTGTCAGTTTCATCATCGGACTTCTCGTTGCCTGGGCAGGGATCGAGGTGTTCCTGGAGGGGGTGAGGAAGTTCGGTCCCCCCGCATCGACAGGTGCCTTTCCCCTGCTGCCGATCGTTGTTTCCTGCGTCTCCATGGTCATCGGCTACTTCCTTGCGCGGCGGGAAGGCGCAGTCGGAAATGAGATCAATTCCCAATCTCTCAAAACGATAGCCCAGGACTCATACCTCAATATTGCCGTGTCCTTCGCGGTCCTCGCGGGTATCCTGGCCGCCTGGTTTTCCATCCCCTATGTGGAGGGAGTGCTCCTCGTCATCATCTCCCTGCTCATCCTGAAGCTGGGCCTCGAGACCATCTGGTTTTCCCTGCTCATCCTCCTCGACGCCAATCTTGACCGTCCGCTGCAATCGGAGATCATACAGGAGATCAGTGACATCCAGGGCGTAACCGGGGTTCGGGACGTTAAGATAAGACAGGCCGGGCCTTTCAGGCTTGTGGAGTGCAATATCGAAAGCAACCCCCACGCGCCTCTGTACCAGGCCCACGGCGTTGCCGACAGGGTGGAAGACCGCGTCAAAAAGACCTTTCCCTACATAGAGTCCGTGTACGTCCATGTGGAACCCGGAAGGCTCAGGACCACCGTTGCCATAATCCCCGTCAAGAATATCGATGGTCTCAACTCAAAGGTCCACGGCCATTTCGGCCGGGCACCGTACTTCATCGTTGTGAAGATCGGGGAAAGCGGGGTCGAGATCGAGGATTTCTATTACAATGAGCACCTCGGGAAGAAGGCCAGCATTCACGTAGGGGTCAAGGTTATAAAGGAATTGACACGGTATGGCCTCAATACTCTTTTTACATCCCAGATAGGAGAGATATCCTTTCACATGCTTAAAGACGCCTTCGTGGACATTTACAGGGCCCGGGAAGATGAACCGGTCACGGAAACCCTTGAACGTTTCCGCCGGGGCGACATGGAACTCCTCAGCGCTCCCACCCATCCCGCCGAGAAATCACTGGCCGAAGGCGCAATACGGTCGGGAGGGGACAAACCATGACGGGTCGTTTCCCCGCGGCGAACTTATCCAGGTTTGTTCACCGCCGCCTGACGATCAGGCAGCCGGTCAATCCACAAGAGGGGAGGTTATCATGGAAGAAAGAGGTGCGACAAGGAGGGAGTTCATGAAACTGATGGCCGCAACAGGCGTGGCCCTGGGGGCAGCTGGTCCTCTGTCCAGAACGATGGCATTCGCCCGAAGCGGGGGAAAAGAGGACATCGGCCTCTGCAAAAGCGTGAAGATCACCTGTATCTCGGAAACGAGCTGGTTCGACGGAAACGTCCTCATGAAGAACATGAAGGACGCGGGGGGTCCGAAGGCAAACCAGTGGATCGTCGACTGGGACCAGAAGAACAGCGGGGGTTACTCCAGCCTCATCGAGATCGAAGGCCTCGACGGCAGCCGTCACAGGTTCCTCCTCGACACGGGCTGGAACAACTCGTTCATGGATAAGGCCTTTGAACGGGAAGGCATCGGCAGCATGCTGAAGAAAGGCGAGATCGAGTTCCTCTACGTCACGCATGAGCACTTTGACCACTTCTTCGGTATAGAATCGGTCTTGAGGCACGATCCGCAAATCAAGGTCATCATACCCAACACGTTCTACGACGAGGGATATCGCCTGCTCGCCGGCGCCGAATTCGAGAAATCGAAGGTAAAAAACTCCATTCCCTATAAAGGCACACTCGTAAAGCACGACCCCGCGAAGATATACAGGCTCTATCCCGGCTGCGCCTCCGTCACCTTCGACCTGCCCATACCCTGCCGCACCCGGGGGGAACAATCCCTCTACTTCAACGTCAAGGATAAGGGGATCGTCTGCGTCACCGGGTGCTGTCACCAGAACATCATCGATTTTGCCGAGTTCGCCAGGACAAAACTCGAGGGGGGACAAAACCTGTATGGTCTTTACGGGGGTCTCCACATCGCTCCCGTAGGACCGCTCAGCCCCGAGGGGGAAAAGACGGTCAGGGAAATGGCGAGATTCGGTTTCAGGAAGATCGCCTGCAACCATTGCACCGGGGTGAGCGCCGTCGAGAAGATGGTGGAACTGGGCTATCCCGTCGTCAAGGGCAGCGGCCGACACGGATCCCCCAGCAAGATGTACCTGGGCAACGGAGACGTCGTAGTCTTCTGAAAATGCAGCGGGGCCGGGGGATCACGCACAGTCTCCCGGCCCCGGTGCTCTGATCGCCTAATCCTCGAACGCCATCTGCGGCTGCCAGACCGTCCAGACCTTCCCGACGAGATCCGGCGAGGGCGTGAGCGTCACCTTGCCCGGCCGCCATCCCGACGGGGTTGCCTCGCCGGTCGCGCGCACGTGCTGGAATGCCTGCACCTGCCTGATGAACTCCGCCACGTTGCGGCCCACGGGAGGCGTAATGACCTCCATGGCCTGGATGACGCCGTCGGGGTCGATTATAAAACGGCCGCGGATATCGACCCCTCCCTCCTCATCGTATACCCCGTAGACCTTTCCGATACGTCCCCCCGCGTCTGAAAGCATCGGAAAGGGAAGACCGCCCTTGACCATCTTCGACAGTTCATCCTCGTTCCAGATCTTGTGAACGAAACTGCTGTCGACGCTGCACGCGAGGATCTGGACCCCAAGCGCCTTCAGCTCTTCGTGCTTGACGGCGACCGCCGCCAGCTCTGTCGGTCAAACGAAGGTGTAGTCCCCGGGATAGAAGCAAAGGACGACCCACTGACCCTTGAACTCGGAAAGGGTGATGTTTTTGAACCCACCGTCGACAAATGCGTTCGCCTCGAAATCCGGTGCCGGTTTGCCCACTCTTGCTGTCACCATGGCCACCTCCCTTTCAATTGGTGCGGATGCTGCGGACCCTTCGGCCGATGGGGCGCTTATCGGGCCTTTGGCCGTTTTGACACATGATTCTTTCTGTTGTGCCATGTTCACCTCCCGTCAACACAGATAAGTTTAGCCCATGATGCCGGACTTGGGAAGGGAAAGGGTCCCGGCACAAATTCTGCCGGTCCTTCCTTCACTCCACCGGGTTTTCCAGCCAGGAATAATACCCTTCCGACAGATACACGGCCGCGAGGGGATTGTGCCCCATGACACGGTCTTTCACGGCAAGCACCGTGGAGGGCGCCTTGGCATATTTCAGGAAAAGCGAGTCATGGCCGACACAAAGCCCCAGGAGGACATTGAACTCGCATTTCGCGTCATTCACCACCAGGGCCTGCAGTATGGGGTTGCACATGGCCTCGAATTCACCCCGGAACATCTTGTGCTCGTCCTCGAGGCCGATCTCTTCCTTCGGCACCCTGCCGACCTTGCACATCACCGAGACGACATCGAAGCCTTTTCGCGCAAATATCCCGGAAACCGTCGCGGCTTCCTTTGCCAGCCCTCCGCAGAAAACAAGACCCAGCTTGCTGTACCCCATCTTCTTCGCGAACTCGCAGATCTCCAGTATTCTCGGTTTGGCGGGGTGCAGCCGGTAGGGCTTCCGGTCGCGGTCGATGTAACACTCCCCTTCCTGGATGGATGCCTGGCGGGCGAACTCCCGCACCGCTTTCTTTCTGTACTCCCTCCGCGCTTTCTCGATAAGCTCTTTCTTGAGAACTGTAGGACAGCCCCTCGAACCCTTTCCGTCGGGACTTGTGCAGACCCGTTCCCGAAGGGGGATGTCGCAAGCGGCACAGGTGCTCTCCTCGCGCTTTTTCAAGACAGCACCTCCTCTTCATGAACAACCTCTCCCTTGACCTTCGAAAGAAGTTCCTGCAGAACGGGCAGGACATCGGTCCTGAAACGTCCCGCCACGAGGACATACATGATATCGTCTCCAACCCTCAGGTCCCCTTCATTGATCCAGACCCTCACGTCCGCAATTCCTTCACGCCTTTTCGCCTCGTCGATGACGGCCGCGAGGCGCTCACGGTCGTAAGAAAGCCGCATGCCTTTCACCGGCCTTCCCTCTTTCGAGCTCGCCCGCACGACACCGTTATGCACAAGCATCATTCCCAGTTCGCCCGGATCCGTCGATCTTTTTACCTCTTCGATCCATTTCTCGATCATGGCATTCCTCCTACCGGTTTCTAACACCGATGGAAGGGAAAATCAAGAAGCAGCCTCCCTGCGGCTTAAGGGTCCGGAGACGGAGCAACGGAGAGAACCCTTGGTTTTCCGGGCCAATCCGCGTATTATATAGAAACCGCCGCGCATCCACGCAGCGTGGCCCGGCAAACACGATCACAGGCGTGGAGAGAAAGGAACAAATGGTCGTTGAATACCTTCAGGCGATGGTGATCGTTCTCGGGATAAGCGCCCTCATAGTGTTCGTCCTCGGGAAGCTCCGGATATCGTCCGTGGTGGGTTTCCTCCTGGCCGGCATTCTCATCGGACCGTCCGCTTTCAACCTCGTCGGCGACCCGCACGAGATCGAACTCCTCGCCGAGATCGGGGTCGTCCTGCTCATGTTCACCATTGGGCTCGAGTTTTCCCTCAAGAACCTCTTCCAGCTGAAGTCGATCGTGCTCGGGGGCGGGGCCATGCAGGTCGCGCTCACGATCGCCTTTGTCGTCTGCATAGGCTATTTCTTCTATGGCCAGCCGCTTGAGGGGGCTCTGTTCGACGGCTTTCTCGTGGCCCTGAGCAGCACGGCGATCGTCTTCAAGATCCTCCTCGACCGCGCCCAGATGAACAGCCCCCATGGGCGTTTTTCCGTGGGGATATTGATCTTCCAGGACCTCTGTGTCGTGCCCTTCATGCTTCTCATCCCTGTCCTTGCCGGCAATTCGGGCGGCAGCAGCATAGCCCTCACTGTTGTGAAGGCAGCACTGGTCATAGCCCTCATACTCTTTGCCTCCCGGTGGTTCGTACCCTTCGTATTCAAACAGGTGGTGGGGATGAAGAGCCGGGAGCTCTTCGTGATATCCATCATTACGCTGTGCCTCGGCACGGCACTGCTCACATCGTCCATGGGCCTCTCGCTGGCCCTCGGCGCCTTTCTGGCCGGCATGGTCATCTCGGAATCAGAGTATGCGGCCCAGGCCGTTTCGGACGTCCTTCCCTTCAAAGAGAGTTTCACGGGGCTTTTCTTCATCTCCGTCGGCATGCTCCTCGACCTCAAAGTGCTTGTAAACAACGTCGCCGGCGTGTCGGTGATGGTCTTTGTGATAGTGGTACTCAAGACGACCGCCATCACCATCACCGGCATGGTCCTCGGTAACACCCTTAAAAACTCTCTCATGACAGGTCTTCATCTCTTTCAGATCGGCGAATTCTCGTTCATCCTGGCGCTGGAAGGAAAGAAGTATGGCCTTATCACCGACGATCTCTATCAAGCCTTTCTGTCGGCTTCGATCATCACGATGATAATGACACCCTTTCTCATACGGGGATCATCATCCATCGCGGAATGGATCGCCAGGAAGAGTCCTCTTCGCTTCCTGGGAAAGGGAAAAGGAGCCGCGGAACGCTATCCCGGGAGCATAAAGGACCACGTGATCATAATCGGCTTCGGCCTCAACGGCGGGAATCTGGCGCGTGTCCTCCGTTCCATGGATATCAAATATGTCACTCTGGAGCTCAACAGCAAGACCGTCCGGGCGGGGAAGAAGAAGGGTGAACCGATCTACTACGGCGATGGCACCAGCGCGGAGGTTCTCCACAAGATAGGAATACGACACGCAAGCGTCCTTGTGGTCGCCATCAGCGACGCCCCGTCCACCAGGAGAATAGTGCAACTGGCGCGGTCGTCGAACCCTCATCTGTACATCATTGCCCGCACGAAGTACGTGGCTGAGGTGGAAGGACTGAAGCATCTCGGAGCCAACGACGTCATACCCGAGGAATTCGAGACCTCCGTGGAGATATTCTCCAAGGTCCTGAACCGGCTGCAGGTTCCCGTCAACGACATCCGGGACCACATCGACAGGATACGGCAGGACAATTACCTTGCATTGAGGGTTGTGAAGCTCCCCAGGAGATACCTCGTCGAACGCGAGGACATACTCAAGAACATCGTGATCGAGACCTACCGGATACGGCAGGGCTCGGTGGCCGATGAAAAAACCCTCAGGGATCTCAACCTCCGGTCGAAGACGGGCGTGACAGTGATCGGTATCGAACGCGCCGGGGAGGTCCATAGAATGCCCTCTCCTTCCCTGCGCCTCGTTGCCGATGACGTCCTGCTTTTCATCGGCAGCCGTGAGGATATCGACTGCGCTGTCGATTATCTCGATTCCAGTGAAAATGGGCCCCCGCAATGCTCAATAAGAGAGGATGTGTGAAGCAATGAACCCCTTTTTGGCCGCAGCGATAGGAACTGTTCTGCATCTCAAGAGAAAGTGCCCCAAATGCAGGCGTGAGCAGGTGACAAAGCCGAGCGAACAACACAGGACAGTCACCTGCAAATTCTGCGGAACAAAGATACCACCCAGAAGAACAGACGAATGACGTTCAAGGGTTCAAAAGTTCAAGAGTTCAAGGTCATTTAGTCCAAGCGACATTCAGGAAGAGCTTTGGGTGCGCCAGCCAGTGATTGTGTTGACGACCGGTCTTTCTTCGCGGTCTTTCCCTTGAACCCTTGAACCCTTGAACTTTTGAACCCTTGAACCTTTCCTTGAGCTCTTGACTTGTTTTGAGCATATGCTTAAAATAACACCATGTCTCGCCCGAGGAAATGCAGGTGCGTATGCTGCAAACTGGAGTCGGATTGCTTCAAGCCCCGCGGCACACCCCTCACAGACCTTGAAGAGGTCACCCTGCAAATGGATGAGCTTGAAGCCCTTCGCCTTGCCGATGTCGAGGGGCTCTACCAGGAAGAAGCGGCGAGGCAGATGAACATCTCGCGGGCAACCTTCGGCAGGATCGTGGAGGCGGCGCACCGGAAGGTCGCCGACGCCATCCTCCACGGTAAGGCCCTGAGGATAGACTCTGAAGAAACAGTAACAGGAGGAACACCATGAAGATATGCTTTGCGGTCCTGAAAGACGAAGGCGTTGAAAGCACCGTTTACAATCATTTCGGCTCCGCGCCGGCTTTTGTTGTTGTCAACACGGAAGGCAACGACGTTTCGACGGTGGTCAACCGCGATGCCGACCACATCCACGGCGCCTGTAATCCGATCAAGGCGATCGGCGGGACAGAGGTGGACGCCGTAGTCGTTGGAGGCATCGGCGCCGGGGCTCTCATGGGGCTCAACGCGAAGGGCATTAAGGTCTTCAAGGCCACGGGGACGACGATAAAGGACAATCTTGCCCTTTTCAGCGAGAACAAGCTTCCCGAGCTGACCATCGATCGCACCTGCGCCGGGCATGCCGGCGGATGCGCCCATCATTAAGGAGAACATATGCCGATCTACGAATACAAATGTGAGGACTGCGGGGCCGTAAGCGAATTCATCGTCTTCTCCGCGGATGAGGAAGTGGCCTGCCGGTCATGCGGTGGCACGAAGCTGACGAAGCTCATGTCCGCCCACAATACCTCCGCTTCATCGGGCTCGTCTTCCATGCCCAATCTCGGAGGTTGCTGCGGTTCCCCCAATACAAGCGGTACACCGGGCGGCTGCTGTTCCGGCTAGTACCGGTCGGGTCCTACGTGGACGGGGTTAGAAGGTTATAACCTCGTACCCGTTGTTGATATAACGGGCCATACCAGGATGGCCCGACATATCATCAAGGAGGCGCAATCCCTGCTCCTCCGCTGCCTTCAGGGAACCCATCTTGTTGGCGCAGGCCTTGCAGGCCCCTTCTATGAGCCCCTTTTCCCTGGCGTTGCGGTACAGGACGGCAACGGGATTGCCCTCTTCGACCAGGTCGGGAATAAGCTTCGTGGCCGCCCCTTCTATCACCACCTTCACATCATATCCCGCCGTCTTCATGTTGACGGCATTGAGCAACACATGGACAAAACACATGGGTTCACCGTTGAAGGCGAACAGGACTACCTTCTTCATCACGAGCCTCCCTCACCTTTGTCAGGGCCCGCCTCTTCCATGAACTGCAGGACCCTTCTCTTTATGGCATCGCGAACGCGACGCGTCTTTTCAAGCTTCTCGACAAAAGAACCGGTAAACAACGCGGGGTCCTCGAAGCTCCAGTGGAGCGTGTGGGTCCTGAGTCCCGGGAAAATGGGGCAGGCCTCGGCACTCGCCTCGTCGCAGACGGTGACCACGTACGAATACAACTCTCCCCTCCTGTACTTCTCAAAGACACTCTTCGTCCTGTTGCCGGATATGTCGATCCCCTCTTCCTTCATCACCTCTACGGCGAGAGGGTTCAGCACGCCGGGCTCCATCCCCGCGCTTTCCGCGTGAAACCGGTCTCCTGCCAGCCTGTTGACAAACGCTTCGGCCATCTGGCTTCTCGCGCTGTTATGGATACACACAAAAAGGACCCTCGGCTTCTCCATTACCCCACCTCCATTTTGATCGATCTCCCCGGGAACGCGTAACGAAGGGATGCCATGCCTTCACACTAAGCCTTTCTTCCCCTCTTTTCAACCCGGGACGTGCCCGGA
>ENA-UOXR01003608-UOXR01003608.1-bioreactor-metagenome-genome-assembly--contig:-NODE-3608-length-12978-cov-7.159638_pt1 | contig 12978 bp, 14 predicted proteins | sample MGYA00238164_ERZ764825 | MGnify/ENA primary metagenome ERZ764825 (study PRJEB28920, sample SAMN05720171) | bioreactor metagenome | isolation source: Anaerobic biogas reactor | place: USA:Washington...
CGGGATCGGATTCCTCGATGACGACAAGGCGTTTGAGGGCGGCGGCGAAGGCGCGGATTTTTTCAATGGGGGGGGGATTGGAGAGGCCGACCTTGAAGACGGGGGCGTCGGGAAAGACCTCCTTGACGTATTGCCAGGCGACGCCGGAGGCGACGAAGCCGAGATCGCCGATGCCGGGATCCGCGCGGTTGAAGGGGGAGGTCTCGGAGAGTTCGCGCAGGGCGGCGGAGCGTTCCTCGACCTTGACGCGCATGAGGCGGCCGTGGGCGGGGATGGCGACATTGCGCCGGGCGTCCTTGACGTAGGGGATGGCGGGGGCTTCACCGCGTTCGCCGGAGCCGATATTCACGAGGGTGGAGGTGTGGGCGGTGCGCGTGGTGGTGCGGACGATGACGGGGACCTGATATTTTTCGCTGAGTTCGAAGCCGGCGCAGACCATGTCGTAGGCCTCCTGGGAGTCGGCGGGTTCGAACAGGATGCACTTGGCGAATTTGGCGAGCGAGCGGTTGTCCTGCTCGTTCTGGGAGGAGTGAAGGGAGGGGTCGTCGGCGTTGACGATGACCATGCCGCCGATGGCGCCGATATAGGTGAAGGTCATCAGGGGGTCCATGGCGACATTGAGGCCGACGTGTTTCATGGCGACGAGGGCGCGGACGCCGGCGAGGGAGGCGCCGACGCCGATTTCCATGGCGACCTTTTCATTGACGGACCACTCGCAGTCGATGGCGCCCTTGAATTCGGCGACATGCTCCATGATTTCGGTGGAGGGCGTGCCGGGATAGGCGGCGGCTATGCGGCAGCCGGAGCGGTAGGCGGCCCAGGCGATGGCCTGGTTGGCGGAAAGCAGTTTGGTCTGTGTCATGGTCGGATCCGATCGGGGTTTGCTTTTCGTCACTAGTCAAACGAAGCGGTAAAAATATCATGGCCTGCCGGGGCGGGGAAGTCCGAAAAGCGGCGGAAACGGAGAAGCAGAAAAAGTATAGTTATTGCAATAACTATATATATGGCCGTAACGATTGTACACGTCAGGGGGCGGTTCTACCGAAGCACGAAAAGATTGCCTGGGAGGGCGTCGGCATAGTAAGGATGACGATCATGCGGAGACGCAAGGGAGGAGTGGCCATGAAGCGCGAATGGATCCGGGTTCTGGGGCTGGCGATGGTGCTGGGGGTGTGGGTCGCGGCGGGGTGCAGCGACGACGATGACGACGCGGGGGAGGAGACCGCCGTGGTGCGGTCACCAATACCGTCAACGGGGTGGAGACGGTGACGGAGGTGGTGGTGACCAATGCGCCGGCGGCGGACGTGCCCCCGGCGGCGGAAGCCGCGGAGCGGTCGTTTGTTGGCCGCTGGAGAGGGGCCTATGAAAACCGGGATGGCCGGTGCGAGATCGATCTGGATATCCGGGTGCAGGATGGCGAGGCGGTGAGGGGACAGTTCACGTCCAGCCAGGGGGAGGGAGACGTGGTGGGGACGTTCAACGGGACGCGTGCGGTGCTGGAACTTCGCTTCCGGGAGCGCAACAACTGGGTGACGCTGGACGGCACGGCCGACGAATCCCTGGGAGCCTGCCAGGGGCCGTGGCGGGATGACCTTGGAAACACCGGGACCTTCCGGATCACCAATCTGGTGAACCAGCTGGCGGCGATCAACGCCGGGGATTGAGGCCGGGGGAGGCGGGTCTGGAGGCGGTGACCCAGAGGAAGGTTTCGCCGCCGATGGCGCGGCGGTCGAAGGCGTCCGGGACGAGGCCGGCGGCGTCGAGCTGGGTGCGGAGGTTCTCCGGGGTGGTGTGGCTGTAGAAGAGGCGCTGGCCCATGAATTCCTTGGTTCCTTCGAATTCGTCGGCGCCGGTGTAGTCCCGGGTGGCGTAGGTGAAGAGGACCTTGCCGCCGGGCCGGAGCCAGCGGAACAGGCGTTGAAAGAGGGGGGGATGGCGGGCGCGGGGCACGTGAAAGAGGGCGTAGATGCAGGTGACGGCGTCGAAGGCGGCGGGGGGGAAGTCCACGTCGGCGAGATCGGCGCAGAGGGTGTGCATGCGGGGGGCGTAGCGGGCGGCGAGTTCGAGCATCCGGGGGGAGAAGTCCACGCCGGTGACGTCCCATCCGCGGTCGAGAAAGAAGCGGGGGAACGGTTCGCCGGCGCCGCAGCCGAGGTCGAGGAGCCGGCCGGGCCGGGGCGGCAGGCGGTGAAAGAACGGTTCGAGGAGGCCGGACATGTCGAAGAGCCCGCGGTTGGCCTCGTAGGTTTCGGCGAAGCCGTCGTAGATCTTGCGGAGGTCGGGCGGCATGGTCAGGCGGGCAGCAGCAGGACGACGAATTCGCCCTTCAGGGAGTGGGTGGCGAAGTGGGCGCGGAGGTCGGCGGGCGTGCCGGCGAGGGTTTCCTCGAATTTCTTGGTGAGTTCGCGGGCGATGAAGAGCCGGCGTTCGGGGCCGAGTTCTTCTTCGACTTCATCGAGGAGCTTGAGAATGCGGTGGGTGGATTCGTAGAAGACGACGGGGGCGGGGAAGGAGGCGAGCTCGCGGAGGCGCCGGCGGCGGGCGGCGGTTTTGTGGTCGAGAAAGCCGTCGAAGAGGAATCCGCGGCCTTCGGTGGCGCCGCAGAGGGCGAGGGCGGCGGTAAGGGCGGAGGGGCCGGGGATCACGGTGACGGGCAGGCCGGCTTCGCGGACGGCGGCGGCGGCGCGGGCGCCGGGATCGGACAGTCCGGGCATGCCGGCGTCGGTGACGAGCGCGAGGGCTTCGCCGGCGCGGAGGCGGCCCAGGATTTCGTTGATGCGGGCGCGTTCGTTGAACTTGTGGCAGGAGATCATGGGGGTGCGCAGGCCGTGGCGGTCCAGCAGCCGCCGGGTATGGCGGGTGTCTTCGGCGAGGATGTGAGTGGCGTCGCGCAGGATGCGCAGGGCGCGCAGGGTGATGTCCTCGAGGTTGCCGATGGGGGTGCCGACGAGATAGAGGCCGGGCGGCAGCGGAGACGAATCCGCCCCCGGCGCGGAAGCGGGCCCGGGGGCGGGGGGAAGGCCGTCCATGGGGGGCGGTCTATTCGTTGTCCTTCTCCACGAGCCGGATGGTGCGCGGTTTGGCCGCGTTCCTGAGCAGTTCGTCGGATTCGGCCAGATGCCGCTTGAGTTCGGAGAGAGTGGATTTGAACTCGTCGGTGACGGCAACGCCCTTGAGGGTGCCGTCGACGGCCTGCTGGAGCTTGAGGATGTTGTCAATGGAGCCGGCCAGTTCGGAGACGCGGCCCAGCTGTTCGGCGATCTTGTCCTGGGCCTTGGCGAGCTGAGCCGAGCCTTCCTGCTGGGCGTTGGCGATCCGGGAGGCGGCTTCGGACTGGGCCTGGGCGAGCTGCGCGGCGGATTCCTGCTGGGTCTTGGCCAGCTGGGCGGAGGAGTCCTGCTGGGCCTTGGCGAGTTGTTCGGCGAAGGCGGTCTGGGCCTTGGCGAGGGCGGCGGTGGAGTCGGACACGGACTTGCCGACGGTCTGGGCGAATTCGAGGCCGGCGGCGGCGGGGGTGTCGTTGCCGATGCGGGCGAGCAGATTGGATTCGATGTAGCCGGCGAGATGGGAGGCGAGCTGGATGCGCGCGACGGCGACCAGCGCCAGCAGGACCATCAGGCCGGTGGTGAGGGTCAGCAGCATCTGCGGCGGCATGAAGCCGGCCGTGGCGCCCAGCAGAATCAGGATGGCGCCGGTTTCGGCCGCGATGGTGCCCAGCAGGCGCTGCATCTGGCTGGAGGCCATGACGGCGACCTGGGGGCCGGAGGCGCCGGCCGCCCACGCGGCGAGCAGGCGGCGGACATGGCGGTGCAGGAGGGAATGGCCCTTGAGCGCGGCCAGGCGTTCGGTGGCGACGGCGCGCTCGGACAGATCCAGCTCATCCGGCAGGAGATTGGCGGACAGCGCTCTCAGCTGCAGGAACCATTCCACGATGGCCAGCAGGATGTAGGCGAGGCCGATGCCGGCGGCCAGCAGCGCGGCGAGTTCGGACAGGGAGCCCTCCCAGCCTTCGATGCGGCGCAGGGGAATGCCGATCAGGATGCCGAGCACCAGACCGAGGGCGAGAACCCCGTAGATGCCGGTAAACATGCCGTAGCCGATGGACTTCGATTTGCGCTTTTCCATTGCCGCCACCTTTCGCGTCGGGTTGACTTTCGGGGGACAGTATGGGGATTTCGGAGTGGAATGTCAAAGGCGGATGCGCTACAAAGCGGCCATGAAGCGCGTGGGAATGGCGGTCGGACTGATTCTGCTGGCGTGCACCGGATGCTCCGGCCCGCCCGGAGTCGAGATTCCGCAACACGACACCCGCCACGGGCCGGCGGGGGGCTTCCGGATGGGGCGATGCGAAGTGACGGTCCGGGAGTTTGCGGCGTATCTGAATGCGGAGCGGGTGGCGGGGTATCCGGGCGGTGCGCAGATCGAGCGGCGCGACGAGGGGCGGTATGCGGTGCGGCGGGGTTCCGGGCGGCAGGCGGTGGCGGAGGTGACGCCGGCCGAAGCGGAGGCTTACTGCCGCTGGCTGTCGGGGCGCCTCGGCCGGACGGTGCGCCTGCCGACGGATGCCGAATGGGAAGCGGCGGCGCGCGGCGGCGTGGATGGCGCGCCCTATCCCTGGGGCTGGGGTGGAAATCCGGCCATGCTGGCGCAGTTCGATGCCCCGGGACCGTCCCCGCGCGGGGGCGCCTATCCCGCCAACGGATTTGGATTGCGCGACATGGCCGGCAATGTCTATGAGTGGTGCGCACCGGCTCCCGGAGATCCGCCCGGAATCCGGGCGGCGCGCGGCGGCGCCTGGCCGGAGCGAGATCCGGCGCGGCTGCGGGTGGATCGCCGGCAGGTCTTTCCGGCGGATTACCGCGGGCGGGATGCCGGGTTCCGCGTGCTGATCGAAGCGAAGGAGCCCGCCGGGCGGGTCCCATGAACGTCAACCCAAGTCACATTCTGGAATACGCGCTGCTGCGGGCGGCATCGGGCCTGCTGGCGGCGCTGCCGCACCGGGCGGCGCTGGCGCTGGCCTGGGGGCCGGCGCGGGTGGCCTTCCTGCCGGGCAGCGGGCTTCGCGCCCGCACCCTGCGCCGCCTTCGCCAGGCCCTGGGACCGGAGATTTCCGACGGGGCGCTGCGGCGGATCGCGTGGCAGGCGTTTCGCAACCTGGCCTTTACGGCGGTCGAGGGCATGCGCCTGTCCCGGATCACGCCGGACTGGGTGGCCGGGCACATTGACCTGGGACCGGTGGGGCAAGTCCGGGCCGAACTGGCGAAAGGGAGAGGGGCCATTATCGCCGTGCCGCACATGGGCAACTGGGAGCTGGCGGGCATCGCGCTGCATTCGCAGGGCGTGCGGCTGATGACGCTGGCCCGGCGGCAGAAGAATCCCCTGATGGATGCCTGGATCAACCGGATCCGGCGCAGCACGGGCGTGGAGGCCATTGAGAACCGCAGCCGGGGCATCGGTGAAATCGCCGGCAAGCTGGCGGCCGGGCAGGCGCTGGCGCTGCTGCCGGACGTGCGCGCCAAAGCGGGCGCGGTGCCGGTGCGGTTTCTGGGCGTGGATACGGAAGTGCCGGGAGGCGCGGCGCGCTTCGCGCGGGAGGCCGGCGTGCCGATCCTGACCGCCGAGGTGCTCCGCCGGGGCTGGGTGCGGCACGAGTGGCGGATCACGGGCCGCGTGGAGTCCGATCCGCGGCTGGACGAGGCGGAAGACCGGCGACGGATCATGCAGGCGGTGATGGACCGGCTGGGGGAGTCGGTGCGGGCGCATCCGGAGAACTATTTCTGGTTCAACAAGCGCTGGGTGCTGGGCGGGGAGCCCCGGCCATGAGTCTGCCCCCCCCCGGGATGGCGGTGCACGAGGCGCGGATGCGCCTGGCGCTGCGGCAGGCGGAGCGCGCGGCGGAAGCCGGCGAAGTGCCCGTGGGCGCCGTCATCTACAACGGCGGGACGCTGGCGGGGCAGGCCTGGAACCAGACCCGGACCCTGAAGGATCCGACGGCCCATGCGGAAATCCTGGCGATTACGCAGGCGGCCAGCGCGGCGGGCGACTGGCGGCTGACCGACAGCATCCTGTATGTGACCAAGGAGCCCTGCCCGATGTGCGCCGGGGCGATTGTCCTGGCCCGGATTCCCCTGGTGGTCTGGGGCATGAGCGATCCGCTGCGGGGCGGCGGGCTGTCGCGGTTCCGGATCCTGCAGACGCCGGAACTGAACCACCGCGCCGAGGTGATCGCCGGGGTGCTGGAGGAGGAGTGCGCGGCGCTGATCCAGGGGTTCTTCCGCCGCCGCCGCCGGGAAGGCCGGAACGGCGACGACGCGGGATAGGCGTCCAATTTGGATGCACCGGATCGCAGATGCACCCGAAGGGGGGAAATCGCCGGAAGGTTTGTTTGATTTCCGGATTAGGGATTTGATAGGGTGCCGTCCATGAGAAGGGTGTTGAATGTTGCGCGAGTGGGAGCCCTGGCGGCGCTGCTGGTACTGGCGGCGGCGGCCGGCTGCCGGCGCGCATCCGACGATCAGCGCGAGGCCCGCAACCGGCACATGCGCCGCGCGCTGGCCGCGAAAGACGCGCAGGACATTGACGGGGCGATCGAGTGGTGCGAGCGGGCCCTGGACCGGAAACCGGATCTGGCGCTGGCGCACCGCGAGCTGGCCCTGATGCTCGATGGTTTCCGCGAAGACTATGTCGCCGCCATCTATCACTATCGGCGCTATCTGGACCTGCGCCCGGACACGCCGAACCGCGAAGCGGTCGAAGAGCTGATCCGTCATGCCCGGATGAATTTCGCCACGCAGATCGGCGCCACCCCCGATGAATGGCAGCGCGATCTGCAGGTGCGCAACGACCGCATCCGCGCGCTGGAGACGGAACTGGCTCTCTGGCGCTCCGGCGAGATTCAGGCCGCCGCGGCTTCGGCTTCCCCGTCCGCCGCATCGCCCGCCGCCCCCGCCCCGAGCGCCGCCGCCGCTCCGCCGCCCGCCGTCCGCACGCATGTCGTCAGCGCCGGCGAAACCCTCGGCACGATCTCCTCGCGCTACTACGGCTCCCCGGCCCAATGGAACCGCATTTTCGACGCCAACCGCGACCGGATTCAAAACCCCAACAACGTCCGCGTGGGCACCGCCCTCGTGATTCCGGCGGACTGAACAGGAGCTGACGGCATGGCCACCGATTTTTTCGATGACGACCTGGTTCGCGAGCGCGAAGCGGCGCTGAAGATCAAGCTCGACGACGAAGGCGCGGCGATACCCCGCGACGGCCACATTCCGTCGTCGCGCGATCTGCCGAACCGCCCGGTGGGGGATTTGACGCTGACGCACCTGGCGCGGCACAAGCAGGAAGTCACCGAACAGATGGTGGACAAGGCCCAGGAGCTCGACCGGCTGCGCGCGCGCCAGGAGGAGCTGGAGAGCGAACGGCGCCTCCTCGAGGAAATGCGCCAGAAGCAGGAAGCGTTCGACACGGGCCGGCGCGAACTGAAAGACCGTCTCCAGGCGAGCCTGGCGCAGATGGACAAGGAGCGCCTGCAGGCCGAGCGCCTGGCGCAGCTGCTGGACGAAACGCGGCGCGCGTTCCGCGAACGCCTCGACGAGGTGCTCGCCCTGAAAGAGGACGAGTGGGACGACGCCAATCTGCTGGACGAACTCAACCGCGCCCTGGCGCTGCTGGACGGCGTTCGGACGGATACCGCCAAGGCGCTGGCCCGGATTGACGCCCTTCGGCCGTCGTCCGGCGACGGCGCGTCTGCCGCGGATCGGCGGCCGGTTTCCGCCGGCGCGTCCGCGGAAGGCGGACAGGGTTTCGGCTACTGGCTGAGCGCCGGGCTGGCGTTCACCCTGCCGCTGATGGTGCTGCTGGCCCTGCTGGCCGTGATCTGGATGATGCTCTACTACGCGTTCTGACCCATGGCCGCCCTGCGCAAAGCCCAGTTGCTGGAACGCCGCCTGCGCGAGATCGAGCGCGAAGGCCGGCGCGTCCGCGAACGCATCCGCGAGGTGCGGCGCTGGGCGGATGCGATGCCCGAGGCCGACCGGCACCTGGCCGAGTCCGCCCTGCGCGAGATTCCCGTGGAAGCCCTGCCGCCGCCGTTGGCGACCGGCGTGCTGGAAATGGAATCGGCGGACCTTCCCGGACACGGGGTCTCGGTGGAACTGGCCCCCGGGCCGGAGGGACTGGACACCAAGCGGGTGGTGATGCCGCGCCTGCAGCGCACCGACCTGCTGCGCCCGGCCGTCGGCGGCCAGGGTGTTTCCGCGCGGCTGCTGCCGCCGGAACACGACCGCTTCCGCAGCTATTTCGGCACCACGGGGCTCAAACGCGTCCGCGAAGCCCGCCAGGACCGCGGCCATCAGCGCCTGCGCGCGCTGTTCATGGTGCTGATGGTGCTGATGCTGGGGTTTATTCTCTTCAAGATGGTGACATGAACACGCCGCCGCCGGATCTCCGCACGGGGGTGCTGGAGACATCGTGGGGGGATGTCGTGGTGTCGGCGGATTCCCGCGGAGTCTGGCGGTGCGATCTGCCGCCGGCGCCTGTTGCCGTCTCCATCCCGCCCGTCGTCCGCCGCGTGCGGCGGCCGAAGGATTCGCCGCCATTGCTGGATCAGGCGCTGGCCTTTGCCCGGGCGGCGATCGAAGGCCGCGAGCCGGGCCCCGCTCCCGCCGTGCATCCGGCGGTTGTTGAACAGACCTCGCCGTTTCGGCGGAAGATCTGGCGGGTCTTGCAGCGGATTTCCCGCGGGAACACCGCGACGTATGCCGATGTCGCCCGGCGCGCGGGCCGGCCGGGCGCGGCGCGCGCGGCCGGCGGGGCCTGCGGCGCCAATCCGGTGCCGCTGTTCATTCCCTGTCACCGCGTGACGGCCGCAAACGGCCGCCTCGGCGGATTTTCGTCGGGCCTGGGCTGGAAGCGGTGGCTGCTGTCGGCAGAAGGCGCGGCGGCGCCGGCGGGCCGTGCCGCCCGCACCGGGAGGGGCCGGTCATGAACATCGCGGTGGCGTGCGGAGGAACGGGCGGGCATGTGTTCCCGGGGCTGGCGACGGCGCATGAACTGCTGCGCCGCGGACACGACGTGACCCTGTGGCTGACGGGACGGGACACCGAACAAGCCGCGCTGCGGGACTGGGACGGTCCCGTGGTGCAGGTGGCGGCGAGGGGTCTGCCGTCCGGCGTTTCCCTGAAGTCACTGGGCGCGGCGTGGCATCTGGCACGCGCGGTGCGCCGGTGCCGGGCGCTGATGCGCCGGAATCCCCCGGACGTGCTGCTGGCGATGGGCTCCTACGCGTCGGTCGGGCCCTGCGGCGCGGCGCGCCTCCTGGGGGTGCCCATTGTGCTGCACGAAGCCAACGTAATCCCCGGGCGGGCGGTGCGGCTGTTTGCGGGCTCGGCCGCCGCCGTGGCCGCCGGCTTCGAGGAAACCCGGTTCCATCTGCGCCGCGGACGGATCACCGTGGTCGGCCTGCCGCTCCGCGAAGAACTGACGGAAGCGGCGGCGGCCCTGCCGCCGCGCGCCCGGGCCGTGCACTCGCCGTTCCGCCTGCTGGTGGCGGGCGGCAGCATGGGGGCCCACCGCCTGAACGAAGTGCTCGTCGAGACGCTCGGACGCCTGAAGCGCGCGGGCGTGGAGATCCACGTCACGCACCTGACGGGCGTGCAGGATGAGTCCGCCGTGCGCGACGGCTACCGCGCCGCCGGCGTGGAGGCCGACGTGATCGCCTTCACCAAGTATCTCGCCCCGCTGTATCACGCCGCGGATCTCGCCATCTGCCGGGCGGGCGCCTCGACCTGCGCCGAGCTGGCGTTCTTCGGCGTGCCGGCGCTCTTCGTGCCGTATCCGCTGGCGGCCATGGACCACCAGACCGCCAACGCGCGCGCGCTGGAGAAGCGCGGCGCGGCCGACGTCGTGGAGGAATCGGCGCTGACGCCCGGCTGGCTGGAGGCCTATCTGGCGCAGACGGTGGAGCGACCCGAGCGCCTGGAGCGGATGCGCGAAGCCGCCCGGCGCGAGGGCGTCCGCAACGGCACGCAGGCCCTGGCTTCGCTGGTGGAATCCAGCGCCCGGAAGCCATGACGGCGGCGAACGGCAGCGGCTGGCGCGATGACCTGCGGCGCTGGATCGGCGCCCGGGGTTCGCGCGTGCACCTGATGGGCGCGGGCGGCATCGGCATGGCCGGCGTCGCGCGCCTGCTGGCCGCCCGGGGCCTGCGGGTGGACGGTTGCGACGCGGGCGCCCCGCGAACCCTGGACTGGCTGCGATCGTGCGGCATTCCCGCCGTGACGGGTCACGATCCCGCCCACCTGGCCGGGGCGGACTGGGCGGTGTACAGCCCGGCGCTGGCGCCGGATCATCCCGAACGCCGGGCGGCGGAGGCGCTGGGCATTCCGCTGTACCGCCGCGGGCAGGTCCTGCCGGTGCTGGCCGAGCGCTGGCGAACCCTCGCCGTGGCCGGGTCGCACGGCAAAACCACCACCTCCTCGATGACCGCCCATCTGCTGCGGTCGTGCGGCGTGGACGCGTCGTGGTGCATCGGCGGGGAACTGCCGCCGGACGGCGCCCCGGCCGGCGCCGGCACGTCGGACTGGCTGGTCATCGAAGCCGACGAAAGCGACGGGACGCTCTCCAACTACGCGCCCGACATCGCCGTGATCACGAACATCGAATTCGACCACATGGAGCATTTCGAGTCGCGGGCCGGCATGGTGGAATGCTTTGAAGCCTTTGCGCGCCAGGCGCGCGCCGTGGTGGCCGGCGCGGACGATCCCGAGGCGGCGCGGCTCGGACGGGCCGTCGGCGGCATCTCGTTCGGATTTGCCGAAGAGGCGGAGTACCGGGGAGAGGTGCTGGAGGCGGGTCCCGGCGGCACGCGCTTCGCGGTGCGGGCGCCGGACGGCCGGCGGCGCGAAGCCTGGCTCCAATTGACCGGCCGCCACAACGTGCTCAATGCGCTGGCGGCGCTGGCGGCGTGCGGACAGCAGGGCGGCATCGACCTGGACGACGCCTGCGCGGCGCTGGCGGGATTCCGTCTGCCCCGGCGCCGCTTCGAGCCGGTGGCGTACGCGCGCGGTATCCGCGTGGTGGCCGACTATGCGCACCATCCGTCGGAAATCCGCTCGCTGATCGCCGCGGCCCGCCAGGCGGGCGCCGGCCGGATCTGGGCGGTGTTTCAGCCGCACCGCTACACGCGCACCCGGGCCCTCGGCGCGGAATTCCCGCCGGCGTTCGAGGGCGTGGCCGGCGTGGTGCTGCTGCCGGTCTATGCCGCCAGCGAGCCGCCGCTGGCCGGGGGGACGTCGGACGATCTGATGGCACATTTCCGCCGCCGCGGCGGCGCGCCGGTCGAACCGGCGCGGGATCTGACCGACGCCGCCGCGCGGATCGAGGCGCGCTGGCGCGCCGGCGACTGGATCCTGATCATCGGGGCGGGCGACATCGAGGCGCTGGGACCGATGCTCGCCGAGCGGCTCGGCGCGGAGCCCTGAGTTTTCCACGCTGTGGAAAGTTTTTTTCCATAGCGTGGAAAACGGGCCAAAAATTTTTCCATGGCGTGGAAAATCCGGACAAATTTTCCATAGAGGCTCCTGCAAAACCCCGTTTTCCCCGAGCCGTATTCAGAATCCAGAATTCAGGATTCAGAATGAACAGCCACTGAGCCATCTCTCCGCCAGGAGGTTTGCAAGCGCCTCCCTGGCGTGGAAACCGTCCCGGAACAGACTTTATAAAGTCTATTCCGGGATTTCCCGCATCAGAAGGCCCAGGCGAGGAGGAGGGGGACGGTGACGAGGGCCCAGAGGTGGGTAAGGAGCAGGCCGCCGGCGATGAAGTCGGTGTCGCCGCCGTAGCGTTCGGAAAAGAGCACGCTGACCATGGCGGAGGGCATGACGGCGATAATGAACAGGATGCCGCGGGCGGTGGCGTCCATGGGCACGAGGCCGATCAGGGGGATGACGACCAGGGGGACGGCGAGCAGGCGGATGGCGGAGACCAGCCAGACCCTCCAGCCCAGCATGGTTTGGAATTTCAGCACGGCGAAGCGGCTGCCGGCCACCAGCATGGACAGCGCGATGGTGGCGGCGCCGAGCGTGGCCAGTCCGTTGCGGAAGGTGCCTGCGGCGAGCGCCAGCCAGGGGGGCGGGGCGGGCCACGGGACCAGGTCGCGGACCGCCACGACGCCCAGGCTGAAGATCAGGGCGAGCAGCGGCGGGCTGAACAGGGATTTCAGGCGGTCGCGGCGGCGTTCGGCACGGGTGAAGAGCATGACGCCCAGCGACCACAGCAGCAGCTCGAAGCCGACGGAGGAAAAGACCAGCAGGCCGACCCCCTGGTCGCCGTAGCGGAACAGGACGAGGGGCAGGGGCAGGAAGGAGTAGTTGTTGATCAGGCAGTGGAAAAGGAAGGCGCGGGAGGTTTCGGCGGGGACGCGTCCCAGCAGGCGGACGGCGGCCAGCCCGAGGCCGAAGCCGGTCATGGCGATGGCCATGGCGAACAGCGGCAGCGGGAGATTCGCGCGCAGGTCGGCCAGCGACAGCTCGGTGATGGATACGAAAATCAGGGCGGGATAGACGAGCGAGAGCGCGACATGGGCGAGGTCATTGGTGCCGCGCGCCGAGAGCCATCCGCGGCGGCGGGCGGCAAAGCCCGCGCCCACCAGCCCCAGCACACAGAGGATCTGAAAGAAAAACGCCATGCGGGAACCTGTACCGCATCACGGCCGCATTCACCACCGCATTTTATCCGGGCCGGGCCGGGCAGCGGATTGTATAGTTATTGCAATAACTATAGTTATTGCAATAACTATAGTCCAGCCCGGGAACGCAGGAAAAGAGGCCGGGGCGCATCGGCGATTCGGTTTATGCCGTTCATAAAAGGTCTTGTGGTCCTGTTTGGCTGTCATCCCAAGCCTGTCGAGGGATCTCGGCGTGGTCCCGCACGCCGGCCGTTGGGATGGGGCCGAGATCCCGCGGTGTCGGGACAAGTGTCTCG
>ENA-UOXR01003611-UOXR01003611.1-bioreactor-metagenome-genome-assembly--contig:-NODE-3611-length-12975-cov-8.387771_pt1 | contig 12975 bp, 10 predicted proteins | sample MGYA00238164_ERZ764825 | MGnify/ENA primary metagenome ERZ764825 (study PRJEB28920, sample SAMN05720171) | bioreactor metagenome | isolation source: Anaerobic biogas reactor | place: USA:Washington...
CCATCCACCACCACTGTCCAGGTAACAAGGCCGGTCGCCATGTCCGCCGCACCGCTCTTGTTCAGCTTATAATTGATTTCACCCGGCGGGATGATGATGGTGTAATCTTTCTCAAGGATTTGGACAGTATCCTTGCCATCTCCGTCTTCATCGCCATCACCGTTGTAGGTGAACTCGCCCCAAAAAGTGCATTTAACGCCACTCAGGGTGCCGTTAAATACTTCGTCATCCCCGTCAAACACGACGTTGGCATAAACCTTGCCATCATCTTCGGTGGTGATGGTGATATGGCCAATGATCGTGCTCCCATCCATCAGGGGATAATACTCATCGGACTCCCAGGCAAACCCGGAACTAAGCTCAAATCTAAAAAAATCACCTTTTTTGACAAACCCGGATTCATCCGGGTTTTCCGGGTCGTCTCCCTTCACAGGCACCGTAAACGCAAACTCTACGAATACCGGTTCGGTTGTCAGATTCCCGTCCTCTGTAACCGGCTCGCCATTTTGAAAAACGGACGCGGTCGGAGGGGGATTTATCAGATCCTTGACATCCCTCGGGGGTTCTTCGTCCAGCCCGGAGGCGGGCAGGATCAGGGCAGCCAACAGGAGCAGGATGGGCAGCAGGCGGCGGAGGTGTTGTTTCTTCATGGTAATTCTCCTAATTCTTTCTTAAAATCAGGTGGTGTGTATATGAGCGGCAGGCCCACAGTTTTCCAAACATAAGAAGCTGAGAACACAGGTTCTCCTGGGCGATTATACCGCAAAAGCGGGGAGAATATCAATATATTTCTCGAAAAAACGCACTCTTTTACGCCATTTTCGGGCGCGAAAAGATATATTTCATGTTTTTATTCTGTTTTTATTCATGCCTTGCCCGAAAAAGCGGGGCTGTGCTATACTCGGGGCGATATCTGGAAAGGCGGAAAAGCGTTTGGAGCATGCGGGGCATCGGGGGCGGCTGAAGGCGCGCTTCGCCCAGGCGGGGCTTGCGGGCTTCGCGCCCCATGAGGCGCTGGAGCTGCTGCTGTGCTATGCCATTCCCCGGCGGGATGTGAAGCCCCTGGCGCGCGAGTTGCTGCGGCACTTCGGCTCCTTTCCCCGGGTGCTGGAGGCACAGGTGGAGGATCTGCAGGCGGTGCCGGGGATGGGCGAGCACGCGGCCACCCTGGTGGCGCTGCTGCTGCCCCTGCTTCGCCTCTACCGCCAGGGGTTGGCGGAGCAGCAAAGCCAGGAGGGGGACACGGATCCGCTGGCCCTTTGCCAGGCTCTGCTGATGGGGGAGAAGGTGGAGCGCTTTTACGTGCTGGCGCTGGACAAACGGGGCAGGCTGCTGGGCCACAGCCGGGTGTCCTCCGGGGATGAGGGGGAGACCGCGGTCTACCCCCGGCTGATTATCCAGGCGCTGTTACGCTTTGGGGCGGGCGGCTGCGTGCTGGCCCACAACCACCCTTCAGGAGAGCTTGCGCCAAGCGGGGCGGACATCAGCCTGACCCGCGCGCTTAAAGAGATGATGCAGCCCCTTGACATCACCCTCGTGGATCATGTGATCGTGGGCGGGGACGGGGTCTTCAGCTTTGCCCGGGCGGGGCTGCTAAACGAGGTTTTGATGAGGGAACATGGCTAAAAGAGCGAGAAGCGGGTGTTTTGGCTTGATCATTAAACTGATTACCACCCTGGCGCTGCTGGGGGCCCTGGCCTTCGGGGTGCTGTTTGGCCTGCTGATTTACCGGGAGCACACCCTGCCCAGACCGGGGTCTGTTGACGCGATGATCGTGCTGGGCGCCCAGGTGAACCCGGACGGCACCCCCAGCGTGCAGCTGGAATGGCGACTGACCAAAGCCCTTGAGGTCTATCAGACAAAGCGCACGCCCATTGTGGTCACCGGGGCCCAGGGGGCGGACGAACCCCGGACGGAGGCCTCCGTGATGAGAGAGTGGCTTATAGCGCGCGGCGTGCCGCCGGAGGACATCCGGATGGACGAAAGCTCCATGAACACCAGGGAGAACATCGCAAACGCCATGCAGTATCTGCCGGGGGTGAAGGATGTGCTGATCGTCACCAGCGACTATCACCTGCCCCGGGCCATGCAGATCGCCCGGGATCAGGGCCTGAACCCCTCCGGGGTGGGCAGCCCGATCAAGCCGGAGTACTGGTGGAAAAACCACTTTCGGGAAACCTTGGCCTGGGGCAAGTATTATTTGCAGAAGTTTATTCCAATCCCGTAAGCATCTCGTGGCTTAAGCAGCGGGTGAGCAGCCTGCGGCGGGCCCCGATATCCCCCAGCGCCCACATCAGCTTGGTCACCGCGGCTTCGGTGGTCATGTCGTGGGCGCCGTAGATGTTGTCCTCCATAAAGCCGCGGCCCACCTCATAGAGGGTGAAGTCCGCCTTTTCATACAGGCACTGGGTGGTCACCAGGGTGATCAGGCCGGATTGGCTTAGCCCCTGGAGCTTTTCAATCAGATTGCGGCGGATATAGTGAAGGCCGCCCAGGCCAAAGGCCTCCAGCACCAGGCCCCGATAGCCCGCCCTCTTGATATGGTCAAAGATCTCCGGGTCGGTGCCCGGCATCATCTTCAGCAGAAACACCCGGGCGTCTATCTCCAGGGGGTTTTGAATGTCGTATTGCGGGAGGCTTGCTTCCTGGCGCAGATGAAGGCCGTCCGCGTCAAAGCGGCCCACCGGGGGCGCGTTGATGGAATCAAAGGCGTCAAAGCCCAGGGTGCGCATCTTCACCGCCCGGGTGCCGTGGATCACCTTGTGATGAAAGGCGATAAAAACCCCTGGCCGGCCGGAGGCCGCCATGGCAAAGGCCTCCCGCAGATTGCCGGGGGCATCGGAATGGGGGTGGTGCAGGGGCAGCTGGCTGCCTGTGAACACCACCGGAATTTTAAGCCCCGGCAGCATAAAGCTGAGCGCGGAGGCGGAATAGGCCATGGTGTCGGTGCCGTGGGTGATGACGATGCCATCGCTGATCTCCTCAACGGCCCTGACGGCCTGGGCCAGCTGGCACCATTCCTCCGGCTGGATGTTGCTGGAGTCCAGCATAAACACATCTTGGGCCAAAATGTCCGCCCGCTCCCTGAGGCTGGGCATAAATTCCAGGATGCCCTCCGCCCGGGTCATGGGCATCAGGCCGTCCGCGGTCTCCAGGCTGGCGATGGTGCCGCCGGTGGCAAGCAGGGTGACGCGTGGCAGCATGGCGCTCTCCTTTTGCGTTTAATATCAGGGTTTTAGGGCGAAATGCGCCGGGCCTATAGGGCGGCTAAGCCCCCTTAAACGGCAGCTCCTCCCAGGCCAGGCACTCCCGCCTGGTGGTGAACTCATCGTCCTCAAGGGCGCGCTCAAGGGTTTCCGCCTCCCCGGTCTGGCTGTCATAGGGGTCGTTGCGGGGGAAAAGCCGGGGCGGGTCAAAGGCCTGCTGAAGGGCGCTGCCCGACACCATGCGCCAGGGCTCCAGGTTGCCAAAGAAGAAGTGCCAGCGCTCCAGGTGCCCCTCCCTGAAGGCGGAGCCGCCGTAGGAGCCGTCCGCGTACAGCCAGCCATAGGGGGCGATGTAAAACCGGGCCCAGTCGTGGCTGTGGACATGGCCGGGGCGGGCAAACCAGCCCGCCTGCCACTGGGCGGGGATCCCCTTGGCGCGGCAGAGGGCGATGAACAAAAGGGCGTGCATACCGCAGTCTCCTCTGAGGCCGGCGCCAAAATACTCCGGTATGTTTTCAACGCTGCGGTAGGGGCGCACATAGCGGTAAACCGCGTTTTTGGTGATGTAATCATAAAAGGCCCGGGCGATAAGGAGCGGGTTGGTCTCATCTCCCGCCAGCTCATCCGCCAGCAGGCGGACGAAGGGGCTTAAGGGGATCTGGGGCAGCATCTCCTGGGTGTCAAAGGCGGGCTGCTCCGTTAGCACCTTTTTCGGATCGGGGGAGACATAGGGGGCGTTGATCTCATAGTCAAACTCCGCGCAGAAGGACATCCCCGGCTGCCAGGCCTCCTCAAAAAAGGCGGTGCGCTGGGGGTGGTTCTCCGGGGCGATGTGCCTGGCGGCGGGGCTTGTGATAATCTCCCCCACTGGCAGGCTTTGGGCGCTGCGCAGGGGCAGGGGCAGGTGCACCCGCAGGGTTTCCCCCGGGCGCAGGACGCCTTCTTTTGGGGTGAGGCTGATGCGCATGCGGTAGCGCAGGCGCAGGCCGTCCTGGGCCTTCATCCGCCGGATGATGTCATCCAGCGCCTGGAAGTTCTCCGCCCGGGCCTCCAGGGCCTTTTTGTCCAGAATCCGGGGGAGCAGGTCCGGCCGGGTTTTGATAAGGCTGGCCACGCAGTCGTCCTTGTAGCGCACCTGGCCCTTGATATAGGCCCAGTCCAGGGTGCCGTCATCCCGGAGGGTTTCCATCTCCTCCTGGCTGATATCCGCCACCTTGGCCTGAAGGCGCGAAAGGGCCTCTTCCGGGGTGAAGGTATAGGCCCCCTGGATATCCCGGTTCATCAGCCGCTGATAGGCCAGGCGCTTTTTGATGACCTCAGGCACCCGGGGGTCCTTCAGGCGCAGGGCGATCAGCCTTTCCGCCCGGTCAAAATCCCCGTAGTCCACCAGCCGGCGGATGTCCTCCGGCAGCGGGCAGGCCAAAAAATCCAGATTGTCCTTCATGGCGCCTCCTAAAATCTCAGCCTGTCACCTGGGGGATGCCCAGGTCCAGGCGGCATTTTTTGTAATTGTCCAGTTCCCGCTGGTTGCCCAGCACGAAGTGCCCGGGGGAAATCTCGCACCATAAGGGCTTGTCCACGCTGTAGTCGTGCATGCCCTCATCATAGGTGAGCACGGTTTTGTTCCGCTCATGGGCGGGGTTGGGCATGGGGATGGCGGAGAGCAGCAGCTGGGTGTAGGGGTGCAGCGGGCAGCGGAAAAGCTCCTCCGTCTCCGCCAGCTCCACCAGAACCCCCTTGTGGATGACCGCGATGCGGTCGCAGATAAAGCGCATGACGGACAGGTCATGGGAGATGAACAGATAGGTCAGCCCGCGCTTTTTTTGCAGCTGGCTTAAAAGGTTTAACACCTGGGCGCGGATGGACACGTCCAGGGCGGAGATGGGCTCATCCGCGATGATAAACTCCGGCTGCATAATAAGGGCCCGAGCGATGCCGATGCGCTGGCGCTGGCCGCCGGAGAACTCATGGGGAAAGCGGCTGGCAAACTCGTGCAAAAGCCCTACATCCAAAAGCGCTTCCCGCACCTTCTCCTCCCGCTGGGCGGAGGTGAGGCCCTTTTGGGTGGCATAAAGCCCCTCCGCCACGATATAGCCCACCTTGGCCCGCTCGTTAAGAGAGGCCATGGGGTCCTGGAAGATCATCTGGATTTCCCGGGTCACCTGGCGGTCCAGAGCCTTGTCAATCCGCCCGCTGATGCGCTGGCCCTTGTAGAGTACCTGGCCGCCCGCGGTGGGATAAACCCGGATGATGGCCCGGCCGATGGAGGTTTTGCCGCTGCCGGACTCCCCCACCAGGCCAAAGGTCTCCCCCCGGTGGATGTCAAAGCTGACGCCATTGACTGCGTTAAAACGCTTGCGCCGCTCGCCAAAGGCCACCTTCAGGTTGTCCACCCTTAAAAGGGGGCTGTGCTCACTCATCATACAGGCTGTCTCCTTCCCGGCGGATGCGCGAGAGCACCGCGGGGGGCTTCACCTCCGGCGCCCGGGGATCCAGAAGCCAGGAACGCACCTTGTGGCTGGGGGTCACGTCAAAATAAGGGGGGAGCTGGAGGAAATCGATGTTCAGGGCATGGGGATTGCGGGGGGCGAAGGCGTCTCCCTGAATATGGGTAAACAGGCTGGGCGGGGTGCCGCGGATGGAGGAGAGCTCCTCCCCCTTGATGCCCAATTGGGGCAGAGAGGACAGCAGGGCCCAGGTATAGGGATGCCGGGGGGAATAGAAGATCTCCTCGCTGCTGCCGATTTCCACGATGTCCCCCGCGTACATCACCGCGATGCGGTCGGCCACATTGGCCACCACGCCCAGGTCATGGGTGATGTAGATGCAGGTGAGGTGGTATTTGCGGACCAGCCCCCGGATAAGGTCCAGTATCTGCGCCTGGATGGTGACGTCAAGCGCGGTGGTGGGCTCGTCACAGATCAAAACCTGGGGGTTGCAGGCGATGGCGATGGCGATAACCACCCGCTGGCGCATGCCGCCGGAGAACTGATGGGGGTATTGCTTCATGCGCTGGGCAGGGTCCTGAATGCCCACATCCAGAAGGATCTCCTGAATGCGGCGCTTGGCGGCCTCGCCCTTTAGGCCTTGGTGCAGGGCCAGCGCCTCCCCGATTTGCCGGCCGATGGATTTCAGGGGGTTTAAGCTGGTCATGGGGTCCTGGAGCACCATGGCAATTTTGCGTCCCCGGATTTTAAGCCAGTCCTTCTCCTCCCGGAATTTGGCCAGATCCTCCCCGTCAAAGAGGATGCTGCCGGAATCAATCCAGCCGTTGTTGTCAAGCAGGCCCATGAAGGTTTTGGTCAGCACCGTCTTGCCCGAGCCGCTCTCTCCCACAATGGCCAGGCTCTCTCCCTTGTATACGTCCAGGGACACGCCGCGGATGGCGTGCAGTGTCCGGCCCCGGAGGTTGAACTTGACGTTCAGGTCCCTGACAGAGAGGATGGTTTCATCAGGCATGTCGTTCTCCCGAAAATGGTCCGTTAAAAAAACGCGGATAATAATTATACATGGTTCCTGGGATCGGCCGAGTCCGCAAAGGCGTTGCCGATGATGTAAAAAGACACCGTCACGATGGACAGCACGATGGTGGGGAAGATCAGCTGATAGCTTTGGGAGGTGGACACCAGCTTGCGCCCCGCGGTGATCAGGTTGCCCAGGGAGGGGATGCTCACCGGCAGACCCAGGCCGATATAGGTGATGAACACCTCGCTGCCAATGGCCCCCGGGATGGCCAGCGCCATGCGCAGCATAATCACGCTGACCAGATAGGGCAGGAGGTTTCTGGTGATGATCCGGAAGGTGCCCGTGCCCAGACAGCGGGAGGCCAGGTTGTAATCCCGGTCCCGGATGATGACGATCTGATTTCGGATGAAGCGGGCCATGCCCACCCAGCCGGTGATGCTCATGGCGAAAATCAGGGTGCTGATCCCCGGGCGCATGATATAGGCCACCAAAATCAGCACGATGGTGGTGGGGATGTTGTTGATGACGTTGTAAATCTCCGTCATGATCCGGTCCAGCCGCCGGATATAGCCCCAGACCACCCCCACAAAGATGCCCGCCAGGGCCTCCACCAGCGCCACCACAAAGCCGATAAAAAGAGAGGTGCGGGTACCGGACCAGACCATGCTCCACAGATCCTGCCCGGCGATGTTGGTGCCAAAGAGGAAGGGGGCTTCCGTGGGCAGGATGCGCAGCTGCGCCTCTTTATTCAGCACGGCTGAAACGCCGTCAGGGTTCATCCGCAAGCTGTCTTTTTTGACAAACAGCTCGTCCCCCCGGCTGGTCAGATCCTGGGGCCCCAGATAAAGCTGAACGGGGAAGTTCGCCCGGGAGGTATAGGGCACCGCCTCCGGGTCCTCCGGCAGCTTCAGGTTGGTGGTGAAGTCGTTGCGGGCATAGCCGCTTTGGCCGTTAAAGGTGGCCTCCACCCAGTCGCCCAGATAGGCGGTCACGGTGAACTCGCTGCGGGCGCGGATGGTGGTGAGCACGTTGCTCACCGCCGCCCATTCCTCATTCTCCCAAGGGGTGATGATAAGTTCCGTCCCCTCCGGCGCCGTGGTGACGACGCTGGACAGGGAGGGGGGGATGTTGCTTAGCTGAAGGCCGGTGATGGGGTGATTGATGATGCGGGTGGCCTGGTACTGCCCGGGCAAAAGGGGCTGGATAAAGGTGAAGGCCACCAGAAGGATCAACACCAGCAAAAGGGACACAGCCCCCTTGTTTTTTAAAAAAACCGCCAGCGTGCTGCCCCAGTAGGAATAATGGGAAAAGCCGGTTTTCTCGGCCAGATCCGGGTCGCTCCGGGCGAAGCTGAACAGCTCGTCCTCCGACATGGCCCTGTCCTTTATGGCCTGGGAGACCGTCTCCTCAGCGCGCTGGGCTTTGCGATGGCCAAAAAACTTCATCAGCGCACCCCTTCCTTTTTGGCGAAGGTGATGCGCGGATCAAGGAGCACCATCAATAGATCGCCCAGCAGCATGCCCACAATGCCGACACAGCTGTAGATCATCACAATGGCCTGCACCATGGGGTTGTCCTGGCGGCTGATCACGTCCACCAGCAGGCCCCCCATGCCGGGAATGGAATAGAGGGATTCGATGTAGATGGAGCCGCCCACGGTGTACAAAAGGGCGGTGGGGATGTACTGGATCATGGGCACAAAGGCGTTGCGGAAAACGTGGCCCATGGTGATGTTCCGGGTGGCCACGCCCTTGGCCCGGGCCAGCTGCACATAGTCCTTGTTAAGCTCGTCCAGCATGTAGCGCCTTAGCCACATGGCGTAATAGGCGATGTTGCCAAGGGACATGGAAAACACCGGCAGCACCCAGCTGAGAGCCCGGCTGCGGTCAAACAGCATGGATATCCCCAGGGCGCTTGAGCCGTAGGACTGTATAAAGATGTAATAGACAGCGGCGGGAATGGCGTTGACAAACACGATAAAGGCGGTGCCAAAGCGGTCCCAGAAGCGGGACTTGGAGCGGGCCATGGCCCCCCCCAGGGGGATGCCCAGGGCAAGGGCCAGCGCCATGGACATCAGCCCCATTTGAATGGACAGGGGCGCTTTTTGCGCGATGATCTCCGCGATGGGCGCGCCCACGCTGTAGCGGGCGGAAACGCCCAGGTCCCCTCGAAGCAAATCGGTGAAGAAGCGCTGCATCTGCTCCCAGATAGGGTCTTTCAGGCCCATCTGGTGAAGCCTGGCGTCAATGACCGCCTGGTCCAATTTGTCGAAGTTGTCAAAATATCCTTCAATGGGCATCTGCCGCAGGAGGATGAAGACAACGCTTAAGATGATGATCAGCGTGAAGAGTGAGGCGCCGATCCGTTTCAGGATGTACTTGGCCAATCGTGCCGCCCTTTCACAAACCGCGGCAGGAAGGCTGGCTTCCTGCCGCGGGCACTTATGAGGATACTATAAGGCTTTAGTCCCCGATGCTCAAGGCGTCGCGGTCACTAAGCCACTGGTCATAGGCGTCGAAATACCGGTCGGTGTTCATGGGTTCTTCAAGCAGGGCCTGGCCCTTGTAGCGCTCGCGGGAGATGCCAAAGGGAGCGTACTGGGAATCGAAGGGGTTGAGGCGGGCGGCGATATAGCCGCCGGTGCCGTAGCCAAAGGGGATGACAAAGGCTTTGTCGATCAGGAAGGCCTCAGCCTTGGCGAAGGCCTCATAGCGCGCCGCCAGGTCGTCGGTGATCGCCTTGGCGTCTGCCACCAGGTTGTTATAGACCTTGTTGCCGTCCGTGTCTGTATATCCTTCAGCAAACTCGATGAAGTTGTAGGTTTGGCCCAGGGCGAAGGGGTCGGTGTAGGTCTCCGGGTCCGCATAGTCCGGGCCCCAGTTGCACTTCAGCAGGGCATACTGGCCCGCTCTGCGCACGGCGGAAAGGAAGCCTGAGGAAGGCCCCGCCTCCACGATGATGTCGATGTAGTCGCTGCCCAAAAGCTCCTCCAGCTGCTGCTCCACCACCTGGCATTCCTCCGCCCAGGAGGTAACGGAGGGGTTGTAGCTCATCAGCACCTTCACCGGCAGGGTGGCGCCTTGCGCCAGCAGCTCTTCCCTGGCCAGGTCGCGGTGCTGGATGGCTTTCTCCGCATTGAAGGTGCCCAGGCCCCGGGCGGTGATGGCGGCCAGGTCCCCGATGTTGACGTAATCAAGGCCGTCGATGTTGACGAAGTTGGGGGGGGTGATGGTGTTGAAGATGATGGATTCCGGGTTGTCCGGCTCGATGACCAGCATGGCCTTCAGGCGGTCAAGCCCGGCTGAGAGGGAGAGGCGGAAGTTTTCGTTGTTCACCGCGATCTTCCAGTTCTCCGGCTCATAGGCGGCGTCAAACTCTGGCTTGAAGTTCAGCGCGTAGAAGTAGGAATAAAAGCCGCTCTGACGGATGGGGCGGATGAGGTCCGCCGTCTCGGGATTGGAAAGCCACTCGTTGGCGATGGCGCTGTCAATGGAGGCCTCGTCGATTTCCCCGCGCAGGTAAAGCTCCGGCGCCAGGGTGGTGGCTTCCTTGTTGTAAAGCTGCTCGATGGTTTCAATCAGCACATTGTCCGCGTCCCAGTTGGCGGCGTTTTTGGTGTAGATCCGTTTTTCCTGGGGCTTGAACTCGGAGAGGACATAGGCGCCGTTATACAAAATGGTGTCGTTGCCGGTGGCCAGGCCAAAGCCCTCGCCCTTCTCCTCCAGGAACTGACCGTTGACGGGCATAAAGCAGACATAGGTGGTCATGGAGAGGAAATAGGGAACGGGGGTGGACAGCTGGTATTCCAGGGTGTACTCGTCCAGGGCCTTGACGCCCACGGTTTCCCAAGGCATCTCGGGCGCCGGCTCCTCCCCTTCCTCCGGGGTAGCGGTGCCCTGGTAATAGGCCTCGGCTCCCGCGATGACGCTGTAGAGGATGTCCGCGGTGGAGGAGGCGTTGGCGGCGTTTAAGATGTATTTGGCGGCGGAGACAAAGTCCTCCGCCTTTAATTCCGCATAGGGCTCCCCGGCGCCGTTTACCCACTGAACCCCCTTGCGCAGATGGAAAGTCCAGGTGAGGCCGTCCTCGCTGACTTCCCAGCTTTCCGCCAGGGCGGGCTGTACCTGGCCCAGCCTGTCATACTCCACCAGGGTGTCAATGACGTTGGCGGCCACGACAAATTCGTTGGTGGTCGCGGTGGTGAGATAGTTGAGGGTGGTTACCTCGCCGGCGTAGAGGGTGGTGTAGGTCGCACCTTGCGCCTGGACGGGGCCCAGGGACAGAATCATGAGCAGGGCGAGCAGTAAGGTGAGTGTGCGTTTCATAAGCTACCTCCTTTGTTTTCTCAGTCCTGAATGACGGTAAAAACCGTGGACGCGCCAAAAATGATGCTTAATGATACCATCTTTTTGAATAGTATGCAATTGCCTGTTTGTCCAGGTTGTGGCCCAACACTTGAGGAGGGCTGCTGATCTGCTATAATCAGGCTTTAAAGGCCCAGGCGTATCCGGGCCCTGAGAGGAGAAGAGATGGATCTGATCATCTTTAACGGCAAGGTCTTAACCATGCAGGCGGGGAGCCCCAGGGCCCAGGCCGTGGCGATAAAAGGGGGCCGGATTATGGCGGTGGGCCGCCAGGAAGATATCCTGGCCCTTGGGAATCAGCGGACCCGTTTGATTGACGCGGGGGGCAAATCCGTGCTGCCCGGCTTTAACGACAGCCACCTGCACCTGTATGGCTATGCCCAAAACAAGGGGGGCATTGACCTGGGCGGGCTTTTGGGCATCGCGGCGCTTCAGGACAGGCTCAGGGCGCATATCAAGGCCCAAAAGCCTGCCCCCGGCGCCTGGATTACCGGGCGGGGCTGGGACCAGACGGACTTTAAGGAAGGGCGCATGCCCACCCGCCATGACCTGGACCCTGTGTCAGAGGGGCATCCCCTGGTATTAAAACGCAAGTGCGGCCATGTCAGCGTCTTAAACACTCAGGCGCTGAAAGAGGCGGGGATTTTTGAACACCCGCCCCAGGTGCCCGGCGGGATGATCCAGCTGGGAGAGGACGAGCGGCCCACGGGCATCCTGAAGGAAAACGCCATGGACCTGGCCCAGGGGCAGGCGGGGGGCCCTGGGGCCAGGGGGTCCAAGGCGCTGATTGCCCAGGCAGCGGCGGATTTTGTGGCGGCGGGCCTTACCTCCGTGCAGACGGATGACCTGGGCGCCTTTGGGAGAGAGCCGGAGGCGCTGTTTTCGGCCTACCAGGAAATGGCGGCGGCGGGCCAGCTGCCCCTGCGGGTGAACGCGCAGCTGCTGATCACAGATAAAGAGGCGCTTCGGGATTTGATCACCAGGGGCTGCACCACCGGCTTTGGGGATGAGTGGTTTAAGGTTGGGCCGCTGAAAATCCTGGCGGACGGCTCCTTTGGCGGGCGTTCCGCCTGGCTCCGGGCCCCTTACGCGGATGAGCCGGGTACCCGGGGCATCCTGCTGCATACAAAGGAGGAGCTGAGGCAGCTGATCCGCATCGCTCATGAGGGCGGGATGCAGATCGCCGCCCACGCCATAGGTGACGGGGCGATGGATCTGGTGCTGGCTCTTTTTGAGGAGGCGCAGCGGGCCCGGCCGCTTAAGGACCCCCGTTTCCGCATCGTCCACGCCTCCCTGGCGGCGCCGGACTTGCTGGACCGGATGCGGGCCTTAGGGGCGGCAGCTGATATGCAGCCCGCTTTTATCCCCTCGGACCTACCCTTTATCAATAGCCGGCTGGGCTCCAAAAGGGCGGCCTGGGCCTATCCCTTTAAGGATTTCCTCGACCGGGGGATTCCGCTGGCCGGGGGCTCGGACTGCCCGGTGGAGGATTATCGGCCCCTTTCGGGTATCCATCACGCCGTTTGCCGCCAGGACCATGACGGAAGGCCCCCTGAAGGCTGGCTGCCGGAGCAAAAGCTCACTTTGCACGAAGCCCTCCACCTCTATACCCTGGGCGCCGCCTACAACGCCTTTGAGGAAAACCTCAAGGGCTCCCTGGTTCCGGGCAAGCTGGCGGATCTGGTGCTGCTCTCAGGCGACATAGAGGCCACCCCGAAAGAGGCGATCAAGGAGCTTACGGTAGAGCAGACCATTGTGGGCGGGCAGACGGTGTACGCGTCTTAAGCCCGCAGCAGCTTAAGCCCTGGGTACAATGGGGATATCAGACTTTTGTGAAGGAGAGCGGCATGAAAAAGGCGGATATCGGGCTGGTGGGCTTGGCGGTGATGGGGGAAAACCTGGTGATGAACATGGAGAGCAAGGGCTTTACCGTGGCGGTG
>ENA-UOXR01003612-UOXR01003612.1-bioreactor-metagenome-genome-assembly--contig:-NODE-3612-length-12975-cov-5.795279_pt1 | contig 12975 bp, 15 predicted proteins | sample MGYA00238164_ERZ764825 | MGnify/ENA primary metagenome ERZ764825 (study PRJEB28920, sample SAMN05720171) | bioreactor metagenome | isolation source: Anaerobic biogas reactor | place: USA:Washington...
AAGCCGGGCGCTGCGGTGATGGATGTGGGCATCAACCGGGTAGACGGCAAGGTGGTGGGGGATGTGGATTATGAGCCTGTCTCAAAGGTGGCTGGCTACATCACGCCGGTGCCCGGCGGCATCGGCAAGATGACCATCAGCATGCTGATGGAAAACACCCTGGAGGCGGCATGCAGGCAAGGGCGCTGAGCGTCAGCGATCTAAACGAGTATGTGCGCCGCTCACTGGCGGCGGATCCGATGCTTCAGGACATGACCATCCGGGGCGAGGTGAGCAATTTTAAGCGCCACAGCTCCGGACATCTGTATTTTTCCCTCAAGGATGAGAGCAGCCGCGTCGCCTGCGTGATGTTTCGCCAGTATGCGCAGATGCTGCGCTTTTATCCCCAGGATGGCATGATGGTGCTGCTCTCAGGCTCCGTGGGCCTGTATACTGCCTCCGGCAGCTATCAGTTCTATGGCCAGGCGATGCAAAAAGATGGCGTAGGCGCCCTGTATGAGCGCTTTTTGCAGCTGAAAGACCAGCTGCAAAAAGAAGGGCTGTTTGACGCCGCGCGGAAAAAGCCGCTGCCCCTTCTGCCCCGGGCGGTGGGGGTGGTCACCAGCGCCACCGGCGCTGTTATCCAGGACATCCTGACGGTCACCCGGCGCCGCTTTGAAAACATGCCCGTCATCCTGCGCCCGGCCCAGGTTCAGGGGGAGGGGGCGGCGGAGGATTTAAGGGCAGGGCTTCTTGAAATCGCGGCGCTTGAAGAGGTGGATGTTATCATCATCGGCCGGGGCGGCGGCTCCCTTGAGGATCTCTGGGCCTTTAACAATGAGGCCCTGGTACGGGCTATTGCCGCATGCCAAAAGCCCGTGATTTCCGCCGTGGGACATGAGACGGATGTGACGCTGGCTGATTTTGCAGCGGATATGCGGGCCCCCACCCCCTCGGCAGCGGCGGAATTGGCGGTGCCGCTTAAAAAAGATTTGCAGGAACGGGCGGACGGGATGCTTACGGCTTTGCTGATCAGCCTTGAGCGGCAGCTAAACCAGAAATCCGTCCTGATGAACGCACAGATCACCCGCCTTCAGCAAAGCAACCCAACGCAGAAAATCGCCCTGGCCCTTTTAAGCCAGGGAGCGCTTCAAGGCCGGCTGCACGCCGCGGCGGCTTTAAGCCTGGAGCGCCTATCCACCGCCGCCCAGGCGGCGTTGGCCCGCCTTAAATACGCCGGCCCTGATCTAAACCTCGAGCGGGGCTATGCCATCGCGCTCTGGGAAGGCCGGCCCGTCACCCGGGCTGAGCGGGCGCCGGAGGAGATGACCCTGCTCTTTCAGGATGGCAGGGTGAAGGTGAAGCGCCTGGCTGTAACACTATATGATAACAAGGAGCAACGCCCATGAGCACAGATAAAAAGCCCGTTCCCTTTGAGGAAAAACTGGAGGCGCTGGAAACCCTGGTGACCCGGATGGAGGAAGGCGAGCTTAGCCTGGATGAGCTGCTGGCCACCTATGAGCAGGGGGTTAAGCTGGCGGACAGCCTGAAAAAGGATCTGGAAAACGCCCAGAACAGGTTAAGCGAACTTAAGCAAGGGGCGCTTAAGCCCATAGAGGAAGCATGAGCGAATACCAGAAGCGTTATGACGCCTTTGTCCGGCTGATTGAGGATTATCTGACAGCGTGTATGGACCGGCTGGTAAGGGAGAGCAGTCCCTATGCCCAGCCCCTGACAGAGGCCATGCGCTACAGCCTGCTATCGGGGGGCAAGCGCCTGCGGCCGGTTTTGCTGCTGGCTTCCCACGCCGCCTTTAAGGAAGAGGTGACGCCGGCGCTGCCATTTGCCGCAGGGGTGGAGATGATCCATTGCTATTCCCTGATCCATGATGACCTGCCTTGCATGGATGATGACGCCCTCAGGCGCGGCCAGCCCACCAACCACATGGTGTATGGAGAGGCGATGGCCCTGTTGGCCGGGGACGCGCTGTTGAACCTGGCTTTTGAAGAAATGAGCGCCTCCGGGCATGAGCACGCCCTGAAGGCCATTGCCGCTGTCGCAGGCCGCAGCGGCAGCCGGGGCATGATTGCGGGGCAGACGGCGGACATAGCTCTCAGCCACCAGAGGCCCGAGAAGGACAAGGCGCGCTATATCCACCAGCATAAAACCGCGGACCTGATAAGCGCTGCTGTTCAGGCCGGGCTTATCCTGGCCGGCGCGCCGGAAGCAAGGCTGAAGGCGGGGGAGCGCTATGCGCGCCATCTGGGCGTAGCCTTCCAGATTGTGGATGACCTGCTGGATTTGCGCGGGGATGTCAAGCTGTTGGGCAAGGACACCCACAAAGATCAGGCCCTTGGCAAAATCACCTGGCCGGCGCTGGTGGGAGAGGCCCAGTCCCAGGAGGACGCGGCGACGGAAATCGCCCTGGCCCAGCAGGCCGCAGAGGAAGTGGAGGGGCCGGCCGGTTTTCTGTCAGAACTTGCGCTGAACACGCTAAACCGTGTACAATAACATGAATTTTTGTTCTGTAAGGAGGGTATCGCGTGGCTGAGCTGTTTGGCAACGATATTCTCATGTGCGCCATCACCGCCTGGCTGGTTGCCCAGGTGATCAAAACCATGGTCTACTGGCGGGTGAACCACAAGTTAAACATCAGAAGGCTGATTTCAAACGGCGGCATGCCCAGCGCTCACACCGCCTTTGTGGTGGCGATGACCATCATGGTGGCCTTCCGGGAGGGCGTAGGGTCCACGGTTTTTGCTCTGGCAGTGGGTTTTACGGCCATTGTTATCAACGACGCCGTGGGCGTGCGCTATGAAACCGGCAAGCAGGGTAAACTGATCAACAAGATCATCCAGCAGGTGCTGGTTGAAGGGAAGCCGCTGACAGACGATACCCTTAAAGAGCTGGTGGGGCACACCCCCACCGAGGTTTTCTTTGGCGGGGTGATTGGCATTTTGGTGTCGTTGTTTTTCAGATAGAAGGGAGACGGGATGCGCGATCATTTTAGGGAAGAGGTAGTGACCCGGCGGAACCGCTCGGTGGAAAGCCTGGCCTATGTGCTGGCCAATATCGTCATGGTGGTTGCGGGGATCTATGCGCTGTTTATGGTGAACCTTTTGATTTCTGTCATCTCCATGGAGGGTTTCTCCCCGCAGATGCTGCTTGAGATTATTCTGGTGCTTATGATGGCGGGCATCGCGGTGGTGCTGTTTTTATTCCGGGACCGCATCCGGACGGAGTACGAGTACACCTTCACCAACGGCATCATGGACTTTGCACAGGTATACAACAACCGCAAGCGCAAGGCCCTGGGCAGCATGAATGTGCGCAATGTGGAAGCCTGCGGCATGGTGGCCTCCGGCGCCTTCCGGCGCTTTGTCAGCTTGCCCCAGGTGAAGCGGTTGAACTGGTTTTTAAACCGCGATGCGGAGCTGTTCTTCTTTTATTTCAGCAAGGACGGCAAGAAATCCCTGATGATACTGGAGCCAAGCGACGAGATGATAACGCTGATCAAAAAATACGTGGGAGCGGGGAAATTCCAAACCAATTGAACGATCACATGGTATACCTTGACAATGCCGCCACCACCCAGCCCACATTGGCGGTGATAGAGGCCGTAAACCTAAGCCTTAGCACAGGCTTTTTTAACCCGTCCGCCCTGTATAAGCCCGCGGTGGCGGCCGCAAAGGAAATGGAGAACTGCCGGCAGCTGATCAAGGATCGCCTTCAGGCGGAGCAGGTGATCTTTACCTCCGGGGGCACTGAGGCCAACAACCTGGCCATTTTAGGTCAGCTTTCAGGCTCACGCCAGGGCGGGCGGGTGCTTTATTCCCTTGGGGAACACCCCAGCGTAAAGGCCGCCTGCCAGGCGCTGCCGGAAGGTTTTCTGGCTACCGGCATTCCCCTTAACCGGGAGGGCGTGGTGGACATGGAAGCCTTCTCCCGGCTGCTTGGTCCGGATACCCGCCTGGTCTGTGTGATGCAGGTGAATAACGAGACGGGCGTGATTCAGCCCCTTTTGGAAGCAGCTAAACTGATAAAAGAGAAAGCGCCCGGGGCCTGGCTGCATGTGGATGGGGTACAGGGTTTTTTAAGATTGCCTGTTCGTCTGAAGGATTTCGGGATAGACTCCTACGCTCTTTCCGCCCACAAGGTCCACGGGCCCAAGGGCATTGGCGCTCTGGCGCTTGGCGGCAAAAAGCCCATCAAACCCCATCTGTTTGGCGGCGGGCAGGAAGCGGGGATGCGCTCCGGCACGGAGAACATCCCGGGAATAGCGGGCCTGATGGCGGCTATCCAAGGCTTCCCTTCAACACAAGAAATGCGGGCGCGGAAGCTTCGGCTGTACGAGGGATTAAGGGCTGTGATCCCCGCGCTGCTTGTCAATGGCCCGGACCCTTACGGCCCCTGTGCCTGCGACCATATTTTAAACCTTTCTTTCCCTCCGGTGCGCGCCGAAACCATGCTGCACGCGCTTTCGGCAAAGGGGGTTTATGTCAGCCATGGCGCGGCCTGCTCTTCCCGCAAAAGCCGGCACAGCGAAACCCTCAAGGCGATGGGGATCAGCCAGGCGGCGCTTGACGGGGCCCTGCGCTTCAGCCTTTCCCCTTATAACACGGATGAGGAAATCAACACGGCCGTGAATGCCGTAAAAGAGGCCTATCAGGCCCTGAAGGAATTCACCCGCAGATAGAGAAGGACAGAGATGACAAAACTTTTGCTGGTAAAGTATTCAGAGATTCATTTAAAGGGCCAGAACCGGCCCTATTTCCAGAACCTGCTCCTCAAGCGGGTGAAGGAATCGGTGCGCCCCTTCACCCGGGATGTGCAGCTGTATGACAGCCGCATTTTTATCCGGGGGATTCTGGATAAGGAGGCCGCCATGGAGGCGGTGCGCAAGGTTTTTGGCGTGCACGCGGTATGCCCCGCTGTGGAAATGGAGAAGGCGGATTTTGACGCCATCTGCCGCGTCGCAGCGCAGATCATGGCGCCGCTTTCCGGCACCTTTAAGGTGCGGGCCCGGCGGGCGGATAAGCGCTATTTCCTGGATTCGCCGGAGATCAGCGCCCGGATCGGCGGCTTTGTGCTGGCCAATCAACCCAACCTTAAGGTGGATGTGCATCAGCCGGAGCATGTGCTGCATGTGGAGATCAGGGATCAGGCGCTGCTCTACGCCCGGGAGCTGCCGGGCGTGGGGGGGCTTCCCACCGGCTCCAGCGGCAAGGCCATGCTGATGCTTTCCGGCGGCATTGATTCGCCGGTGGCCGGCTACATGGTCGCCAAGCGGGGCGTGGTCTTAAGCGCTGTTCATTTTTACTCCTTCCCCTACACAGGGGAGCTGGCCCGGGAAAAGGTGCTGTCACTGGCCCGGATTCTGTCCGGCTTCTGCGGGGTGATCAAGACCTATGTGGTATCCTTCACCAAGCTTCAGGAGGCCATCCACACCCATTGCCCGCCTGAGTACACAACCCTTGTGATGCGCAGGCTTATGGTGCGCATTTCGGATTTGCTGGCCGAAAAGGAGCAGGCCTGCGCCCTTGTCACCGGGGAGAGCATTGGCCAGGTGGCAAGCCAGACCATGGAGGCCCTGGCCGCTACGGACCTGATGGCTTCCCGGCCCGTGTTTCGGCCCCTGATTGGCTTTGACAAGATTGAGATCATCCGCCTGGCGGAAAAAATCGGCACCTATGAGACCTCAAGCCTTCCTTATGAGGATTGCTGCACCGTTTTCACCCCCCGTCATCCGGTTACCCGGCCTAAAATTGGCAAGGTGCTGGAAGCGGAAGCCGCCATCCCCGAGGCGGAGGCCCTGGTGGCCGTAGCGGTCGAAACGGCGGAGGTTTTGTTTATCGGTCCTGAAGCCCCGCTGTCAGGAGATAATCCTTGACAAGGCGCTGAAATCGTGTATAATCCTCCTGTCAAGTGAAATAGCTTGACAGGAGGATTCCTTGCCTGCGGACAGATTGAGCAAAAAGGTGGCCTATAGCGCCCTGGCGGATTTTTATGAGCCGCTGCTGACGGACAAGCAGCGGGCGTTTTTGACCATGTACTGCGATGAGGATCTGTCGCTGAGCGAAATCGCGGAGCGGACGCGCATCTCCCGCCAGGCGGTGAGCGAACACCTCAACCGCGCCTATCTGCGGCTGGACACGCTGGAAGCGCAGCTGAAGCTTTTTGAGCGTTTTCAGGAGATGCGGGTCTCTGTCACCCGCTGCCTTAAGCACCTGGAGCAGGTCAGCGCCACGGCGGATACCCAGGGGCACCTGGCCCGGGCGCAAGCCATCCTGCGGGACCACATGAACGGGGAGGAAGTATAAGCATGGCTTTTGAAAGCCTATCGGATAAACTGCAGCGCGCCTTTAAAAAGCTGACCGGCAAGGGCAAGCTGAATGAAGCCAACGTCAAAGAAGCCATGCGGGAAGTGCGCATGGCGCTGCTGGAAGCGGACGTCAACTACCTGGTGGTGAAGGACTTTATCAAGACCGTCACCCAGCGGGCGGTGGGCGCGGAGATTTTATCTTCTCTCAACGCCGGACAGCAGGTGATCAAAATCGTCAATGAGGAATTGACGGCCCTGATGGGCGGCAGCAACGCCCGGCTCACCTGGTCCTCCTCCATGCCCACGGTATATCTTCTTTGCGGTCTTCAGGGCGCGGGCAAGACCACCATGGCCGGAAAACTGGCGGCCTATATCAAAAAATCAGGCAAAAAGCCCCTGCTGGCGGCCTGCGATATCTACCGCCCTGCGGCCATTAAACAGCTGCAGGTGGTGGGGGAGAAGGCTGGTGTGCCCGTGTTTGAAAAGGGAACCCAGAACCCGGTCATCACCGCCAGGGAAGCGGTGGAGCACGCCCGCTATTACGGCAATGACGTGCTCATCATTGACACCGCCGGACGCCTGCATATCGACGAGGCGCTGATGGACGAGCTGGCCCAGATCAAAACCGCTGTCCGGCCCCAGGAAATCCTGCTGACGGTGGACGCCATGACCGGCCAGGACGCCGTGAACGTGGCCAAATCCTTTAACGAGCAGCTGGGCATTGACGGCGTTATTGTCACCAAGCTGGACAGCGACACCCGCGGCGGCGCCGCCCTTTCAGTGCGCGCGGTGACGGGCAAGCCCATCAAGTTCGCGGGCACCGGGGAAAAGCTTACCGACATTGAACCCTTCCACCCGGAACGCATGGCCTCCCGGATCCTTGGCATGGGTGATGTGCTGACGCTGATTGAAAAAGCAGCGGAGGCCATGGACCTGAAGGAGCAGGAGAAGGCCGCCAAAAGCAAGGCGCCCACTGACCTGACCCTGGACGATTTCCTGGACCAGATGCAGCAGCTGAAAAAAATGGGCCCGCTGCAAAATGTGCTGGGGATGCTGCCGGGCGTTGGCAACAAGCTGAAAAACGCTGAAATTGATGAAAACGCCATGAAAAAACCAGAGGCCATCATCCAGAGCATGACCCCCCGTGAGCGGCGCAACCCGGATGTCTTAAACGCCAGCCGCCGCAAGCGCATCGCCGCCGGCGCCGGGGTAACGGTGCAGGATGTGAACCAGCTGATGCGCCAGTTTGACCAGATGCGCAAAATGATGAAGCAGATGATGGGCAACAAACGGGGCCTGGCCCGGGGCATGCGCAACTTTCCCGGCATGATGTAAACCAAGCGCGCAAGCGCCTTGATTTAATACATTCTATTTTTTAGGAGGAACCCCCAATGGCAGTCAAAATCCGACTCAAGAGGATCGGCATGAAGAAACACCCCTTTTACCGCGTTGTGGTGACGGACGGACGCAACCCCCGCGACGGGAACTTCATCGAGGAAATCGGCACCTATGACCCGATGAAGCAGCCTGCGGAAATCAAGATCGACAACGAAAAGGCCATCTCCTGGATGCAAAAGGGCGCCCAGCCTTCGGACACCGTGCGGGTGCTGTTGAAGAAAACCGGCGCCATCCAGGCGGACGCCGGGAAATAAGCGATGAGAGAATTAGTGCTCTACCTCGCCCGCTCCCTGGTGGACCAGCCGGACGAGGTCAAGGTGGAAGAAACCGAGGGGCCCGAGGCCATTATTCTGGAGCTGAACGTGGCGCCGGACGATATGGGCAAGGTCATCGGCAAGCAGGGCCGCATCGCCAAGGCGATTCGCAGCGTGGTGAAAGCCGCGACTGAAAAGGGCGGAAAGCCCGTGTTTGTGGAGATCCAGTGAAGCAAGGCCTTAGTCATCAGCCAGGGCAGCCCGGGGATAAGGGCTACCTGGCCATTGGCCAGGTGCTACGGCCCCAGGGCCTTAAAGGAGAGGTTAAGGTGCGCCCGGATACGGACGAGGCGGCGCGTTTTCTTGACTTTGATTTTTTGTACCAAAAAACCGGTGAAGAAACCTTTATCCCCATCGCCATCCATGACGTCAGTCTGCGCAAGGGCTTTGTTTTTTTGACCCTGGAGGAGGACGCCGGCGTGGAGGCGGCTGAGGCCAGGCGCAACCTGGTCCTCTATATTGACCGCGCCCACGCGGCCCCCCTGGGTGAACACGAAAACTACATCGTGGACATGATCGGCTGCCGCCTGGTGGGACATAAAGGCCGGGAGATCGGCCGCTTAAAAGATATTCTGCAGCCCGGCGCTCAGGATGTCTATGTGGTGACTACCCTTGAGGGTGAGATGCTGATCCCCGCCCTGCGCCATGTGATTTTGTCTGTGGATACTGAGGAAAAGCTTATCACGGTGGATGAAGACCGGCTTTCTGAGGTGGCTGTCCTTGCGGATTGAGGTGTTGACCATTTTCCCGGAGATGTTTGAAGCGCTTAACGCCAGCATCCTGGCGCGGGCCCGGGAAAGCGGCGCCATTGACATCCGCGTTACGGACATCCGCCCCTTTTCCAAGTCAAAGCATAAAAACACGGACGACTATCCCTTTGGCGGGGGCGCCGGGATGCTGATGACCCCACAGCCCATAGCCGACGCCATCAAGGCGGTCAGCCCCGAGCCCTACGCCGGGAAAAGGCTGTTCATGAGCCCCCGGGGCCGGCCGCTTGATCAGGCGCTGGCACAAAAGCTTTCCCAGGAGCCCGGCCTGACCATCCTGTGCGGTCACTATGAAGGGGTGGATGAGCGGGTGATTGAGGGCTATATTGATCTTGAGGTCTCCATCGGCGACTATGTGCTCACAGGCGGCGAGCTTCCCGCCATGGTGCTGATTGACTGTGTGGCCCGCTTAAAAGAGGGTGTGCTTGGCAGTGAGGACAGCGCCGCTGAGGACAGCTTTTCTTTTGACGGCCTGCTGGAATACCCTCAGTACACCCGTCCAAGGGAGTTTGAGGGCAAAACGGTGCCCGAGGTTTTGCTGAATGGCAACCATGCCCAGATCAACGCCTGGCGCCGGGAACAAAGCCTGCTTGTCACCTGGCAAAGAAGGCCTGATTTGCTTGAGAAAGCCAGCATCACCGATCAGGAGCGGGCCTGGCTGAAGGAAAGAGAAACAGGCCCGGACGCTTAAGCCAGGCTTTGTTTGGGTAAGCTTAATTGGAGAAAGGCCATAGCACAAGGAGGGATATGGAAATGAACGTCCGCTCCATGCTGGAAAAAGAAGAACAGATACGGTTGTCTCCCTATGCGGCAAAAAGCGCCGAGTCCCGGGGGCGGGAACATCCCATTTCAGAGGATCTGACCCGCACCGATTTTCAGCGCGACCGGGACCGGGTGATCCACTCCAAGGCCTTCAGACGCCTCCAGTTCAAGACCCAGGTGTTTTTGTCCCCTGAAGGGGATCATTACCGCACCCGCCTCACCCATACCCTGGAGGTGGCCCAGGTGGCCCGCACCATCGCCCGGGGGCTTAAGCTCAACGAGGATCTGACGGAGGCGATCGCCCTGGCCCATGACCTGGGGCACACCCCCTTTGGCCACATCGGGGAGCGCACCCTAAACCGGCTTAATGCGGAGGGGTTCAGGCATTACGAGCAGAGCCTGCGGGTGGTGGAACGCCTGGAACGGGAGGGCGGCCTGAACCTGACCTGGGAAACCAGGGATGGCATCCGCAATCATTCCGGCGACCACAGCGCCAATACCCTTGAAGGCCAGGTGGTGGCCCGAAGCGACCGCATCGCCTATATCAACCATGACATCGACGATGCCCTGCGCGCCGGGATCATCACCCCGGAGGATTTGCCCAAAGCCGCTCTTAAGGTTTTGGGTCAGACCCATGGCGAGCGCATCAACACCATGATCACGGACATTCTTAGGGAAAGCCAGGGCAGACCTGCCATCAACATGAGCGGGCCCGTCCAGGCCGCCACGGACAGCATGCGCGAATTTCTCTTTGAGTGGGTCTATCAGGACAGCTGGCGCCATGATGAAGAGCGAAAATGCGATTTTATCCTCACCAAACTCTTTGAACATTTCCAGGCCCACTATCTGGAGATGCCGGAGGAAAGCGTCCAAAGCGCCCACGAAGAGGGCGTCCAGCGGGCGGTGACGGATTATCTGGCCTCCATGACGGACCGCTTTGCCATGCGCCTGTTTGACCGCCTGTTTGTGCCCGAGGCGTTTTCTGTGATTTGATGTAGCTTTTTGAAAGGAGGGGGGGAAAGGTGCCCTTGCTGCCTGAGGCCTGGGTAAGCCAGGTGTACCAGCGCGCCAACATCGTGGATGTGGTGAGCAATTATCTGCCCCTCCGCCAGCAGGGGCGCAACCATGTGGGCCTCTGTCCTTTTCATAACGAGAAAACGCCTTCCTTCTCCGTTAATCCTGAAAGCAATCTCTATCATTGTTTTGGCTGTAAAGCCGGGGGCAATGTGGTGCAGTTTGTGATGGAGATGGAGAAGATCACCTACCCGGAAGCGCTTCGCCACCTGGCGAAGATGTACGGGCTGCCCCCGCCGCCTGAGCAGCAGGACGACCCGGAGGAGCAGCGCCAGCGTTCCCGGCGTGAACGCCTGATGGAGGCAAACCGGGAAGCGGCCCAGTTTTTCTTTGATCAGCTCTGGCAGCCGCAAGGCAGGGAGGCCCTTGGCTACCTGCACAGCCGCGGGGTGGACGATGGCACCATCCGCCGCTTTGGCATCGGCTACAGCGCGGACAACTGGCAGGGGCTTCTGGATTACATGACCGGGAAGGGCTACAGCCTGGATGATTTGAGGGACGCGGGGCTTATTGCCGTAAAAGAAAAGCACCAGTACGACCAGTTTAGAAACCGGGTGATGTTTCCCATCATCAACCTCTTTGGTCAAACCCTGGGCTTTGGCGGCCGGGGGCTGGGCGATACCCAGCCCAAATACCTAAACACCCAGGACACCATGATTTTCAACAAAAGAAACCACGTCTACGGCATCAACCTGCTGAAAAAGCAGCGCGGCCTTGAATACCTGGTGCTGGTGGAAGGGTACATGGATGTGGTGGCGCTCAGCCAGCATGGCGTCAAAGGGGCGGTGGCCACCCTGGGCACGGCGCTGACGGCTGAGCAGGTGCGGCTGATGAAGCGTTTTTCCTCTGAAATCCGCATCGCCTATGACGGGGATGAGCCCGGCCAGATGGCTGCCCTCAGGGCTTTGGACCTGATGCGCCAGGAGGGGATCAATGCCAGCGTCCTGATGTTTCCTGACGGCCAGGACCCTGACGATTTGATCAGAAGCCGGGGGGCGGAGGCTTTTCATGCCATCGCGCCTGTTCCCGGGATGACCTTCCGGCTGATGCGCCTGGAGCGGCAGTTTGACCTGGGGCTGGAGGATTCCCAGCGGGAATTTGCCAAACAGGCCTGCGCCCTTGTGCGCACGCTGCGGGACCCGGTTGAGGTGGATCACTATTTGGGTAAAATAGCTATGAAGACCGGGATCGCCAAAGAGGTGCTGGCCGACCAGGCCCGGACAAAAGACCGTGTCGGGCCCAGGAAGCCCCAAGGTCTTCCTTCCCCTCAGCGGGCTGTGTCCAGGGCGGACAGGCCCCTGGCGGACAGCGCGGAAAGCACCCTGGCGGCGCTGCTGGCCAGCGGCCACCTGCCAAAAGGGCTGGTGCAGGCCGCAGATTTTGAAGATGAGCAAGTCAAGCCCCTGGCCGTGGCGCTGCTTGAAGGGCGCAGCCCGGCAGAAATTTTAGGTGGCCTGGAGGGCGAGACAGAACGCTCTTTTGCAAGCAGACTGTTCAGCCGTTTATCTGATTGGGAACCGGAACAGGCGGTCCAGGCGGCGGACGACTGTTTACACACCCTCCGCGTAAGCAAGCTTAACAAGCGAATTGCCCGGCTGGCGGAAGAGATCAAGGCCCAGGAGGGCAGCCAGCAGATCGTATCCCTGCACCTGATACAGGAGCTGCAGACGGAGCTGGTCAAACTAAAACAATCCTGGGGCGGGAAATGAAAGGAAGTGCGGAATTGAGCTCAGCAGAGAACTCAAAAAAGCATGACAACAAGCAGGAGCGCCTGAACGAATTTCTCGAGGCGGCCCGTGCCAAGGGTGTCATCAGCAGCGAGGAGATTGTCAACGCGCTGTCTAATCTGGATATTGAATCCGACCAGTTCGAGGCGATCCTTGACACGCTGGAGTCCATGGGCGTCCGGGTAAGCCGTGAGAACGAGACGGAGCCGGAAGAGGTGAGCGATGAAGAGGAAGAGGCGGAGAATGAGATCGATCTAAGCATCCCGGAGGCAGTCAACATCGATGACCCGGTGCGGATGTATTTAAAGGAAATCGGCAAGGTGCCGCTTTTGACGGCGGAAGAAGAAGTGATCCTGGCCAAGCGCATGGAGGCGGGGGACGAAACCGCCAAGCACGAGCTGGCGGAGGCCAACCTGCGCCTGGTGGTGTCCATCGCCAAGCGTTACGTGGGCCGCGGGATGCTGTTTTTGGATTTGATCCAGGAAGGAAACCTGGGGCTGATTAAGGCGGTGGAGAAGTTCGACTATAAGAAGGGCTATAAGTTCTCCACCTATGCCACCTGGTGGATTCGTCAGGCCATCACCCGGGCCATTGCGGATCAGGCGCGCACCATCCGCATCCCGGTGCACATG
>ENA-UOXR01003613-UOXR01003613.1-bioreactor-metagenome-genome-assembly--contig:-NODE-3613-length-12967-cov-3.638089_pt1 | contig 12967 bp, 11 predicted proteins | sample MGYA00238164_ERZ764825 | MGnify/ENA primary metagenome ERZ764825 (study PRJEB28920, sample SAMN05720171) | bioreactor metagenome | isolation source: Anaerobic biogas reactor | place: USA:Washington...
TCCGTGAAGCTGATGACCCGTGGGTTGGCCAGTCGCTCGTAATCGACGTAATACATACGGACCAACTCAATGTGATTTCCTGCGTTGAAGTAGATCTCCTTTTCCTTTGAGAGGCTTTCGGCAACGTAGGTATCCATCCCGTAGAGATTTCCAAAGGGAGGCATCGCGCCGAGTTCGCAATCCGGGAAACGCTCGTGAAATTCCTCTTCGCTGGCGAGGTGGGCATTGTCATGCCCGAGCGCGTTCGCCAAGCGCTGGAAATTGATGTGATAGCTGGAGGGTAGAACGGCCATCACCAGTTTGGAGCCCAGCTTGATGATCGTGGTTTTTGCCATGTCAACGCCCGGAATATGGGCGGCTTGGGCAACCTCCTGCGCCGTGTAGGCTGGAGAATGCCGGATGAGTACGTATTTGATGCCGTTGTCGTCGAGGTAGGTTTTGAGTTTTGTCGCTATCATGAGTACACAGTTGCTGAGAGTTGCTCAGGGTTAACAGATGGTGCCCGACAACCGTGTCGGGCGATAAAGTCTTGATCGGGAAGGCCGTTGGACAAATTTTGAGTCAACGGACGCCTCCTCGGACAGGGGTTGCAGGATTAAGACTTTTGATGATCAAAAAAGAATTGCTTATTTTTGAGTTATTCATCATCAAACGCTCTGATTTGTTCCGGGACGCCCCTTCGTGGTGCCGAAGGATCATCCAGATACCCAAATTCAAACCACAAGCTAATCTGAACGTGTCCAAAAAGCAAGAGATTACCATTCGGCTCGCAGGATATTCCCAAGACGGCATTCAGTCGATGGGAAGCCTACTGGCCAAACTGGCTGGTCGCTCGGGATACCGGGTCATGACCTATATGACGATCCCGGCAACCGTAGCCGGCGGGAATTCGATCTATCAGTTGAGGATCGGAAACCGGTCGATTTTGACTCCGGGGGATGAGGCGGACGTCCTGGTGGCTTTGTATCAGGATAGTTTGCAGAGTCATATCGGACTGCTCAAGGCCGGTGGGATACTCCTGTGTGACTCAAAGCACTGTCAGCCTGATGGAGTCGCTCCTGAAGGAACGCAGGTTTATGCGTTGCCCATCACCGATCTTTTGGAATCCGCTCTGGGTGGGCATGCCATGAAGGGCAAAAACATGTTCCTGCTGGGGATGCTTTCCCGCTTGCTGGGATTGGATGATGCGAAGGTTGAGGATTTGGCCCTTGAGCGTTTCCGCAAGAAGGATGAATCGGTCATTCAGAATGTGCGCACCGCATTGATGGCGGGCTTGGAATACGAATGGAGCGGGCGGCGTCCCAACATCCATTTGGATGATCCGAAGCACAGTTGTGAAGCGGTTACGATGGACGGGAACTCGGCGGTCGCCTATGGCTTGATCAGTGCTGGGGTTCGCTATGGTGCATCGTATCCGATCACTCCGGCGACTTCGATTATGGAAGTTCTGATCGACGAACTTCCGAAATACAACGGGATCTTTCTTCAGACCGAGGACGAGCTGGCCGCAGCCGCGGCAGCGATTGGTATGTCCTACGGTGGAAATCTTGCCGTGACGACGACCTCGGGACCGGGGATGTCGCTGAAGATGGAGTGCCTGGGATGGGCAACCATGGCGGAGATGCCGTTGCTGGTGGTCAATGTACAGCGGGGTGGACCGAGCACAGGGATCCCGACTCAGGTGGAACAGAGTGATTTGCTGCAGTCCATTTACGGGAGTCACGGCGATGCTCCCCGCGTGGTGTTGGCTGCCCGCGATGTTGAGGAGTGTTTTGCGATTTGTAAGGATGCTGCGGCGATCGCGAAGCAGTATTCGACCCCAGTCGTGATTCTCTCCGACCAAGGTCTATCCACCCGGATTGAGGCCTTTGATAAGCCGGATTGGAATACCTTCTATGTTGAGCCGAAGCTCGATCAGGAGGATCGTCCGGCTGATTTTGTGCCGTATCCGGCGGATGCTTTGACGCACCATGCGCCTCCGGGATGCAGGATCGGGAGCGGGCGTTATCCGGTGATGACAGGACTGGAGCACGATACCTTGAGCGGTCCCAATCCAGGCGCGGCCAATCACATGACCATGACGGCGAAGCGTCGCAAAAAGTTCCAGATGCTCGAGGAAGCGACCCCCATGCCGGAGATGCTGGGCGATGACAAGGGTGATCTTCTGCTGATCAGTTGGGGATCGTCTTTTGGAGCGACCCGTGAAGCTGTTGTGCGCATGGAATCTGAAGGCAAGAAGGCGAGCCACATGCACCTTCGCACCCTCTATCCGCTCAAGCGTGAAATTCGCACGGTTCTGGAGCGGTTCAAACAGGTGTACACCGTGGAATTGAATGATGCGGGGATCTATGGGGCGGGGCAACTCGCCACCCTCATCCGGTCGGTGACCGGATGCGACCACGTTCGCTCGATTGCAAAGACGGATGGCCAGACCTTCAAGGTTCGCGAGATCCTGAAGGCTTTGGCGGACGCATGATCCGGTGATATGGTGACAACATCCCCCAATAATTGAGATAAGACCATGAGTGAGATTCTTTCCATAGATCCCGAAATTCAACTGCCTGAAAAGATCACCAAAAAGCTGTTGGCGGCAAAACAGCCGACCTGGTGTCCGGGTTGCGGTGACCATTCGATATTGGCAGCCTATTTCAAACTTCTTGAAAAGTTGCAGTTGCCCCGCGAGAAGATCGTGACCCTATCCGGTATCGGGTGCTCGTCGCGTTTTCCGTATTTCGTGAATACGCACGGGGTGCATTTCCTGCACGGACGCATCCTGCCGTTTGCGACGGGGTTGAGCCTTTCACGACCGGATTTGCATTTGTTTGTATTCAGTGGAGATGGCGATTGTTTCTCGATCGGTGGCAACCATTTGGATCATACCGCCCGGAAGAACCCGAACATGACCTACCTGATCATGGACAACACGGTTTACGGGATGACCAAGAACCAGACTTCCCCGACGTCTCCGAAGGGCTTCGTGTCGAAGACGGACCCGCTCGGTTCGATTGACGAGCCGATTAACCCGATGAAGCGCCTAATCAGTAGCGGCGCGACTTTTGTGGCCCGGACCAGTGCGAGCAACATCGCTCACGTGATGCAGATGCTCGAGCGTGCAGAGGCACACAAGGGATTCTCGGTTATCGAGTGCTTGTCGGAATGCACCCAGTTCAACAAGGGAAGCTTTGAGGGTTTGAACCCCCGCAAGGGCGGTGAATTCAAGATCATTGAGGAGAAACGCTTCGATGGAACTCCCGAGGATGAGGCACGTCATGACGTGACAGATGAGGTCGCGGCATACCGTTTGGCCGACGAGTCGTGGCCGGGTAGTTTCGGGGTTTTCATCCAGAAAGACCGGCCAACCCGCAGTGAGGCGAGTGCGGCTATCAACGAACGTGTCCGCAATCGCAACCCCGGGAAGACGGATCGGGATCATCTTGTGGACGCTTTCGAGCGTTTCTCTTGACGCCACTGTCTGGGTTTATCCCGTTTGGGCGATAGTTTGATTTGGGAGGGGTTCCAACTTTCGGGTTGAGCCCCTTCTTTGTTGTGTTATTGCTCACATTCCGGGATCTGGTTTCGAGGGTTGACGTGTGTTCTTCAGGTCCTGCTTTCCGCAAGTATGAATTCCATATAGAACGATGCATTCATGAGATACCAAAGGATATTTGTTTCAGGGCACAGGGGAATGGTTGGTTCTGCCATCTGTCGCATGATCCGTTCGCGATGGCCGGAGTCGGTCACCTTGATCACGCGCACCCGTGGTGAGCTCGATCTCTGCGATTCCGCCGAAGTGGATCGTTTTCTTAAGGAGGAGAAACCGGATTGCGTCATCAATGCCGCCGCGAAGGTGGGAGGGATCCACGCCAACAGCACGTATCCCGCCGAGTTTCTGCATGAGAATCTCGCGATCAACCTGAATCTTGTTCACGGCGCGTGGAAGAATGGGGTCGCCCGTTTTCTGAATCTGGGAAGTTCCTGTATTTACCCGAAGGACAATCCTCAGCCGATCCGTGAGGATTCTCTGCTGACCGGTCCGCTTGAGCCTACCAATGAACCCTATGCGATCGCCAAAATCGCCGGGTTGAAACTCTGCGAATACTACCGCAAGCAGTATGGGGTATGTTATCACTCCGCCATGCCGTGCAACCTCTACGGTCCCGGGGACAATTATCACATCGAAAACTCCCATGTGTTCCCGGCACTGATCCGGCGCTTTCATGAGGCCAAGGTGCGCGGGGATTCCCGGATGGTCCTTTGGGGCTCGGGACGCCCGATGCGCGAATTCCTTCACGTGGATGATCTGGCGGACGCGGTTGCCCACCTTCTCGGGCATGAGAATCCGCCGCACTGGGTAAATGTGGGAGCCGGAAGCGATGTGAGCATTTTGGAGTTGGCCCAAACCATCCAAGCGGAGATTGGATTTCAGGGAGAGTTGGCTTTCGATCCGACCAAGCCCGATGGAATGTTCCGCAAACTCATGGATATTTCGGTCATGCGCGGCATGGGCTGGGAACCCCGGATCTCGCTCAAGGAAGGCGTCCGCCGGACATACGCGGATTTCCTGGACGGCTTGGATTCAGGCCGTATCCGCCTCTGACTGCACCCGAATCGCCATGGGGCCATTGTTGAAAACCACGTTTAAGGCCTTGGTCGCCGCCACTTTTCTGGCGCTTGGTTTCCTCTTCATTCTCTTTTTTTGGGTGTTTGTAATCCCGGGAATGGTCTGGAGCGTGATCCTCAAGGGGCGTCATGGTCCCTTGCTGGCCGTGATCCACGCCATCGCCATCGTGGTGATCTGGCGGCTGCTTCTGGAGCAGTGGGTTTTGCTGGATTTCCGGGATGTGATCGATGGTTCCGCGATGGATCTTGCCATCGGACTCTTCAATATGGGAGCCGGATACCTGTTGTTTGCCACCGGTTTTCGTGCTCCGCTTGTGCTGCGGGCGGTACTCCTGCCAAATCAAGCGGGGCCGACGGGGCAATAGTCGAAGCGATCGTCGGGCGCTGTCCCCAACGCCAGCCCGAATCGTGCATTGTGGCAGTCCGGAACGCACGGTTTAATCAAAAAGTTCTATTGACCGAATCCGAAGCTTGGCGTATCCGGTAGTATGAATCAGGGATTCGAATGCCCCGGATGTTGATGTTATTCCCGTCCAGACGATCCCACCCCGACTTAACCCAATTGTTCCGGAATATGAAGCGTAACCGTGTATTGTGTATTTTGCTCAGTCTGTGTGCGGGTTCGGCCGCCTTCGGACTCGAGATGCCGAGTGTGTTTTCCGACCACATGGTCCTCCAGCGGGAGGCTCCGGTTAATCTCTGGGGACGCGGGGACGCGGGTGCTGAGGTGAAGGCGGTATTTGCCGGTCAGGAGGTCAGCGGAGTCGTCGGTTCAAATGGTGAGTGGTTGCTCCAGCTTCAACCCATGGACGTTTCTTCCGAAGGCCGGGTGTTGGAAGTGTCGTCCGGGTCCACCGAGTTGCGTTTTGAGGATGTGCTGGTGGGGGATGTGTGGCTTTGCTCCGGTCAGTCGAATATGGCCTGGACCTTGCGTGATGCCGCCGATGGCGACATCGAAATCGCGGGGGGTGGCAATCCCGCAATCCGCTTGTTCCAGGTGAACCGGGTGACGGTTCAGGAGCCACGGTTTTCGAGCGGGGACAAATGGGCGGTTTGCGATGGGGGAGCAGCCGCGGCTTTCAGCGCGATCGGGTATTTTTTCGGTAAGGATCTCCAGCAGGTGTTGGATATTCCGATCGGCTTGATCGACAGCAGTTGGGGCGGCACCCCGATCGCGGCATGGGTCCGTGAGGAGACGCTGCTCTCCAATCCGCATACGGCCGAACGGGTCCGGAAATGGAATGCTCAACTGGAAAACTTCGAGGAGGCACACGCGGAGTGGGAGAAGGCGCTCAAGGCCTACGCAGAGGAACATGATATCCTGGTCATCAATGTGGACGATGGGATCAGCAAGGAGGCTTCGGCTTTTCATAAGGAGAACTTCGATGATTCGGGCTGGGATCGGGTGGAAATCCCGAACATGATCGAAAACCACATCGGGAACATCGACGGAGCGATCTGGTACCGATTGAAGGTGGCGTTGCCTAAGGATTTCAAAAACAAGGAACTGTCGCTCGAGCTCGGGCCGATTGATGACCTTGACATGACTTTTGTGGACGGACAGGAAGTGGGCTCCCATATGCGCAGTGAGGATAAACCGTACTCGATTCCGCGCGTCTATCCGGTGCCCGCCAAACTGACCAAGGATGGCTCGGTTGTGATCGCGGTGCGGCTGTTCGACGAGGCGGGCGGTGGCGGGTTTACCGGAGGTCCGGATGCGATGGTTCTGGTGAATCCCGATGGAGCGAAGCTGCCGCTTGCAGGCGAGTGGCGTTTCCAGGTGGAGGACGAACGTCCACCGGCGGTGGGGCCTTGGAATGTCAATGGGCCGGAGGAGCCGGAAGGTCCTGCCAGCCCAAACCGGCCGGGTATTCTCGCGAACAGCATGCTCGCTCCGGTCAGTCCATACACCATCAAGGGAAGTGTCTGGTATCAGGGAGAGTCGGACGTTGGTTGGGATCCGGATTTGTATGAATTGCGCCTCGGCATCATGCTCAAGGATTGGGAATCGCGCTGGGGGCAGCAGGAGCTGCCACTCGGGATCGTGCAACTCGCCAACTTCATGAAACTGTCGAGAGAGCCTGTCGACACCGGTTGGTCACGTGTGCGCGACAGCCAGCTTCGTTTTAGTCAAAAGACCCCCAAGGTTGGTCTGGCGGTGGCGATTGATCTCGGGGAACTCGATGATATCCACCCGCGCAATAAGCATGATGTGGGCCGCAGGCTTGCCCGTTGGGCACTCGCCGACATCTATGATGTTCTGGATTTGGAAGGTGGCCCGGTTGTCCGCTCCCACAGCGTGACCGCAGAAGGCATCGAAATCCGATTCGACAACGTGGGCCGGGGGCTGAAGGCCTTTCATGGCAATCCCCTGCGTGAGTTCACAATCGCGGGCGAGGACCGCGTGTTCCATAAGGCGGAAGCCCGCATCATGGGCATGGATTGTGTTGTCGTGCGCTCAGATGAGGTTCCAAACCCGGTTGCCGTTCGCTATGCCTGGTCGGACAACCCGATCCATGCAAACCTCGTGAACGATCAACGCATCCCGGCTTCACCCTTCCGCACTGACGATTGGCCCGCATCTGCACCGGAATAAGGTGCTCCTTTTGCGTCGCTGGAGGCCTCTCTGCTATTCTCCGTAGCGGGAGGTCTAAGCTGCCCATCTTCATTTTGCCAGTGGTTTTTCTCTCCCGCTTCACCCTGTTGCGGCCCATTCTGATCCAGGACTCTGTCATGCGTGGGTGCTTCGGGTCGTTTGGATGTATTCCGAACCGACCTGATGCCTGTCCTGATCTTATGAGATCTCGACGGGTGCGATTTTGTTCAAGTGCTGGGATCCTCCCTTCTCATGGATAGCCATCCAGACCCCAAGGCATCCACTCCAATAAACATGATCAATTGGAATGAATCCTTTCGCTAACCCTACCGGCTTGAAAAACAGCTTCTATTTCTGGCTGTTCTTCGCTGCAAGGGTCCATGCGGAGGGGTGCGGCTCGAAGCCGATCTTCGGGTAGTAACCGACGGCTTTTGGAGCCGACAGCAGGATAATCTTTGCTGTTTCTCCAAGCAGCGACCGGGTCAGGCGAATGAGTTCACGCCCAATGCCTTGCCTTTGGTATGATTCATCCACTGCCAGATCGGATAGATAGCAACAGAAATGAAAGTCCGTTAGCGAGCGGGCGACTCCCACCAGCTTGTGTTGGTCCCATGCCGTGCAGATGAGGTTCGCATGCTTCAGCATCGCTTCGATACACGGTGCATCGTCGACGGGCCGACGCTCAGCGAGCGTGGATCTTGTGAGCAGATCGGTGAACTGCTCCGGGCTTATTGGATGCTCATGACTGTATCGGATGGGCATGTTTGTCGCTTCTGAGGGGTGGGATGGAGTGTCGTGAAGGGTAGGGTCGGTTGGATTCCGGAATGCGGGTTGAGGCCTTGAATCGCGTCCAGCCGTTTGTTTGTGCTGGTAGAAGGATCAGCTTGCAGGCCCGGTTCTTTCCAGAAGGGAGTAAAGAGAGGAGGGTTGGGCCACCAGGTCCTGCAGGGTGTGTTGGCCCAATACTGCGAAAAAGGCATCGGCCGCGCGGTCCAATACTCCTCTGAGGCGGCAGTCGGGCAGCAGGCGGCACGCAGCGCCATGGTCAATGCATGTGATCACACGGTCGTCCTGTTCCCCGATCCGGATGATATCCGCAAGACTAATGGTGTCAGGTGCATGGGCCAGCGTGAATCCTCCACCACTTCCTTTGTGGGTGTGGAGATATCCTGCTTTGCCGAGCTTGTGCACGATTTTCACAAGGTGATTCCTTGAGATTCCGTTGGCGCGCGCCACTTGGTCGACCGTGATCCTGGCCGGACTGTGGATGGCGGCGAACATCAGGATCCTAAGCGAATAGTCAGACTGGAGGCTCAGCTTCATATCGGATTCCAAACATGGAGCTGATAGAAACGCCACGCAAACCTTAATATGCAATTACAATACATATTATGGTTGCGCTGGCCCGTTTCGAATGTCAGTCCTGTGGTTGAAATCTAATAAACATCATGAGTAATGCTACTTTAGAGACTACAGTCGGCGAATGGGTTCGGGCTGTTCCCGCACGTGCCCGCGTATTCGAAAACCTCGGCATTGATTTCTGTTGCGGAGGGAAGAAACCGCTTGGAGAAGTCTGCGCTAAGCGGGGACTGGATCCGCAAACGGTGGTGGCGATGCTCCACGCGTTGGATGGGAGTCTGGATCCGACATCCGTGGATGTCGCGGGATTGTCCCTGTCAGAGCTCTGTGACCACATCGAACGGTATCACCATGACTGGCTGCGTGAGGAGCTTCCCCGATTGGATTTTATGACTGAAAAGGTGGCAAGGGTCCATGGCGACGGAGAACCCCGTCTGTACGAGATTCGTGAAGTTTTTGAGTCTTTTGCCACGGAGTTGGTGTCTCATACACAGGAGGAGGAATCGGTCATATTTCCGATGATCCGGAAACTGGAAGCTGACGGCACCGGCACGAGTTTGAGGGAAACAGCATTGCGGGAAGTCCTGACCAAGTTGGAAACTGAACACGAGCGGGCCGGCGCCGCTCTCGAACGTTTCTCGGGGCTGACCGATGGTTACACGCCGCCGGAGTGGGCATGCAATACGTTCCGTGCACTATACGACACGCTTCAAAGACTTGAGCGCAATATGCATCAGCACGTTCATAAGGAGAATAACATCCTCTTTCCTTCCGCGCTTGCGTTGACCGCCGCCGAATAACGGTGACATCCCATGGAGAACTTCAATCCGTTCGATCCTGATCGGTGCGTTTTGGACGCCTCTCAGATCAATTATGCGGAAAAGCCGCTCATTTACTCGTGTTCGGGTTGCTCAAGTGCGGCGCAAATGGCGAATCACCTGGCAGTTCAAATGGATCGTGGTGGCGAGGCCGAGATGTCTTGTATTGCGGGATTGGGTGGAGATGTGAAGCCCCTGGTGCGCACGGCTCTTCAGGCGGTGGAGTCCGGGCGCCCGATTGTCATGATCGACGGATGTCCATTGAAGTGCGGGCTGCACATATTGGCCCGGCACGCTATCCGGCCAGACCTGCATTGGGATTTGAGCAAGAGGAATGTCAGAAAGGAGAAACACGTCGATTTCGATCCTTTGGAGGCAGAGCGTCTGGAGCTCGAACTAAAAGAAGCCATTCCCTCCTGGAGACCTCGAATGCACTGAGAGCTACCGCTCTGCTCCCATGATGATGGTCGTGGGAAACCGCTTCCTGCCGACTGCGTTGCTCCGGTTTGTGGCGGAAGATTGGGAAGCGATCAAAGACGGACATTCCGTTATCGGATGGATGCATCGGAAGGTTCGGGATACAGCACTGGATGCAGTGGTGGCCCCTGTCACGGAATCCGGACCAATGGATTCCGTGTCGGACGGCATCCTTCGCATGAATGAGGGTTGGATGTCTCTTTGATGCTCAACAAAAAGGCGCGGGGCTCAGATGAGAGCCACCGCGCCTTCGCATATGGAACGGAGAGAATGCAGGGTCTTATTCCACCACAAGACGGATCCACTGATAGCCGCGTTCGCGCCAGTCCTTGATGGAGACCACGAAAATGAACTCACCGGTTTGGGTGGGGATGCCTTCAATCACGGCGGTAGGCAGGCCGTTAACGGTGGTCTCACGCAAGGTGAGTCCGGATGGCAGGGAACCGCGGATGAGCGTGAATGCGTAGTCCCCTTTGATGAAGTCCCATTCGAAGCTGAGGTTGAGCGGATCTCCGGCGCTAACGGTGAGGTTGAACAACTCCGTAATGGCGGCGTCCCCATGGGTGCGTTCCTGGATTACGATTGTCGGCTCGTAGGTTCCGTTGACCCATAGTCCGTGGATGAACGGAGTGAGGGTGGGCGGGATGACCTGAATAATGAAGTGATTGCGCACCTCATTGCTGCCATCGCTCGAGAGAACGGAGAATCGGAAGGTGCCTGTTTTGGAGAAGTAGCCCCGGAGCGTGGTGCCATCAAAACCCAATCCGGAAGGCAGGTTGCCCGAGATCAGGGTGTGAGTGGGTGATCCTCCCAGAATGCCGTTGGGGTCGAGGTTCCATGTGTTGGCCGAGATCGTGTTGGCAGTGGCATGATGCGTGTATGCTTCACTCACACTGACAGACGGGGATGGGGGCAGGGGCGAATCCTGCCACTCGTAGGCACCGGCATCAATGCCCGCACCCTGTGGACGGGAGACTCCCCGCTGATCGGTGGATGGATAGGAGCCGATGGCTGGTGCCAGATCAATGGCCGGGCTTCCGGCGACAAGAGCGAGGTTTGGGGTTGATCCGCCGTTGAGTGCAAGCGTCGGACTCAGAATCGAGGCCAACGCCGTTGGTTGGGTTCCGTTCGAAGTGGCGGAGACGTCCGATGCTCCGGGTGTTAATCCGAAAAGGGCTTGGGCAGTCGTTAATCCGCTGTGGCCGAATACATTGTAGGCATCGACAGTGGTGGTGCCAGAGTTGAAATAGTATTCCGAACCATCCGATGCTTGATTTCCGGAAACGATGCAGCGCCTTAAGGTCAGGTCCTGGATGGCGTGGAAAATGCCTCCACCCGGAGATGGGGTCGCATGGTTGCCCGATATGGTGCAGTTGGTGAGGGTCGTAGTCGCAGCGATATAGAGTCCTCCACCGGCTGAGGATCCGGTGTTGTTGGAGAATGTCGAGTTTGTGATGAACGCCAGACTGTCGGTGTTGGCATTCAGTCCCCCTCCATTCGATGCTTGGTTGTCCGAAAGGCTTGAGTTGTTGATCGTGAGCTCGGTGTCCAGAACAAAGACCCCGCCTCCACTGTCAGCCGCCACGTTGTCGTGGATGGTGGCAGTCAGAACCGTGATAATTGATTGTGAGCCATAGATTGCTCCACCATACAGGCCGGAGAAATTGGACTCGAATCGCGTCCTCTCAACGACGGCCGAGCTGCCGCTGCTCAGACCAATCCCACCACCGTAGGCATCGCTTTCGTTTCCGATGATCGCACTATCTGATACCGTGAGGGTTGCGTTGTACAGGCCAATTCCACCTCCGAGCCCAAATGCGGTGGTGTTGGATGAAAGGGTCGCATTGCTGATGGTGAGGGTGCCGATAGAATGATAGATTCCACCACCCGAACTGGAGCTGTTGTTTGCCGTGATCGTTGTGTTGTCGATGGTGAGGTTTGCGGAGTTGTAGATTCCACCACCCAGAAGCCAGGATTGATTGCCGTTTATCATGGTTCCACCTTGGATGTCCATCGAGGTTTCCGTGGAAACGCCTCCACCCCAGTTTGCGGTGTTGCTGGATATGGTGCAATGGTCTAGAATGGTAAATCCTTCGTTATGGAGGCCGCCTCCATACGATTCCGCAACGTTGTTCAGAAGAGAGCAATTGGTCAGTGTGAGGGACGGCGAACTGTTGAAGATGCCACCTCCCATTCCACTTGTTGTCGCCAATGCGGCCTCTCCACCACTGATGGTGAGATCAGATACGCTGGTTGATCCGGAATAAACCGCAAGGATTCGAAAGGAAGTCGGGGAGGCCGGATCCCGGCTTAGGGAGAATCCTGTTCCTTGAATGCTCAGAGTCGCAGAGGGTGGTGCGATCGGAGTCAGCGCACTGGTTAAGACGATGTTGGTTGTGAGTGTGATGGATGTTATGGTGCCGGCGTTGGCAGCTACGATCGCCGCCTCCAGTTCAGTCTGATTCGATACACTGACGTTTTGGGCGTTCAGTGTCCCGAGGGCGAACAACCATGGCAAAATGAGTGCCAGCGATAGAGGAATCCGGAAGCCGTAGTGCGTTTTCATAGGTGAGAATGGGTTTGTTAGGAATCACCGGAGAAGAAGATTCTCATGAGCACTCTCTCAGGTGGGAATTAGAAACCATAATGCCGCCCATTAGCAGTAGTATATTCACGGGTTTTTCATGAAGCCGCAAAAAACATCTCCATCAGCCCTGTTTTTGCTTCGCGGTTAACCCTGTTCTTCCGTAAAACCCTAGTGGTGAGGCACGATTCATTCGACGAAGCTCATGATAAAGCCCATCCAGTGAAACCGGAACGGTTGAGCGGTGTTAAGGAATCATTTGTTAACAACGTTCGCCCGCTGGGCTCACTAGGATCCGCTGCGCGGACCACGATGCCCCTCGCAAGCTTCGGGCAGCAGGTTCGAAGAAGAGGATCTCACGCCAAGCCGCAAAGCCGCCAAGGAAGAGGGATTGAAGAGTTTCAAACCACGAAGGGCCGAAGAGCACGAAGGGTGGAGAAGGGGATTTTCTTGGCGTCTTGAGCGCAAGCGGGCGTCTTGAGTGAAGACGCTGCATGCAGCGTCGAACGGGCG
>ENA-UOXR01003616-UOXR01003616.1-bioreactor-metagenome-genome-assembly--contig:-NODE-3616-length-12958-cov-5.689685_pt1 | contig 12958 bp, 10 predicted proteins | sample MGYA00238164_ERZ764825 | MGnify/ENA primary metagenome ERZ764825 (study PRJEB28920, sample SAMN05720171) | bioreactor metagenome | isolation source: Anaerobic biogas reactor | place: USA:Washington...
TACAGCGCACTGCTCGACGCATTCTCCGGTCCGTCGTCTGCGCAACCGCCTGATCCGGACGCATCGCCCGACCTGAACGCATTACCTGATCCGGCTGTGCCTGTCCCCGATCTCCCCACTCCGCCCAAACCGCCCCGTGCGGTGCCGCGCCCGCCGGAGTTGGCCGATTATGCCTTGGATGAGACTGCCATCCAAGGCGAACGTGTCACGCTGCGCGGCACGCTGGACTGGGGCGGCGTGGATCCGATATCCGCTCCCTTCTGCCTCGTCGCCCGTGAACCGGACGGTGATGCCGTCCCCCTTTGCAACCTATTGGCCCCGGAAATCACCTACGGACCGCACATCGGCGCCGAGGCCACCGTTGAGGGCACACGCTGGTTTGTCAAGGGTGCCCGCCTGCCCTTTGTCATCCCGTTAGCCGTGCGAATTTCCCCGCGAAAATGAGATTGGCGTCTCGCCAACCGACACACCATTTATTATACTGACTGGTTTATGGAAGGAAAATTATATCTTATCTGCGGTGATGACGATTATCTCGTCGATACGGCTGCGCGCGAGCGGATCAATCAGCTCGTGCCGGAGGCGGATCGGGAGTTCGGCGTTGAGACTGTGGACGGGCACCGTGACACCGTCGATGAGATTCGAAAAGCCGTGGACGCCTGCATGGAATCGGTGCAGACCCCCGGCTTTTTCGGGGCCGCCAAAGTCACCTGGTTCCGCGACGTGACCTTCCTCCCCGGCAGCAGCCGATGCGCCGAGACGATAGCCGCCAAAGAGGCGACTCAAAAGCTCATCACATGGCTTAAAGGCGGCATGCTCGACGGCCAGGCTCTGATTATCACGACGGCCAAAGTGCTGCGAACCTCCACGTTTTTCAAGACGTGCCAGCAGCACGGCGAAGTTCAGGATTTCGGTAACGGCCTCAAGGCGTGGGAGCTTGAAAAACTGGCCGGCCAGCGCTTAGACACTCTGTTCGCGCAGGCCGGACTCGCCGTTGATGCGACCGCACGCGCCGAATTTCTCAAGCGCGCCGGCTGCGATACGCGGCTCTTGGTGAGCGAGGTCGAAAAGCTGCGCCTCTACGCGGGCGCCAGCAAACGTGTAACCGTTGAAGACGTGCGCGAGATCACTTCCATCGGCCGTGAGGCTGAAGCCTGGGACCTTCTCGACGCCTTTGGCGAACGCAGCGCGCTGGGCGTCCTCACCACCCTCAAGCGCTTGAGCGGCCAGCGCGGCATCGGCGTCATGCTCGCCGCGATGCTTGAAAAAACGGTGCGCGACCTGCTGATTCTGCGCGAGGCCTATGACCGCAAATGGGTCTACGGTGGCGCGGGCGGCGCCTGCGGATGGAACAAGAATCTGCCGCCCGAAGCAGCCGCGCTGCTCAGCGCACTGCCGGTCAACCCGACCGCAACGGGTACGTGGGCGTTGAAGAAAAAACTGCCCCACGCCCTCAACTTTACGCTTCAGGAACTTCGCGTGGCGCGCTACCGCATCTTGGACCTGCGCGAAAAACTCGTGTCGTGCGCGCTGCCCGAAATGTTTCTTCTGGAAACCACCCTGTTGCGGATTATCGGCAACCCCCTCTCGAAGGCCGGCCCCGCGCGCCCGGTCGCGGCAGGAGCGCGATGACCCTGAGGCTGTGGACACAGATCATCGGATGGCTGGCCACCCTGGCAGTCACAGCCCTTACGCGCCCGGCGCAGGCATCGGCGTCTGACCTCGATCATAACGACGACGGCTTCATCCGCGTGGCCTGGCTTTCCGCTCCGCAGCAGGCCGGCGGCATCGTTTCAGCCGACATCTGTTCGGATCTCGAAAGCATGCTCAAGGCCGCAAAACCCGGCAAACCGGTGCGGGTCGCGTTCGTGCCGGTCACGCTCACCCGCACGTTGATGGGCTGGTGGTATCATCCGGATGCCCAAGCCGAGCGCGCGCAGCTCTTCAGCGGCGGGTATGATGTGCTCGTGCTCGCGGAACACGACGCGTGCGTCAACGACTATCCCGAATTCTTTTTTGAAGGCGTCCGAGCGATCAACGCGCAGGCACGCACGGCCGGACTGCGCACGGCGCTTGCCGTCATGAGCAAGCCCGGCCTCTCCTTTCGCGATAAACGCCTGCTCGCCATCGCAGAGACGGCCTACCGCGTGGGTGACGGTTGCGGCGTGGAGGTGATCCCCGCCGCCTTTGCCTGGCGCGAGACCCTGGCCCGCAACCGCCTGTCCGGCACCTCGCCGGTGCGCGCCCGCGCCTGCGCCTACTTGACCGCCGCAGCCGCCTATGTCCAACTCGCCGGCGAGCGCATCCCCAAGGGCGCGCTCGAAACCTATTGGACCACCCGGCGCACCACCGAAGCGCTCGCGCTCTCCGCGCGCGAAGCTGTCGCCGACGCGCGCGTGACCCGTCACTACAGCGGCCCCTTTACGGGGGTCGTGCGCATTGAGCCGCGCATCAAACAGCGGCTCAAGATCTATGTGCCCAACACCTTATCCGATGATCCGCTGCGCCAGAACCTCCAGTTCATCCTGGACGCCGCATTCCAAGAGTGGTTTTGGAAAACGCCCGCGGAATGGTACACGGACGGCTTCGACCGCTATGCATCGGCCTTTGATCTGGTTTACGGCGACATGCAGCAGATGAGCCTCTACGCCGATCCGCAGCTTTATACGTCGCTCAGCCTGCCCCCAACGAATCAGCCGCCGCCCTGCACCGCTGTTTTTTGCCGCCTGCCTGCGGACGACCCTGACGGACTCGCGACGCTGCGCCGCCTTGAAGCCATATCGATTGAAGGCTATGAGTTCGCCAAAAAGCGCGGCATGGTCTTTGTCCCCTTCCCGATAGCCTGGGCTCGCGCACATCAGGCTGACGCCGCACTCGTCCGACCGCCCGACCCCGGACGCGTTAACGACTGGCTGACCTACATGCTGGCCAACATGCTCTACACCACGGTGACCGACCGCTACCTGCCGCCGCCGGAAAAGGTCAAGCCGCACCACGCCAATGCCGACCATCCGCGCGGCCGCCACGATCTCTGCGCCCGCATCGGCTTCGAAACCCTGCGCCAACTCGCCACGCTGCGTGAACCGGTCAACGCCATCCTCATGCGTAGCGGCACCTACCGAATCGATACAGACAGACCCGGCTTTGTCGGCATCCGCCTGCTCGACCGGCCCGTGCGCGAGGCCCGCGTCTTCTGCGCCACCGACATGCCGGGCGTCGCCGAACTCTCGCGCGAATCACTGGTCTTCACACCGGAAAACTTCGATATCGAACAGACCGTCCGCATCCTCCCGGCTACCAATGCCCCCTCGCTCTTCTTCCATATCATGGCCAGCGTGCAGTCCGAAGACAAAAGCGTCGACGGCGCCAACGATTTGCGCCCCTTTCTGCTCAATTTCGACGACCGTTCCCCGGGGTCGTTTGTTTTCGACCGGACGGCGGTCTCGCCCCGTACCGGTTACACCGCGCTGCTGCGTCCGACTACGCGCCCGTGTGAAACCGTGCACGCGCGCGTCGAGCAAAACGGCCGATTTACGCAAGAGATCTATTTCTCGCCCGACCACGACGGCGGCAGCCCCGTGCAGCTCGCGCCGACTGCCGACGACTATGCCAGGGGCACGCTGCCGGTCATCGTGACCACCACCTCGGCCGATCGCCGATTTCACGAGAAGAGTGTGGCTGTCACGTTTCGCGTTTCGACCGATGGCGCCCCGCTCCCGCACGTGCGCGTCACCTCGCCTGCGCCAGACAGCGTGATCGACGGCCCCGCCTTTGTGACCGCGCGGGCCGAGGCGGAGGCGTCCGTCGGCATCAGCGACCTCGCGCTGTTTCTCGATCACAAGCGCCTCGGCTTTTCGGTGACACCGGTATGCTCGGCCACCGTCGAGAAAGGTCCGCCGCAGTCGCGCCTCAGCGCCGGCAGCTACACGCTCTGGGCCACCGCCACCACAACCAACGGTCTCGTCGTAGGGTCTGCACCCGTGACCTTCGCGGTGCGTGAACCCCTGACACGCGACACGCCCGTTGCACGTGTCGCCGGCCCCGCACCCTCAACCCCCAGCGAAAACAAGGTGAATCCATGATCGGAATTTCCAAGCTCTACATGGGACAGGTCGAAGTGTCGGACCCGCTGCGCTACGGCCGTCACTCCGCCAAGCTGCCCAGCCACCTGCTGCAGTTTTCCGCCGACAAGAAGCCGGTGGTTGTCTGGAACGTCACATCTGCCTGCAACCTGGCCTGCACCCACTGCTATGCCGCGACCCAGGGAACCCCCGATGAACTGACCACCGGCGAAGCATTTGCCCTGATCGATGACCTGGCCGCCTTCGGCTGCCCCGTCCTGCTCTTCTCGGGCGGCGAGCCTTTTATCCGGCCCGACATTCTGGATCTTGCGCGCCATGCCGTCGGCAAGGGCTTGCGCGTCGTCTTCTCGACGAACGGCACCCTGATCGATGCCGCGCTCGCCGCGCAAATCCAGGCGATCGGCGTCTCGTATGTCGGCATCAGCATCGACGGCAGCGAAGCCACGCACGACCGTTTCCGCGTCTGCCCCGGCGCGTTCCGTCGCTCCGTGGCCGGTATCCGCGCCTGCCGCGAGGCCGGCATCAAGGTTGGCCTGCGCGTCACCATGACCCGCGACAACATCGCCGACATCCCGGCGATCTTTGATTTGATGGAGGCCGAACGCATCCCGCGCATCTGCCTCTACCACCTGGTCTACTGCGGCCGCGGCGCCGAAATCGCTTCGCACGATCTCGCGCCTGAGCAACGCCGCGCCACGCTGGATCTGATCATCGAACGCACCGCGCGTCTGCATGCGCGCGGTTTCCCGGTGGAAGTGCTCACCGTGGACAACCATTGCGACGGCCCCTACCTCTACCTGCGCATGCAGCGCGAAGCGCACCCCCGCGCCGACGAAGTGATGACGCTGCTGCGCATGAACGGCGGCAACAGCACGGGCCACGGCATCGGCTGCATCAGTTGGGACGGCACCGTTTACCCGGACCAGTTCTGGCGCAACAAACCGGTCGGCAACGTGCGGCAAACCCCCTTCAGCAAAATCTGGGGCGAGCCCGCGCCGGACAGCCTGCTCGCGCAGTTGCGCGCCAAAAAACAGCACGTCACCGGACGTTGCGTGACCTGCCGCTTTATTGACGTCTGCGGCGGCAACTTCCGCGCGCGCGCCGAAGCCGCCACCGGCGATCTCTGGGGCGTGGACCCCGCCTGTTATTTGACTGACGACGAAATCGCGCCCCCCCGCTCATGAACGCACATCCCTCCCGCGTCACCATTGCCGCTGAAGAGCCCGCCGCCAAGCCCCGCGTGATCGCGTGGGAAGTCACGCGCCGCTGTCCGCTGGCCTGCCGCCACTGCCGCGCCGGCGCCCAAGACCGCGCGTACGACCATGAGCTGACGACCGGCGAATGCCTGCGCGTGCTGGATTCTCTCGCCGCGTTCGGCCGGCCGATGATCATCTGGACCGGCGGCGAACCGATGGCGCGGCCCGACATCCTCGACCTCGTTCGCGCCGCCGCGACGCGCGGCCTGCGTTCTGTCATGGCACCGTGCGGCACGCTGGTCACCCACGACCGTCTGCTGGCGCTTCAAGACGCCGGCGTCACGGCATGCAGCTTCAGCCTCGACGGCGCCTGCGCCGCCGACCATGACGCCTTTCGCGGCGTCGCCGGCGCGTTCGACAACGTGACGCGCGCCATGCGTATCGCGCAAGAGATCGGCATGCCCTTTCAGGTGAACACCACGGTATCGCGGCTTAATCGCAACGCGCTGCCAGCCATTCGCGAACAGGCGATCGCGCACGGTGCGCGCACGCTCGACCTCTTCTTTCTGGTGCCGGTCGGGCGCGGTGCCGACCTGCGCGATCTCGCGTTGCCTGCCAACGAGGCGGAAGCCGTCTTGCGCTGGGCCTTCGAAATGGATCGTCAAGGTCCGATCCGCGTGCGTGAAACCTGCGCGCCGCAAGCCGTACGCATCTGGCACGCTCTGGGCCGGCCCGGCCAGCCTCCTGCCGGCTGCATGGGCGGACGCGGCTTTGTCTTCATCTCCCACACCGGCATGCTGCAGCCATGCGGTTTCCTTGACGTGCCCAGCGGCGACCTGCGTCAGCACGACTTTGATTTCCGCCGCGCGTATGAGACCTCGCCGGTCTTCAACGAGCTGCGCCAACCCGACCGTTACGGCGGCGCGTGCGGCCGCTGCGGCTTCCGCCACGACTGCGGCGGATGCCGTGCGCGCGCTTATGCCGCCACCGGCGACTACATGGCCGCCGAGACAAGCTGTCCGCAGGCATGACGGCATATCGATATTTTGGGTTCGATAAAAAAGGTTCTATTTCAGCTTGGCAAGTTCAGGCCGTTTTTGAGATACTTATCGGATCTTTTTTTGAGCAACCCCCCGTGTCTTGTAGCGGTACAGGTCCCGGGTAACGCGGAGGTGAAACACCGTGAGCACCGCACCGACGACGGCGCAAGGCGTTCAGAAGCTGACTCCAGAGCTGAAAGCGTTCATTGCCGAATGGAAAGAGAAGCCAGGGAACCTGATTATGATCCTGCACCGTGTGCAGCAGCACTTTGGGTTTGTTCCCCGGGAAGTGGCGTTTGAGGTCGCCGATCTGATCGACGTGCCCCTCGCCAAAATTTACGGCGTCATTACGTTCTACAACTTCTTCAAGCTGAAAAAGCCGGGACGCAATCAGATCCAGGTCTGCATGGGCACCGCCTGCTACCTGAAGGGCGGCGAGGACATCATCGAAGAACTGGAAGGCATCCTGGGCGTCGGCCTCAACACCGTCACGCCGGACGGCGAGTTTTCGGTGGAGGCGGTCCGCTGCCTGGGTTGCTGCGGCTTAGCGCCGGTGATGGTCATCAACGGCGAGGTGTTCGGCAAGGTGAAGACCGAGTCGCTGCAGGGCATCGTCGCAAAATTCAGGAAAGGCTGACCCGTGCACGCGTCTGTCTGTGACATCATCGCTGATCTGGTGCAGAATGCGATTGAGGCGGACGCGACACGGATCGAGGTTGACGTTGCGACGGGTCCCGCGGAGATCAAGATCCGCATTCAGGATAACGGTAAAGGTATGGACGCACGCACGCTGGCGAAAGCCAAAGACCCTTTCTACAGCGAGCCTGGTAAACATGCCAGACGCCGCGTGGGACTGGGCCTCCCCTTGCTCATGCAGACCGCTGCCGCGGTCGCGGGCACGGTGGACATCCAGTCGGCGCCGGGAAAAGGGACCTGCGTGGCCTTCACGTTCGACGCGCGTCATCTGGATACCCCGCCCTTCGGCGACCTGCCCGAAACGCTTTTGGGGCTGATGACCTTTAGCGGGGCCTACGACCTGATCCTGACACGCGCCACGCCGACCGACCGATACACGGTCTCGCGCGGCGAGCTGATCGACACGCTCGGCAACCTTGAGGAGATCGACAACCTGATCCTGGCCCGCGACTATGTGCGTTCCCAGGAAGAGAATCTGAACCCGTGAAGGAAGGAAACTGAACTATGGCTAAGCTGACGCTCAATGATTTACGCAAACTGCGTGACCAGAAACAGAAGGCGATCGAGAAGCGCGACCCCTCCAACAAGGACGCGCAGATCATCGTCGGCATGGGCACCTGCGGCATCGCCGCCGGCGCGAAAGAGACGTTCAACGCGATCATCGACGAACTCGACGCCAAGGGCATTTCGCATGTGCTGGTCCGTCAAACCGGCTGCATGGGCCTGTGCCACTCCGAGCCCACCGTGGAGGTCATCGTCCCCAACATGCCCGTCGTGATCTACGGCAACGTCAACGCCGAGGTCGGCAAGCAGATCGTCAACGATCACATCGTCAACAAGCACCTCATCGACAACCACATCTGCGACAAGCCGGCAATGGACATTGTTCGCTAAGCGGGGATTACACAACATGGCTTACAAACAGTACATCTTGGTTTGCGGCGGAACGGCTTGCGAGTCCAATCACGGCATCGCGCTGTTCAACGCGCTGAAAAAGGCAGTCGAAGAGAACGGACTGGTCAATGAGGTGCAGGTCGTGCGCACCGGCTGCCTGGGCTTCTGCGAGAAGGGCCCGATCGTCAAGGTCCTGCCGCAGGACACCTTCTATGTCGAAGTCAAACCCGAGGACGCGGCAGTCATCGTCAAAGAGCACATCATCAAAGGCCGCGTGGTCTCCCGCCTGCTCTACGACAAGAACCAGAGCAAGATCAACGTCGGCATCGAGGGCATCGACTTCTACCAGAAGCAGTTTCGCATCGTGTTGCGTAACTGCGGCGTGATCGACCCGGATAAGATCGACGAATACATCGCCCGCGACGGCTACAAGGCGCTTGAAAAAGTGCTCTTCGACATGAAGCCGCAGGACGTGGTTGAAGAGGTCTCGAAGTCCGGCCTGCGCGGCCGCGGCGGCGCGGGCTTCCCCACCGGCAAAAAGTGGTCGTTCGCGGCCATGCAGCCCGCCGGACAGAAGTACATGGTCTGCAACGCCGACGAGGGCGACCCGGGCGCCTACATGGACCGCTCGACGCTTGAAGGCGACCCCCATTCGGTGCTTGAAGCGATGACCATCGCCGGCTACGCCATCGGCGCCAGCAAGGGTTTCGTCTACATCCGCGCGGAGTACCCGCTTGCGATCCAGCGCCTGGAGACCGCGATCGCACAGGCCCGCGAATACGGCCTGCTTGGCGACGACATCCTCGGCAGCGGCTTCTCCTTCGACATCGAGATCCGTCTCGGTGCCGGCGCCTTTGTCTGCGGCGAAGAGACGGCGCTGCTCGCCTCGATCGAAGGCATGCGCGGCATGCCGCGTCCCCGCCCGCCTTTCCCGGCGGTCAAGGGGCTCTGGGGCCGTCCCACGGTCATCAATAACGTCGAGACGCTGGCGAACATCCCGGTCATCATCCTGAAGGGCGGGCTCTGGTTCAGCAAGATCGGCACCGCGACCTCGAAGGGCACCAAGGTCTTCGCCCTCACCGGCAAGATCAACAACTCCGGCCTGATCGAAGTGCCGATGGGCACCACCCTGCGCGAGATCATCTTCGATATCGGCGGCGGCATCCGCGGCGGCAAAGCCTTCAAGGCGGCGCAGACCGGCGGACCCTCCGGCGGCATCATCCCGCCGCAGTTCCTGGACACGCCGATCGATTATGAGAACCTCGCAAAAATCGGCTCGATCATGGGGTCGGGCGGCCTGATCGTGATGGACGAGGATGACTGCATCCCGAACATCGCGAAGTTCTATCTCGACTTCACTGTCGATGAGTCCTGCGGCAAGTGCGCGCCGTGCCGCATCGGCGGACGCAAACTGCTCAACTACCTCGGCAAGATCTGCGACGGCAAAGGCACCTACGAGGACATCGAGAACATGCGCGAGATCAGCGAAGCGATGTCGCGCGCCTCGCTGTGCGGCCTCGGGCAGACCGCTTCCAATCCCGTCCAGTCCAGCCTCCGCTACTTCATGGACGAGTATAAAGAGCACACCGACGAGAAGAAGTGCCGCGCCGGCAAGTGCAAGAACCTGCTGCGGTACACGATCGACAAGAGCAAGTGCGTCGGCTGCACGGCCTGCGCCCGTGTCTGTCCGGTCAATGCCATCGCCGGTGAACGCAAACAGCCGCACACGATCAACAGCGAGACGTGCATCAAGTGCGGCCAATGCTACGAGGTCTGCAAGTTCCAAGCCGTCAACCGCGCGTAATTCTGAAAGGGCTTTTCACAATGTCTAACCTGGTTCAACTCGAAATCAACGGGATCCCGGTCGAAGTCCCGGCCGGCACCACGATCCTGAATGCCGCCAAGGCGGTGCATGTCAAAATCCCCACGCTCTGCTACCATCCCGACCTCAAGCCGTGGGCGGCTTGCGGCATCTGCGTGGTCCGCACCTCCGGCTCGCCCAAGTTGCTCCGCGCCTGCTGCACCGAGGTCGCCCCGGGCATGAAGGTCACCACGCACGATTCGGACATCGTGCGCGTGCGCCGCACCGTGCTGGAGCTGATTCTGGCCAACCACCCGAACGACTGCCTGCAGTGCCCCCGCAGCGGCAACTGCGAACTGCAGAAGCTCGCCGCAGACTTCGGCATCCGCGAAATCCCCTTCCCGACCGAAGTGCCGAGCATCCCGGTGGATTCTTCTACGCCTTCCATCGTACTGAATCCCGAGAAATGCGTGAAGTGCGGCCGTTGCGCCATCGTCTGCCAAGAGATGCAGAATGTCTGGGCGCTGGAGTTCATCGGCCGCGGCGAGAAGACCCGCATGGCCCCGGCCGCCGATGTCACGCTCAATGAGTCGCCCTGCATCAAGTGCGGCCAGTGTTCGGCCCACTGCCCGGTCGGCGCGATCTACGAGCGCGACCAGACCCGCGAGGTCTGGAACGCCCTGCGCGACGAGAACAAGTATTGCGTGGTGCAGATCGCCCCGGCCGTGCGCGTCGCGATCGGCGAGGCCTTCGGCCTGCCGCCCGGCACACTCATGACGGGCGAGACCTATGCCGGCCTGCGCCGCCTCGGCTTCAAGGCGGTCTTCGACACCAACTACAGCGCCGACGTGACCATCATGGAAGAGGGCTCTGAGTTCATCAAGCGCTTCACCTCCGGCGGCACGCTGCCGCTGATCACCTCATGCTGCCCGGCGTGGACCGACTGGATGGAGAAGTATGCCCAGGACTTCATGGACAACTTCTCGACCGCCAAGTCGCCGCAGCAGATGCTCGGCGTGCTGGCCAAGACCTACTACGCGGAGAAGCTGGGCATCGACCCCGCCAAAATCTTCATGGTCTCGGTCATGCCGTGCACCGCCAAGAAGTACGAGATTTCCCGCAGCGAGACCATGTTCGCCAGCGGGCACCAGGACATCGACGTGGTGCTCACCACGCGTGAACTGGCCCGCATGTTCAAGAGCACCGGCATCGACTTCCCCAACCTGGCGAAGGAAGAAGCCGACTCGATCTTGGGCGACTACACCGGCGCGGGCACGATCTTCGGCGTGACCGGCGGCGTGATGGAAGCCGCGCTGCGTACCGCCTACTGCCTGATCACGGGCGACGCCCAGCCGCCGTCGATCAACTTCGAAGCCGTCCGCGGCATGGAGGGCGTGAAGGAGGCGACCATCGACATCAAGGGCACGCCGGTCAAGATCGCTGTCGCCCACCAGATGGGCAACGTCGAACAGGTTTTGGACGCCGTCCGCGATGACCGCAAGGCCGGCCGCAAGCCGCGCTACGACTTCATCGAAGTCATGGCCTGCCGAGGCGGCTGCATCGGCGGCGGCGGCCAGCCGACCGGCGCTACGGACGAGGTCCGCAAGGCCCGCACGGCCGGCATCTACACGGATGACGAGAAGTGCGTGATCCGCATGTCGCACCTGAACCCGCAGGTCCAGAAACTGTACGCGGACTACCTGGACAAGCCGCTCAGCGAGAAGGCGCACCACCTTCTGCACAACCATTACCACGCGAAGAAGATCTACGCGAAATAATGGCGGTGGCCAAACGGCTGCACGACCGTGCAGTCATCAAGAAGGCCGGGCGGTTTTTCCGTCCGGCCTTCTCTTTTTTCGATCCGCTTCGCTATCCCTGAACAACCGCCGTTCGGCGTCGGCCTCAGCCCTGACCCGCCAACGGTTTGCACCGCCCATCCAGCACATCCAGCAGATGGCCGAGAATACGCCGCGGATAGGCCTGCGGGCTGGAAAAGGCCTCGTCCTCCGCCACGCGTGCTGAAAAGGCGCGGATGGCCGGCAGCAACGACCGCGCCGCCTCGCCCAGGCGGTCCAGCGCGTTGCAGGCCTGCAGCGAACACCATGGCGCGCTCAACTCCTCCATCGCGCGCTGCAAGACCGGCAGCGCGAGGTCGCACCGCCCCTGCCGCGCCAGCGCATCGGCCGCCGCCACGCGCACGTAGCCGGAAGCGTCGGCGCACAGCGCGGTCAGCGCCGGCGCGGCGGAGACCGCCTTGCGGCCGAGGATGCCGAGCCCGAGCGCGGCCCACCAGCGCACCGGCATCGCGGGGTCCCGCGCCGCCCGCACGAGCGCCGGCAGGTTATCCGCGTCTTGGGCAGAGGCGAGCAGCGCCGTATCCAGGGTCTGCGCCACCGGCCACGCGCCTGCGCGGCGCGACGCGTCAAAGCCCTGCTCCTCGCACCCTTCCGGCAGCAAACCGTTGTCGAACGTCGCGAGCATGTGGTCCCGCAACGCGCGCCGCATCTCGTCCAGACGGCCGGCCTGTTCCGCGCACCCCGCGAGATTCACGACGTTGTCGGGATCGTTCGCCAGATCGTACAGCTCTTCCGACGGCTTGCGGCCCCAGAACATCGCCGTGGCCGGCGTGAGCCGCCCCTCTTCGGCCAGGCGCGCCCACGACTGGTAGCCGCGCGCCCGGAACATATAGCTCAGCGGCTCCACATACGGGATCTCCGGACGGAAGTTGCGGATATAGAGCCAGCGCCCATCCGTCGCCGAGCGCACCATGTCGTACCGCTCATCCATGCGGTCCCGCGAACAGAAGGCCATGCGGCGCGGCGCTTCTGCCGCCGCCTTGCCGGCAAAGGGCACGCCTTGCAGGTAGGCCGGACGCGCCACGCCGGCGAGCGCCAGCACGGTGGCCGCGATGTCGACAAAGTGGACGGGCGACCCGACGCGCGCGCCGGGCGCGGCCGGCGCGAGATGGCGCCACTTGGGCGGGACGTACAGGATCAGCGGCACATGGGTGCCGCTGGCGTGCAGGAAGCGCTTGCTGCGCGGCGTGATGCCGCCGTTATCGCCGTAATAGATGATGATCGTGTCGTCCGCCACGCCGGCCTGCTTCAACGCCATCAGTTTCAGGCCGCACTGACGGTCCATCTCCGCGATGCAGTCATACTGGCGCGCGAGGTCGGCGCGCACTTCCGGCGTGTCGGGCTGGTAGGCCCGCACGCGCATGCTGGCCGGATCGGCGGGCGTCACCTGCGG
>ENA-UOXR01003622-UOXR01003622.1-bioreactor-metagenome-genome-assembly--contig:-NODE-3622-length-12950-cov-4.368205_pt1 | contig 12950 bp, 14 predicted proteins | sample MGYA00238164_ERZ764825 | MGnify/ENA primary metagenome ERZ764825 (study PRJEB28920, sample SAMN05720171) | bioreactor metagenome | isolation source: Anaerobic biogas reactor | place: USA:Washington...
CGCAGCAAGGCCATCCGCTATATCATTTTGCCGCAGGCGCTGCGCCTGGCTATTCCGCCGTGGTCGAACGAGGCCGCGACCGTGATCAAGGACTCCTCCCTCGTCTATGCCCTCGGCGTGCCGGAGATCCTGCGCCGCGCCCAGTTTGTCAGCGCTAACACCCGCGAGCCGTTCATCGCCTTTGGCGCGGCGGCCCTGCTCTATTTTGCGATGACGTTTGTCGCCGGTCGCCTGCTCGACTTCGTGGAGAACAAGACCGCCATCCCCGGAGAAGTGGGGGGCTGAGGAAGAATCGCCTATGGCTGAAACGCTGATCCGCGTGCAGAACCTGCGCAAAATCTACGGCGACAAGACGGTCCTCAGAGACATCTCCCTGGATATATTGGAAGGGGATACGGTCGTGCTGATTGGTCCCAGCGGCACGGGCAAGAGCACGCTGCTGCGCTGTATGAACCTGCTGACGAAGCCCGACGGCGGCAGCATCTGGTTCGACGGCGAGGAGATTACCGCGCCGGGCATCGACGAAGACCGCGTGCGCACGCACATTGGCATGGTTTTCCAGGACTTTCTGCTCTTCAACCACCTCAGCGCGCTGGACAACGTGGCTATTGGGCTGACCAAAGTGCTGGGCATGGACAAGGAAGCGGCCACCGAAAAGGCGCTGCGGGAGCTGGACTACGTGGGGCTGGAAGAGCACGCCGACAAATATCCGGGCCAGCTTTCCGGCGGGCAGAAGCAGCGCGTCGCCATCGCCCGGGCGCTGGCGATGGACCCCCGCGTCATGCTCTTCGACGAGCCAACCTCGGCCCTCGACCCGGAGCTGATCGGCGAGGTGCTGGCGACGATGGAGCGGCTTTCCAACGAGGGCATGACGATGGTCTGCGTGACCCACGAGATGGGCTTTGCCCGTGAAGTGGCCGATAAGATCATCTTCATGGAAGGGGGAGTCGTCGTCGAAGAAGGGCCGCCGCAGCAGATGTTCGCCGCCGCGCAGATCCCGCGCACGCGCGAGTTCCTGGGCAAGATCACGGAGCTGTACGGCGACCATGAGTGAGCTGGTCGAGCTTTTCGCGCGCTTCTCCGGCCAGCTATGGACGGGCACAGTGATCACCGTGCAGATCACGGCGGTCGGGCTCCTGTTGGGATTCCTCGTCGGCCTGCCCACCGCGCTGATTCGCGTCTACGGGGGGCCCTGGGTGCGCTGGATCGCCGTCCTCTACACGGAGCTTTTTCGCGGCACGCCTGTCCTCGTCCAGCTGTTCATCGTCTACTTTGGCCTGCCCGACCTGGGCATTACGCTCTCGCGGCTGGCGGCGGCCTACATCGCCATGGGGCTGAACAGCGGCGCCTACCAGGCCGAATATTTCCGCGGCGCCATCCAGTCTATCGGCAGCGGGCAGATGCGCGCGGCGCGGGCCATCGGCATGAGCCGCCTCAAGGCGATCCGCTACATCATCCTGCCCCAGGCGCTGCGCCTGGTTATTCCCGCCTGGTCTAACGAGCCGGTCGCCCTGATGAAGACTTCCGCTGTCGCCTTCCTCATCGCCGTGCCCGATCTGATGGGTCAGGGGAAGATTATCGCCGCGCGCACTTACGATCCGATCACCTCTTATCTGGCGGTAGCCATCATCTACATCGCCCTCGTCGCCCTGCTCATGCTCGGGCTGCAGTGGCTGGAGCAGCGCCTGCGCATCCCCGGCACCGAGGTTGAAGTCCAGCGCGTCTAGGCCGCCCGGCCTGTCAATGTGCTGTTGGTCCTGTCAGGACCAGAGGACGATTGAAAGCTCCCGCTCGCTCCCCCATAATCGGGTTAGTTATTCCAATTGCTTAGCGGGAGATCTTTATTTCATGAAACGCCTCTTGGGTCTCATCTTTTTCGCCTTTCTCCTGGCTCTGCTGGCGGCCTGCCAGCAGATAGACCCGGACAGCCATTACGGGCGGATGCGCCAGGCGGGCAAGATGGTCGTGGGCACCTCAGCCGACTACGCGCCTTTTGAATCGCTGGATAGCGCCGGCAATTTCACCGGCTTCGACATCGCCCTCATCCGCGAAATCGGCCGCCGGCTGAAGCTGGACGTGGAGATCCAGGATCGCCCGTTCGACAGCCTCATCGACGCCGTCGCCGCAGGCGAGGTCGATCTGGCGATTTCTGCCTTCAACTACAGCGAGGAGCGGGACGCGACGGTGGACTTCACCGACCCTTATTACAGTGCGCGCGACGCTATCCTCATCGTCGAAGGCTCGCCCCTGATGTTCAACGGCCCGACCGATCTCGCCGCTTATCGCGTCGGCGTGCAGCGCGGGACGACGCAGGACGGGTGGATTGCCGAAAATCTGGTGAGCAACGGCGCGATGAGCCCGGACAACGTCGCCGGTTTCGAGCGTCTTGACGACGCGGTGAGCGCGCTGCAGGCCGGCGAGGTGGACGCCGTGCTCATGGAGAGTATTGTCGCCCTCTCTCTCATCGACGAGCTTGGCGGCCTGCGCATCGGCTATGAGGGAGCAGTCTCCAGCGGCCCGATCAATATCGTCGTGCCGGAAGGCGACGCAGAATTGACCGAAGTCCTCAACGAGACGATCGCCAAACTGGAAGAAGAAGGCTTCATCGACCGGCTGATTATCGACTACATGCAGTAGGCGCTGCCGGTTGGCTCAGCGATTCGCTTCCGAGTAGGCGCGCCAGCGCTCCTCCAGCTCGCGGTCGCCGATCCGCTCTCCCAGGAAATCGAAGGCCCAGAACCAGTAGTTGGGCGACTCGTTGAGCCGCGCGGCGAGCATCGCCAGATCGGCGTCAGGATTCTGCGCCAGCAGGAAGCCGACGACGGCATGGGCCTCCAGCCAGGCCAGATCGCGCCGTGGGGAGAAAGCCTGCCCGTACCAGCTGGTCATCGTATCCTCAAATAGCCGGAATTCGCGCTCCCTCAGAATGGCGAAATCTTCGGGCCTCATCGGCCAGGGTTGAATGTCTAGCTGGGCAAGGCGGGCGTCGAGCAGCGCCTGGAAGAGCGGGGCGTGGTCGCAGCAGCGCCAGCTCCACAATTCGCGCCCCAGGGCCGCGAGCAACAGGGGCCGGCTGTAGGCGCGGGCGAGCAGCCGGAAGCCGTTTTCGTCCACCGGCTCGCCGATCCACGAAGGAGCCGGCAGGTAGAGCGGGCCGTCGCCGAAGACCAGCTCTTCCAGCGCGGGCGCCTCCAGGCCCGAGGGCTGCGCCGTTAAGACGACGACCATCTCCATCTGCTCCGGGCAGCCGCCGGCCGGCGCGCAGGCCTGCTCCAGCGCCGCCGCCATCTCGTCCGCCAGCCTGAGAGCCAGCTCTTCATCACGCGCAGGGTACTGGATAGTCAGGTGGCCGAGCTGGCGCTGCCGGCGCGATCCCCAATATTCGGCCGGGTCGCGCGGCGGCGCATAGAGCCAGCGCCCATCCCCGCGCCGGTAGAGCCAGCTACGCGCCAGCAGGCCCGTCTCCGCCGTGTCCGGCAGGGTGATGGTCTGGGTGATGACGACGGTGGCCTCGTCCAGAGCGGGGGCCAGCCAGCTCACAGCCGGAGATGGGTCGGCCGTCTCGACGGCGACCAGCCCCAGCCCCGGCTCCTGCAGCAGGGCGCCCGTGGCGACCCGCGCCCGCTGCTGGGCCGCCCAGGCCCGGTCGCGCCCGGAAAGCAGGTTCGTGGTCAGCTCGCGGTCCTCGGTTTCGGCCGCCTGCAGCAACAGCCGGAAATCGGCGAGGACATCGGCGATGGCCGCTTCTTCGGCGGCTGCGGTGCGCTGGCGGGCCTGGTAGGTGAGCCAGGCGAGCGTGCCGGCGGCGAGCAGGAGCATCACTAGCAACAGCGGGCCGGGCCTGCGACGCCGCCCGCCCGATAGCTGCTCCCCTTCCGGTTCGGGCGGAACCGGCGAGCGCTCTTCTTCGATTACCTGCCAGTCGAACTGTCCTTTCATAAACGGGCCGAAAACTCAATGAGCGGCTATCCCCGGAGATGGATAGTCCTTTCACACAGGCCCAGATTGTACCGGCTATGCCGCCCAAAACAAGGAATCTCGCCCCTACCAGGCTCCCACTTATGAGCAGGGGCCGGTGAGCTCAAAGGCCACCTGTCGTCAATACTGGACAGGTGGCCCTTTCGCCTAGATGCAGTTAAGAGCGTGCTGAACCTCGGGTCCTGTCAGGCCTTATGGCTCGAATGTCCATGAGTAGTCCCTGAACAGCTCGCCGGCAACCGTAGACATCTGTTGTACTCCGGAGAAATGGCCCATCAATACCCATAGAGCCATCTCAACCCTATCTTCGCCCAGCCACTGGAGTTCGTCCGGGTTTAAGGTAAACGTAATGGTCGCCTCCTTGCTGCTTGCGTCCACCTCCACCCGAGCCACCCGCTCAACCGGCAGTCGCCCGCCCGGGCCGGGCCGGAAATCTGGGCGCGCCAGGGCCACGTCGATCAGGGCCTCCGGTAACGAGGCCAGCTCATATCCTATCACGACCTCAAACCGCGTTGTCGTCGTTACGACACTACCGGGCTCGGGCGACACCGAGACTATCCATACACGGTCGGCCCCCTCCTGCGGCGACGACTGGACCAGGGCAAGTCCATCAGGGACGCTGGTAAAGAAGCCTTCTGCCAGCTCGCCGGCTGCCAGCCCGCGCCGCTCGACGTGCTCCAGGCGGGCAACAAGCTGCCCACGGTCGCGATCTTCGACGGCGAGGAGCCGGCTGCTTTCCCGGTCGAGCAGCAGCGTCCGGCTGAACTCCGCGGGTAGGGCCACTTCGACCCGATAGACAGCACGCCCGTCATCTGTGGTCGTCTCTTCCACGCCGGACAGGCTACCGGCTGCGGCGTCGATGCCGAGCAGGCAGTAAAGATCCAGGCAGGCGGTCGCCCGTTCGGCCAGCAGCCGGTTCAAATCCAGCCAGCCGGCCGCAGCGTCCTGGTGCAGCAGCGCCCCTTCGGGCAGCGCCACTGGCTCCCCGGCCGGCTGCACAAACAGCTCCGTCACGGCGCTACTGCCGACGGGCTGCGGGTGGATCGACTGCCACACGGTGCCGTCGCTCTGCTGCAGAAAGTAGAGGATGTTGCCGGCGGTGTCGCTCAACTGGTAGCGCCACTGCGCGCCGTCGGCAGACTGCCACAGCTCGGCCGTAATATCCTCGTACGTGCTGCCGGAGGAGCGCCACGACAGCCGCAACCGATCGTAGACGTATGGCGCGCCCTGGGCTTCTGCTACCAGAGCTTCATTGGCCTGCTGCCAAAGCTCCGCGGCGGCTGCCGGTCTGCCGTTCAGCAGTGTGCTGCCAAAGAGAACGGCCAGGACAAAAACGGCGAGAGCGGCCGCCGTGAGAATCATTCTTCTGGACATGGTCTGTCTCCTCACTGTTCTCATGATGCCGGTCGAAAGCCGGCAGGGTGCGGGCGCAGACGAGGCGGCTTTGGCTTGCAGCCGCCGTTCCAGCGCCGAGGCAAAGGCAGGATCGGGATCCGTAGCAGCCGCCAGCTCCAATAGATCAGCGGCAAGCTCCGCGATTGCCGGGCTTACGCCAGCCGGGAGCGTGTCGTCTGCGCTTCCCCTGGCCTGCTGCGCGTCGAGCCAGCTATCCAGCCCGGCAGCGCCGGCATGGTTGTTCTCTGAGAAAGAACCTGGATCAGTCATGTTTGGTCTCCCTTTCGGCCATCTCCGGTGGCGCCAGCCTCTCCTGCAGGTCGTGCAGCCCACGGTGGAGCAGCATACGTACTGCCGCTTCGCTGCGGCCCATCACGCCGGCGACCTCGCCGGCCGTCAGTCCGCCAAAGAGGCGCAGGGCCAGCGCTTCGGCCCTATCCGGCGACAGAGCCTGCAGCGCGGCAGCTACGCGTTCGACACGCAGCCGGCGGCCTACGTGCTCGTCAACGGGCGAGCCCGGATCGGCCAGCTGGTCCGCCGCTTCCAGCGACAGCCAGGGCTTGCTCTGGCGCCAGTGGTCGTTCAGCTTGTGCCAGGCGATACGCAGCAACCAGGCCCGCACGGTGCCCGTGCCACGATAGCTCTGGCTGCCGGTCCAGGCGGCGAGGAAGGTCTGCGACGTGAGATCCTGGGCATCCTGCTCGTTGCCGCTACGGACCAACAGGTAGCGGTAGACACCGTGGAGATGGCGCCGATAAAGCATGCCAAACGCCGTCGGATCGTGTTGCGCAGCCCTCAGGAGGGTCGCATCGTCCACTTCCTCGCCCGGCGCTGCCGCATGCTCTCTCTTTTCGGCCATCCAACCTCCACTATCGGGTCATGCTGGAAAACAAACGTGCACGTTGTTTGCCTTTCATCTACTATGTCGTGACGGGCACTGAAACTATAACAGGGAGTTTTCAGGACAGTGTAGTAACGGGGGGAGACGTCTGCTACAATCCGGCTCGCTTATTCAGTTCTGGCAGCGCACCGTCCGGGACGTCACGCACTTCGCTGCGAGAAAGAAGGTCGCGCTGCTCGGGTATAAGGAGACTCGGTCGATCATGCGCTCGGAACGCACACTTGAACTTATCGAGGAATACGCACCCGCTCTGGCCCTACTCGTCGCCCTGGTAGCAACGCTGGGGAGCCTCTACTACAGTGAGGTGCGCGGCTTCATCCCCTGCACGCTCTGCTGGTACCAGCGCATTCTCATGTACCCACTGGTCGCCATCCTCCTGGTCGGCCTCGTCCGGCGCGATCCGGGGCTGGCGACCTACGTCCTGCCCCTCGCCCTGCTGGGTATTCTCGTCTCCGCCTACCACTATTCGGTGCAGCTCGGCCTGTGGGGCGGCGAAAGCGCGGCGTGTCGCGTGGGCGTGCCCTGCAGCGGACGCTACGTCAACTACCTGGGCTTCATCACCATCCCGCTGCAGGCGTTCACGGCGTTCCTCCTGATCAGTGGTCTGATGCTCGCCGCGCGCTCCGCCAGCCGCCGGCTGGATACGGTCACCGAGATCGAGCCGTAAGTCGAAAGGGGCTCACTCGCCCTCAACGCCGACCACGGTGAGGAGTTGCCGGCCATCGGAAAGATCGTCAGGCCGGCGGTGTCCATTAATTTGCCTCTTACATTTCTTCGCCGGTTGTTTTACTATGTCGTCACGCTACATGTCGTCTGGCGACATATCAGGTGAAAGGAATGGCTGACATCCAGGAACAGCTCCCACTCACGGAAGCGACCTTCTTCATCCTGCTCAGTCTGGCCCAGGGGCCGCAGCACGGCTACGCCATCCTCAAGGAGGTGGAGGCGCTGAGCGACGGCCGGGTCGTGCTCAGCACGGGCACGCTCTACGGCGCACTCAAGCGCATGCTCGACGCCGGCTGGCTGGAGCGGCTGGAGGAGCCGGAGCCGGAGGGCCGGGAGCGCAAGGCATACCGGCTGACGCCGTTCGGGCGCAACCTGCTGGAAGCGGAGACCGCCCGCCTGCGCTCGCTGGCAGGCATTGCGGAGCTGCGGCTGGAGGGGAAGCGTTTATGAGGCACGGGAACCGCTCGCTGGTGAGCTCTCTGGTGGCGCTCTACGCGCTGCTGCTGCGCCTCTACCCGGCGGCCTTCCGCCAGACCTTTGGCGCCGAGATGGTCGCCGTCTTCCGGGCCAGCCTGGAAGCGGCGGAGGCGGCGGGCACGGGCGCGGTCCTGGGCGTCGCCTGGCGCGAGCTGCTGGGCTTCCCGCGGAACGTCGTCGCGGCACGCCGCGCTGTCCCGGTTAATCCCGGCTCTCGCCGGCCCGGCTGGCGCGCCTGGATCGCCTGGGTTTTCCTCAGCACGCTCGCCATCCCGGCGGCGTGGGCGATCACCTTTGGCGGCATATGGGTGGCCGAAGCGGTTATTGGCCAGACGATGATGCATTGAGGGCGGGTCACGCCCACGCAAGACGTCGTCGCGACCTACCTGTTCTTTCCCGCCTTTGCCTTGTTTCTGGGCGGCGTGCAATGGGCTATTTTGCGGCGCTACCTGCCGCGCGCCGGGCGCTGGCTTCTGGCAACGGCAGCCGGCTGGCTCGGCGGCTTCGCCGCTATCTACCTGCTCGCCATCCTCGGGCGGCGTTATCCCCAGACGCTCCCACAAGAGTGGCAACTGGAGCTGATCCTTCCCCTCCTGGGTCTGTGCGTCAGTATCGCGCAGTGGCTGGCGCTGCGTCACGACGTAAGGCGAGCCGGCTGGCTCGTCCTCGCCAACGTCATTGCCTTTGCCGCCATCCGCCTGATAACCGGCGGCAGCTTCGACTTCGTCGACTCCCTTACCCTGGCTCTGCTGCCGGCGATCAACACCGGCCTCGTCATCATCTGGCTCCTTTGCTGCGGAAACAGTTATGGCGCAGGCGATCAGGAGCCGAAGGATACCGGCCGGGCATCCGCTTCTCGTTCGGCTGACGCTTCATGGCTGGCAACCACGCCGCCCAGAAAATCCATCCGGCTCGCCTTGCTGCTGCTCTGGATCCTCGCAATTCTCGGCCCGTGGACCTACACCCTGGACGGCGTGCCGCCGGCCGAATGGTGCGACGAGCGCTATGTGTTGATTGCCGAGGACAGATGCGCCGACCTCGTATCGGGGCTGGCGATGCTGGCCTGGATGCCCCTGATGGCGGTTAGTGCGGTTGCAGAGCTGTTTTCCGACGGCTTCGTCGTCCTGGGGCGCATCCTTCCCGTCGCGGCGATCTATGCCCTGATGCTCCTGCCGCTCGTCAGCAGTCTGCTCCTGCTGGTGCGCGGCGATTCACCGCGCCGGCAGCGGGTACACCTTGGTATCATGCTGTTTGCCGTACCAGTTGGCGGCCGACTGCCTTTCCTCCTAAACGGTGCGTATGGCATGGTCATCTCCCTGCGCTTATGGGGTCTCTGGCTATTCGTCGTCGTTTGCGCCGTAGCCCTGCTCTTTGAGCTGCTGATCCGCTGGCGCAGGCCACCCTTTCATCCCCAGAGACTGGCGCCGCCAAACCCGGCAGCCTGACGAAACGCCCTACCGCTTCAAGACGCTTAGCTCCGGCACGCGGCGCGCGGTAATATCCCCCTATGGCCCGCCGCTACCTGACCACCACGGACGTAGCGCGCGCCGTGGGGGTCCATCCCAACACAGTGCGTCTTTACGAGGAGTGGGGCTTCCTGCCGCCGATTCCCCGCGACCCGCGCAACGGCTACCGGCGCTTCACGCCCCGGCACGTCGCGCAGATGCGGCTGGCGCGCACCGCCCTGCAGTGGCCCTACCCCGGCGGCAAAGAGCCGGTGCTGGCCCTCGTCTTCCAGGCGGCTGCCGGCGATCTGGGCGGCGCGCTGGAGAATGCCTACCACTATCTGGCGCAGATCCAGGCGGCGCGCGCCCGCGCCGAGGCCGCGGCGACGCTGCTGGAGCGTTGGGCGCAGGGCATCCCGACGGACGCCACCAGCCGGCCTCTGCGGATCGGCGAAGTGGCCGAGCGCCTGGGTCTGTCGCGCGACGTACTGCGTAACTGGGAGCGTGACGGCCTGCTGACCGTGCCGCGCGATCCCGGCAACAGATACCGCCTTTACAGCGCGGAGAACATCGCTCGTTTGCGCGTGATCCGCATGTTGCGCGAGGCCGGCTACAGCGCGATGGCCATCCTGCGCATGTTGCTCCAGCTCGACCGGGGCGAGCGCGACGACCCGCGCGCCGCCCTGGACACGCCACGCCCGGACGAAGAGCTGCTTTCCGTCGCCGACCAGTGGCTGACGACGCTCGCCGCGCAGGAAGAGCGCGCAAGGTCAATCATCGCCCAACTGGAAGCGATGCTCGGCGAGTCCTGAACCCTCCAACATTTCACCAACCTTTCTTTTCCTAGGGCAGCCTGAACGCCGGACTATCTGCCCAACCCTCCAACATGCCACCAGGGTTTTATAATGAACGCAGACCCATTTCCTGGAGGAAAAGATGTCGCTCATCGTCGTCGAAAACCTCAGCAAGAGCTTTCGCGTTCCCGAGCGGGACCCGGGCCTGCAGGCGGCGCTGCGCAGCCTCGGCCGGCGCCGCTTCCGCACGGTTAACGCGCTGTGCGAGGCCACTTTTTCGGTGGAGCGCGGCGAGATGGTTGCCCTGCTCGGCCCCAACGGCGCGGGCAAGACGACCACCCTGAAGCTGCTCGCCGGCCTGCTCCACCCCAGCGCCGGGCGGGCGGAAGTGGCCGGCTACCTTCCCTGGCAGCGCCGCCCTGAGTTCCTGCGCCGGCTGGCGATGGTCGCCGGCAACCGCAGCCAGCTTACCTGGGACATCCCGCCGATGGATAGCTGGCGGGTGCTCGCCGCCATCTACGGCGTGCCGCCGGCCGAATTCCGCGCGACGGTGGACGAGCTGGTGGCGCTGCTGGGGCTGGAGGAGCTGCTCGCCCGGCCGGTGCGCAACCTCTCGCTGGGCGAGCGGATGAAGTGCGAGCTGGTCGCCAGCCTGGTGCACCGGCCCAGCCTGCTCTTCCTCGACGAGCCCACGCTTGGCCTGGACGTCTCCATGCAGCGCCGACTGCGCCAGTTTATCGCCACGTACAACGAGCGCCACGGCGTCACCGTCATCCTCACCAGCCATTACATGGCCGACGTCGTCGCCCTTTGCCCGCGCGTGCTGCTCATCCACGAAGGGAAGCTACTCTACGACGGGCCGCTGCAACAGCTCGCCGCCCACCTGGCCCCCTTCAAGCTGGTGCGCCTGAGCCTGCGCCACGATAACGGCGGCTTCGCGCCAGAAGCGGCGCTGGCTGCCACCATTCCGGCGAGCATGGATTCAGGCGTCGAGCTGCTCGACCAGTCGGAGATGGGCCTCACGCTGCGGGTGCGCCGCGCTGACATCGCCGCCGTGACCGAGCACCTGCTGGGCGCCCTGCCCGTGGCCGATCTGGCTGTGGAAGATCCGCCCATCGAAAACGTCATCGACCAGATCTACGAGCGAGGTGTCGTATGAGCGCGCTCCTTCCCGCCTCCACCCGGGGCGCCCTGAGCCTCGTCCGCCACACGTGGACAAGCTGGCTGCAATATCGCGGCTTCTTCTTCCTGCTCGCCTTCGGCTGGATGGTGCCGCCGCTGATCTACCTGTTCGTCTGGACGACGGCAGCGGGCGGCGAGACCATCGGCGGCTTCAGCCGTTCCACCTTCGTCACCTACTACCTGGCGCTGATCGTCGCCAACCAGATCACCTACTCGCAGACGAACTGGACCGTGGGCGACGTGATCCGCAGCGGCGGGCTTAATGAGCTCCTGCTACGCCCAATAGCGCCGCTCTATGACACCGTCGCCGGCGAAATCGCCGGCAAGGTCGTCTACCTGATCTTCGTCATCCCGGTCACGGCGCTGCTGGCCCTGCTGCTCCGGCCGGCGCTGCCGGCAACGGGCGATCTGCTCCTCTTCCTGCCGGCCCTGCTGCTCGCCTGGCTGCTGCGTTTCTTCTGGGGCTACTGGCTGGCGCTGCTGGCTTTCTGGGCCACGCGCGCCGACGCGCTGCTGAGCCTGCAGGACGCGCTCGTCTTCCTGCTCGCCGGGCAGGTGGCGCCGGTCGCCCTGCTGCCGGGCGCGCTGCAGAGCGCGGCGACCTGGCTGCCGTTCCGCTACATGGTCGGCTTCCCGGTGGAGATTCTCACCGGGCGGCTCGACGCGGCGGCCATCCGTACGGGCTTTGCCCTGCAGGCGGGCTGGCTCGCCGTGGCCCTGGCGCTGTCGGCTCTGCTCTGGCGGCGCGGCCTGCGGCGTTATGCTGCTGTTGGAGGATAACCCATGTCGCTTTCTGTGCGCTTTTATCTGGGGCTGCTGCCCGCCTTCATCCGTGCTTCGATCCAGGAAGCGGTCGCCTACCGGGCCAACTTCTGGATCAGCCTGCTACACGCCTCGCTCAACTTCGCCACCGGCGTGCTCGGCCTGGTCGTCCTCTTCGGCCAGGTGGAGCAGATCCGCGGCTGGGATCTGCCGGCGGCGCTGGCGCTGCTGGGCATCTTTCTTACCCTGGGCAGTCTGCGCGGGCTCGTCTTCGGTCCCAGCCTGGACAGTCTCGCCGGGCTGGAAGGCGACGTGTGGAGCGGTCGGCTGGACTACACGCTGCTCCGGCCCGTCTGGACGCAATATCTGGTCAGCGTCCGCCGCTGGCAGCCGCTGGCGCTGCTCGACCTGATCCCCGGCATCGCCCTCATCGCCGTGGCCTTCTGGCAGCTCCGGCTGGAGCTGAGCGCCGCCGACGCCTTTGCCTTCCTGGTGGCGCTCGGCGCGGCGCTGCTCATCCTCTACGCGCTGCTGCTCGCCGCTACGGCCCTCATCTTCTGGGCGCCGGGCGTGCTCTTCACCTGGATTTTCGACAGCATTTTCCAGATGGCCCGCTACCCGCTCGGCCTCTACCCCGGCTGGGTGCGCCTGTTGCTCACCTGGGTCGTGCCCGTTGGCCTGATCACCACGGTGCCCGCCGAGGCGCTCACCGGGCGGCTAGACGGCCGGCTGCTGCTCGCCACAGTCGCGCTGGCCCTGCTGCTCACGCTGGCGGCCTCGATCCTCTTCCGCCGCGCGCTGGCGAGGTATGAAAGCGTCGGGCAGTAGGCGGCGGGTGATGCTGCCAGGATTTGTGCCTGCGTTTCGCTCAGGCCCCGCAGCAAGGGGGAACGCGGAATCAGCCGTTTCGACGGCAGCCGTTGGAGCTACGTCCAATCGGTGGACGGAAGCAATCTCTACGTGATGACCCTGGTGGTCGCCCGCGACGGCACGTTATGGGCCACTATGGGGGGCCAGCTTTATCGCTATGACGGTAGCTGGCACCACATGCCGTTTGACCAGACCACCAATCCAGACGGCATCTGTTCGCCTGCGGCAGACGACGTGGAGCTCGACCAGCGCGGCCGGATCTGGCTGGTGCGTGCGGGCAACCCAACCTGCTACTTCGACGGGGGTGAATGGAAGCTCTATACGTACGGCGGAGTCAGCTTCAGCGCACACGAGGTCGCCATCGCCCCCGACGGCATGGACCCCTGCATCGGTTCGACCTGCTCCAGCTACGCGATCTGC
>ENA-UOXR01003637-UOXR01003637.1-bioreactor-metagenome-genome-assembly--contig:-NODE-3637-length-12901-cov-29.869609_pt1 | contig 12901 bp, 15 predicted proteins | sample MGYA00238164_ERZ764825 | MGnify/ENA primary metagenome ERZ764825 (study PRJEB28920, sample SAMN05720171) | bioreactor metagenome | isolation source: Anaerobic biogas reactor | place: USA:Washington...
GGGGTGGATAACGGCGAGAACGCCGCCCTGCTCGCGGTCCGGATCCTCGGCGCGGGACGAGCCTGACGCAACTTTTTTGCCCCCGCCCGGGAAGGAAGGGGCATGACCGCAGGACCGACCGCTATCGATGTCAGGGACCTCACAAAACGTTTCGGCGATACCGTGGCGGTCGATCGCGTCTCCTTCGACGTCCGGAGAGGGGAGATCTTCGGCTTCCTTGGGCCGAACGGCGCCGGAAAGACGACGACCGTCCGGATGCTCACCGGGATCATCAGGCCGGACGCGGGTTTGGTTCGCGTCATGGGGTACGATATCGCGCGTGACCCCGTGCCGGCAAAGCAACAGATGGGGGTGGTCCCCGAGACCGCCAACGCCTATCTCGACCTCTCGGGCCGGCAGAACATGCTCCTTGCAGCTGACCTCTACGGGGTTCCCCGCACCCGGGCGGAAGGAAGGATAGCGGAGACGCTGGCCGAACTCGGTCTTTTGGACCGGCAGGATCACCGGGTGCATGGTTACTCCAAAGGGATGCGGCAACGATTGATTCTCGGTATGGCGCTCCTGCATGAGCCTCCGCTCCTCTTCCTCGACGAGCCCACCAGCGGTCTTGACGTGCAGAGCACCCACCTGATCATCACCATGCTCCAGCGCCTCAACGAGGCGGGGACGACCATCTTCCTGACCACGCACAACATGGATGAGGCCAACCGGCTCTGCCACCGGGTCGGGATCATCAGGCGCGGGAGGATTGCGGCGATCGATACGCCTGAGCGGCTGAAGAGGACGATCGACCGGATCGCCGTGATCCTCGTCGGGTTCGACCGCCGGGTTGACACGAGAACGCTCGCCGCGCTCCCCGGGATCGCCGGCGTTACGGGAACCGATGGCCGCTGCCGGGTCTCGGCCGGGGATATCGATACCGCTATCCAGTCGATCGTCTCGTTCGCACGCTCAGAAGGGGCGCGGATCCTCTCCCTGGATACGCCGGCGCCCACGCTCGACGAGGTCTTCCTCTCCATCACGGCGGGTGACGGGTGATGCGGCCTCCCGAGATCGCCGGGCAGGTGCGCCGTTCCTTCGTCATCGCGAAGAAGGATATCAGGATCTACTACGTCAAAGGGCCGGTCGTCATCTTCGGTCTCCTGATACCCTTCTTCCTCTTCCTGGCCTTCTCGGTGGGAAACCGGTTCGCGTCGCTCCCGTTCCTGGTATCGGGCCTGCTTGCCATGACGCTCTTCTTCACGGCGACGGCGGTCTCGCCGGTGATCTTCCCCTGGGAGGCCCAGGCACGGACGCTTGAGCGGCTGGCAGCCGCCCCGGTCACCGTTCCGGCGCTGGTCTTTGGGGATATCCTCGCCTCGTTCGTCTTCGGTGTCGGGATCACGCTCGTCCCGGTCGGGATCGCCCTTGCCCTCGGTGTGGCCGTCGGCCACCCCGCCGTGCTCCTTGCCGGCATCCTCCTCGGCGCCGTCTGCTTCTCGGCGCTCGGCACCCTCCTCTCGGTCCCGCCGGCAAACGCTCCGCAGAACATCATGATGCTCTCGTCGTTGATCAAGTTCCCGCTGATCTTCATCTCCGGCATATTCATCCCGGTCGAGAGCCTGCCGGTCTGGGGGAGACTGGTCGCCGTTCTCTCGCCCCTGACCTATTTCACCGATATCGCCCGCTACTCTCTCGGAGAAGCAAACGCATTCCCCATCGCTGTCGATATCGCCGTTCTTGCAGGGTTTGCCCTCCTCTTCATGGCGGCGGCTATGATGCTGCACGCACGGACGCTGCCGGGAAGGCTGTGAAAAAACAGGGGTTACGGGTCCATCCGCTCTTCCGGGACCCGGAGGATCTCCCGGACCGTCTTTATGGCACAGAGGTCGCCGCACATCGAGCAGGTCTCGATCTCGCCGTCCCGTTCGTGGATGCGCCGGGCCTCCCCGGGGAAGAGCGCCGCCTCAAACTGCTTCTCCCAGTCGAGGCTCCGGCGCGCCTCCGCCATCCGGATCTCGCGGTTCCTGGTGCTCCCGGCGGCCCGGGAGAGGCTCCCGACGTGTGCGGCGATCCTCGCTACCCTCGTCCCCTCCACGATATCGCGGACGTCAGGCAGCGCCAGGTGCTCGCTCGGGGAGACCATGCAGAGGAAGTCGGCGCCGTGCATGCAGGCGAGCGCGCCGCCGATCGCCGCCACCACGTGATCGTAGCCGGGCGCCACATCGGTCACGAGCGGGCCGAGCAGGTAGAGTGGGGCGCCGTCGGTCAGTTCTTTGATCATCCTGACGTTGTAGCCGACCTGGTCGGCCGGGATATGCCCCGGCCCCTCGATCATCCGCTGCACCCCGGCGGCGAGCGCCCGCTTCGCCAGGTGCCCGAGCGCCAGGTACTCGGTCGTCTTCGCGAGATGGGTGGCGTCCACGAACGCACCGGGGCGCATCCCGTCACCGAGGCTTATGACCACGTCGTGCTCGGCGAGGATCTCGAGCAGGTAGTCGTACTCGGCATAGAGCGGGTTTTCCTCACCGGTCGCGGCCATCATCGCCACGTGGAAGGCCCCGCCCCGGCTGACGACACCCATCGTTCTGGGATCAGCCTGGAGCGATGCGAGGGCATCAAGGTTCACGCCGCAGTGCAGGGTCAGGAAGTCAACGCCCTGCCGGCAGTGCTCCCGGATAACCTTAAAGAGCAGGTCGGCGTCGACGTCAGCCGCACTCCCGGCCCGCCGGACCGCCTCGTAGACCGGGACCGTGCCGACGGGTGCGTCGAGAGCGAGGATCCGGCGCCTGATACGGGCGAGATCGCCGCCGGTCGAGAGGTCCATCAGCGCGTCCGCCCCCTCGCGGAGGGCCGCCTTCGCCTTCTCGATCTCGAGGTCCTCGTCGCACCGGACGCCCGACGTCCCGATATTCACGTTGACCCGCACCCTGCACCCCTCGCCGATGGCGCAGAGCCTGTGGGGCCGTACGGGGTTTGCAGGAATGACGATCCGGCCGCGGGCGACAGCCCGTGCGGCATGGTGCGGGACGAGTCCCTCCTCCCGGGCGACCGCCTCCACCTCGGGCGGAACCCCGCGCAGGCATGCAGAGATCAGGGTATGCATAAGAAACATTTGTCGGGAGGCCATATTAGTCTGCATGCCAGTCCGGTGGATCGCGAGCGGCACGACCTACGCCAATTCGTTTGTTTACGGAGACGTCCTTGTGGATGCAGGCGTTCTCCCGATGGCCGTACAACCCTACGCCGGTGCGATCGAGACGATCGTCATCACCCATGCCCACTACGACCATATCGCCCACATCAAAGAGATCGCCAGGATCTGCAACGATGCGACCGTCTGCATCCACGAGGCGGACGCACCCGGCCTCGCTGATGATGCACGGAGCCTTGCCGCCTTCTTCGGCGCCCGGTCGCCCGGAATCGTCCCCGACACCACCCTCCGGGACGGCGACCGGGTCGGGAGCCTCCGCGTGATCCACACACCCGGGCACACCCCGGGCGGGATATGCCTCTACGACGCTGAGACCCGGGTGCTCTTCTCGGGGGATACTGTCTTTACCGGCGGGTCGTTCGGGCGCTACGATTTCCCGGGCGGGGACCGGGAGGCGCTCGCGGCGTCCATCGAACGCCTGACGAAACTCGACGTCGAGGCCCTCTACCCCGGGCACGGGGAGCCCGCCCCCACGGGCGGCGGGAGGCATATCGCGGCCGCCCGGGAAGCGCTCCGGTACTATGGATAAAGGAGTCTACGCCCTCGTCCTCGAAAACCCCTGCTGTGAGGTCAGGATCGGCGCCCTCGGGGTGCGGGAGTTCGCCGCGGGCCGGCAGATCTACGTCGGGTCGGCCCGGGGGAGCGGGGGTCTTGCTAGGGTGAGGCGGCACCTGCGGCTTGCCCGCTGCCGTGACCGTCCTCCCCGGTGGCATATCGACTACCTCCTCCTCGACCCGCACTTTGCGCCTGCCGCCGTCGTCACCGCCGCAACCGACCGGGACTGTGAGTGCGACCTCGCCCGCGCCATCGGGGGGGCGTGCGTCCCCGGCTTTGGGTGCAGCGACTGCACCTGTGCTTCGCACCTCTTCTCCCGTCCCGGAGACCCGGTCCCCGAACTCCTTGCTGTGTTCGCGAGGATGGACCTTGATGCCCGCATCGCAACAATCAAGAATGAAGGAAGCGTGCATTAGACCATGAACGTTCTCGGGATCTCCGGAAGTATGCGCAAGACCGGCAACACCGCGCTGCTGGTCACCACCATCCTCAACCGGGTGCGGGAGGCGGGCATCGAGACCGAATACCTCTCGCTTGCCGGGATGGACATCAGGCCCTGCACCGGCTGTGAGGCCTGCAAAGAGGCGAAATGGTGCGTGACTGAGGATGACGACTGGGCGGGCGTTGCAGAGAAGATGATCGACTGCGAGGTGCTGGTCCTCGGCGCCCCGACCTACTACTACGATATCAACGGCCAGACGAAGAACCTGATCGACCGGACCTACTCCCTCTACCACGACAGGAGGCTTGCAGGGAGGAAGGCGGTGGGCGTCGCCGTCTGCGCCGACCGGGGGGGTGAGCGGGCGCTTGAGACCATCGAGGGGTTCTTAAACTCCCATGAGTTCTCATACCTCGGCTACGTCTGCGGCAAGGGCTATGCGCCGGGGGATGTCCGCAAAGACGAACGGGCGATGAAGCAGGCCCGGCAGGTTGCGGGTAAGATCATCAGTTACCTCCAGCCTGATGACTGAAGGCAAGGGAAGAGTTCCCGGGCCGGTGGGGCTCAGCGAGCGCCGGGTATGAACGAGGTTGCTCTCCGACCGCGCCTGCCGCAAAAGGGTGAGATTGTCGCTGGGGGCCAGCGGACCATCCGCCTGCCCCCGGCAGTGGTCAGAGCAGCAGCGATATTATAGCGAGCACGATGAAGAGGATGATCAGCCACTTCGCAATCGACATCGAGATTCCTGCAACGCCCCGTGCCCCGAGTATGGCAAAGACAAGTGCCAGTACAAAGAAGAGGATCGCAAGACCCACAAGACCATTTACCATATTGTTCTCCCCCAAACGCCGGTATCTGACCGGCTTTGAGGAGGCATCCTTGATTTTGGGATATATATAATTTTCCTGGAATAATACGATCCGGCATCTCCGGGTGAAATAGATGCGGGTTGCCCAGCACTGTCTTTCTATGTTCTGATGAATCCCCGTGCCGGATGCCGGATCCGGACTCTCCCCCGCCCAGCCTTTGGCGAAAGTCGGACTCCGGAGCCCCCCGATATCCCTGAGGTTAGGTGCCCTGGATCGCTACCGCCTCATGCACAACTTCCAGGAATAACTCCGGCTACGGTCTCTCCCCGGACCAGTTCGTAGGTCGTCGTCCGCTGCCGGAGCGTCCGCCCCAGGTCTTCGGCCATCCGCCGCATCTCGGCAGGGTCCAGGTAGTCCGTCCCCCGGGCGCCGGCGCTCCGTGAGATGCTCTCCTCAAACATCGTCCCCCCAAGGTCGTTTGCGCCGGAAAGGAGTGTTATCTCCGCCATCTTCCTCCCCAGTTTCACCCAGGACGCCTGGATATTTTTGATGTTGTCAAGGAAGAGCCTGGCCACCGCGACCATCAGGATATCCTCCCTCCCCGTCGCCCCGGGCCGCGCGAGTCCCGCCCGGTAGAGGGGGGTGTTTTCGTGGATGAACGAGAGGGGCACGAACTCGGTGAACCCACCGGTATCATCCTGGATCTCCCTGAGGATCGCGAGGTGCCTGGCCCGATCCTCCACCGACTCGCAGTGGCCGTACATGATCGTCGCCGTCGAACGGATGCCAAGGTCGTGCGCCTCCCTGATGATCCTGACCCAGGTCGCGGTATCGACCTTGCCCGGGCAGATCACCGCGCGGACAGAGTCCACCAGGATCTCGGCCGCGGTCCCGCAGAGCGTCCCGAGCCCCGCGGCCTTCATCCCGATGAGCACCTCCCGCGTCGAGATACCGCTTCTTTTCGCGGCATAGGCCACCTCCATCGGGTTGCTCGCGTGGATGTGGACCCCCGGCGCCTCGTCCCGTATCCAGGATATGATATCGATGTAGGATTGGGCGTCGAAGTCCGGGTGGAGGCCGCTGACCGTGCAGACCTCGGTGACACCCCGCTCACGCGCCGCCCGGGCCTTCTCCCTGACGGCGACCTCGTCATGGAGATACGCGTCTGCGTCGCCCGGCTTCCGGGAGAACCCGCAGAACCCGCATGCGTTCACGCAGAGGTTGGTCACGTTGATGTTCTGGTTCCTGACATAGGTGACGGTCTCGCCGACCATCCGCTCCCGGATCTCGTCCGCGGCAGCGGCGATATCCAGGACGCCCCGGTCCCGGATCATCAGGAGGCGGACGGCCTCCTCCTCGGTGAGCCGGTGGCCGGCAAGCACGTCATCAAGCACTGTTCGCAGTTGCTGCGTCATACAGACCCCTCGAACCCTGGGTGAGTCTGTGGTTGTCACGGTATCTCAAGAAACTTCTGTTGTCCCGTTCCCGGGGCATACACTTATTACTCCCGGATGCATCCCGACTGCCATGGCTCAACAGATCCTATGTCACCAGCGCACAAGGCTCAGTTACAAGGATGCGTTTGGATACGTTATCCCAGTCGGGGAGACCAGCCTGATGACCTGGGTGACCGACGAAGGGATGATCGGGACCGAGGGGTTTGATATCGAGGCGCTGGCAGTCTTTGGCGTTCCCGCAGCGATCGTCGGCGTCTCTGAGGAGTCCACCCTGGAGACCCTCGACGACCTCATGGACGCCGAGGTGAAGGCGGCAAATCTCCCGGCGGTGCAGCGCCGTGTCGAGATCGGGATGTCAGGGAGGGAGGCCTTAAACCGGATGTGAACGGCGCGGCAATTTGAGACTCCCGGCCACGGTTTTCACGTCAGGGGCCCGGGTTCAGGGAGGGGCGGTCTTCACGCTTGGAGCCCGGAGAGCGCAGACTCAATCGTGGTTTCAGGCGCACCCCTGCCTCACGCGGAAGGCCACGAAGTCTTCCTCTCTCCCGTGTGATGTGGCGATCCACACCGGGGCCCGGAAGACAGGATACAATGACCCGGCAGGATCACCCGGCCATGCCTCTACCTTCCTTCGTTCTTTCAGGCGATCGCGCGGCGCATCTTCACTATTCTTCATCCCCGGGTTACCCGCCGTGCGGGCGCCGCCGATCGCCCCTCCTCTGGCAGGCACCGGCGCATACCGCGAGCACCAGACGGCACGGATCTCGCACTATCGGGCGAAGAGATCCGGATGAAGCATTCGACATGTATAAGAGCACCACCAGCGCAATACGTAGTAAAACCTCAAGGCAATCGTAGAGCCCGCGCATTCAAGCGTGGAATACTTTCAGGAGGCATGCGGCAGCGCCCGTGTCTTCGGAGAGAGTAAATGGTATGAGGCCAACATCATGACTTCCAGAATGCATACCCCCCACACGACCTGTCCCAGCTGCCACGAAGAGGTCTTCCTGGACGAACTTGTGGGCGGGCGTTGCCCCCTCTGCGGGTATTCCCTCGATGAAGACGACGGAACGTGCAGTGAGTATGAGGAGACCCTCGAGCGCTCAGACCTGGGATGGATGATCTTCCAATTCTTTGTCTTTAAACGGTTCTGCAACGAGGGAGCAAACCCGCTCCACGTCATGCAGGTCATCTCCCGGTACGAGGAACTTCTCCAGAGCGACCCTGCGGACGCGGAGAAGATGCGGATCACTCTGGAAGTTCCTATGCGCCGCTGGGAACGACTGCTCCCGAAGCGGTGCTCGAAGTGCGGCAGGATCTTCATCTCGGGTGGAAAAGCAATGATCTCAGGGGACCTCTCGTCCCCCGAGTACCCGAGAGAGTACACCTGCCCGGCCTGCTGATCAGTAGGTCCGGGCAACCAGAGTGGACGTGCCCCTGTCGCCACAGGCGACGCACGGGCCGTCAGAGACGGTAATCAGGTCCGAGCGGATATCGGACCCGAGGATGCTTGCATCCACCGCCGTCTCAATCTTTTCTGCGCATTCCTGCGATCCGCACCAGTGGACGACCGCAACCCCGTTCTTCACTGCTTCGGCGGTCTCCTCGAGGGTCGCCGCCACGGTGATCCGGTCGGCCATCGCCTGCCGCGCCGTCGCCCAGATCCCCTCCCGGAACCCGGCAAGGACCGAGAAGACTCCTTCGACGACGCCCCGGCGGTCGAGCTTGGTCTTCTGACCGTCGCGGGTGACGGCGACGACCGTGTTCGCGTCGATGTCCCGCGGCCCGATCTCGATCCGCAGCGGGACGCCGCGCATCTCCCAGTGGTAATACTTTGCGCCCGGGCGCATATCCCGGTCGTCCAGCCTCACGACAAACCCGGCTTCTTTGAGTTCCTCCTCGAGCGCCGCGGCGGCCGAGAGCACCTCGTCGCGCCGTTTCCCGACGATGATCGGCACGATGACGACCTGGATCGGCGCAACCTCGGGCGGCAGCACAAGCCCCTTATCGTCGCCGTGAACGCTGATGATCGCCGCAATCGACCGTTCGGATATGCCGTAGCAGGTCTGGTAGGCGTATTGCTGTTCTCCATCTGCGTCCTCGTAGGTGATTTCGTAGGTCCGCGAGAAGTGGTCGCCGAGCATGTGCACCGTCCCTATCTGGAGGGTCTTTCCGTCGGGCATGATGGTATCGACCGCGATGGTGTAATCGGCGCCCGGGAACTTGTCCCAGTCGGGGCGGCGGGATACGATCACCGGCACCCTGAGGCTGTCGTAGAACTCCCGGTAGAGACCGAGCGCGACCTCGACCTGCGCCGCCGCCTCCTCCCGCGTCGCGTGCACGGTATGCGCCTCCTTAAACGACGTGATCTCACGGAGACGGATCAGCGGGCGGGTATGCTTCGTCTCGTAGCGGAACGTATTGACGATCTGGTAGAGTTTCAGGGGCAGGTCCGTGTGCGACCGGATCCAGAGCGAGTACATCGGGTAGATGGCGGTCTCGCTCGTGGGTCGGAGTGCGAGCGGCACATCGAGTTCGTTCTTGCCGCCGTGAGTGACCCAGTAGACCTCGTCCTCGAAGCCCTTGATGTGCGTGGCCTCTTTCATGAACTCGGTCTCGGGAATCAGGAGCGGGAACATCGTCTCCTCATGTTCGCGGTCCATCAGGTCCCTGAGTATTCCGTATGCACGTTTTCTGACGGCGAACCCGTGGGGATACCAGACGTACAGCCCCTTGACCGGGTAGCGGACGTCCATGATCTCGGCTCGCCAGAGGATCTCGTTATACCACCGTGAAAAATCTTCTTTCCGGGGAAGTGCGCCAGTATCTTCTTCCATCCGTCTCGTACCTCAAAAATTGTTGATCTGCCTCTCTTAAGCGATCATAACTAGGACTACTGGCGTAATAAATGCCTCTACAACCGCCGCAACCGCAAGAAGCGGGACGACTATCCGGAGAAAGAGGCGGGCAAGGGGTACCGCCGCAGCGGCTGCATCGCCCCCGCCGTGCCACTCGGTCATGAGCGCCCGGCCGAGGAGGAGCCCGAGTCCGCCCGCGATGAGGAACGACGGGATCTCGAAGATGCCGTGCGGGATGAGCGCCGCCGCGATGAAGAGCGTGCCCTGCTGCTGCCGCATGAGTTCCGCCACCGCACCTATCAGGAGCCCGTTCGTCGTGAGGATCAGCACCGTGACGATCCCAAGCGACGCTCCCCCAAGGAAGAGGAGGGTGCAGGCGCCGAGGTTGTTTAAGAATAGCTTGAACGCGAGGACCGGCGGGGAGTCGGAGAGGAGCTGGCTTGCGACCTGGTCGCGGAAGAGGGTCATGACCCCCATGCCGACCGTCGGGTCGCGGGCCACGGCAAAGACACCGAGGCCTATCGAGATTGCGAAGAGGACGGCCGCGAGGAGCGTAGCGCGGGCAAGCGAGTTTTCAGACATAGAGCACCATCCGTACCATGTCCCGTATCCCCGGCGCCATGCCGACGACGATCATGGCAAGCAGGATGAGGTGCCAGAGACCCGGACTTCCCTCTTTTTTGTACATCTCGAGGATATAAATAGCCGGGATGAGGACTGCGATCTTGAGGAGGAACATCGAGAACGCCGTGCCGGTCGCCTCGATCAGGTTCGAGCCCACGACATGCTGCTCCACGTAGTGGATGGGGTGGATGTCGATGCCGTAACTTGTCGCGCTCGCATCCAGCATATGCCCGAAGATGAGGAGTTTGTAGAGGATGTTTGAGGCGTAGTCCCACTTCGCACCGTAGACGAGGAGCGCCCAGAGGGCGAGCGATGAGACCGACGCGAGCGCGAGGATGGCGACGAGGACGTCGAGCGCGATCGTCGTCTCGGAAAGCCCGAACCAGACGAGCGCCGCGGTGGAAAGAAGACAGGCGACGATGCCGACGCCCCCGTAGACACGGCTGTACCTGGCGACGAGTCCCGCGTTCTCAGCGAGTTTCCCGGCGAAGAGGGCTACTGCCGCGACCACAAAGACGGTAAAGAAGATCAGGGGGGTGATCAGGAGGAACCGGAAGTCCGATGTGATCATACCGGTATCCTCAACGACCCGGAGGAGCCCGCCGAGGACGACGAAGGGCATGGTCGCAAGCACCAGTTCGTCGTCGACAGCAATCTTATACCGCTGGAGGCCCCGGTAGACAATGTAGACCGCTGCGATGAGTATCAGGGCGTAGGTCAGCGTATCGACGAGCGTATACGCCTGGCCGTAACGAATGGGATCGATGTAGTATTTGTAGAGGAACTCCCTAATCATTACTGATCTCAATGAGCGCAGGCGGCATAAACTTACTCAGAACCAAGGTCTTCGATAAGTCCAAATGGATGCAGCTCCCCCGCGACGTCGTCATCGGCCACGATGTCATCGAGCAGGTTCCGGCCGTCTGCGAAGACCTTGATCTCGGCGACGCTGTGCTCATTATATCGGGAGAGCAGACGCGGGACGTGGCCGGGAAACGGGTCGAGGCGCTGCTTGCCGGCTCTTACGAGGTTACGACATTTTCAGCCGCCGCTGGCGACCCCCTCGAGACGATCAGGAAGGCCGAAACGGCGGCGGCAGGGGCTAAGTTCGTCATCGGCGTCGGCGGCGGCAGGGTCATCGATACCGCGAAGATTGCAGCCTACAATACCGACCGCCACTTCATCAGCGTTCCTACCGCCGCATCGCACGACGGTATCGCTTCATCGCGGGCCTCGGTCCCGACACCCGAGGGGAACGTCTCGCTTGCCGCCGAGCCGCCCATCGCGGTCGTCGCCGATACCGCTATCATCGCGTCGGCACCCCACCGGCTGCTCGCGTCCGGGTGTGCGGATATCATCGCAAACCATACCGCGATCCTCGACTGGGAGCTCTCCCACCGGCTCAGGGGCGAACCGCTCTCCGAGTACGCGCTGACGCTCTCCCGGATGACCGCCGAGATCCTCTTTAAGAACGCCGACCTCATCAAACCGCACTCCGAGGAGAGCGCCTGGCTCGTGACGAAAGCGCTGGTCTCCTCAGGGGTTGCGATGAGCATCGCGGGGTCGTCCCGGCCCGCGAGCGGCGGCGAGCACAAGTTCTCCCACGCGCTGGACCGGCTCGCGCCCGGCAAAGGCCTCCATGGGGAGAAGTGCGGTATCGGGGCCATCATAACGATGTACCTCCACGGGGGGGACTGGCGGGGGATCCGCGACTCCCTGCGAACGATCGGCGCACCGACCACCCCCGCAGAGATCGGGATCGATGACGAGACTGCTGTCGAGGCGCTGCTTGCCGCCCGGACGATCCGGCCGGAACGGTTCACGATACTGGATATGGGGCTGACCCCTGAATCGGCGCGGGACCTTGTGAAGATGCTCTACCGGGAGTGAGTGAGGATGACAAAACAGAAGATGAAGGTGACGCTGGTCGGGGTTGTGCTCGCAAAGCCGGGACTGGATTTTGTCTACGAGGGCAGCGTCTGCCCCGAGTGCGAGGACTGCAAGGTGCGCAAGGTCTGCCATAACCTGCAGCCCGGGAAGAAGTACCGGGTCGTGACCGTCCGTTCAAACACCAGGCACGACTGCCCGGTTCACCACGAGGCGGTGGTCGCGGTCGATGTCGTGGAGGCGCCGGTCGTCGCGCTGATCAGCGCTGATATGGCGATCGCGAACTCAAGGATCAGTTACGAGTTCTCCTGCCCGAAGACAGGCTGCCGGAGTTACCGGCTCTGCCGCCCCGACGGCATCATCGAGGGGGAGAAGTACGTCGTCGGGGAGGTCCTCGGCAACGCCCCCGAGCCCTGCGAGCGGGGCCGGTCCCTGAAACTGGTGGAACTCCGGCCGGTCTGAGGTTACTGCACCGGGCCGTCTTTGCAAGTGTGAGGAGGAGCGCCAGCTGCATGCGTTACCGCGATTCGCCTTATTTTGCTGGTTCTTGTGCGTGAGCCAACGTTGCGTGTGAAACCACTATGGGGCGGAGTCTTATGCTGCCCGAATGAGAAACGCCTTCCCCCGGGATGGCCCGGGCAGTGGACCGTGGTGGGAATCACGTTGGGGGTGGGCAGAAGATACCTGTTATTCCCTTCCTGTACCCCCACCCCTCCCGGCCTCCGGCCTCCTCCCCCGCCCGGGGGCGGGGGCAGTGCGTGGCGATAGACGGGAGGAAAGCCGTATCCGGGGGTAGCCAGAACCTGATTCTTCCCCGGGCTTAGCCCCATGCAATGGACCGTGGTGGATATCGCAATTGGGGGTGGGGACCGGGGAGGGGGTCTCCCCCTCTCCGCAGAGGCGATACCCGTGGGAAATCTGTGCCCGGGGCCTGATGAGCGAATTCCCTGAAACGTCCCGCTCGCCAACCCTACACGGTTTTCAGGGGAATATTTGGGTGCACTGTCCCGTTACGCCCTGCTCGCCGACCAGAGCCTTCGAGCGAGATCGATGAGTTCCTCCCGGTCCTGGAGCGCCGA
>ENA-UOXR01003646-UOXR01003646.1-bioreactor-metagenome-genome-assembly--contig:-NODE-3646-length-12881-cov-5.565102_pt1 | contig 12881 bp, 10 predicted proteins | sample MGYA00238164_ERZ764825 | MGnify/ENA primary metagenome ERZ764825 (study PRJEB28920, sample SAMN05720171) | bioreactor metagenome | isolation source: Anaerobic biogas reactor | place: USA:Washington...
CCAGGCCATAGGCCAAGGCCACCAAGTTGGCGATCTGGGCGTGATGTCCGCAGGCGTGGGCTGCCCCCGTCTCTGGATCCTCAAAGGGGTGCCCATGGACCAGCACCGAGTCCAGCTCGCCCATGTAGGCCACGGTGGCGCCGTGTCCGCGCCCGCTCAGCCGGCCGATGACGCCAGTGACCGCGACGCCGGTCTCGGTGGGGATCCCCAGTGAGCGAAAGAGCTCGGCCACTAGCCCCGCCGTGCGGTGCTCCTTGAAGCCGAGCTCGGGATGCCGAAGGATGTCCTCGCCGAGCGCCACGATATCGTCGCGGCGGGCCTCGATCGCCTGACAAATCCGCTCCTTGAGCTGCGCTAGCTGCATCGCCCCTTCTCCTTGCCGCTATGCATCCCAGGCGTTGGCGCGAGCGATGCGCGCATACGCCTCGCCGCTATCCTTGATGATGCGCTGTTGAGTCTCAAAGTCCACATAAACCAGGCCAAATCGCCGGCTATACCCATAGGCCCACTCGAAATTGTCGAGCAGCGACCACCCGAAATAGCCTCGCAGCGGCACGCCTTGCGCGATCGCCCGCGCGCAGGCCTGAAGATATGCGCGCAGGTAGCTCTCGCGCTCCGGGTCGTGTACCCGGCCATCCTCGCCAAGCCGATCCTCCCAGGATGAGCCGTTCTCGGTGATATAAAAGTCGATGCCCGGGTAGTCACGCCCCAGCCGAACAAGCAGGTCCTCCAGCCCTTGCGGAAACACCTCCCAGTCCATGGCCGTGTATTGCCCCTCAGGCCGCACGGTGCCAAAGCCAAGGGAGGCGTCATCGCGAGAGGCAACCACCTGCCGCGAGTAGTTGTTGATCCCGAGGAAATCGATGGGCGTCTGGATCAGCTCCAGATCGCCAGGAGCCACGTTGGGCATGTGCCAGTCGTAAAGGGCGCACATGTCCTCCGGATAGGAGCCTCGCAAGACTGGATCCAAGAACCAACGGTTCGCATAGCCATCAGCAGTGCGCTGTGCTTGACGGTCATCGTCGCTGTCGGTAGCGGCGTACGCCGGCGAGAGGTTCAGGGTGATGCCGATCTGCGCGTCCTCGCCACAAGCGTCGCGCAGCACGGGGACCGCCAGGCCATGGGACAGCAGCACGTGATGCGCCACCTGCAGGGCTGCGCTGAGATCCTGCCAGCCCGGAGCATGAATCCCCATAAGGTTGCCCAGAAAAGCCACCACCCAAGGCTCGTTGTGCGTGATCCAGTGCGAAACGCGGTCGCCCAGGCGCTCGGCTACAATCGCCGCATAGTCTCGGAAACGCGCGGCGGTATCGCGCACCACCCAGCCGCCAGTGCTCTGCAGGGCGCTGGGCAGATCCCAGTGGTACAAGGTGATATACGGTTCGATGCCGTGTTCGAGCAGCTCGTCGACCAGCGCGTCGTAGAAATCGAGCCCCTTGGCGTTGACGTCGCCCTGACCGTCAGGCTGCACCCGCGGCCAGGAGATCGAGAAGCGATAGGCCCCGAGGCCCATCCTGGCCATGAGCGCCACATCATCACGAAAGAGGTGATAGTGATCATCGGCTACGTCGCCCGAATGTCCCTGGAAGACCTTGCCTGGCCAGTCGCAAAAGTCATCCCAGATGCAGCGTCCCCGCTCGGTCCGCCCGCCCTCGATCTGGAACGAGGCGGTGGCGGTGCCCCACACGAACCCTTCTGGAAAAGCGCCCTTGGCGTTCATCGCCAGCTCCTTTGCTGTCCCTACCTGCTCGCTGCCCATGATAGAGAGCGTCGATTCTGTGGTCAAGGCTGCGTGCGCATGGGGGGAGCAACAGCGCGCAGGATGGTTGCATCGCCGCCGAGACACCCTACAATCCCTACCATTGTGCTGTACGCCCGCGCGATGGAGGGGCCATGCCCGCCTGGCAGCCAAGCTATTCTGGATGGCGTGACGTCCCCCGCCTTGAGGAGCATCAACAGCGTACCAGGGATTTCATGTCGGCTTTCGCGCAGCATGAGAACGAACGCGTCCCCATCCGATTTGTGTGCGATGAACAGGTCTGGACCAAGGTCATCGGCTGCACCTTTCGCCAGTTCTACCATGACGCCGAGACGCACCTGCGAGCTCAGCTCGAGGGCTGGCACTGGTTTCGCCATCATGTCATGGGCGACCATGCCGTGGGCCTGCCTGATCGATGGGATGTGGGCGCGCAACACTGGATGGAAGAGAACGCCTATCTGGGCTGCCAGATCGTCTACCAAGAGGATGACTATGCCTGGGGGCTACCGCTGGACTTGCCCAAGAACGAGCTCCTGGCCCATCTTCGAGACCTGGACCCAGAGAAACGCGTCCGATCCAGCCCCACCTTTCATCTCTACCGAGAGCTTTGCGACCTTGCGGCCGACCTGACGTTCTGCGACCGACCCGTTCGGATCCATCCTCCTGGGCGTGGCACCCATGGCATTCTGACCAAGGCGGCCGAGGTGCGCGGCATCGACCGTCTCTGCCTCGACTTGGCCGAGGATCCCGATTTTACGCAGGCCTACCTAGATGCAGTCACCGACGTCGAGATCGCCCGCATCCAGGCCTGGCGCAGGCTTGCCCCCCAACCAGAGGAAGAGCATCTTCCCAACAGCGTCGGCTTTGGCTTCCCGGACGATAGCCTCCAGCTGGTTTCAGCCGCGACGGCGCGCCGCTTTCTCCTGGAACCCTACAGACGGCTGTACGCTGCCCTGACGACGGGGGCGCGCTCGTTCCACGTGTGTGGCCGTGCGATGCAGCATTATGCGATGCTCGTAGAGGATCTCGGCGTCACCACCATCGACGGCCCCGGTGACTTTTGCGACCATCAGACGTACCTGGCGCGTTACTCTGACCTCGGCTTTCATGCCCAGACCGACTCGGGGATCCATCTGCACGGATCCCGTGCAGATGTCGTGGCCATGATGCGCAAGCTGTTGACCCCGGGCGCCAAACTGCCCGGTCGCTTTTGGATCGATGGATTCCTGACGCGCCACATGCCCGTCAAAGCGCTGGACTTTTGCTACCAGCTAGGCCTGGAATTGGGTACGATCCGGGCGTAGAGGCGAACCATATAGGAGCATAGCCGTGTCTGACACCAGCACCCTGAGCAATGATCAGATCACCGTCACCGTCTCGGACACGACGCTGGAGGCCGAGGTGCGTCACCTGCCGTCGGGTGCCGCTTGGGCGTTCCGTCGGGCGCACGGCGCAGAGCTGCGCGTGAACCACGGACAGCACACCAGCACCGCACACCTGAGCGACGCGCGCGAGATTCGGGCCTTCCGCTACACCAGCCTACGCGAGCAGCGCCTGACCTATCACGTCACGGGGCTGCCCGGTGATGTGGCGCTCTCTGTGACCTATGCCCTCCCACAGGACGAACCGGTTCTGCGCATGGAGATTGCGCCCCTTCCGACCAGCAGCGCCTCGCGCGTTACCGATGTGTGGTTCCCGGGCCAGCTCGTCCCGCAGGGACACGAGCTGGAGGCGACGCTCTGGCCGAACATGTCCGGCACGCTGATCCCGGCCGAATATGGCCAAGACATCGGCATGCCCGAAGGCGACAGCACTCCCCGGGCGCTAGCCAACCACCATGCGCTGCATCCGGCCAGCGACCGCTCGCTGTACCAGCCCTGGTGGGGGCTCTTGGCCCAGGGGGGCGCCTGCGTGGCCATCGCAGAGACCGACCTCGACTTTGCGCTGGATCTGTGGCATCCTGCCGGCGGTCCCACCCACGCTAGCCCCGCCTGGCTGCCTAGCCTGGGCGAACTGGCCTACCCTCGCGCCATCCGCTACCAGTTCCTGGGCCCCACCACCCACGCATCCCTGGCCAAGGTCTATCGGCGGTGGGCTCAGCACACGGGACGCTGGGTTTCGCTCCAGGAAAAGATCCAACGTAATTCCGTCGTCGAGCAACTGGTGGGCACCACCATCTTTGCCGCGACCGTCTGCTCGCTCAAGCGCGATACGTTCCCCCCTCAGATGTACGTCGCGCCCTTTGCCAAGCTCACCAAGCAACTGGATACCCTACGCGGCCTCGGCATCAGCAGAGCCTATCTGCATGTGGATGGCTGGGGTTTTCACGGGTACGATGCCCACCATCCCGACGTGCTGCCCCCTTGCCCCCAAGCCGGCGGCTGGGAGGGGTTGATCGCTTTCGCCCAGAAGGCCCAGGAGCTTGGCTATCTCTTTGGGCTGCACGACCAGTACCATGACTATTACCTCAACGGCCCCGCGTACCAGGATCGTCGCACGCTCAAGGGCCCCGACGGGGAGTCTCCGACCTATGACGTCTGGGCTGGTGGGGCGCAGAACTTTCTCTGTGGTCGCGAGGCCCTCCCCTACGTTCGGCGGACCTTTGAGGAGCTGCTTGGCCGCGGAGTGCCACTGACCGCCTCCTACCTCGATGTCTTTGCCGCGATCGTGCTCGACGAGTGCTACGACCCAGCCCACCCCATGACTCGCACCGATTGCCTCCGCTGGCGTGCGGAGGCCCTCGAATACGTCCGTAGCCTGGGCCTGGCCGTCAGCTCGGAAGAGCCGGTGGATCAGTTCGTGCCCCATCTGGACTTTTGCCATTGGGCCGATGCCCCTCGCTGGCAGTTCATGAGTGGGCCGCCCATCGGGATACCCGTTCCGCTGCACAACCTGGTATACCATGACGCTCTGCTCACGCCAGCGGTGTACGATGCGGGTTATGACGGTAGCCTGCGCAACGAGTATGCCTTGCGCGGTCTGGCCGAGGCAGAGATCCCCTACGGCCGCTTGGGCTGGGACCAGCCCTCACAGTTCGCTCACACCAGACTGATGGCGGCGCTCCACGCTGACTGGGGAACCCACGAGCTGGTTGACCATCAGCTCCTGGAGGCTGACGGCTCCCTACAGTCGTTCATCTATCCCAACGGAAGCGTGCAGATCGACCTCGCCCGCCAACGCTACCGCATCTATGGGGGCCGGCTGCAGACCGACGGATGGGTAGCCCTGGAAGAGGAGACGCCATGATCGATCCGCGACGGATGGGCCGCTACGACCGTATCTACCAGCAACTGCGCGAGCTGATCCAGGACAAGTCACCCAATCGGACGGCCGCCATGGCCACCGTATGCGCCTTGCTGCACGCCAAGATGCCCCACCACTCCTGGACGGGATTCTATACCGTGGCGGAGGGCGGGGAGCTGCATGTGGGGCCCTACCAGGGTCCAGTGGCGTGTCAGGTGCTCAAGGGGCAGGGCGTCTGCCTGCACGCCGTTCAAACGCGCAAGCCCGTGGTCGTGCCGGATGTCCACGCCTTTCCTGGGCACATCGCCTGCGATCCGCGCTCGCAGAGCGAGATCGTATTGCCACTAATCAAGGAAGGCGTCGTACACGGGGTGCTGGATATCGATGCACACAAGCCAGCCCAGTTTGATGAGGACGATATCGCGCCGCTGGAGCGGATTCTCTCGCTGCTAGAGCCCTATCTCTCGGCGGCAGGGGGCTCAGGCTGAGCGCAGAGTCAGCAGAGTGACTTCAGGGCGGCAGTTGAGCCGGACCGCCGGTCGCGTCATGCCAACGCCACGGGTGACATACACGGGGGACGACGGCCCCTGAACAAGCCCAGCGGCGTACTTTTGACCAAAGGAGGAGGGTAGTAGCGGGGGACCCAGGAAAGGCAGCACGATCTGGCCACCGTGGGTGTGGCCGGAGAGGGCCAGGTCCACAGGCGCATCCTCCAGAAACTCGTTCACGTCGGGGTTGTGAACCAGCAGGATGGTCAGGTCGGTGCCCTGCGCGGAGGAGAGCAGCTTTCGCGCCAGCGCCATCTTTCCCCGCCACCGCAGCGAGAGCACCTCGGGCGTCATGCTGGCCGAGCCGCTGTAGCCAGAGTCCTCTAGCCCCACGAGCGACAAGCTAGCCGCCCCGCGTCGCACCGCGGCGGTCTCATCCCGGAGCACCGCCACGCCGTTTCGCGAGAGCATCTCGACGATCAAGCGTGGATCGGCCCAGACGTCGTGGTTACCCAGCACGCCAAAGACACCCAGGGGAGCCTTGAGCGCCGCCAGCTCCCGAGCACACGCGATAGCATAGCCTCCAGCGCCCGTCACAAAGTCGCCGACAACCGCCACTAGCTCGGGCTCGAGCTCGTTCGCCAGCGCAACCGCTTTGGCAACGTGACTGGGCGAGACGACCGCGCCCACGTGCAGATCGGACAGCAGGGCAATGGTAAGCCCCTCTAGATCGGGCGCCAGGTTGGGCAGGGGCACATCGCGGCGCACCACCTCGATCCAGCCCGGCTCCAGCGAGGTCGTGTAGAAGGCGCCGAACCCCATAGCGGTGGCGCCACCGGCAACCACCCCAAGCCATAGCTTGAGCAGCGTTCGTCGCGTGATGGGCCGTTCCCAGCTACCCTCGTTCATCTCCCGCTCGTTCGGCTCAAGCCAATCGACCGCCACCTCACAGCATTCTGACCTGCCATCATAGCGCAGCCAGGCAGACGAGGCAAACGCTAATCCAGGCACACAGGGCTGATCTCCCAAGCTCGTCGGAGCGGATCCGCACATCGCTTGCGCGCGAGCACGCGTTGGGATATAATAAAGTATATCATTTAACTCTAGTTTCTGTTGGCGACGAGGACCCCCGAACATCCGGGAGGGAGGCATCGCCGTGAAAAGCCTAGTGACGGGAGCCACCGGCCTGGTAGGCCGGCATCTGGTGGATGCTCTGCTCTTGCGGGGCGAGGAGGTTCGGGCGTTTGCGCGGCCGAGCAGCGATGTGGCCGTGTTGAGAAAACGCGGCGTCCAGGTGCACGTGGGCAACCTGACGGATCAGGCTGCTGTGGCCGCCGCCGCCGAGGGCGTGGATCGGGTGTTCCACTGCGCGGAGCTATCGCGCGACTGGGGCCCGGCTATCGCCTTTCAGCAAGCTAATGTGGACGGCGTTCGCAGCGTTTTGGGCGCCGCCACGCGCGCCGGGGCCCGGTTCGTCTTTTTGAGCACCACCCAGGTATACGGGTTCCCGGGAGCGCCGGCCGACGAGACGGTCTCGCCCTCACCCAGGGGGTTCGGCTATGCCGACTCCAAGATCGAGGCCGAGGCGCTGGTGCGCACCCGCCAGCGGACCGTGAATCTGCCCACGGTGATCATCCGCCGGGGGACGGTGTATGGGCCCAGGGCGACGCGAACCGTTCTAGCGATCCTGGACGGTCTGCGCGACCATACACTCAAGCTCTATGATGGCGGTAGGCATGTCGCCGGCCTCACCTACGTGGGCAACCTGGTCGACGCCATGATCCTCGCCGGCGACAAGGAAGAGGCCGCCGGCCGCATCTATAACATCACCGACGGCAGCGAGGTCACCTGGCGCGAATACGTGCACGCACTAGCAGACGCGCTTCAGCTCTCGCGTCCGCGCAACAGCCAACCCCGATGGATGGCCTATCTGCTGGCGTCGCTGTGGGAGAGCTACTATCGCATGACCGGCCGCAACGATCGCCCTCCCATGACGGCCTCCAACGTGGAGGTGATGGGCACCGACCAGATCTATCCGATTGATCGCGCCCGGCGAGAGCTAGGGTACAACCCCCGGGTAGGCCTGGAAGAGGGCATCCAGCGCACCATCGAGTGGCTACGCGAAGCCGGCCACGATGAGGACATCTTTTGGCCCGACGCAGCATAGCGTCGCAGATCCTGGCGCGGCCCGGGTGGTTACGCGTCCGGCACTGTGCTGGCAGAGACACTGGCCAAAGGTAGGGAGATCGTGAATACGCTGCCCTCGTCTGGTCGGCTGTGAACCTGCAACTCGGCCCCCAACTGGTCGAGGATCATTTTAGAGATCACCAGCCCGAGGCCGATCCCCTCGCGCCCGCTCTGGGGGCTCCGGGTAGCGTACTTGACGAACATGGTACGCTGCTCTTCCGGCGTCATGCCGATGCCGCGATCCCACACCCGAATGCGGCAGCGCCCCGCTGCTCCCGCACAAGCGATACCCAGCTGGCCTCCCTCATGCGTGAATTTGATGGCGTTGCTCAAGAGGTTGATCAAGACCTGCTGGAGCCCGTCGGCGCTGCTCTCAAGCAGCAGGCCATCCGGAGGCAGATCAACCTGGATCTCTTGGCCCTTGGCGATGGCCAACGGCTGGCAGACGGTGACCGCCTCTCGCACCACCTCGCGCACATCGAGCAGATCCTTGGGCAGATCATAGTGGCCAGCCTCCAGGCGCGAGAGGTCGAGCAGCCCACGCACCAGCTTGGTCTGGCGCTCGATCTGGGTGGTGATCACGCGGAGGTACTCGTCCCGCTTTTCGGCAGCGATATCCTCTTGGCCCAGTAGCCCCGTCAGCGTCCTCAGGGTTGTCAAAGGCGTGCGAAGTTCGTGAGCCACGTACGCGACGAAATCGCTCTGCCGTTGCTGGACTCTTAGGTCGGTGGTGACATCGCGCGCCACATAGACGGCATCGTCACGCGGACTGCCCGCATCGCCCAAGGGGGCTTCACGCACGCGCAGGAACCGCTCACCCCAGCGCACGGGGGCGGTAGGCTCGCCTGTTGAGCGAAGCTGCTCTGGCATCGGCTGCCCAGCATCAACCCCAATCAGGTCGCGAGCGGCTGGGTTTGCCAACCTGATGGTGCCGGTTCCGTCGGCCACCAGGACGCCCTCATCTAGGTTGTTCACCACACTGGCAACCAGGTCCCTCTCCCGTCGCAGGTCGTCCAGAAGCCGCCGTCCCGCGAGCGACGCCGCCAGCGAACGCGCGAGGAAGGCGATCATGTGCCGCTGGCGAAGCGTAATATCCTGCCCAGGCGGCGTCACCAGCGCAAGACAACCCTCGAGCGCATGGGGCGAGGAGAGGGGCACCAGGTAGATATCGCTAGGCCCCCGAGAGGAAGGCACCCCGCGCCCCGCTCTGCCGTCCCCCGTCAAGAAGCGCTCCCAAAGGCCCCAATCTTGGGCGGTTCCCAGGGCAGTCTCGACCAGAGCGCCCCCAGTCTCTCCCAGAGCGGTCTCCGCGCGCAACACCCAACGGGCTCCCTCACGTAGATAGATGCCGGCGCTCACCGAGCCCGCGAGGGCCCGCAACTGATCCAGGGCGATCTCGAGCAGGTCTTGTTCGCCATCCGGCCGGGCAAGCTCCTCGCTGGTCTGCAAGAGGGCGCGGAGATCGGCGTTGGCGTCACGAAGCGCCTCGTTCCTCCTCCGCAAGAGGCCCCGTTGTCGCGAAGTCTCTAGGTAACACATCCAGACGACCACCGCCACCGAGATGAGATAGACCAGCCCCAGAAGCGCGCCCATGGGCGCTTGTCCCGGCGCCCATGCCGGCTGCATCGGCTGGATGCCTAGCTGCTGAAGAACGATCAGAGTCGCATAGGCAATGGCGGCCAGAAGCGTCAGGGGGAGGACGGCCTGCGGACCGATCAGCCAGCCCCCCATCATGATGGGCCACAGATAGGCCAGCAAAAAGTGCGAGCCATCATCACCCAACATAAAGATCAGCGCCGAGAGCAGAAGGATCTCGAGGGAAAAGAGCAGGTAGCCGAGAAAGAGCAGTTCTCGTTTCCGCCAGAGATAGAGGTAGATTCCATTGACACCAAACTGGGTGAGGGCGAGAAGGTGCAGAGGCAGCGCAGAGGGTGACGGCACGATGCCGTGTATCGCCACCAGCACCAGCAACAGCGCACCGGTGACGATGGTCCGGCCGACGATAAAGCGAAACCAGAGAACCTGGTGTTCTCCGGCTCTGGGGCTAGTCTCGTTGCCCAACATACTTGGCCACCCGGCCGGGAAGCCAGATGACGACACTGGTCTCCTGATCGACGTTACGATCGACACTCAGCTTGCCGCCGTGGCCCCTGACCACTCGATTGGCAAAGTCGATGACATCCGTCTCTACCGAGGGCGTCTCTGCGTCACCGGCACAACCACCGTCCGTGACCACGAACTCGACCCCGCCCTCCTCTGCTCGACTGGCAGAGATGGTGACACGAGACCCGCTGGGGGACACGCTGACGGCCGACTCGAGCAAGCCTGCCAGCGCCCGCTCCATGGCATCCGCATCCATGTTGGCGCTGAGTAGACCACCGCACGATATCTTGAGCTCGATGTTGCGCTCGGAGGCCAACCGAGCGGCTTGGGCCGCCGAGCCACGCACGGTGGGCGCAACCCGCACCGGCTCGCGCTGGACGGGATACTCGTCGGCGATATCGGGCGCCGCCCAGGAGAGATCGTCGATGAGCTCTCGTAGCACGCGGGCATCAGATAGTGCGCGTTCCAAGTAGCGGGCCATGTCGCGTTCGTCCCCGGAAAAGCGCTCCCTGAGCAACAGATTGAGGTGCGACTGCAGTCGTGCAACGGGTGCGCGCAGCTCCTTGGAGATCTCGGCAATGATCTGCGTTCGCAGATCCTGCAGCCGCCGTCGCTCCTCCTCACGGGTATGCTCAACCCGATGGAGGATCGACTGCACCCGAGCGACCAACTCTTTGGGCTCGAACGGCTTGACGATATAGTCATCAGCCCCGCGCAAGAGCCCATCCAGCCGAGATTGCAGGTCATCTTTGCCAGTCAGAAAGACGAACGGCACAGAGTTGCCGGTGAGCGCGTTGGCGCGCTGCTGGAACTCGAACCCGTCCATATCGGCCATCATGACATCCGATATGATCATATCCGGTGACGCCTGGATCAGCGCCTCTAGCCCTTGCTCGCCAGACTGGGCCGGAATGACCTGGTAGCCAGCGTGCTGAAGGAACTCTTGCACCGAATAGAGGACGTCGGCCTCGTCATCCACCAACAGGATCCGGCTAGGGTCTCTCGATTCGCTCGCGGCTCCGTGCCAATCCACTGGCTTTCCCCCGCAGACACATACAGACATTCTCTCACGCCAAGTATAGCAGCACGCAGACCCTGAGAGCGTCGAGCATCGTAAAACTGGGATAAATCCAGCGTTAAGAATGGCTCGTTGACACGATGCCCTAGCGTCCCCATAATCAGGCTGCCTGTGCGAAACACCCATAGAGAGGAATCCACCATGGTCCGCGCCGCAGTGATGCCAGGTCCCCTTCAGCCCATCGAGATTCGCTCCTATCCGACCCCAGATCTAGAGCCCGGCGCGATCCTCCTCAAGACGGTGATGAGCGAGGTTTGCGGGACGGACGTGCATCTCCATGAGGGCCGCCTGAGCGGCGTGCCCTATCCGATCATCCCAGGCCACATCAACGTAGGCGAGATAGCCGCAACTAACGGCGAGCTGCGCGACGTGGCCGGCGAGCCGCTCCGCGTGGGCCAGCTGGTCGCTTTTCTGGATGTGCACGAGACTTGCGGGCGCTGCTGGTATTGCACCGTGGCGCATGCTTCGACCCGCTGCCCCAGCCGGCGGGTATACGGCATCACCTACTCCGCCGATGAGGGGTTGCTGGGCGGCTGGTCCGAGATGATCTATCTCAAGCCGGGCGTGCTGGTGTTACCGTTGCCAGACGGCGTATCGGCGGAGCGGTTCGCTGGAGCCGGGTGCGGTCTACCAACGGCGGTACACGCCATCGAGCGGGCTGACATCCAGCTCGGCGACGCGGTGGTGATCCAAGGCAGCGGGCCGGTGGGGCTGAGCGCGGCTATCTTGGCCCAAATCAAGGGGGCCACGCAGGTCATCGTGATCGGCGGGCCCTCGAGTCGCTTGGCCGAGGCAACGCGCATCGGCGCCGACGCCGTCATCGATATCAGCGCGCACGACCCTGAGGAGCGAGCCGCCATGGTCCGCGAGCTGTGCGGCGGACGTGGCGCTGACGTGACCATCGAGGCCAGCGGCAACCCCCAAGCGGTCCGTGAAGGCATGGCCATGACTCGCGATGCTGGGAGATATGTGGTCGTGGGCCAGTATACCGACGGCGGCGACATCTCTATCAATCCGCATCTAGACATCAACCGCAAGCATCTGGAGATCCGCGGCACGTGGGGCATCGACTATGGTCATCTCTGGCGGGCCATGCGCGTCCTGGCCAAGCACGGCGATCGCTACCAGTGGGAACGGTTCATCTCGCGCCGCTACAGCCTGGAGGAAGCCCAGCTGGCGCTGGATGATGTGGCCCAACTGCGGGTCGTCAAGGCAGTGATCGAGCCCAACGCAAGGTAACGGGGGATAGGTGATGGCCGACCTGACGCTCTATATCAGCGCAGCGCAAGAGATGGACGCCGAGTGCGAGGCCATAGGCAAGCTCTTGGCTGGCTTGTTGCCCAAAGTTCGCTGGACCCTGCACCGAACTCCGGCAGGCAGAGGCAACCTAAACCCGGACCTGCGCGCCCTCCACGAAAGCGACCTGCATCTCTTTGTGCTCGGCGCCGATATCGTCGCGCCACTGGGCGTGGAATGGCGCGAGGCTCAACACGCCAAGACGCCGCTGTTCCTCTACCGCGCCGTCGAGCGGGCCGCATCACCGGCAGCATCCTACTTTTTGCATCATTCGGGAGCCCACTGGACCAGGTTCCGAAGCCCAGCGGACCTCGTCCGCAGATTCGAGCGACAGCTGATCGCCGAGCTTGTCGCCGGCACGCCAGGCTATGGCCTCGGGCTGGACGAGATCGAGTCGCTCACAGAGCGGTTGGAGCAGCTGCACCCAGAGCCCCAGGCAGACGACACGGAGGCCCGCGGCGCCGGCTTGGGCGGGGTGATCTTGCCCAAGGAGGCTTGATCAGTCCAGCAGCCGCTCAGGCGCGGTCATAGCGCACGGCCGCGAGCTCGCGCAGTCGCTCGGCGGCCGATTCGGCCGTCAGGTCGCGCTGCGGCGTGGCCAGCATTTCGTACCCCACCATGAACTTGCGCACGGTGGCAGAGCGCAACAGAGGCGGGTAAAAGTGCCAATGCAGGTGCCACTCGGGGTGCCCCTGGCCATCGGTTGGGCACTGATGGAGGCCCATGG
>ENA-UOXR01003651-UOXR01003651.1-bioreactor-metagenome-genome-assembly--contig:-NODE-3651-length-12868-cov-4.067822_pt1 | contig 12868 bp, 12 predicted proteins | sample MGYA00238164_ERZ764825 | MGnify/ENA primary metagenome ERZ764825 (study PRJEB28920, sample SAMN05720171) | bioreactor metagenome | isolation source: Anaerobic biogas reactor | place: USA:Washington...
GGAAAAGATAAAGACCATATACAGCGCCAGATTTCTGACCGATTATCCCACCGTGGACTGCGAGAATCCTGACCGGGTGGAGTTCATCCACTCAAAGATCAAGGATATCGCAGAATTCATTGAACCCGAGCCCTGCGCCCTGTCGGACCTGGCTTTGTGCCACAGCGAAAGCCTTATCAAAACCGTCCAGCACACCAGGGAGGTGTATGATACGGCAATACTTGCCGCGGGCGGCGCCATGATGGCCGCCGAGACGGCGCTCAGGGAGCCCTGCTTCGCCCTTGTCAGGCCGCCCGGGCATCATGCAGGTCACGATTTCAACGGCGGTTTCTGCTTCTTCAACAACATGGCGATCGCAGTCAAGAACCTCCTCGCGCATGACACCATCGAAAGCGCCCTCATCGTGGATATCGACCTCCACTATGGCAACGGAACCCACGACATCGTCCGTTCCGACCCGCGCATCACTTTCAGGAACATTGACGCCCGTTCCCGGGAAGGGTTCTTCAAGGACCTGGAGGAGGCCCTTTCGGACGGCTCAAGCTACGACATCGTGGGGTGTTCGGTTGGGTTTGACACCTACGTCCGCGATTGGGGAGGGATGCTGTATGGTGAAGACTACCACAGGATCGGCTCTTCTCTCGTATCGGCAAATCCCCGCCTCTTCTGTGTCCTTGAAGGGGGGTATTACGTGGCCGACCTGGGAACGAACACGCGGTTCCTGCTGACGGGTATCCTCAAGGCTTGTTCATAGCCTCCGTCCTTGCCTTTGTCGCCGGCATATACACGGAGGCCTTCCATCACATAGCCTTTCCACCCCTGTTGATCAGCCTCGGGGTTCTCATCGTCCTCATTCCCCTCTTGATCAGAAAGGGGTCCCTCCGGGCGACAGGCACGGCGCTTGTCATCGCCTTCCTGGTGGCCGGAATGCTCAGACTGGCCCTGGTATTCCTCGACCAACCTTCTCCCATTGTCGATTCGGGGCCGTCGCTGTACCGGGGCACCGTTGTCGAGTCATCAAAGGGGTTGAGGGTCATCGAGATCGAGGAGCCCTTGCATCTCTCGGGCATACGGGCCTTCATCCGTTCCGACCACCCTGCGGCCATCGGCGACCGGGTTGGCGTACTCGGTATCCTGAAGAACATTGCCCCCACTTTCAAGAACCCCCACCATCTTTCGTGGCAATGGGTGAAGAAGCTTGAAGGGACCTTCTGCGAGATCCGTGGAGAGGTGCTGTCCGTCCGGCCGGGAAAGAGACTGATAGACGGCTGGAGAAGATATCTCGCCGGGAGGGTGGACGCAAGCGGTACCCGGCATGCCGCAGTCGTGAAGGCTTTGACCATCGGCGACACGGCAGGCCTTGATGAGGCAACGAAGACCCTCTTCCTCGAAACGGGAACTTCGCACATTCTGTCCATATCGGGGTCACACTTCGCGGTCGTGGCAGGCTTCTTCTTTCTCATCGCACGGTTCGCCTTCCGTGCGTCTTCACGAATGCGTCAAAAGGGAACCGACCGCGCCTGGGCAGCCCTCCTGACCATACCCTTTACCATCCTCTTCATGCTCGTTGCAGGTTCGAGCCTCCCCACTATTCGTGCGACGATCATGATAGTGATCTACATGCTTGCGCTCTTCTTCGAACGCAAGGGGCATACCGTCAATGCCCTCTTTCTGAGCGCCCTCATCATACTCGTCGCATTCCCTCATTCCCTGTTCTCCCCCTCCTTCCAGTTGACCTTCGTCAGTGTCCTCTTCATCATCCTGACGGGGCGGATGATCCACCCCCTTCTCGGGAAGGCCAATCGCCCGATCGGATGGTTCCTGTCGCTTACGGCAGCGGGCCTCGCGGCCACGCTCGGGACCCTGCCCGTGGTCCTCTATCACTTCCATGGCTTCAACCCCTTGAGCTTCGTCCATAACCTCGTCGCCGTGCCTCTCATGTGCCTTGTCTCCACGCCGCTCGCCCTGGCGGGCCTCGTCGCGCCCTTTGGCGAACACCTCCTTCGCCTGTCGGGGGAGGTCGTCGAGACCACCGTAGCCGTGTTGGGCACATTGAACCACGGGTATATCTACCCCGTGATACGCCCGAACCTTCCCGAAGCGTTCCTCTACTTCGCCGCCCTGCTCTGTCTCCTCTTCATCCGCCGAAGACCGGTGCGTTTCGCCTTCGTCGCGTTTGTCCTCCCGCTCCTCATCGTTGCGGGGTTCGTCACGTGGCAAAAACGCTTCCATAACAATGATCTGTGCGTCAGCTACATCGACGTGGGGTTGGGTGATGCCGTACTTGTGGAGGCGCCCCGGGGAGTACGCATCCTCATCGACGGCGGCGGTTTCCACGGCACCGGGTTCGATACGGGGAAGTCCGTCATCGCCCCGCTCCTTCTCGCAAGAAAGATAACTACCCTGGACTACGTGGTCAACACTCATCCCCACGAAGACCACATAGGAGGACTGCGTTTCATTCTCCGTCATTTTGGGGTCAGGGCCTTCATGGGCCTTGCCGGCCCCGCGGCATGGCCGTCCACGAACCATATCGCCGATACCCTCAGGGAGCGGGGCATACCATCGCTGCACCCGGCAGCCGGCGACGTATTTCCCCTTTCCTGCCCTGGGTCCGGTATGCATGTCCTCACATCTTCGGACACAACCCGGCAGGACAACCTCAATGATGCGTCCCTCGTCCTGAAGGTGGTCCTGGGCGACAGGAGCTTTCTCTTCGCGGCCGATATCGGCGAGGAGACCGAAAAGGCGCTCATCCTGTCGCGGGCACCGCTGAGGTCCTCAGTTCTAAAGGTGCCTCACCACGGAAGCCGCTATTCCAGCACGACTGATTTCATCCGTGCCGTCAGACCCGACCTTGCCGTGCTGAGCGTCGGCCCGGGCATCCGCGGAATACCTTCCCCGGAGACCATCGCCCGCTACGCCGCCCTGTCCGTTCCCCTCTACAGGACCGACCGCGACGGATGCGTCACTGTTTGTACGAATGGAAAGAGATTGACCGTCGAGAAAGACAACTGAAGATCCTTCCTTGCCCCCTTAATCCTCCGCCCTGATCCCCGCGCTTACCCTTCAATGACCTTCTTCAGCTTCTCGTCAAGTTCGCTGGAATCGTAGGGTTTTGTGAGGACATCCTGAAAACCGTATTCCCTGTAGTCAGCCACGACGGGGTCGTTGAGATACCCACTCGATATGATCGCCTTGACCCCGGGGTCGATCCGCTGGATCTCCCGCAGGACCTCCTTGCCCCCGAGGCTTCCCGGGACGGCGAGGTCGAGGATGACCGCATCGAAAGGACTCTTCAGTTCCATTGCCTGCTTGTAAAGAGTCACCGCCTCTTCACCGCTTTGCACCGTGGTCACCGTGTAGCCAAGGTATTCGAGAAGCTCCTTCCCGATCTCGAGGACAAGCTCCTCGTCGTCAAGAAGAAGGACGCTCCCCTCTCGAGTACCGGCCAGCCGCCGGGACGCTGCCGCCTCCTGCGCCGCCTCCTGCTTGTACGCCGGGAGGTTCACATGGAAGACGGAGCCCCGCCCCTTCGTTGACTCGATGGAGATACTGCCGTTGTGCTTCCTGACTATGGCATAGGAGATGGCAAGGCCCAGCCCGACCCCCTTTTCCGATCCCATTCCCTTTGTCGTGTAATAGGGGTCGAACACCTTCGGAATGTCCTCGGGAGCGATGCCGGTCCCCTCATCGGCTATGGATATCCTCACATAGTCCTCCGTCATGAGGGGAAGCCTGTCTTCGGGAGAAATGCTCACGTTCCTGACGGTTATGGTGATCTTCCCACCGGCCGGCATGGATTCTCTCGCGTTCCTGAGGATGTTCTCGATGACCTGCCTGATCTGCTCCTCGTCGGCCTCGATGGGAAGAAGGTCCGAAGATACGTCAAAGACACAATCGATGGGAAAACCGCGCAGAGCCCGCTCCGCCACGAACCTCACCAGAACGCCCGGCTGGACTATGCTTCGGATGGGATTCCCTCCCCGGGAGAAAGTCAGGAGCTGCTGCGTCAGGGTCTTTCCCAGAAAAGCGATCCTTTCCGCCTCATTGAGGTAGTCCATCAACCGTCCGTTGTCAGGCGTGTGCATCCTGGCAAGCGACAGGTTGCCCACGATGGCCATCAGAAGATTGTTGAAATCATGGGCGATGCCACCCGCCAGAGTCCCCAGGGACTGGAGGTTCTTCGCCTTCAGGATGTCCTCCTCCATCCTCTTCTGCTCACTGATGTCTATGATGACGCCAACAATACCACCCACGCTTCCGTCCTCGGCCGTGAGCGTCGCCTTCTTGTTGAGGTCAAAGCGCACCGTACCGTCCGCCCTGAAACTCTTCATTTCGTAGGACCTGACTCCCGGCTCGGCGAGAAGCTCCTGGTCCATCGCCTGGTGGACTTCGGCCTCTTCCGGCCTCAAGGGCAACTGGAAGACATTCTTGCCTATGAACTGTTCATCGGTAACGCCGAAGTACTCACGAAAAGCCCTGTTGCAGATGAGATAGACCCCCCTTGTGTCCTTGTAGTAGACAGGACTTGGGATGTTGTCGATGAGCGCCTGAAACATGTGAGGCGTTTTGGAAAGGATCTCTACGAGCGCTTCCAGTGTAAACTCTCAGATTCCAAAGAATCTTTTATTGATATTGTATGACTTTTATCACAAAAGAACCGTGTCGGTCTATACAAAAAGATGAAGGGCGCCCGAAGCGGCGTCGAAAAGGACCGACTACGCGGTAAACCCGCACCTATCGTATATCACTCCGTACCTTACGCCCGCCGCGCTGACCCTCACCCGGTCAAATCCGCCATGCTCCATGATCTCTCTCAGAATGACCGCCCCCTGCACGATTATGTCCTCCCTGCCCGGCTCCATCCCCGTGACACGTCTTCTCTCATCACTCGTCAATCGGGCAAGGGTGGATATCAGTTCCTTCACCTGTCTGAGACCGATCACAAAACCATGTACGACAGCCTTGTCGTAGGCCCCGATCCCGGCCACCATGGCGGCTATGTTGGTCACCGTGCCTCCCGTCCCCACAAGGACGCTCCCCCTGGGACAGCTGACCGGTGAAAGATGTTCCTGTATGTATGAGACCACACTCTCCATTTCTTCCCTGACCGGAGGATCGTGCGAGACGAACGCGTCGGTGAGCCTGACACTTCCCATCGGCAGCGAGACATAGGCGGCAAGATCCCGGTCCGTCCCGGTGATCACCTCCGTGCTCCCTCCCCCGATATCGATTATGGTCATCCCCGACGCCCGCACGACATTGTCGTCACGAACGGAGAGATAGGTGTAGCGAGCCTCGTCCCGGGCGCTTATGATCTCGACATCGAAACCGAAGGCATCCCGCACGGATGCCAGGAACTCGCCACTGTTCGCGGCCTCCCTCAACGCTGCGGTGCCCACGCAGAATAGGCGCCGAACATCATGTGACGCCGCGATGGCGACATAGCGTCCGAGTCCTTCCATCGTTCGGAGCATAGCCGGACCGCTCAGGCGGCCGGAGTTTGCGAGGCCCTCCCCGAGCCTCACGATGGTAGACATATCGATAACGTCGCGGAACACCCTGTTCTCATCGTCCCTGTCGACGACGACGAGAAGGACCGTATTCGTACCGATGTCAATGGCGGCACATTTCATTTGACATCCTCACGAGAAACCCCATAAGATACGGCTCATGGAACCGGGCGGCCTGTCAGCGATGAATGTAAGCGGTCTTGCCGCCTTCATGTCGGGGTTCCTGTCATTCTTCACGCCCTGCATCCTTCCCCTTGTCCCCTCGTACCTCATCTATATCAGCGGGATAACGGTCGGTGATGTAGCCGCTCCGACGAAGGAACACAGGAGAAGGGTATTTTTTCATTCCCTCAGTTTCATCCTCGGCTTCTCTTTCGTCTTCGTGGCCCTCGGGGTCTCCACGTCGTTGCTGGGTGGGTTCTTCGCCGAGTACCAGGCATACATCATACGCCTCGGCGGGATCATTCTCATCCTCCTCGGCCTCTTCTACCTCGATATCATAAAGATATCTTTCTTCAACCGCCAGTACATGATGCAACTCGAACAGAAACCCGTCGGTCTCGCCGGCTCCTTCGTGGTCGGCCTGACCTTCTCCCTGGGCTGGACGCCCTGTGTCGGCCCGGCACTCTCTTCGATCCTCATCGTGGCGTCCATGGCCGGGAAAACCTCCCATGGGACCTACCTGCTTTCGCTCTATTCTCTCGGACTGGCGATACCCTTTGTCGTCTCCTCGCTCCTCTTCGACAAACTGTTCATTCTCTTGAAGAGGTTCGGCTTCATCGCGCAATACGCCGTGAAGGTGCTCGGAGCGCTTCTCATCCTCCTCGGCCTTCTTATGGTCAGTTCCTATTACATGACGCTCAATCTCTGGATAGGGACGTTGCTTCCGTCGGGGGTGTGAACCTGAACCTCGAGGCCCGGGATGACGAAACGGCTACAGGTCAAGCTCCTGAAACTCGTTCTGGAACCGTTCCCTGAACTTCTTTATGACCCTGCTCTCGATCTGCCTCGCCCTCTCTCGTGAGATCTTGAACTGCTGGCCTATCTCCTGGAGGGTCAGCGGTTCTTCCGCCATGATCCTCTGTTCGAAAATGAAGATCTCTTTCGGGTTGAGATCTTTCTTGAACTCCTTCACCCTCTGCGCGAGGATCTCCCGCTTCTCCTTGTCCGATACGACCTCCTCGACGTCATCTCCGCTCTTGATCATATCCATGACCGTATCGTCGCTCTCATCGTGAATGGGAGAATCCAGGGAAACGTCCGTGAAGGCCAGCCTCTTCTGCATTTCCTCTATCTCTTCTTCCTTCACGTCGAGGTTGCTCGCAAGGAGTGCCGGGGCCGGGAACATCCCCAGGGCCTCCAGTTTCTGCTTCTCCTTGTTGAGGCGGTAGAAGAGCTTTCTCTGGCTCTGTGTCGTCCCCACTTTGACGAGACTCCAGGAATCCATGATGTACTTCAGTATGTACGCCCGTATCCAGAACGACGCATAGGTGGAGAACTTGGTGCCCTTGTAGGGGTTGAACTTCTTCACGGCGTGAAGGAGGCCGACATTCCCCTCCTGGATGAGGTCGAGGACATTGAGGTAGGTGTTGTAGTACTCCAGCGAGATCTTCACCACCAGCTTGAGATTCGACATGACAAGTTTTTGCGCGGCATCCCTGTCCTTGTCCTCGAAGACCCTCCTTGCCACCTCGAACTCCTCCTCCCGCGTCAGGACGCTGTAGCGCGAAACCTCGGAGAGATACTTCCGTAAGGGGTCGAAGGTGGTGGGAAGCGAACTGTCTTCAGACCGCTCGCTCACCGGCCGTTTCTCGACGATACTGTCGTCATCCATTGTGGCAAACCTCTATTCGGCCCGTATCTGTATCAACTGGCCGACGATACTCACCGCTATCTCCTGCGGCGTTTCGGCACGGATGGAAAGACCGATGGGGGCATACACCCGGGAAACAACCTCATCGGAATAGCCTGACTCACGCATGAGGTCGAAGATGATCTGCACCTTTCTCCTGCTCCCGATCATACCGACATACCGGGCGTTCCTGGAAAGGGCGGCCCGCAGGACATCGGCGTCGTGAGAATGGCCCCGGGTGACGATGACGATGAACTCACGCCCTGTGAAGCTCAGAGAATCGAACGCCTCCACGAAGTCTCCTACCACGATCTCCCCCGCCTCGGGGAAACGTTCGGCGTTGGCGTATTCCTTCCTGTCATCGATAACGACCACGTTGAAATCGACCATGTTCGCCATCCGCGCAATGTATTGGGACACGTGCCCCGCCCCGAACACATACAACCTGGTGCGGTCGAAGAGAGGCTCGACGATGAACCTGCCCTCCCCGACGATCACGGGCCTTCTTTCACCGAAAAGGCCCAGGTGACCCGCAGCGCTACCCTCATCTATGGGATCTCCCGTGATCACGAGACCCTCTTCAATGAGGGTCTTCGTGAAAACACCGGTGGCCAGGGCGGTCACAACAACAGCCATTCCGCCCTTTCGCTCCAGCTCCGCAAGGCGGGCGTAGAGAGGTCTGTGCGCCTGCCCCACAGGCTCCAGGAGAACATCCACGTTCCCCCCGCAGAGCATGCCCTGTTCCGCAACGGTCCTGGAATCCATTCTCATGTGGAAGATGGAGGCCCTGTCCTCGCTCATCTTTCCTGCCGCTTCTTCCTGCACATGGCGTTCGAGCAATCCTCCGCCCACGGTCCCAAATGACCGTCCCGTCTCATCAATGTACATCTTCGCCCCGACATCGCGCGGCGCCGAGCCCGAGCGGCTGATAACCGTCGCAAGAACCCCCCGGCTGCCCGCTTCCAAATGTTCCCTGATGATCTGGAATATATTCATTTACAATCCCTGCGACATCCGGGGACGCGACCTCACGCCTGCCCGGGACCTCTGTTGTATTCGTGGAGGATCGCCTCCAGCACCCCGCCCCCGATCCCGCGAGCCTTGTCGGAGATGGTGTAGCAGTAATCCTTCTTCGCCCGAGGGTCCACATCACCCACCTTTTCAGCGATCTCGACGTCCATCTCGCGGATGAGACCCCTGAGCACCCCGTCGAAGGGAGCATAGACCGGCTCCTCCCCGACATAGAGAACGAGGTCACCCTTCTTCACCTCATCGCCCATCCGGTGGACGTGTCTCACCCGCCCCGCCACGGGGGAGCGAAGAACCCTTTCCTTTCCCACGCCTTTCATCTCACCCGGCAGACCCGTGTACGGCTCGGCCATGCCATCATAGATCACCCGCCCGAGGTCATGTCCCCGGTTGCTCTCCACCACGACATGGACGTCCCGGGGGGCCACAAAACCGGGACCCACGCCTACTACAAAGGAGGCCTCGTCTCTTCTCGTTCCGAGATTCCTCTTGGCCATGATGGCGTCAATGACAACATCGGGAAAGAGCACGGCGATGCTTTTCCATTCGGGATCCACAACGACGGCGATCCGGCCCGCCCGCCAGACGGCATCCACCCGGGAGGCATCATCCACAAGCTGGCCCGTAACGCCCTCGACCTCCGCGACGCCATCATGGATGGCCTCGCAGAAGGAGACAAACCGCCGGACACACAGGGGCCTCGGCATATCGAGCATGACGATGCGCCGTATCCCCGCCCGGTAAAGCCTGTGGGCAATACCCGAGGCCATCTCACCGGCCCCCTTTATGATCACGGACAGTTCCGCGACACTATTCTTCTCAAGCGGCACTTCCTTCCACCTCCGCTGGCTGACACTCTCCGAACTCACCCTTTTTCGACCCTGTATCCCCGTCGTCTCAGGACCCTGAGGTCCTCCTCCGTATCGATATCGAAAAGGATGCCTTCGTCGCCTTCTATAAATAGCACATCTGTGCTGTGCTTTTCTATAACTTCGCGGAGACCCCTGTCGCCATCGAGGAGTTCCATCTCCTCCCTGTAAGGCCCGCATCGCATAAGGACCGGGTGACCTTTCATTCCCTCGTGGACGGGAACGATGATCCTCCTGTCCGTGTCGCGATACCCTTCGACCATGGCGGCCAGAAAAGCCTTCTTCACGAAAGGCTTGTCACCAAGATGAAAGAAGACTGCCTCCGCGCCCCCGATCCACGGCAGGACCGCCTTGATGGAACTCGACATTCCCTGCCGGTGGTTCTCATTCCGGACCACCCTCACGTTCAAGCCTGTGAGGGCCGCTTCAACGGGAGCGATATCGCTCCCGCCGACAACGATCACCTCACCAAGACCGGCCTCCACGAAAGGGGTGGCCGCCCTGCGGATGACGGGCTCCGAGTCTATCCTCAGGGTCAGTTTGTTGAAACCGAGCCTTTTCGATGAACCTGCGGCAAGTATCACGGAATAGATGCCGGTCATAAGACGCGAGTCCCGTCAGTTGTCACCGTTCCAACCTTCTTTCATGGTCTTGCGCAGGCCCTCGACGAGACTGTCGACATCGACACCGTGGACCTGGGCGCCCTGTTCGATGGTCTCGAAGAGGGCGGCCTCGCATCCGGCACAGCCCAGGCCGAACTCCTCGAATACACGTGCTGCCTGTGGAAACTTCGCAAGGACTTCCCGAATGGACGTCCTCTTGTCGATCATCCCTTCCCTCCGGTCCCTGTCTCGGAAATCACGCTGGTTCCGCTCTTCAAAAAACATCCGCGGAAAAGATGAATATATCGGTGTCCTTCGACTTCCATGCGTCTTTCGGGAGGCCCGCCTTGTAGCAGGTGTACTCAAGGAACTCGGTCCTGTCCCATTTCTGTTCCGTCGCCACCTGAGGCAGCAGCAGCCCCGAATGCACGCCCTTTTCTATGTACAGCCCGTGGACCCCGACCTCTATCTCGTTCACATCGTCGATCTTTCTCATCGGAGTCAGGACCGAGATCTCAAAATCGATGTCCTTCCACTCGTCGCTTGTGACAGGCTCGAACCTGGGATCGTTGAAGGCCGCCTGGATCGCCATCTCCTTCACCGTCTCGTAAAGAGGAAGATACCCTCTCACGTAGCCTATGCATCCCCGCAGGCTGCCGCAGTTCCTGATCGTCACAAAGGCGCCGCACTTCTCCTTCAGGGGTCCCGTCACCTCAACGGGAGTCGTTTCCTTCCCGAAGAGAACACCTTCGATCGTATCCTTGACGAGCGCCTTGAGCCTCTGTCTTTCTTCAGGCGAGAGCACCATTCAACCATCCCTTGTGATCATTTCTCAAAGAATATCGCCGACACGTATCCCACAACGCCGCTGCGGTCCCCCGATACATCACCCGAATTGGCATATTTCAGGACCCTGCCCGCCTCGGCCCCAAGTTTCCGGGCCGTCATCATGGCGGTGATCATCGGTCCGGCGCCACATGCCTGTGCTTTCTCGGAGCGCGTGTCCCTGATCATTGCCGCGATATCGAAGTTTTTGAGGTGCTCCACCGTCACGGCATCGATCTTCACGGCCGAGGCATAGGGATAATAATGGGAGAGGTCCGTGCTCGCCACGATGAGATAGCTTAACGGGGAGGCGGAAACCATCTCCTTGAGGGCATCGGATGCCTTCTCGTACAGTTCCTCCGTCGCCGCCCCCATGATGAGCGGCAGGAGAAGAAGCTCCTTGAAGACGCACTGGAGGAAGGGCAATTGGACCTCCAGGGAGTGTTCCGACCTGTGGACATCCCTCCTGGCAACAAAGACATCTTTCGCCTCAAGGAGTTCCCCGGCCCCCCTCTCATCAATACCGATATCCCCGAGCGGTGTTCTGAAGCTACCCGTCTCCCACAGGGCAACGCCTTCGAAATATGCCCTGTGGCTCGGGGCGATGACGATGACGCTGTCGACAGGGAGTTTGGAAACAGCCTTGTAGGCGAAGGCCGCCACCTGTCCCGAATACACGTATCCGGCATGGGGACAGACTATCGCATGGACCCGCCCCGGGATGGGTTCGACCTCGGCCCCTTTCAGGTAGGTCTCGATATCCTTTCTCAAAAGAACGGGATCGTCGGGATAGAACATCCCGCTCACTGAAGGTAAGCGCACCGTCGTCATCTTTCCGCCCGTACCAGTTCATTATATCATATGTGACCGCCGGGGGCGCGGCTTTTTTATCAACCGCGCGCAGGCTATATGCTATAATACACCCTGTGATCGTCAAGCACATCTTCCGGGAAAGAAGCAATCACGTCCTCTGCTTCGTTGTCCCGGCACTCCTGTTCCTTATCTTCGTCTTTCCCGAGCATACCCTGGGTGAGATGGGCAAACCCGTCATAGGGGCTGAAGAGTACGTCAGAATATTGCCCTACGGTTTCACGGTCCCGGCGCGCGTCGACACGGGGGCCGCGACAACATCCCTCGACGCCAGGAACATACGTGTGGAAGACTCCACCGTTACCTTCACCCTCCCGCCCCAGTGGGGCGGCGCCACCATCACGGCCTCCATTGTCGACTGGAAACATATCCGCACGTCGGGATCGAGAAAGAAGCGGCCCGTTGTGGAAATGGAGCTGTGCATCGCCTCAAGGAAGCTGCGGGCCCGGGTCAACCTCAACGATCGCTCGCACATGAGATACCCCATGCTCATCGGCAGAAACGTCATCACGGGCAACTTTCTCGTGGATCCTTCGCGGTCCTTCACGAGACCTCCGGAAGCAGAGGGCACAGAGGACGACCGATGAAACGACCGGCACTGGCCGCTGCCCTGGCACTCATGGCCATATCGCTCATCATTGTCGCCTACCGGATCGTTTCCCTGGGATATCCCGTCACTCCCGCCCGGCCTGATCACGTATGGACCTTTCGCTTCGATGGAGTCCTGCAGGGAACCGGGAAAGACCCGCTCTTTCTCCTCTCATTGCCGTCACAACAGCATGGTCAGATCATACTCGAAGAATTCATCGGATCGGGATCGATGAATTTCAACCTTCTCAAGGAATATGACAACCGCATCGGCGTCTGGTCAGGCAAACCGCCGAAGGATGGTGAATACATATCGTACAGGGCCACCATCCTTTTCCAACACAGGGGGGCCGAAGGAACCGTCGTGCCGCCGCGACGATCCTATCCCTACGGTATCGCGGACGAGCAGATAGCGCTCGTCGAGGAACTGACGGGTCAATGGCGCGTCATGCCCCTTTCCACGCGGATACAGGTGGTCCTCGGATTTGCAAGGGTCGGCGCCGCCGGTTCCGGCAACGATCCCAACCTCACGAGACTCGATAGAGCATTGGAAGGGTACGACGACATTACGAGACTCCTCATCCTTCTGGCCGCCGTCAGTGTTCCCGCGAGGACCGTGGAGGGCATGGCCCTTGCCGAAGGGGTCACGGACACCACATTCCCCTGGGTTGAGGCGTGGACTGGACAGGGCTGGGAGCACAAGATCGGAAGAGCGTC
>ENA-UOXR01003673-UOXR01003673.1-bioreactor-metagenome-genome-assembly--contig:-NODE-3673-length-12817-cov-4.423210_pt1 | contig 12817 bp, 13 predicted proteins | sample MGYA00238164_ERZ764825 | MGnify/ENA primary metagenome ERZ764825 (study PRJEB28920, sample SAMN05720171) | bioreactor metagenome | isolation source: Anaerobic biogas reactor | place: USA:Washington...
GGTCGCGACGCTCCTGCGCCTCGAGGACGACCTCGACGTTGTCGCGGTCGCCGCCTCGGGCACCGAGGCGCTCGCGGCTGCGACGAAGCACACCCCCGACGTCGCGGTCCTCGACCTGCAGATGCCTGGCCTGGACGGGATCGAGGTCGCCGAGCGGCTCGCACGCGAGCTGCCCGCGTGCGGCGTCGTGATCGTCACGAGCCACGGGCGGCCCGGTTACCTCAAGCGTGCCCTCGAGACGGGGGTGCGCGGGTTCTTGCCCAAGACGGTCTCGGCCCGGGTCCTGGCCGACGTCGTGCGCCAGGTGCATGCGGGCGGGCGCTACGTCGACCCCGAGCTCGCCGCGGCCGCGATCGCCGCGGGGGCGAGCCCGCTCACGCCGCGCGAGGCCGACGTCCTCGAGCTTGCCGCGGACGGCGCCCCGGTCGAGGAGATCGCCGCTCGCGCCGCTCTCGCCCCGGGCACGGTGCGCAACTACCTGTCCTCGGCGGCCGCGAAGCTCGGCGTCGCGAACCGCCACGAGGCCGCGCGCCTCGCGCGCGCGAAGGGCTGGATCTGATCCGCCCCGAGGTGCCCGAGGGCTAGGATCGTCTCCCGTGCCGCACCCACCCCGCGCGAACCGCGCCTACCGCATCATCGCGAGCATCGTCCGCCCGGTGCTGTTCGCGGTGACCCGACGTGCCTGGTCCGGCACGGAGCACCTCCCGCGCGAGACGGGCTTCATCGCGGCGGCGAACCACATGTCCTACGCCGACCCGCTCACGACCGCGCACTTCCTGTACGACAACGGCTTCGCGCCGCGCATCCTCGCCAAGGCGCCGCTGTTCAAGGTGTTCTTCGTCGGGCGTGTGCTGCGAGCCTCGGGCCAGATCCCCGTGTACCGCAACACCTCGCGCGCGGGGGAGTCGCTCGAGGCGGCCTTCGAGGCGCTGCGCGAGGGCGAGTGCGTCGCGGTGTTCCCCGAGGGCACCCTCACGCGCGACCCCGAGCTGTGGCCCATGACGGGCAAGACGGGCGTCGCCCGGCTCGCGCTCGTGAGCAAGGCGCCCGTGATCCCGATCGCCCAGTGGGGCGCGCACCGGCTCATGCCGCGCTACGGCAAGCTCCCGCGGCCCTTCCCGCGCAAGCTCCAGACCGTCGTCGCGGGCCCAGCCGTCGACCTGTCCGACCTGTACGACAAGCCGCTCGAGGCTGCGGTGCTGCGCGAGGCGACCGAGCGTGTCATGGCGGCGATCACGGCGCAGCTCGCGGAGATCCGCGGCGAGGAGCCTCCCGCGACGCGCTTCGACCCGCGCACCTCGCCCGAGGTCTCCCGCAAGATCGGCGGGGACCATGCGACCCGGCCGGAGCACCCGTGAGCGCGCTGCTGCGCACCGCCGTGCTGGGCTCGGGCGCGTGGGGCACGACCTTCGCGGCGGTCCTCGCCGACGCGGGGCACGACGTCGTCCTGTGGGGCCGCGACGCGCACGTGTGCGAGCAGATCAACCGTGCCCACCGCAACTCGACCTATCTGCCCGGGGTCAACCTGCCTGCGCAGGTGCGTGCGACGACCGATGCGGCCGAGGCGCTGCGCGGCGCGCAGATCGTGTTCGTCGCGATCCCCTCGCAGCATGCGCGCGCGACGCTCGCGCCGTTCGCCGGGCTCGTCGAGCCGGACGCCGTCGTCGTCTCGCTCATGAAGGGCGTCGAGCTCGGGACGGACCTGCGCATGAGCGAGGTCCTCGCCGAGGTGCTCGACCTGCCCCCCGAGCGGGTCGCCGTCGTCTCGGGACCGAACCTCGCGCGCGAGATCGCCGTCCACCAGCCGACCGCGACCGTGGTCGCCTCGACCTCCCCCGAGGCCGCCGAGCTCGTCGCCCGCGCGTGCGCGAACAGCTACTTCCGGCCGTACACGAACTCCGACGTCACGGGCGTCGAGCTGTGCGGCGCGGTCAAGAACGTCATCGCGCTCGCGGTCGGGATCTCGCAGGGCCGTGGCCTGGGCTTCAACACGATGGCGACCGTCATCACGCGTGGTCTGGCCGAGATCACGCGGCTCGGCCTCGCGCTCGGCGCGGACGCGAGCACCTTCCCGGGGCTCGCGGGCATGGGCGACCTCATGGCGACGTGCGCCTCGCCGCTCTCGCGCAACCACACGCTCGGCGTGCACATGGGCAAGGGGCTGACCCTCGAGGAGGCGATCGTCGCGACGGGCGGGACCGCGGAGGGCGTCAAGTCCGCCGAGTCGGTGCGCCAGCTCGCCGAGTCCGTGGGCGTCGAGATGCCCATCACCGAGGCGGTGCACGACCTGCTCGCAGGTCGCATCGCGATCGAGGACCTCGCCCCGCGTCTGCTCGCCCGCCCCCGCAAGGACGAACGCCGCTAGCTCAGTGGCCGAGCGCGACGAGCGCGCCCATGGCCACGAGCACGAGACCGCTCAGCCCGCCGATCGTGCGCCGCACGCGCGGGCGTGCGATCCACACCCCGAGCCGGCCGATCGCGAGGAGCAGCACCGCGAACCAGGCCGCGGCGAGCGTGAGGAACACCGCCGCGAGCACGAGCGTCCCGACGGTGCGCGAGAGGCCCGGGAGCACGAACTGGGGGAAGAACGCGACGAGGAAGGCGCCGAGCTTCGCGTTGAGCAGGTTCGTCACGAGGCCCTGCTGGGCCCACGACCACCACGGGTGTGCGGCTTCCTCGGCGGTGCGACGGCCGACGACGGCGTCCTGGCTCGCGCCGGTCCCGGGGCCCGCCCCGGGAGCGAGCGGCTCGGGCACGAGAGCGGGCAGGCGCGCGTCGCGCAGCCGCCACCAGCCCGCGAGCGAGCGCACCCCGAGGTAGACGAGGTAGGCGGCCCCGAGGTAGCGCAGCACGTCGTAGGCGGTCTCGCTCGAGCGCACGAGGGCGGCCAGGCCCGCGACGACGGCGGCCTGCCACGCGAGGTTGCCCGCGAGGATCCCCGCGGTCGTCCACGCCGCGGCGCGCCGCCCGCCCGCCGCGGCGTTGCGCAGCACGAGCAGGGTGTCCGGCCCGGGGGAGACGATGATGACGAGGCTCGCCCCGACGAAGGCGAGCAGGACCTGGGTCACCGGTGGGCCGCGCGCAGCGCGGCGTCGAGGTCGGCCCACAGGTCCTCGACCGACTCGATGCCGACCGAGAGCCGCAGCAGGTCGGTCGGGACCGTGCGTGACTCGGTCGCAAAGCGCCGGCGGCGTTCGAGGGTCGACTCGACCCCGCCGAGCGAGGTCGCCGGGACCCACAGCCCGACCGTGGCCGCGACCGCGTCGGCGGCCTCGAGGCCACCGCGCGGGCGCACGCCGAGGATCGTGCCGAAACCGTCCATCTGGGCCTTCGCGCGCTCGTGGCCCGGGTCGCCCGGCAGGCCCGGGAAGCGCACCTCGGCGACGTCGGGATGGGCCGCGAGCCGGGTCGCGAGCTCGAGCGCGTTGGCCTGCGCGCGCTCGATGCGCAGCGCGAGGGTGCGCAGCCCGCGCAGCGCGAGCCAGGCCTCGAGCGGGCCGGCGATCGCGCCGTGCAGCGTGCGGTAGGCGTGCATGCGCTCGCGCAGCTCGGGCTCGCGCGTCGCGACCGCACCGAGCACGACGTCGCTGTGCCCTGCGAGCGCCTTGGTCACCGAGTGCACGACGAGGTCCGCGCCGAGCCGCAGGGGCCGCTGGCCGAGCGGGGTCGCGAAGGTGTTGTCGACCCCCACGAGCGCTCCCGCGCGGTGCCCCGCGGCCACGAGCGCGGGCAGGTCGGCGACCTCGAGCATCGGGTTGGTCGGCGACTCGACCCACAGCAGGTCGGCCCCCGGGGCGAGGGCCTCGGTGACCTGCGCGGTGTCGTCGACGTCGACGAGCACGACCTCGACCTCGAGGCGCTCGCCGATCTCGTGCGCGAGCCCGAGCGCGACCTGGTAGGAGTGCCGGGCGATCACGAGGCGCCCGCGTGCGGGGACGACGCTCATCGCGGCGGCGATCGCGGCCATGCCCGAGGCGAACAGCAGCGCGGGACCCGCGGCCCCCTCGAGCCCGCCGAGCGCCTCCTCGAAGGGGTGCCACGTCTCGTTGTCGATGCGCGCGTAGAGCGGCTCGCCCGGCACCGGGACGCCGGTCGAGACGTACGTCGAGGTGAGCGTCACGGGCACGTTGACGGGGCTGCCCTGCGTGCGCGGCGGCCGCCCGGCGGCGACGACGTAGGTCGCAGGGTCGAGGTTCTCGTCGTGCACGCCCGAAGAGTACCGCTCACCCTCCACCGCGACGGGGCGGCGCCCAGGTAGGGTTTTCGCCGATGAACCCGAACCCGCGCCGTCCCCGCGTCCTTGTCGTCTTCGGCGGGGTCTCGGGCGAGCACCCCATCTCGTGCGTGACCGCGGGCGGTGTCCTGCGGGCGATCGACCGCGAGCGCTACGACGTGCTCGCGGTGGGGATCACGCGCACGGGGCGTTGGGTCGAGGTCTCTGACGACCCCGACCGCTGGGCGATCGTCGACGGCGTGCTGCCCGAGGTCGAGGACGTCCCGGGGCGCGTCGTCCTCCCGCAGGCGGGCGACCCGCCCGTCGCGCGCGTCCTTGCCGAGCCCGCCGACGACGACGCCCGCGAGGGCGCGTCGAGCGAGGTCGCTCTCGGTGCGCTGCGCGAGCTCGGGCCGGTCGACGTCGTCTTCCCGCTCCTGCACGGGCCCTACGGTGAGGACGGGACGATCCAGGGTCTGCTCGAGCTCGCGGGGGTCCGCTACGTCGGGGCGGGTGTGCTCGCGAGCGCGGTGAGCATGGACAAGCAGTTCATGAAGCTCGTGCTCGCGGGTCAGGGCATCCCGATCGGTCCGTACACCGTGATCCGGCCCGGGGAGTGGGAGCAGCACCGCGCGACGTGGGAGGAGACCGTCACGACGCTCGGCCTGCCGGTGTTCGTCAAGCCTGCGCGTGCGGGCTCGAGCCTCGGCATCTCGCGCGTGACGAGCCTCGACGAGCTGCCCGCGGCGATCGCGGCGGCGCAGGAGCACGACCCGAAGGTCGTGATCGAGGCCGCCGTCGTGGGCCGCGAGATCGAGTGCGCGGTGCTCGGTGGGCGCAACGGCGAGGCTCCGCGCGTCTCGCTGCCGGGCGAGATCAAGGTCACGGGCGAGGGGCACACCTTCTACGACTTCGAGGCGAAGTATCTCGACGAGGCGGGCGCCGAGCTCATCTGCCCCGCCGAGCTGCCCGAGGAGGTCATCGACCGGGTCCAGGACCTCGCGCGGCGCACCTTCGAGGCGGTCGGCTGCGAGGGTCTGGCACGCGTCGACGTGTTCGTCACCCCCGGGGGGGACGTCGTGGTCAACGAGATCAACACGATGCCGGGCTTCACCCCGATCTCGATGTACCCGCGCATGTGGGAGTGCTCGGGCGTGCCCTACCCCCAGCTCGTGCACGAGCTCGTCCAGCTCGCGCTCGAGCGGCCCACGGGCCTGCGCTGAGCGCGAGGTCCCGCTGCGCGTGAGTGCTCGGGCTGCGCGCTAGAGGTCGGCGAGGCCGATGCAGTGGCGCGTCGCCTCGACGCGCTGGACCGCAGGACCGAGGTCGAGCAGGAACGAGGTCGAGCGCTGCTCGGCGAGCGAGGCGGGCACGAACACCTCGACCGCGGGGTGCCGCCCGTAGGTCGTGAAGGTCCAGCCGTCCTCGCCCTCGATCGCGACCCAGTCCACGGCGTTGCCCTGCAGGTCGTCGGCCGTCGTGCACGTCTCGGTCGTGGGGGCGGGCGGCTCGACGCCGCACCGCAGCGTGATGACCTCCTCGGTGCCCCACGCGCGGGTCGCCTGCGAGGACGTCTGACGGCGCTCGAGCCCCGCAAGCTCGTTCGGCAGGGCGAGCACGATGCGTGCGCAGTCGGGCAGGTGCGCCTCGGGGGCGACGGGCACCGTGACGGGCTGGGCGCAGCCGGTGAGGACGGCGAGCGCACCGAGGGCGAGCAGGAGGCGGGACCACTTCACCCGAGCACCGTAACCCGCGTTAGGGTGCTCGGGTGACGCAGCCCCGGGTCGGTGACCTCGACGAGGAGGCGCTCCTCGCCCAGGTGTTCCCGCTCCTGCCCGCCGGGGACGCGACGCTGCTCGGCCCGGGCGACGACGCCGCGGTGCTCGCGGCACCCGACGGTCGCACGGTCGTCTCGACCGACGTCCTCGTCGAGGACCGCCACTTCCGCCGCGCGTGGGGCACGGGCGCCGACCTCGGCTGGCGTGCCGCGATGCAGAACCTCGCGGACGTCGCCGCGATGGGTGCCCGCCCGACCGGGATCGTCGTCGGTCTCGTGCTGCCCGCCGACGTCGAGGTCGCGTGGGTGCTCGACCTCGCGCGGGGGCTCGCCGCGGCGTGCGCCCCGCACGGTGCGGGGGTCGTGGGCGGGGACCTGACCTCGGGGGACGCCGTCGTCGTCGCGGTCACGGTGCACGGGGACCTCGAGGGCCGTGCGGCCGTCCTGCGCTCGGGGGCCCGCCCCGGTGACGTGCTCGCGCTCGCGGGCACGCTCGGCCGGGCTGCCGCGGGGCACGCGGTGCTCGAGGCGGGCCTCGCGGGGCACGCCGAGCTCGTCGAGGCCTTCGTGCGGCCCACGTGCCCGCTCGAGGCCGGGCCTGCTGCGGCGCGCGGGGGCGCGAGCGCGATGATGGACGTCTCGGACGGGCTGCTGCGCGACGCGGGACGTCTCGCGCGGGCCTCGGGCGTCCTGGTCGACGTCGACCCTGGGCTGCTCGGCGGGTTCGTCGCGCCCTTGCGTGCCGCCGCGCAGGCGACGCACAGCGACCCGCTCACGTGGGTGCTCACGGGGGGAGAGGACCACGGCCTGCTCGCGACCTTCCCCGACGACGGCGCCCTGCCGTCGGGTTTCGTGCCGATCGGTCGCGTCGAGCCTGGCGAGGGCGTGCGGGTCGCGGGCCAGGCGTGGTCAGGAAGGTCCGGCTGGGACCACTTCGGCGGCTCGGGGCGTCAGCCCCGGCGGTAGCGCACCTCGAGCAGGCGGGCGCCACCGAAGTCCTCGAGCCGCTCGGTCCCGTCGGGCTGGAAGCCGTGCCGGCGGTAGAAGTGCCGGGCCCGCTCGGCCTCGGCGAGCACCCACAGGGTGATCGGGTCCTGCGCGGCCGGCTCGGCGAGGATCGTGCGCATGAGGTCGCGTGCGACCCCGCGCCCCCACGCGTCGGGCAGGAGATAGATCGCGTAGATCTCCCACGTGTGGCGGTCGGCGTCCTCGTCCCGGCTCGGTCCGAGCGTCGCGAAGCCGAGCATCCCGGGCTCGGCCTCGGCGACCCACGTGTGGGTCCCGTTGCGCACCGCGTTCTCGAGCCGGGTGTGCCACTCCTCCTCGCGCCGCGCGAGGTCGAGGTTCGCGAGGACGTCGTCGGGGACGATCCCGGCGTAGGCCTCGCGCCAGCTCGCGATGTGGATGCGGGCGATCTGGGGAGCGTCCTCGGTCCGGGCAGGGCGGACCTTCACGTCACCGAGCTGTGTGGCCATGAGTGCCACCATGCCAAAAGATCTCTCGGGGCGCAGCACCGTGGTGCGCCCGGAAGAACGTCAGACGGCGCGCTGGACCTTGCCGGCCTTGAGGCACGAGGTGCACACGTCGATCCGCTTGGGCGAGCCCTGCACGAGCGCGCGCACGCGCTGGATGTTGGGGTTGAAGCGCCGCTTCGTGCGGATGTGGGAGTGCGAGATGGTGTGCCCGAAACCGGGGCCCTTGCCGCAGATCTCGCAGTTGGCAGCCACGTCGTATCTCCTGGTGCTTGGCACGCCGCACGGCGGCGATGACATCGTCTGGGGGTGCGTCGCGGGTCATGGACGTCCGCGCGACGGGCCCGGCGCGTGCCGGGCAACCACGACAGACTACCGGACGAGTCCGCGAGCCCCCAAATGGGCGCGGTCCGTGCTGTCGGTCGGATCGGGTACCAGTATGGGGCAGGGTAGGTCCGTCCGGCCGAGGGAGGAGATCCGTGGAGCGCTTCGACGGCGCCGCAGCGACGCGGTGGGCGCTGCTCGCTGCCGAGCGGCTCGGCGAGCAGCGCGAGTGGATCAACTCGATCAACGTCTTCCCCGTCGCGGACTCCGACACGGGCACCAACTCGCTCCTGACCCTCGAGGGCGGGATCGAGGCACTGCGCGGGCTCGAGCCGCATGCTCGCGTCGACGAGGTCCTCGGGGCCTTCGCGCGCGGCGCGCTCGTCGCGGCGCGCGGCAACTCGGGCGTCATCATGAGCCAGTTCGTCGCGGGCATGGCCGCCCACCTCGACCCCGCGGCGCCCCACGCGCTCGACGCACGCGAGCTGTCCCGCGCGCTGCGCGCGGGGCACCGGGCCGCCAAGGGGGCCGTCGCAGAGCCCGTGCGTGGGACCGTGCTGTCCGCGACGCGCCGCGCCTCGAAGGCTGCCCGACGCTGCGCGAAGGGGGGCGGGGACGTCGCGGCGGTGTGCCGCGCGGCGCTCGACGGGGCTCGCGAGGCGGCCCGGCGCAGCCCCGAAGAGCTCGAGGTGCTCGCCCAGGCCGGGGTGGTCGACGCGGGCGCGAGCGTGCTCGTGGTCGTGCTCGAGGCACTCGTCGAGGCCGTCACGGGCGAGCGTCCCGCGGTGTCCGGTGCGCTCGCGGGCGGCAGGGTCACGACGGGCGCGGTGCCGATCGTCGCGCCGGACCTCACGTGCGCCCCGCAAGCGGGCTCGGACGGCGAGTTCGAGCTCATGTTCCTGCTCGAGGCCCCGCACGACGAGGCCCTCACGGGCCGCCTGCGCGGCAGGCTCGCCGCGCACGGGGAGTCCGTCGCCGTCGTGGGCAGTGCGGGGGTCTGGCAGGCCCACGTCCACACCGACGTCCCCGCGCGAGCGCTCGCGGCCGGGGCGCTCGGGACGCAGCGCCAGGTGGTCGTGCGCCACCTCGCGCTGCACGCGGGCGAGGCGATGCCCGCGGGGCTCGGCGTCGTCGCCGCGGTGCGCGAACCAGGGCTCCTCGTCGAGGCGGCGCGTGCGGGCGCCGTCGTGCACGTGCCCTCCGACCCGCCCGCGACCGCGGCCGAGCTGCGCCGCGCCGCGCAGGACACGGGCGCCGAGCACGTCGTCGTCCTCGCCGAGGACGCGGGAACCCTCGAGGCCGCTCGCGGTGCGGGGCTCGAGGTGTGCGAGGTGCGCGACGGGCTGCACGCCGTCCTCGCGCTCGGGGGCCTCGTCGCGCACGGGTCCGCGGCGAACGGACCCGCCGAGGCGCTCGCCCTGCTGCGCGACGCGGCCGCCCGGGTCCGCACCGTCGAGCTCGACCGCGCGGACGAGCTCGAGAGCGTCGCGCGCGACGCCGAGCTCGTCGCGGTCCTGCACGGCACGCTCGTCGAGGTCGAGCTCCTCGACGAGCTCGAGCGGCGCGCGCTCGCGGCGGGTGCGGGGGAGTTCGTCACCTTCGACTCGGGCCGCGCCGACGCACAGCTGCGCGCGGGGGTCGCGTGAACGACGTCGGCCCCGACCCACGCTCGGTCGAGCTCGAGCGGCGCCTCGGGCGGGCGACCGCGAAGGCGCTCGTGACGGTCGGCGTGCGCACGGTCGCCGAGCTGTTGCGCCACTTCCCGCGACGCTACGCCGAGCCCGGCCGGTTCACCCTGCTCGACGGGCTGCGGCTCGGCGAGCACGTGACCGTCCTCGCGCGGGTCGACCGCACGTCGGTGCGCTCGACCCGCTCGGGCGGCCACATCGTCAACGCGGTCATCACCGACGGGCGTCACGAGCTCGTCCTGACCTTCTTCACCCCGGGCGGGGGACGCGGCAAGGGGCTCGCACGGTTCTTCGAGCAACGCTTCGCGCCCGGCAAGGTCGGCCTGTTCACAGGGACGGTCAACCGGTACCGCGGCGAGATGCAGCTGACCCACCCCGACGCGAAGTTCTTCGGCGAGGACCTCGACGACGGCGTGAGCGTGCTCGACGAGGCGGCCCGCCCGATCCCGATCTACCCCGCAGGGGCCAAGATCTCCTCGTGGAAGATCCAGACCGCGATCGAGACGATCCTCGGCTCGACACGCGACGAGGAGCTTGTTGAGCCCCTCCCCGAGGACGTGCGCGAACGGCACGGGCTGCTCGGCATCGGCGAGGCGCTGCGCGCGGTGCACCAGCCGATGACCTTCGACGAGGTCGAGGCCGCCCAGCGTCGCTTCCGCTTCGAGGAGGCCTTCGTCCTGCAGACCGCGCTCGTGCGCAGGCGCGCGATCGCCCAGGACTGGGTCGCGACCCCTCGCGAGCCGCACGAGACGGGACTGCGGGCGGCCTTCGACGCCCGGCTGCCCTTCGAGCTCACCGCGGGCCAGCGCGTCGTCGGGCAGGAGATCGCGGCCGACCTCGTGCGCACGAGGCCCATGCAGCGCCTCCTGCAGGGCGAGGTCGGCTCGGGCAAGACGGTCGTCGCGCTGCGTGCGATGACCCAGGTGGTCGACGCGGGGGGACAGGCGGCGCTGCTCGCCCCGACCGAGGTGCTCGCCGCGCAGCACGCGCGCTCGCTCGAGGCGCTCCTCGGGCCGCTCGCCCACGCGGGCGAGCTCGACGCCCCCGAGCACGCGACCCGGGTCGTGCTGCTCACGGGCTCGCAGGGCAGCGCGGCGCGGCGCGAGGCGCTCGCGCAGGTCGCCGACGGGACCGCGGGGATCGTCGTGGGCACGCACGCGCTGCTCTCGGAGTCGGTCGAGTTCGCCGACCTCGGGCTCGTCGTCGTCGACGAGCAGCACCGGTTCGGGGTCGAGCAGCGCGACGCCCTGCGCGAACGTTCCGAGCGAGTCCCGCACCTGCTCGTCATGACCGCGACCCCGATCCCGCGCACGGTCGCGATGACCGTGTTCGGCGACCTCGCGATCTCGACGCTCTCCGAGCTGCCCGCGGGCCGCTCCGAGGTCGACACGCACGTCGTGCCCGCGAGCAAGGAGGCGTGGGTCGAGCGCACGTGGGAACGGGTCGCGCAGGCCGCGCGCGACGGCGGTCGCGCCTACGTCGTGTGCGCACGCATCTCGGGCGACACCCCCGAGGACGACGCCGCTCCCGACGACGACGGCGAGCTCGCCTTCGCCTCCCCGCGCCCACCCCTGCGCGCGGTCGAGGACGTCGCGGCCGAGCTGCGCGCGATGCCGCGCCTCGCGGGCGTCGAGGTCGAGACCCTGCACGGGAAGATGTCCGCAGCCGACAAGGCTCGCGCGATGGCGCGGTTCGCGAGCGGCGAGGCTCCCGTGCTCGTCGCGACGACCGTCGTCGAGGTCGGGGTCGACGTGCCCGAGGCGACGCTCATGGTCGTGCTCGACGCCGACCGCTTCGGCGTCTCCCAGCTGCACCAGCTGCGCGGGCGCATCGGACGCGGGACCCTCCCGGGCACGTGCCTGCTCGTCTCGCACGCCCCGCCCGACACGCCCGCCGCGGCCCGCCTCGAGGCGCTCGCACGCACGCGCGACGGCTTCGAGCTCGCCGAGGTCGACCTCGAGCTGCGTCGCGAGGGTGACGTGCTCGGCGCGGCGCAGTCGGGCGCACGGTCCTCGCTGCGCCTGCTGCGTGTCACACGCGACGTCGAGATCCTCACGAAGGCCCGCGAGGAGGCCGAACGGGTCGTCGCGGCGGGCGCCGCGCTCGCGGAGTTCCCCGACCTGCGCCGCGCGGTCGCCGAGCTCTCGCCCGAGCACGAGCAGTACCTCGAGCGCACGTGAGGAGCGTGAAGGGCTACCCTGTCGGGCGTGACTCGGATCGTGGCAGGCACCGCAGGTGGCAGGAGGCTCCAGGTCCCGGGGGCAGGCACCCGGCCGACGAGCGACCGCGTCCGTGAGGCGCTGTTCTCTCGTCTCGAGCACCAGGGGATCGTCGTCGGGGCGAACGTCCTGGACCTGTACGCGGGCTCGGGTGCGGTCGGTCTCGAGGCTGCGAGCCGCGGCGCCGAGCGCGTCACGCTCGTCGAGTCCTCGCGCGACGCGGTCGAGGTGTGCCGGCGCAACGCGACCAACCTCGGTCTCGACGCCCAGGTCACGGTCGTCCACGCGAAGGCCGAGCGCTTCGTGCAGACGATCTCGCCCGAGCCGTGGGACCTCGTCCTGCTCGACCCCCCCTACGACCTCGAGGACTCCGAGCTCGCGGCCGTGCTCGCGGGCGTCGTCCCCTCGCTCGCACCCGCCGCGATCGTCGTCGTCGAACGCTCGGCACGCAGCCGCGAGCCCGAGTGGCCGTCCGGGCTCGTCGAGATCGGCGGGCGCACCTACGGCGAGACCGCGGTGTGGTTCGCGCGCACGCGCGCACCCGGCGACGACTGACGGCCGCCGCGACGACCGAGCCCGAGCGCAGGTAGCGTGGCGCTCATGACGACTGCCGTGTGCCCGGGATCCTTCGACCCCGTCACCCTCGGTCACCTCGACGTCGTGCGCCGTGCGCGGTCGATGTTCGACCGTGTCGTCGTGGGTGTCGCGCGCAACGCGGGCAAGACCCCGTTGCTCGACCTCGACACCCGCGTCGCGCTCGCGCGTGCCGCCCTCGCCGACATCGACGGCGTCGAGGTCGCCCCGGTCCCGGGGCTGCTCGTGGACTTCTGCCGCGAGGTGGGCGCCGCGGCGATCGTCAAAGGGCTGCGCGGGGGAGCGGACTACGACGCCGAGGTACCCATGGCTCTCATGAACAGGCACCTCGTGGGGATCGAGACGATCTTCGTCACGGGCGACCCCGCGCTCGCGCACATCGCCTCCTCGCTCGTCAAGGACGTCGCGCGCTACGGGGGAGACGTGAGCGACCTCGTGCCCGCGCCCGTCCTGCCCGCGCTCGCGGGCGCGTTCGGCAGGTCGACGTGAGCCCCACGAGCGGCCCGCACGGCGACCCGCTCGAGGACCGC
>ENA-UOXR01003675-UOXR01003675.1-bioreactor-metagenome-genome-assembly--contig:-NODE-3675-length-12794-cov-3.850224_pt1 | contig 12794 bp, 27 predicted proteins | sample MGYA00238164_ERZ764825 | MGnify/ENA primary metagenome ERZ764825 (study PRJEB28920, sample SAMN05720171) | bioreactor metagenome | isolation source: Anaerobic biogas reactor | place: USA:Washington...
CTGGCCATCATCGAGGAGGTGTTCGCGCAATGACTACCGCCTATGACATTATAAAGCGTCCCATCATCACTGAGCAGTCCATGTCTCAGACGGAGGACAAGAAATACACCTTTGAGGTTGCCAGGGACGCCAATAAGATTGAAATTGCCAGAGCGATTGAAGAAATTTTCGGCGTGAAGGTTGCCAAGGTCAACACCCTTAACATGCAGGGCAAGCAGAAGCGCACGGGCCGCTACCCCGCCGGCCGCCGCGCCAGCTGGAAGAAGGCAATGGTCACACTGACCGCCGATTCCAAGACCATCGAGTTCTTCGAGGGAATGGTATAAGGAGGTAACGCACTATGGCGATCAAAAGCTACAAGCCCACAACGCCGTCCCGCCGCCACATGACGGTGTCCACGTTTGAGGGCATTGACAAAAAGGCCAAGCCGGAGCGCAGCCTGACCGAGAATCTCAAGAAGAACGCCGGTCGTAACAGCTATGGCCGCATTACTGTCCGCCACCGCGGCGGCGGCAGCAAGCGCAAATACCGCATCATTGACTTTAAGCGCGACAAGACCGGTCCGGGCGGAACCGTTGTTCGTCTGGAATATGACCCCAACCGCAGCGCCAACATCGCCCTGCTTCAGTATGAAGACGGCGAAAAACGCTACATTCTGGCTCCTGTCGGGCTTGCTGCGGGTGATGTTGTCTATTCTTCCGACAAAGCCGACATTAAACCGGGCAATTGTCTGCCCTTGTCCGCCATCCCCACCGGCACCGTCATCCATAACATCGAGCTCCACCCCGGCAAGGGTGCCCAGCTGGTTCGCTCAGCCGGCACCTCCGCCCAGCTCATGGCAAAAGAGGACGGTCTGGCTCAAATACGGCTGCCCTCGGGCGAGGTGCGCATTATTCGGCTGGAATGCAAGGCTACCATCGGCCAGGTTGGCAATTTTGAGCATGAGAATATCCAGATCGGCAAGGCAGGCCGCAAGCGCCACATGGGCTGGAGGCCCACGGTCCGCGGCTCGGTTATGAACCCCAACGACCACCCCCACGGCGGCGGCGAAGGCAAGAGTCCCGTCGGACGGCCCAGCCCTGTCACCCCCTGGGGCAAGCCGACCATGGGTTACAAGACCCGCAAGAAGAGGAATGCGACCGATAAGTTTATTGTCAAACGCCGCAATGAGAAGTAAGGAGGCTGTAAAACTATGAGCAGAAGCGTCAAGAAAGGCCCGTTTTGCGCCCCCGAGCTTTTGAAGCGGGTTGACACGATGAACAAGGCCGGAGAAAAGAAGGTCGTCAAGACCTGGTCGAGAGCGTCCACCATTTTCCCCTCTTTTGTGGGACACACCTTTGCCGTCCATGACGGCAGGAAGCATGTTCCCGTCTATGTGACGGAGGATATGGTCGGCCACAAGCTGGGCGAGTTCGCGCCTACGCGCACCTTCCGCGGCCACGCCGGCAGCAAGACCACGAAGTAAGGAGGAGAGAGACGTAATGGAAGCAAGAGCATACCTGAGATACCTCCGCATCTCTCCCCGCAAGGTGAAGATCGTCTGCGATCTGATCCGCGGCAAGAGTGTGGCGCAGGCCGCAGCCATCCTTCAAACCACTCCGAAATCCGCCTCCGAGCAGCTTCTGAAGCTTTTGAGGAGCGCTGCGGCCAATGCGGAAAACAACCACGGGATGGATCCTGAGAAGCTCTATGTGGCTGAAATTTCCGCGGATCCCGGCCCCATTATCAAGCGAATCATGCCCCGCGCCCAGGGCCGGGCCTACCGCATCAACAAGAGAACATCTCATATTACCATCGTGGTAAAAGAGAAATAGGGGAGGAGGAGAACTATGGGACAGAAAGTGAACCCCCACGGATTTCGCGTGGGTGTCATCAAGGACTGGGATTCCCGCTGGTACGCCCGCAACGATAAGGTGGGCGACCTGCTGGTGGAGGATTACAACCTGCGGAATTACCTGAAAAAGACCCTGAGCTCCGCCGGCATCCCGAAAATCGAAATCGAACGTGACAACGCCAGGGTGCGCATTTACCTGCACTGCGCCCGTCCGGGCGTGGTGATCGGCAAGGGGGGCAGCGACATTGAGCGGCTGCGTCTTCAGCTGGAAAAGAAACTGGGGAAGCCGGTTTCCCTCAATATCGTTGAGGTCAAAAGCCCCGATATGAATGCTCAGCTTGTGGCCGAAAATATTGCCCAGCAGCTGGAAAAGCGCATTTCTTTCCGCCGCGCCATGAAGAACGCCATGGGGCGCGCCATGCGCACCGGGGCCCGGGGCATCAAGACCTGTGTGTCCGGCCGTCTGGGCGGCGCGGAAATTGCCCGCACCGAGCACTATCATGACGGAACCATCCCCCTGCAGACGCTCCGTGCCGACATTGACTACGGTTTTGCCGAAGCCGATACCACATACGGCAAGATCGGTGTTAAGGTATGGATTTACAAGGGCGAGATCCTCAGCCAGACCCTGCGCACTACCCCGCGCACCATGGACACCACCAAGCCCTTCCGCGAGCGTACCGAGCGTCCCCGCCGCCGCGACAACCGTCAGGGCGGCAGCCGTGGTGGTCCGGGCGGCTACGGCAATCGTTCCGGCGGCCAGGGCGGCTACAACAACAATCGTCCCGGCGGTCAGGGCGGCTACAACAACAATCGTCCCGGCGGCCAGGGCGGCTACAACAACAATCGTCCCGGCGGCCAGAGTGGCTACAGCAATAATCGTCCCGCAGGCGGGTTTTCTCGTCCCGCAGGCGGAGGTCCTAAGGAAGGAGGCGCTCGCTGATGCTGCTTCCCAAGAGAGTCAAATACCGCAGAGTGCACAGGGGCCGCATGAAAGGGAAAGCCACCCGGGGCAATACCGTGACCTACGGTGAATATGGCCTTCAGGCCGTCGAACCCTGCTGGATTACCAGCAATCAGATCGAGGCCGCCCGTATCGCCATGACCCGCTATACCAAGCGCGGCGGCAAGGTGTGGATCAAGATCTTTCCCGACAAACCGGTAACTCAGAAGCCTGCCGAAACCCGCATGGGCTCCGGCAAAGGTTCTCCCGAATATTGGGTGTCCGTCGTCAAGCCCGGCCGCGTTATGTTTGAGATTGCCGGCGTCCCTGAGGAGACTGCCCATGAGGCCTTGCGACTGGCGGCTCATAAGCTGCCTGTCAAGTGCAGAATCGTCAGGAAGGACGAAGAGGCCCCGGAAAGCGAGAATGGTGGTGAAGCATGATGAAGGCAGCAGAGGTACGCAAACTGTCATCCGCCGAGCTGCAGGGCAAGCTGACCGACCTGAAGAAGGATTTGTTCCAGCTTCGGATGCAGCATGCCACCAACCAGCTCGACAACCCTATCCGCATTGCGGAAGTCAAAAAAGACATCGCCCGAGTCAAGACCATACTACGTGAGCAGCAGCTTGCAGGCCGATAAAGGAGGAAACGAAAGATGAGCGAGAGCAGAACTTCTTCCCGCAAGACCAGAGTCGGCCTGGTGGTTTCGGACAAGATGGATAAAACCGTGGTGGTGGCCATTGCCGACCGTGTGGCCCATCCGCTGTATAAGAAGATCGTCAAGAGAACGTATAAACTCAAAGCCCACGACGAGCTCAACCAGTGCGGCATCGGCGACAGAGTAAGGGTCATGGAGACCCGTCCCCTGTCCAAAGACAAGAGATGGCGCGTGGTGGAGATCATTGAAAAAGCGAAGTAAGGAGGTGCCGTTATGATTCAGCAGGAATCCTATCTGAAGGTAGCCGATAATACCGGCGCCAAAGAGATCAAAACCATCCGCGTGCTGGGCGGATCCAAGCGCAAGTACGGCAACATCGGAGACGTCGTTGTGGCCTCGGTGCGAAAAGCCGCGCCCGGCGGCACAGTAAAGAAGGGCGAAGTGGTTAGGGCCGTGATCGTCCGTTCCTCCCGGGGTGTTCGCCGCGCCGACGGCAGCCATGTCCGCTTTGACGACAATGCCGCCGTTATTATCAAGGAAGACAAGAACCCCAGGGGCACCCGTATTTTTGGCCCCGTGGCCCGCGAGCTGCGCGACAAGGATTACATGAAGATCCTGTCTCTCGCGCCCGAAGTGCTGTAAGGGGGTAGGAGTAAGATGGATAAAATCAGCATTAAAAAAGACGATACCGTGGTGGTTCTGTCCGGCAAGGACAAGGGCAAGCGCGGCAAGGTTCTGTCTGTGGTGCCTAAGGACGGCAAGGTGGTTGTGGAGAAAATCAACATGGTCTCCCGGCACACAAAACCCCGCAGACAGGGGGAAGAGGGCGGTATCCTGAGGAAGGAAGCTCCCCTTTACGCTTCCAAGGTAATGCGTGTTTGCCCCAAGTGTGACAAGCCCACCCGCCCCGCCGTAAAAATTCTTGCCGACGGCAAGAAGGTCCGCATCTGTAAGAAGTGCGGCGCTGAACTATAAAGAGAGGAGTTAACGGTAATGCCTAATTTGAAAACCAAATATGAGCAGGAAGTTGCTCCCGCTCTGATGGCCAAGTTCGGATACAAAAGCCCCATGCAGATTCCCAGGTTTGAAAAGATCGTGGTCAACGTCGGCTGCGGAGAAGCCAGAGACAACCCGAAAATCATGGAGGCCGTGCTGAGAGATTTGGCCGCCATTACCGGGCAGAAGGCGGTGGTCACCAAAGCCAAAAAGTCGGTGGCCAACTTCAAGGTTCGGGAAGGTATGCCCGTCGGCGCCAAGGTGACCCTTCGCGCCACGAGAATGTGGGAGTTTTTGGACCGCCTGTTCAACGTGGCCCTTCCCCGTGTCCGCGACTTCAGGGGCGTCAGCGCCAATTCCTTTGACGGACGGGGCAACTATGCACTGGGCGTAAAGGAACAGCTTATTTTCCCCGAAATTGATTACGACAAGATCGACAAAATCCGCGGCATGGATATTGTCATCTGCACCACCGCTAAAACCGACGAGGAGGCGAAGGAGCTTCTGGAGCTCATCGGCGCCCCCTTTGCCCGCAGTTAAGGAGGAGAACGTAACATGGCCAAGAAATCGATGATCCTGAAACAACAGAGAGAGCCCAAGTTCTCCACCCGGCGGTACAACCGGTGCAAGATCTGCGGCCGCCCCCACGCCTATCTGCGGGACTACGGCATCTGCCGCATCTGTTTCCGGGAATTGGCCCACAAGGGCCAGATTCCGGGCGTGCGGAAGGCATCCTGGTAATTACCCCCGGTGAAACTCCCCGGCGCGTGCCGGAAAGACGGTTAAAAGGTCGGAGACGCTCAGGCTCCGATACCTTGCCGCCTATACAGGCAATCGCCTGTAACCTTTAAAGTAGGCAACACTTATGCATATTACCGATCCCATTGCGGATATGCTCACCCGTATCCGTAACGCGAACAACGCCAAGCATGATACGGTGGACGTTCCGGCGTCCAATATGAAGAAGTCGGTCGCGCAGATTTTGCTGGACGAAGGTTATATCAAAAACTTCCAGCTGATCGACGACGGCACCCAGGGTGTCATCCGTATCGCCCTGAAATATAATGCCGGCAAGGAAAAGGCGATTACCGGCCTTCGCCGCGTATCCAAGCCCGGCCTGCGGGTCTATGCGGGGGCCGATGAGCTTCCCCGTGTCCTGCGCGGCCTGGGAATTGCCATTGTATCCACATCCAAGGGCGTCATGACCGACAAGGCTGCGCGCGCGGCCCATGTCGGCGGCGAGGTCCTTGCGTTTGTATGGTAAGGAGGGGAGAGCTACATGTCTAGAATCGGAAGAATGCCAATCAACCTCCCCTCCGGCGTGGAGGTCAAACTGACCGAGGCCAACGTCATTACCGTGAAGGGCCCCAAGGGTACCCTGACCCAGCAGATTCCCGCCATACTCACCGTCGAGCAGGAAGGCAATGCTCTTCATGTCAGGCGCCCCAATGACCTGAAGGAGACCCGCTCCCTGCATGGTCTGGTCCGCACTCTGGTGAACAACATGGTTACCGGAGTAACCGTCGGCTTTAAGCGTGAGCTGGACGTAAACGGCGTGGGCTACAGAGTGGCCAAGGAAGGAAAGAAGCTGGTCATGAACCTGGGCTTTTCCCATCAGGTGATCATGGAGGAGTCGGAAGATATCACCATTGACGTGCCCACACCCAACAAGATCATCATCAGCGGCATCGACAAGCAGAAGGTCGGCCAGTTTGCCGCTGAAGTGAGAAAGAAGAGACCGCCTGAGCCTTACAAGGGCAAGGGCATCAAATATAACGACGAGGTCGTCCGCCGCAAGGAAGGCAAGACCGGCGTCAAGAGTAAATAAGGAGGTGTGCCACTATGATTAAAAGACCCGATACCAATGCACAGCGTATCCACCGCCACAAGCGCGTGCGCAGCAAGGTCTCCGGCACGCCCGAGAGGCCCCGTCTCAATGTGTTCCGCAGCGAAGCCAACATTTACGCACAGCTTATCGACGATACCAACAGCGTAACGCTGGCCTCCGCTTCCTCTCTGGATAAGCAGTTCGACGGCAAGGGCAGCAACTGCGAGTCGGCCAAAAAGGTCGGCCTGCTGCTTGCACAGCGCGCCAAGGACAAGGGGATCAGCACAGTGGTGTTTGACCGCGGCGGCTACCTGTATCACGGACGGGTAAAAGCCCTTGCCGAAGGCGCCCGTGAGGGCGGACTGGAATTTTAAGGGGAGGAGGAGATTACACTATGGCTAGATTTGAAAGAGAGCCCAGCGAGTTTACAGAAAAGGTCGTTTCCTTAAACCGGGTCAGCAAGACCGTGAAGGGCGGACGTATCTTCAAGTTTGCCGCCCTTGTCGTCGTGGGAGACGAGAAGGGAAAGGTAGGCTTCGGCCTGGGCAAGGCGAGCGAAGTGCCCGAGGCTATTCGCAAGGGCATTGAGGATGCCAAGAAAAATATGGTGAAGATTACGCTCTCCGGCACCACTATTCCCCACGAGGTGATCGGCGAGTTCGGTGCCGGCCGTGTTCTTCTCAAACCCGCGGCGCCCGGTACCGGCGTGATCGCCGGCGGCCCTGTGCGTGCCGTGCTGGAAGCGGCCGGGGTCAAGGACATCCGCACCAAGTGTCTGCGCTCCAACAACCCGCAGAATGTGGTCACCGCTACCATGGAGGGCCTCAAGGCACTCCGGGGCGCGCAGGAAGTGGCCAGAATCCGCGGCAAGAGCGTGGAAGAAATCATAGGTTAAGGAGGGCTTAAGGACAATGGCTAATCTGACGATCAAGCTGGTCAAGAGCCTGAATGGACGCATCGCCAAGCACAGGGCGACAGCGGAAGCTTTCGGGCTGCGCAAGATCGGCGACACCACCGTACAGCCCGACAACCCCGCTACCCGCGGCAAGATTGCGAGCATCGGCTACCTGCTTCAGGTTACCGAGGAAAAGTAAGGAGGTGCGTATCTTGAAACTGCATGAACTTTCTCCCGCAGCCGGCTCCACTCAGGTGGGCAAGCGCAAGGGCCGCGGAAACGGAACCGGCAACGGCAAGACTGCCGGCCGCGGCAGCAAGGGCCAGAAAGCCCGCTCCGGCGGCGGCGTCCGGATCGGATTTGAAGGCGGCCAGATGCCCCTTGCCCGCCGCCTCCCCAAGCGGGGCTTCAACAACATTTTCGCAAAGCCCTTGGAAGCCATCAATCTCTCTGCTCTCAATCAATTTGAGGACGGCGCTGTGGTCAATGTTTGCGACCTGCTGGAAAAGGGTATCCTCTCCAAGTGCGAGTATGGCGTCAAGGTATTGGGCAACGGCAGCCTGCATAAAAAGCTCACCGTTCGCGCCTCCGCTTTTTCCGCCTCTGCCAAGGAGAAGATTGAAACGGCAGGCGGGAAGGCCGAGGTGGTGTAAAGGTGATTCAGACCTTTCGTAACGCATGGAAGATCCCGGAGCTGAAAAAGAAAATTCTTTTCACCATCTTTGCGCTCCTCATATTCCGCTTAGGCGCCGCCGTTCCCGTTCCGTTTATCAATACCGAGCTGCTGCAGCGCACCATCCAGGCCAAGTCGGGCACCATTTTCGGACTGCTCAACACCATGAGCGGCAGCGCCTTCTCTCAGGCGACCGTGTTTGCCCTTTCCATTCAGCCCTATATCAACAGCTCCATCATCATTCAGCTGCTCACCATTGCGATCCCCGCCCTGGAGCGGCTGCAGAAGGAGGGCGGAGAAGAGGGGCGCAAGAAGATCGCCGCCATCACCCGATATACCACCGTCGCCATCGCGCTGCTTCAGGGCTTTGGCTACTATACCCTCATCAAGAGCTATGGATTTATTGAGCAGTCCGGTTTCTGGCCCGCCATTGTGATCGTTTTGTCCTTCACCGCGGGCTCTGCCTTCCTCATGTGGCTGGGCGAGCAGATTACCGAGTTTGGCATCGGCAACGGCATTTCCATCATTCTGTTTGCCGGCATCATCTCCCGCGTGCCCACCATGATTGCCACCATGATCACCGGTGTGTCCAACTATGTAAAGGGCACCGAGCTGACCGAGGCACAGATTTCGGCGGGTTATACCCTGACCAAGTTCCACCCCGTCTTTGTTCCGCTGTTTCTTGTAGGGATGCTCCTCATCGTGATTTTCATCGTGTTCATCACCAACGCTGAGCGCCGCATTCCGGTGCAGTACGCCAAGCGCGTGGTGGGGCGCAAGATGTACGGCGGCCAGTCCACCCATCTGCCCATGAAGGTGAACATGTCGGGTGTGCTGCCCATCATCTTTGCCCAGGCAATCGCTTCCCTGCCCGCCACCATCGGAATGTTTGTTCCCTCTTCCCAGACGCCCGGAACCGGATGGAACACCTTCCTGAAGTTTTTCAATTCCTCTTCGGCGGCGTATATGATCATTTATTTCCTGCTCATCGTGGGCTTCAGCTTTTTCTACTCCACCGTGCAGTTTAATCCTGTCGAGATCGCCAATAACCTTAAAAAGAACGGCGGCTTTGTTCCCGGCTTTCGTCCGGGCAAACCTACCTCCGATTTTATCACCAAGGTGCTTGGCAAGATCACCCTGTTCGGAGCTCTCTATCTCGGTGTCATTGCCATTGCTCCCATCATTACGGGCAATATTGTTGGCGTTTCCACGCTGGCGATCGGCGGCACTTCTGTCATCATCATAGTCGGCGTTGCGCTGGAGACGGTTAAGGCGCTGGAATCCCAGATGCTTATGCGGCATTACAAGGGATTCCTGGAGTAAAGGAGTACGGATATGAAACTGATTCTTTTGGGCCCTCCGGGCGCCGGGAAAGGCACCCAGGCAGAGATTCTGTCCAAACACTTATCCATTCCCACCATCTCCACCGGCAACATTCTGCGGGCAGCCGTGAAAAATGGCACTCCCGTGGGACTCAGGGCCAAGGAATATATGGACGCCGGCAAACTGGTGCCCGACGAGGTCATTATCGGCGTCATTACCGAGCGCTTAGCCGAACATGACTGCGCCAAGGGCTTTATCCTGGACGGCGTCCCCCGCACCATCCCGCAGGCCCAGGCGCTGGAAAAAGCCGGCGTTGCCTTTGACCACGTAATCTCCATTGAAATCTCCGACGACGAGATCGTCAAACGGATGAGCGGCAGGCGCGTGTGCGCCGTCTGCGGCGCGCCGTTCCACATTACGGGCAATCCCCCCAAAAAAGAGGGCGTCTGCGATGCCTGCGGCGGAGCGCTCCAGCAGCGCGCGGACGACAAGCCTGAGGTCGTTTTTGACCGGCTCAAGGTCTACCACGCTGAAACCGCGCCGCTAAAAGACTTTTATAAAGCGCGCGGCATACTGGTATCAGTAGACAACAGACCGACTCCCAACGATACCTTCCTGGCCATTCTGTCTGTTATGGAGCCGCAATGCGGATGATCAGCCTCAAGTCCCCCAGGGAAATCGAGTGCATGCGCCAGGCGGGAAGGATTACCGCGGCGGCCCGCAGCCTTGCGGGCAAACTGGTACTTCCCGGCGCGACCACCCGTGAAATAGACGCGGCAGTGCGCAGATTCATCGAGAGCAGGGGAGCCGTGCCGTCCTTTTTAAACTATAACGGCTATCCGGGTTCAGCCTGCATTTCGGTCAATGACGAGGTGATTCACGGCATTCCGGGCAACCGGATGCTCCGGGAAGGCGACATTGTCAGCGTGGATGTGGGGGCATATTACAGAGGGTTTCACGGCGATTGCGCCGCCACCTTCCCCTGTGGGACGGTAAGCCCTGAGGCAGAGCATTTGATTGCGGTGACCGAGCAAAGCTTTTGGGAAGGGATCCGATGTGCCCGCCCGGGCAACCGCGTCCTTGATATTTCCCACGCGGTACAGCGGCATGTGGAAGAAAACGGCTGCAGCGTTGTGAGGGATTATGTAGGTCACGGTGTTGGCAGCAAGCTTCATGAGCCGCCGGAAGTCCCCAATTTCGGCCCTGCGGGCCACGGGCCGAGGCTGGTTTCCGGCATGACCCTCGCGGTTGAGCCCATGGTAAACGCGGGAGGCTGGGAGATCAGGGTGCTCGCTGACGGCTGGACGGTAAAGACCGCTGACGGCTCCTTGTCCGCCCATTATGAAAATACCATACTCATCACGGATGGAGAGCCGGAGGTGCTCACCGTATCCGAGGAGCCCTGACATGGACCTTAAGCGGGGGAACATCGTTGTATCCTGCGCCGGGCATGACAAAGGAAACCTGTATTGTGTCGTAGGCACAGACGGCCCTTTTCTCCTGTTGGCGGATGGGAAAACGAGAAAGGTGGATCACCCCAAGCGCAAGCGGCGCAAGCACGCACAGCGCGCGGGAGAATCAAGGCACCCGGCCGTGATGTGCTTTTGCGGCGGGCAGCCGCCGGCCGACAGGGAGCTCAGGAGGGCCCTGGCAGCATTTCGTGATGAATTGAGTAGCGTCCAAGGAGGTAATACGCTTGGCAAAGAGCGATATGATTGAGCTTGAGGGGACGGTCATCGAATCCCTGCCCAACACCACGTTCCATGTGGACATCGGAAACGGGCACATTATCCTGGCGCACATCTCCGGGAAGCTCAGAATGAATTTTATCCGCATCCTGCCCGGTGACAAGGTTACGGTTCAGATGTCCCCCTACGATCTGACCCGCGGCCGCATCACCTGGCGCACCAAGTAAAGCCACAGGCTTACAGGAGGTATCATACAATGAAAGTAAGACCGTCCGTGAAGCCCATGTGCGAAAAATGCAAGATCATCAAGCGCAAGGGCAAAGTCATGGTCATTTGCGAAAACCCCAAGCATAAGCAGAGACAAGGTTAAAGGAGGCGCTGAAAAGCATGGCAAGAATTTCCGGCATTGATCTGCCCAAGGATAAGAGGATTGAAATCGGCCTTACCTACATCTACGGCATCGGGCGCACCAGCGCCAACAGGATCCTCAGGGAGGCGGGCATTAATCCCGACACCCGGGTCAAGGATCTTACCGACGCGGATGAAGCGGCTCTGCGCGAAATCATCAGCAAGCACTACGTCGTGGAAGGCGACCTGCGCCGCAACGTTGCGATGGATATCAAGCGTCTGACCGAGATCGGCTGCTACCGCGGCATCCGTCACCGCCGGGGCCTTCCGGTGCGCGGCCAGCGCAGCAAGACCAACGCGCGCACCCGCAAGGGTCCCAAGCGCACGGTTGCCAATAAGAAGAAGTAAGGGAGGGATCGCGAAACATGGCCAATCCGAAAGCAAAAAAAGTCATCAGAAAGCGCCGTGAGCGCAAAAACATTGAGAAGGGCGCCGTTCATATCCGCTCCTCCTTCAACAATACCATGGTCACCGTGACTGATACAAGCGGAAACGCATTGTCCTGGGCCTCCTCCGGCGGGCTGGGCTTCCGGGGTTCCCGAAAATCCACTCCCTATGCCGCTCAGACGGCCGCCGAGACGGCTGCAAAGGCCGCCATGGAGCATGGGCTGAAGAGTGTTGAGGTGTACGTCAAGGGTCCCGGCTCCGGCCGCGAAGCCGCCATTCGCGCTTTGCAGGCCGTGGGGCTTGAGGTAACGATGATTAAGGACGTGACTCCCATTCCCCACAACGGCTGCCGCCCGCCCAAGCGCCGCCGCGTGTAATAGAAGGAGGTAGAAGCAATATGGCAAGATATACCGGAGCAGTCTGCCGCCTTTGCCGCAGAGAAGGACAAAAGCTCTTTTTGAAAGGCGACCGCTGCTATACCGATAAGTGCGCCGTTGACCGCCGGTCCTTCGCCCCCGGCCAGCACGGCAATGCGCGCAACAGGAAGCTCTCCGAATACGGTCTGCAGCTGCGTGAGAAGCAGAAGGCCCGCCGTTACTACGGCGTCCTGGAGAGCCAGTTTTCCAAGTACTATGAGATGGCTGTTTCCCGCAAAGGAGTTACGGGCGAGAACCTGCTGTCCATTCTGGAATCCCGTTTGGACAACGTGATATACCGTCTGGGCTATGCCATGAGCCGCCCCGAGGCGCGCCAGCTGGTGCAGCACGGCCATTTTACCGTAAACGGGAAGAAGGTAAATATCCCTTCCTATCTGGTCAAGCCGGGTGAGATCATATCCCTGAAGGAAAGCAGCCGCAGTTTGGATAAACTCAAGGCTGTACTGGAAGCCAATTCCTCCCGCGTGCCCCCGAAATGGCTTGATTTCGACCGGAACAATCTGGTAGCCAGGGTGGTTGCGCTCCCCGCGCGGGAGGATATTGACCTGCCTATCGAGGAACACCTCATCGTCGAGTATTATTCCAAGTAAGCCGCCTCCCTCGACATTTGGCCTGAACACGATACGGCGAACCGTCCGGTCCGCCGCAAGAAGGAGGGTAACACATGGTAGAAATCGAAAAACCCCGCATCGAATGTGTAGAGCAACCTGGCGATAACTCGTAC
>ENA-UOXR01003687-UOXR01003687.1-bioreactor-metagenome-genome-assembly--contig:-NODE-3687-length-12761-cov-4.323469_pt1 | contig 12761 bp, 14 predicted proteins | sample MGYA00238164_ERZ764825 | MGnify/ENA primary metagenome ERZ764825 (study PRJEB28920, sample SAMN05720171) | bioreactor metagenome | isolation source: Anaerobic biogas reactor | place: USA:Washington...
GGGCGGCGTCGTGAAGCTGGCGGGCGGTGGGCCCGCTGAACACCAGGTGGGGCCGCGCGACGGCGAGCGCCGCCAGCAGTAGATGCCCGGTCGGTGGCTCGGTGCAGTAGACGTCCGGTTCGACGCGGTGCAGTGTGCCCGCTGTCAGGCGTGCGTCGCGGTGGTGGCGTGTGATGCCGAGAGCGACCAGATCACGGCCGCGCAGAATCGTCCCCATGGTGTCCCCCCAGTTGGTTGGGGGTGACGTTACCTCCGGCGGCGGGGCTCCGCGACCCGGGAGTGGCAGCAGCGTCTGACACCGAGGGGCGAATCCGCCTGAATTCGGCTCCGGTGTCAGACGCTGGTGCTGATCCGCCACTAGGATTCGACCATGACCCAGTTCATGCTGTCCGTGTTCCATGATCCCGGTGTCCACGATGCCGGGGCCGCTTACCAGTCCGACGAGGAGATGCAGGCCGCCTTCGCCGCGGTTGACGCATTCAACCAGGAACTCCAGAGCAACGACCAGCTGGTGTTCGCCTGTGGTCTCCTGCCGCCGGAGTCGGCGACGGTCGTTGACGCCGAGGGCGGGCAGACCCCGCCGCCCGCTGACCGGGGTCGCCAGCTCGGCGGGTTCTGGATTGTCGAGGTCGCCGACCATGAGTCCGCGGTCACCCTGGCCGCGCGGGCGGCAGCCGCCTGCGGGCAGCTGGTGGAGGCCCGCCAGCTCCAGGGTTAGTCCCGCAGGGCCCGGTCCATCGCCCACACGAGGAGTTCGGTGTCGGCGAGCGCGCGGGCGGTGACCGGCCCGTGGTCGACGAGGCGGGCGACGTCGCCCTCGTCGAGATCCACGCCGGCGAGCGAGACCCGGCCGCGGATGACGTAGACATGCAGGTAGCGGGCCGGTGGCAGGGGCACCTCGACGTCGGCGCCGGGACGTCCGGCCCACAGGGCGGCGCCGGCGGTGCCCAGCGGCAACGGTGAGGAGGGGCCGGCGACGGGGACGAGGGGGGCGTCGAGAAGCGCGGGGGTGAAGTCGTGGGAGGCGTGGAACGGGGGAGTGTCCCGCTGGTCGGTGGGAAGCCAGGACTGGACCACGCGGACCGTCTCCCGGCTGGTGTAGCCGGCGGCGTTGACCTCGGAATGGCGGACGCCGGAGCCGGCGGAGATGTGCTGGGCGCAGCCCGGTCCGAGCTCGGTGGCGGTGGGGGAGCCGTTGTCGCGGTGGCGCAGGCGGCCTTCGACGACCCAGGTGATGATCTCGACGTTGTCGTGGCTGTGCATGTCGAAACCCTCGCCGGGGGCGACGGTGTCGTCGTTGTGGACCATGAGCAGGCCGAAGGCACCGGCCGCCAGGTCGAAGTTGCCGGTGGCGGGGAAGGACTGCCGGGAGGTGAGGGCGGCGTCGCGCCAGAGGTCACGCTCGGCGGAGCGGATGACGGTGAGGGCCATGCCCCAGAGCCTAGCGGCCCCGGGTGAGCAGGCGGATGACCTGTGGCAGCCACCCGGCGATGAGGAGCACACCGAGCAGGCGGATGAGCTGAATCGCCACGACCACGGGGCCGGCGTCGCCCTCGGAGGACAGGGCGAGGACGGTCTCGAGGGCGCCGGGGCTGGTGGCCAGGTAGGCCTCGAAGTAGGTGATGTCCAGCCAGGCGGTCAGCGGCCAGGCGGTCAGGGCGCAGGCGCCGATGACCACGACGATGAACGTGATGGTGGCGGGCAGCTGGCGGGCGAAGGTCGTCAGCGCCGGGATGGACAGGGCGCCGCCGCACATCCAGCCGATGGCGAGGAAGGCGATGATGCGGAAGATTTCGGGCGGGTGGAGGGTGAGGGAGTCGGGAAGCAGCAGGGAGACGCCGACGGTGATGATGAGGGGGCCGAGGACACTGGGGACCGGGAGGCGGGCGAGGCGGCCCAGGGTCTCGCCGAAGTAGGCGATGAGGGCCACGGCGAGGACCATGAACCACACCAGGTCCACCCCATCCCCGGCCACGCCGCCGCCGGGACGGTCGAAGAACGCGGTGACCAGGGGCAGGGACATGGACACGACGAGCAGGCGCAGGTACTGGCCGAGGGCGACGAAGCGGTAGTCGGCACCCAGTTCGCGGGCGAGGACCGGCATGATCGACGCCCCGCCGGCGAGCATGGAGAGGATGCCGGTCTCGGGGGAGACCTCTTTCTCGCGCCGGGCCAGCAGCATGCCGCCGCCGATGCCGATGATGAGGGTGACCACCGCGACGAACACACCGGGTAGGAGGTAGCCACCGAGCACGCCCAGGGGTACGCCCACCAAGGGCAGGCCGGCGAGCATGCCGATGATGCCGCGGCCGAAGCGGTAGACCCCCTCGTTGACGGGCAGTTCCTCCCCGCCGGCCAGGGCCATCGTGCCGGAGGCGATGATCGCCGCGAGGATCCAGGCGGCGGGGACGTTCCACCAGTTCAGCAGCAGGCCGAGGAGGACGGAGGCGGGGGCGACGATCGCCCATCTCCACCACATCTAGTGCCTCCCGAACAGTCGGAGGATCTGGGGCAGCCATCCGGCGATGAGCAGCACACCGAGCAGCCGGATGAGCTGGATGGCCACCACGACGGGCCCGGCGCCACCCTCGGCGGACAGGGCCAGGGCCGTCTCGATCGCGCCGGGGCTGGTGGCCAGGTAGGCCTCGAAGTAGGTGATGTCCAGCCAGGCGGTCAGCGGCCAGGCCAGCAGTGCGCATGCCGCGGACAGGGCGACGATGAACGCCATCGTCGCCGGTAGTTGGCGGGCGAACAGTCGCAGGGCGGGCAGGGAGAGGCCACCACCGCACATCCAGCCGATGGCGAGGAAGGCGTAGATGCGGAAGAACTCCGGGGGCTGCATGGTCCATGCCTCGGGGAGGATCAGCCCGGCGATGACGGTGAGCAGCAGCGGGCCGAAGACGCCGGGGGAGGGCAGGCGCAGGAGCTTGCCCACGTGGAAGCCGCCGAAGGCGACGGCCGCCACCACGGGGAACATCCACCAGTTGACGGCCGGGGACACAGCGCCCGCATCACCGGCCGGGGGTGTGGCGAACAGCGCCGTGACCAGTGGCAACGTCATGGAGACGGCGAGCAGTCGGAGGTACTGGGACAGGGCGACGTAGCGGTAGTCGGCACCGAGGTCGCGGGCCAGGGCGGGCATGACGGAGGAGCCGCCGGCGAGCATGGAGAGCACACCGGTCTCACGGGAGATGGCCGGTTCGGTGCGGTGGAGCAGCATGCCGCCGACGAGGCCGAAGGCCACGATGAGCAGGGCCACGACGATGCCGGCCGGGGCGTAGCCGGCCAGTTCCGCGAGGGGGACCCCGGCCAGGGGGACGCCGGCGAGGACGCCGATGGTGCCCCGGCCGCCGCGTTCGACGATCCGGTTGAGCGGCAGTTCCGCACCTGAGCGCAGGGCGCTGGCCCCGGAGGCGAGGATGCCCGCGAGGATCCACGCGGCGGGCACGTTCCCCCAGCTCAGCACCACCCCGAGCAGGAGGGAGGCGGGCAGGACGATCGCCCATCGCCGTGCCACCGAGCCTGCTGTCATGCCAGCACCATACTCGCTGCGGTCGCCCCTCAGGTCAGGAGTTGCCGAAGCGGGCGGCGGAATCGGGGGAGATGGACACGCCGTCGCCTCCCTGGCGGTGGAAGCGTGCCTCGGCGGGGTCGGTGAGGTCGACGATCGTGTCACCGATCCGGAAGTAGCCGTTGCGGGGCAGGGTGGTCCAGGGGCCGGTGGGTGGTCGGCCCGTGCCGGTGACGGGCCCGTCGGGGGTGACGGTGACGCGCTCGGTTGCGGGCTCGCCGCCGCCCGGGACGTCGACGTCGCGGTAGCAGTCGATGGTCCCGTCGAGTTCGCAGAGCAGGTCGTGGCCCTCGGTCAGCGGGATGCGGTAGCGGCCGGCGGGCAGGACGGCGTCGAAGGGCCCGCCGTGGATGTTGCCGTGCGGGGGCACACCGGATCCGGATTCGATGGGCGGGCTGTGGAGGTCGATGACCGGGGCATCGGCGCGTCGCTGCTCCGGGGTGGTGTGGTTGATGTCGGTCAGCCGGGTGCCGGTCAGGGACACGGTGTCCTCGGAACGGTGCGGTGGTTGTTCGTGACGCCAGGTGACGGTCGCTCCGGTCTCACCGCGCCGTTGCACCGATTCGACACCCAGGTAGAGGCGCGGCTGCTGCTCGTCCGCGAGTCGGGTGCCGTGGAAGAAGATGACGGTGCTGGCGGGGCGGATGCCGGCGCCCGCGCGGTCGACGATCTGCCCGTCGAGGACGATCCAGCTGAGGTCGCGGCAGGAGTCGTAGGCGTTGTCGGCCACCCCGAAATGGACGTACTCGCCGCTGTCCGTGCGGATGACGCTGGAGCCGAGGTGTGGTCCGAACTCACTCTCCGCGAGGTCGCCGGAGAAGCATTCCCCGCGTGTCGACGTCGCCGTGGGCACCGTCGGTTCCTCCGCCGCGGGTGTGCTTCCGCACGCGGTCAGGAGGGCAGTGAGGGCAGTGAGGGCAGTGAGGGCACCGACGGCCAGGATGGTACGGCGGCGGCGAACCATGCGGGTAACCTCCGGGGGACGAGTTGTTTGAACGCTGATAGTACCAATGCCGCGACCGATTGGTCTGGAGGTTTCCGTGGAAATTGAATTGGGGGCCTGGGCCGTCCTCATCATCGGCGCGGCCGTCGCCGGCTGTATCGACGCGGTCATCGGCGGCGGCGGGCTCGTGCTCATCCCGCTGCTGCTCGCCGTGGTTCCCGGCATCGCCCCCGCGACGGCACTGGGAACGAACAAACTGGTCGGCGTCACCGGCACCGCGTCGGCGGCGGTGACGATGGTGCGGAAGGTGGGGGCGTCGATAAGCGTGCGCTTCATCCCCGTGGCGCTGGTGTGTGCGGGCCTCGGCGCCGCCTCCGCCTCGCTTATCGACGCCGCCGTCATGCGCCCCGTCATCATCATCCTCATGCTCGCGGTGGGCACCTTCGTCGCGCTGCGCCCGAGCTTCGGCACCGCCGTCGGCGGGGGAGACGTCGGGCGGTGGCGCCGGTGGGCGGTGATGGTCGCCGTCGGCGTCATCGCCTTCTACGACGGCATCTTCGGCCCCGGCACCGGCATGTTTCTCATCATGGCGTTCACCGCGCTGCTCTCCCAGGACTTCCTGCGGTCCGCGGCGATGGCGAAGGTGGTCAACACCTCCACCAACCTCGGCGCCCTCATCGTCTTCGCGTGGGGCGGGCACGTGTGGTGGCAGCTCGGCCTCATTCTCATCCTGGCGAACGTCGCCGGGGCCCAGCTTGGCGCCCGGACCGTCCTCGGCGGCGGGGCGAAGCTCGTGCGCGTCGCCCTGCTGGTCGTGGTCATTGTCATGAGCTCGTACCTGACCTGGCAGCAGTTTTTCAGCGGCGCTGCCTAACCTGACCTACATGACAACGTTTATCAGTGCCCACCAGGTCCGAGCTCCCGAGGAACTGGCGGGTGACGTCATGGCGGCACTGGACTTCATCGGCGGAGAGATCGCCGTCGCCACGGTGTACGGGCTGGCGGGTGTGGAGATCATCGCCACGCCCGAGGTGCTGCCCACCCTGGCCACCGCCGCCGCGGCCCTCGACTCCGCCGACCTGCCGGAACAGTTCCACCTCGTCGAGGGTTAATCCTCCGGGATGAACAGTTCCTCGATGGTGGTGCCGAACACCCGGGCCAACCGGAACGCGACCGGGAGGGAGGGATCGTAGCGCCCCTTCTCGATGGAGATGACCGTCTGCCGGCTCACCCCCAGCTCATCCGCCAGGCGTTGCTGGGACCAGCCGAGCCCGGCCCGTGCCTGCGCGACGGAGTTGCGCATCAGCCGTGGATCTTCCGCTGGTGCAGGTAGCGGGCCCCTACATCGAGGGCCGCGAGGACGAGCAGGCCGACGAGTACCGGGGCGACGGACGGGGAGAATCCCGCGCCGTCGGCGAAGGTGAGCGCGGCGGCACCCAGACCCGCTGCGGCGACGATGTCCCAGAACGCCCCGGACGCGGCCGTGTCCAGCCACGCGGACTCGATGCTGTCTCCGGGATTGCGCGGTGCATCGGTGAGCGTGGCCCGGTCCACGAGCAGCACCCAGGCGAGGGCGGCGACAATCGGCAGGGTGCTCGCCGTGAACACGAGCAGCACCACCCAGGTGGGGTCATCGGGCCGGAGCATGGCGGCGATCGCGCCGAGGGCGAGGCCGCCGACGAGACCGATCGCGACGGATGTGATGAGCAGTGTGGCGGTGGAACCACCGAAACGTGAACGGCCGAAGCGGGAAGTCATGTCTGCGACGGTACTGTCAAGTGGCCTTGACAGTCAAGGGAGCTTTACATCCGGTTCCTGGTCCGGTTCTTGGTCCGTGCCGTCGCCGGCGCCGACCACGGATCCTCCGGCCACGGATGCTTCGGATACCGCCCCCGCATCTCGGCCCGCACCTGGGCGTAGGGCCCCGCCCAGAAACTGGCCAGGTCATCGGTGACCGCCAGCGGGCGCCCGGCAGGGGAGAGCAGATGGAACAGAACCGGCACCCCGGCGCATTCCGGGGAGGCGTCCAGGCCGAAGCACTCCTGCAGCTTGACGCTGACGATCGGCCTGCCGGTGTCGTACCGGATCCGGTGCCGATTCCCGCTGGGGGCGGCGAAGTGGGTGGGGGCGAGGTCATCAAGATGCGTCGCCTCCGGCCAGGGCAGCAGCCGTTGCAGCGCCGGATACATGTCCACCCGGTTGGCCGGGGTGCCGTGCGCCATGGCGTCGAGCTCCGGTGCCAACCACACGTCCGGGTCAGCGCTGGCCGGATCGGGCCAGGGCTCGCCGAGCTGCTTATGCAGGAAAGCCAGCCGCTCCCGCAGGGCCTGCGCCTTCTCCGAGAAACGGAACATCACCGGCCCCTCCTTCCGCACCGTTTCCGCCAGGGCCTCGGCCGCCCGGGCCGGATCGACCGTCACCGGGGTGGAGCTCAGCTCGATCGCCCCGATGCGGGTGACCCGCCGGCCACGCACCTTTCCGCCCTCGACGGTGGCCAGCGTGTTGGTGTCCACGCCGACGGCCTGCCTCGCCGCGGCCTCGCTCAGGCGGGCGGCGGCCCGGATCGTCGCGCCCGCGCGGCCCTCCCGGGAAGTGCCGCCGGTGCGGGTGACCTCGGCGACGGCCAGCCACTCCGCGCCCTGGAGGCCCTTGAGGGAGGAGTCCGGCGGCAGGACCGCCCGGGTGCCGCTGGCAAGCAGGTACTCGGAGCCGGACAGTCGGGCCACCCGACGGGGGAAGGCCAGGGCGGTGATGACACCGGGATCGGATTCGCCGGAGCCGTCCTTCCCGGCCAGCCGCCGCAGGCGCGTGACCTCCCGGTCGAAGCGCCGCTGGCCCCGTAGCTGACGGATCTGCGCGGCGATGTCCCCACGCGGGGAATCCGCCAGGCACGCGACGGTCTCCGCGGCCGCCGGGCCGCAGGCGAGCAGGGCGCGCCCCAGTCGCGGGTCGACGGGCATGCCGGCCAACCGGCGGCCGAGCGAGGTGGCGGTGCCGTCCCCGGAGATCGCACCGATGCCGCGCAGCACTGCCTCGGCGGCGTCGAGGGCGGGGGAGGGAGGGGCGTCGACAAGCGGGAGGCCCTCACCGCGCGGGGTGCCCCACACCGCAAGGGTGAGCGCGGCCTGCGTGAGATCGGAGGTGGCGATCTCCGGGGTGATGTGCGCGGGAAGGTGCTGGTAGTCGGACTGGGAGTAGGCGCGGATGACCGTGCCCGGGCCCTCACGGCCGGCACGGCCGGCGCGCTGATTCACCGTCGACTGTGCCGCGGAGACCGTGACCAGACCGGTCATCTGGCGGGCCGCATCCCGACGCGGCACCCGCGACAACCCCGAATCCACCACGACGCGGACCCCGGGAACCGTGAGCGAGGACTCCGCGATGGACGTGGCCACGATGATCCGCGGCTCCGCCCCGGGTGTCAGCGCCGCATCCTGCTCTACCGCGCTGAGCGAACCGTGCAGCGGCAGCGCGCCGGGCAGCCGTCCGACCACGTCCTCGACCTCGCGGACACCGGGCACGAACACGAGCACGGAATGCTCATGACCCCGGGCCAGGCCCGCGAGATGGTCGAGGAACTCCCGCGAGTTCCGGAGCCGACCCTCGTGCGGCGCGTACTCGATGGCCAGCGGATGGGTCACCGCGGGCGTATCCAGGACCGGCGCGTCCATGAGACCGGCGAACTTCTCCACATCCAGGGTCGCTGACATGGCGACGACCGCGAGATCCTCGCGCAACTCCGCCAGCTCCAGCAGCATGCCCAGCACCAGATCGGTGTCCAGCTGACGCTCGTGAACCTCATCGACCGCCACGGCACTGACGCCGCTGAGCTCCGGATCCGACATGAGCCGACGCAACAGCACACCCGGGGTCATGAACTCCACCGCCGACCCCGCGTGATGCTCACCACGGACGGTGAAGCCGACCTTGTCACCCAGCGATGACCCGTCCAACTGAGCCAGCCGCCGCGCCGCTGCCCGGACCGCCACCCGCCGGGGTGCGACGACCAGGACCTTGCCGCTCGTGCCGCTGGTGGTGTGGACGTGGTTGGCCAGCGCCGGGGGCACGAGAGTCGTCTTACCCGTGCCCGGCGGTGCCTGGATGACCGCCCGGTTGTTGCGGGCCAGGAGACCGGGAAGCTGGTCGATCGTCGCCGCGACGGGCAGGCCGGCGCCGATCCGGGCGAGGTCAAACATTCAGCCCCTCCACCGGCACCCCGTCCGGCAGGTCCTCGCGCTCCAACCTCTCGTCACCGGTGTTGAGCTGGCGCACCACCCGGCCGGGTGATCCCATGACCAGGGAGTCGTCCGGGACGTCCCTGGTCACCAGGGTGCCGGCGGCGAGGATGCAGCGGTCGCCGATGGTCACCCCGGGCAGGACGATGACGCCGGCGCCGAACCAGCAGTCCTCGCCGACGGTGATGGGGTGGGCCTGCTCCCAGCCGCCGCGGCGCATCTCCAGGTCATTGACGGGGTGGCCGACGGTGATGAACTGGCACCCCGGGCCCACCAGGGTGCGGGCGCCGACGGTGATGTCGGCGACGTCGAGAAGCACCGTCTGCGTGTTGAGGAAGCAGCCCTCGCCGAAGCGCACGTGCCCGTACTCGAGGAAGAGCGGGCCGAAGGTCTCGGGCACGTGGGGGCTGTCGGGCATGATCTGCCGCAGCAGCTCCTCGCCGCGCTCGGGGTCCGTGGTGCCCAGGTCGTTGAACTCCTTGAGCAGCTCCGCGACCTCGCGGTGGCGCCCGGCGACCTCCTCGGAGACCGGCAGGTACCAGCGCCCAGCGCGCAGGTCGTCGAGGGTGCTGTAGGTTCTGGGATCGAAGTCCATGGAAGTCATTGTGTCAGGAGGGACCGGTGCTTTTCGACGCCCCACTGCCCCGCCCACCGCGACACCTGCGGGCCGGCGTCGCGCATGTCCCGGGATTCCTCTCCTTCGACGAGCAGCGCGGCCTGGTGGATCAGTCCCGCGAGATCGCCCGTTCCGTGGCGGGGACACCGGTCGCGATGGCCCGCCCCGTCGTCGGCTCGGGGCAGATGAGCGTGCACACCCTGTCCCTGGGGCAGTTCTGGGCGGCCAACCCCTACCGCTACGTCACCTCCGTAGGCGGGGTGGATGCCGCCCCGATCCCGCTGGCCTGGTCGGAGCTGGCGCAGCGTGCCCTGGTCGCCGCGGCGGACATCGCCCCCGAGCTGGTGCCCTGGGCAACGGGTGAGTTCCGGGCCGAGGCGGCCCTGGTCAACTACTACGCCCCGGACGCGAAAATGGGTCTGCACGTCGACGCCAACGAGGAGTCCGCAGCCCCGGTGGTCTCCCTGTCCATCGGCGATGAGGCCCTGTTCCGCATCGGCCACACCGAGGGGAGGACGCGCCCGTGGAATGACGTCACCCTCATGTCCGGCGACCTCATCGTCTTCGGCGGGCCCGCGCGCTGGGCCTACCACGGGGTGCCGACCATCCGGCCCGACACCGCACCGGCCGGTTGCGGGCTGCGGGAGGGGCGGATCAACATTACCATCCGGCAGGTGGGGCTCTAGTCCCACTCCGCCACGAGGTCCTCGAGGGCGTTCCAGTGCCGGCGGGTCATGAGGCTGGCCGGGGTTACCGAGACCGCGGGGGCTCCGACACCGGCGACCGCACGAAGGCTGGCGACCATGTCGTCGGGTGAGACCACCTTGTCGCCACTGGCCCACAGGCCGGTCGACATGACGAAGCGGTCTCCGAAACGCTCCTTGAGAGAGTCGGCGACCTCACCCCCGTAGGCGGGATCGATGTCGTCCTGGAGGCCGAAGTAGTTCCACACCACGAGCCGGTCGGCGGACTCGAGGAGCACGTCATAGTCATGGCCGGATTCGGCGCGGTCGTCCGACGGATCCGACCACGGGGCGCGGACGTCTATGTCGAGCAGGACGTCGTGTTCCACCAGGCCCTCGGCGATCCGTCCGAGTAGGCGGGAGAGGGCCCCGGAACGCCAGCGGGCGATGTCGGGGTGTCCGAGATCGATGTCTCCGCCGGTAGTCGTGGGGAACTCATCGTTTCCGGTGTGCTCGCGAAAGTGGGCGAGGTCGGCATCGCCGAAGGTGGCGTCGTCGAACATGAGCTCCGTCAGTGCAATGCGTGCCGGACGGTAGCGGCGGGCTGCCTCGATGCACACGGCCGTGAGCTGTTCCCCGTAGGCCCCGCCGTCGAGAGCGGAGACGGACGGGAAGTCCTCGGAGGCCTCGCCATCGGAGGCCTCGCCTGCCACCGACGCATCACGCTCAATGGCGCGGGGGGCGAGGGTGTCCACCACGAGGGTGGTCTCCAGGCCGGACAGTTCGGTCAGTGCTTCGGCGAGGAAGTCCCGGCCGGTCTCTTCGACCACTGACGCCTCCCAGCCGGCGTGTTCCGACCACGGCATGGCCATCCAGTCGGGTCGCCCGACCGACAGAGACACAGCGGTGGCACCGATCCGATCGAGCCTTGCCCGGTTCTCCGCCCAGTCGGTATCTGTGTTGACCACGTCCTCGAAACCGAAGGCGATCGCCCGGTCCGGTGGTGCGGGCACGGACGTCGCAGGGTCGCCGTCTGCACCGGAGTCACTGTCGCCGCAGGCGGCGAGGCCGGCAACCAGTGATGTGGTGGTGAGGGCGAGGAAGTGGCGGCGGGACAGGGTCATCGGCGGGGCAGTCCTTTGGAGGAGGTGTCGTTCATTGTCTGTGGCGACGGGGCCAGTAAGGGGCGGGGCGCCTCGATGGCCTGGCGCTGCTCACCACTGACCACACCGGTCCGGGCCAGCTTGTTCCAGACCTGTGGAGCGCCCCTGAGCTCAAGGTAGATCGCCCACACCATGGTAAAGGTGATGAAGAAGGAGTAGATGAGCAGGACCGGGAATGTCCAGATATGTCTCAGGTCCTTCCAGGCCCGGTTGAGGGCGATGGCGTAGAGGAGCAGCCCCAGGGTGAGTGCCACTCCGAGGAATCCGAGCCAACCCCACACAGTGGCGGGGAGCGGGTTGTCTCCGACGACGACCATGATCGCCGTGGTGACCAGGGCGACAAGCAGGACCGGAGGCATGATGATCATGGTGAGGGTGTTGAACGCCAGGTAGAGGCCGAACATGCCGTACCGCGGGTTGCCCACCATGTCGCGGTGGGCCCAGGTGACCTGGAGCAGGCCGCGCGCCCACCGGGTGCGCTGACGCCACAGTCCCTTCCAGGTTGACGGAGATTCGGCCCACACCACGGCGCGGGGCGCGAAGTTGACTCCCCAGCCGGCGCGGTGCATCCGCCACGTGAGCTCGAGGTCCTCGCCGAGGGTGTCCTCGTGGAGCCCGCCAACCTCGTCGATGGCCCGGCGTCGAAAAGCACCCATGTTGCCGGACACGATCGGCAGGGCGTGGATGATGGCGAGCGCCCGGCGGACGAAACCGGTGCCCAGATGCGAGATCAGGGCCAGCAGCCGGGTGAGCACCCGGTCCAGGTTGACCGGGCGGTCATCGCCGGACACGGCCCCGATGTGTTCGTCGGTGAAACCACGCAACACCTCGGTGATGGTGTCCGGGCCGAACACTCCGTCGGCGTCGACGTACATGAGGATCTCACCACGGGAGCGCTGAGTCCCCAGGTTGAGTGCTGACCCTTTGCCTCCGTTGGGCTTGTCCACGAAGGTGACGCGGTCATCGCTGTCAGCCAGTCGCGCCATCACGGTGGCGGTGTCGTCGGTGGACCCGTCGTTGACCAGGATGATCTCGAACTCCGGATAGCCGCAGTTGAGGATGGAGGTCACGCAGTTGTCGAGCACCATCTCCTCGTTGTACCCGGGGATGATGATGCTGACGAAGGGCTCCTCATCTGCCAGGGTCGGAGCGCCGGAGCGGCGACGCCGCCATTCCTTCAGCTGGAACACCAGGGACAGGGGGATGAACGCCAGTTTCCCTGCTGTGATGAGCAGGAACAACAGGCCGATCCCGAACAGGATCGCCCAGACCACGTCCTCGACCACGTGCTAGCTCACCGGGGCTTCGCTGCGCGCCGGGTCGATGCCGATGGTGTCGGTGACCGTCTCCGGGTCGGCGGCATGGTCAGCGAGGACATTGTCCAGCAGCTCGGACACGTGCGCGCTGTTGGCGCCGAATCGGGCGTTGATTTCCAGGACCACCGGCGTGCCGTCGCCGGAGCGGCGGATATCCAGGTCCACGGGGCCGGTCAGTCGCAGGGCTCGGGCGGCGGCGACCGCGGTGTCGGCGACGTCCGGTTCGAGGTCGGC
>ENA-UOXR01003694-UOXR01003694.1-bioreactor-metagenome-genome-assembly--contig:-NODE-3694-length-12748-cov-96.048294_pt1 | contig 12748 bp, 8 predicted proteins | sample MGYA00238164_ERZ764825 | MGnify/ENA primary metagenome ERZ764825 (study PRJEB28920, sample SAMN05720171) | bioreactor metagenome | isolation source: Anaerobic biogas reactor | place: USA:Washington...
CTGCATCTGAAGTCTCAAGAATTGCTAAAAAGCTGGATAAATTGGTCAAAGATTTCTTGAACAGGCCCATCGAAGGATCAATCCCCTACATATTCGTGGATGCAAGCTACTTCAAGGTCCGAACAGATGGCAGATACGTAAATAAGGCATTGCTCGTTGTCGTTGCCATTCATGATGATGGATATCGCGAGATCCTCAGTGCCACGGTGGATGATAGCGAAGATGAATCCTGTTGGGAAAACTGTTTTGAAAGCTTGAAGGCTCGAGGACTTAAAGGAGTCAAATTGGTGATATCTGATGCGCATAAAGGGATACAAGCAGCCGTCCAGAAGTCATTTCTTGGAGCATCTTGGCAAATGTGTAATGTTCACTTTATGCGTGCTGTGCTCAAGAACATACCTAAGAAAGAGAAAAAGGAGGTCGCCTACATGCTGAAGGATGCTATTGAAGATGAGTGCAAGATGCAGGAGCTGGCTGTCATTCTTGATGATAAAGGATTCAAAAAGTCGGCGGATACGATTGATAGCTTCCGATTTGACCTTTGGAACTATAAATCGTTTCCCAGATCGCACTGGAAAAGGATCCGAACAACTAACGTCCTGGAGAGAATCAACAAGGAGCTGAAACGAAGAAGTCGTGTGGCTGGAGCCTATTCAAATGATCAGTCGCTTCTGAGGGTGGCGGTTTGCATCATGATGGACATTAACGAGGATTGGATAACAGGTAAAAGGTATTTATCATTGGAAGAGTAGAGTGGAATCAGGATACAGGGCCACTGTGAAATTACAGCAGATATGGCACGCTACCTAAGAGCTTCAATTATCAAAGGATTTTTAGTATCCAGGGCGTCTAATGCATACCTGCTCTTTAGCTCTTTAAACATCAATTCGATATCCCATCTAGCTCCGTAAAGCTTTCCGATATCCTCCGGTTCAAGAATATCTGAGTTAATATTAGTAATATATGTATGATATTTTTCATCTTCATCATTATAGATAGCGACAAGACGGAATCGATGTGTATCGGGTCTTTTTACTCCTTTATATGCTCTGCGTTTAAAGGAAACCTCGATCTCCACATCCAAAATTTGTCGTTTGAGCTTGGGTAACACATCTTGTAGATATGCACCGCACACATCTATACTCTGACCTCTCCAGGACCTATTTGCCTTTATGATCATTGGATTCGAATTATCCTTTAATCGAGAGACTAAAAAACCTCCGTTCTCAGCTATTCTGGCAAATAGTTGATATTTATAGAAACCAAGATCAATGAGCAGTATTTTCCCTTTTATCCAGGGGCCGACTTTAATAGTCTTTAGCTCATTGGTACGTTCGTTGTGTATAGCAACGCTTTCTGGGGTGTTTCCAACTGCACTGACAAGAACCGCAATTTTAAGGCCAGCAGCTTCTCCTTTGGATCGGGCCGCTGGGTAGAGCTTTGCCAGACTTGAATGAAGTCGAACTATTGTGCTATCTTGGATCAAGACGTCTCGAAACTGAAATAACTTCTTATTGAGATTATAACTCTGTTCTTGCGCAAGGTATTCAATTCCATGAAGAACACATGCTTTGAGAAATTCCACAAGTTCTGGAGTAAATCTGTAATACCAGCTACTATCACTTAGTTTTTCATGAGCTTCTTTTTCATAACTTCGCTTCAAACTAGCCAGCGATCTCTGAAGACGGACTCCGAAACTCAGAACCAAAACCCAAAATATGATTACTGCATCGATTTTACGTTCACGCTTTATTAAACCAGTCTCTGCCGCAGTTTTCCTCAAAAAGTCCGGCGAGAACATCGTGCATAGATCCTTCTCTATGAAACTTTGCTCTGCTAACGAGCGTTCTGCTGCCATTTGCTACCCCTTCTTGAGGGATAATTAGATCACTGCTCCTATATATATCTAAACATGAATTAAAAATATACTAAGTACAAAAAGACAATATTACATAACACTCGTCCTAAATGTCCTTAACCGATGACCGATGAAGGCCTATCTCCATCTCCGCACACACCGGGATAAAGTGGGCATGAGGCTTGAGAGCTGCTACAAAATCGCTCGCTATCATGCTCCCGTCATAGCGGCAGTGATCAAACTCTATGCATCTGCTTATAACTATATTTGGCCTGGGAAAGCAATTCATTTAAAATTGATTTATGAGCTGATTGCTATTAATCATTGTCGTTAAAAAAAATATGTGATCGCCATCAAACTTTCTTGAACACCCCGCTTCCTACTACCATTCCTTCTATGCAGACCTCCTGATAGTTCAGCTCAATCTCTGTTGGAGAGATCACGCTGCCCCACAAGTAGCCGTTCTCGTCTACCATTGTGATGGACTCATTATCAACGCTCAAGACGCCCAGCACAACTTCTACAGACAGGGGGCTTCCGTTTGGAATCATCGTCCCCGAAAACAATCGTCCGTTTTGCTCTGTGATGTTCAAGCTCACTTCCCCGCCTGGCCAGTAGGAGACGGTTTCATTCGGAAGCCACGCAGTGTTCTTATCATATCCCACATGATCCATGACTCCAGACCAGTTCCCAGTCAAATCCGGCAACTCCGCTGCCATTGCTGGAATGCAAATGGCCAGCAATAGCACTAACGCAATTATTTTCTTCATGTCAAATACCTCATGCATGCATCAAGCAGGCCCGCAAAAGGCCATGGATAATACTACTACGTACTACAATTTAAGTTTTATTAAACAGCGGCGCCGAGCGAAAATCCTGGCTCAAATTCTTGAAAAATTAAAGCCGAGGCGAGTATCTTGGTAGTTCTTTATTTGGCGGTTTGACAATCCTCCTAATCTCTTCACTAGAACATTCTCCACGATGACCTCAGATCTCTTGAAGCATCGCTGATGAACCTACAAAAGATTTGACTAATATTCCTGATAGGAGCATCTTGAAGTCGCCGATATTGAAGCCTGGATGGGCAGAGTGCAATCATCCATATCGGATAGTTGTTAAAGTGGCTGTCATTCATCCAGCAGCTTCGCTATATGTTGCCATGAAGATCGTATCAGAGAGCCATTTCTTGAATGTTGGATTATCGCTGAACTGCCGGAAAAGCTCAGCGTGATCAGATAGGAGTCCAACTATAACCCGCTGAAGAGCTTTGTCATGCTCGATGCGGGCGTTCTCCCGGTCCGAGTTCTTCATAGCGTTCTGATATGCCTTATCTGCTGAGACCTTTTCCGGTATTTCTTCGGTTATCACTCTTCTAATCTTGTCCGCATCTCTCCAATCGATGTTGCCGAACTGTTCGTTGAAAGCATTGATTATGTTGCTCAAGAGATCCAGCTCGGGCTCAGGCATGTGTCCGCCCCCGCCCATGGGAACGGGATCGATAACTCCATTCTGGTCGGCAAGGATGATATTCATCGAGGAGCGAACCTCGACTCTGTAGCTTTCCATATCAATGGCTTCCAGAATGCCCCTGGAGAGATCCTCTTCAATGGGGGCAGGGAGCTTTGGTATGAGGAAGTTTAGAAAGATGGATAGCTTCTCCCATTCGGCATTGGTGAACGGCAGGATGGAAGCCAAAAAGCCATATGTCCGGACGAAGCCCTTGGCTTTGCCTTTGAAATCCACCTGTCCGTCCTCATCGGCCTCGTTCATGTAGGCGTGAACGCAGGAATCCAGGATGGGATCGATCCTCTCTCGATCTGCTCCGCCAAGGTACAGTTCGACGAAATGATTGACCTCTATCCAGTTATAGAATTGATAACCATCGAGATCTGCTTTCAGGTCATGCAGCCTATTTGGATCGGTCTCTTCGCTCAAGATGGTAGTGCGGTAATACGGTGCGAAGGCTGCCTGGATTGCATCAGAGTCATTGAAGAAATCCAGCACGAATGTATTATGCTTCTTAGGGTGAGCCCGGTTGAGGCGGGAGAGGGTTTGCACAGCTTTGATGTCAGAGAGGGGCTTGTCCACATACATGGTATGCAGCAGCGGCTCATCATAGCCGGTCTGGAATTTGTCTGCCACCACCAGAAAACGATAAGGATCTTCCCGGAAACGATCAGGGATGATGTTGCTGGGAAATCCGTTTAGTGATGCTTCAGTCACCTTCAGTCCGCCGTACTCGTGCTCTCCTGAGAAGGCTACAATCGCCTTCCAGGGGCTCTTGCGTTCCGTCAGGTAGCTGCAGATGGCCTGATAATATTCGATAGCCAGCCGGATGCCGCCGGTGATGACCATAGCTTTAGCCTGGCCGCCTATCATATTTCTTGCCAGGACCTGATCGTGGAAGTGATCGACCATGATCTCGGCCTTCATTCTTATGGCATGATCGTTCTGCTCCACGTAGCGACGAAGCTTCTTTTGGGCTTTCTTGGTATCAAACTCCGGATCGTCTTCCACCTTTTTCATCAAGCGATAATAGCTATTCACAGGAGTGTAGTTCTTCAGAACATCCAGGATGAATCCCTCCTGGATGGCCTGTTTCATGGTGTAGCTGTGGAAGGGGCGATGCTTTACAGTATCTCCTTCCTTGAATGGCTCGCCGAAGATCTCCAGGGTTTTGTTCTTGGGTGTAGCGGTGAAAGCGAAGTAGCTGGCACTAGAGAGCATCTTTCTGGATTCCATGATGCGGTTGATCCTGTCTTCTATTGTCTCATCATCCATCTCCCGTCCCTCTTTGGAAAGGACTATGTTCATCTTGGCTGAGGTTCGGCCTCCCTGGCTGGAGTGGGCCTCATCGATGATTATGGCGAAGGAGTGACCTCTGTGATCATCTCCGATCTCTTTCATGACAACGGGGAACTTTTGCACCGTGGTGATGATGATCTTCTTGCCTTCGGCCAGGAACCGGCGCAGGTCAAGAGAGCGGTCGGCGTGTCCGACTGTGGCTGAGACCTGGGCAAACTGCCTGATCGTGTTCTTGATCTGTCTGTCCAGCACCCGGCGGTCGGTGACAACGACTATGGAGTCGAAGATAGTTTTTCCTCCCCGTTCCAGATCGATGAGCTGATGGGCCAGCCAGGCTATAGAGTTGCTCTTGCCGCTGCCTGCAGAATGCTGAATGAGGTAACGCTTGCCCGCTCCCCGGCTGGCAACATCGGAGAGCATTTTATGGACCGCATCTAGCTGGTGATATCTGGGGAAGATCTGTTTCCGTCTCTTCTTTCCGGTGCGTTCATCCTTCTCCTCGACCAGTTGGGCATAGTTCTCCAGAATATCGGTCAGGCCACCTGGGGTGAGGATATCCCGCCAGAGGTAATCGGTCTTGATGCCCTCTGGGTTGGGCGGATTGCCTGCGCCATCGTTATAGCCCCTGTTGAAGGGCAAAAACCAGGAGTCTTTGCCCGCCAAACTTGTGCACATCATAACTTCGTTATCATCCAGGGCGAAATGCACCACGCACCGACCGAACTGGAAGATAAGCTCCCGGGGGTTGCGGTCTCGTTTGTATTGCTGGACGGCATCCTCTGCGGTCTGTTTGGTCAGGCTGTTTTTGAGCTCGAATGTGGCCACGGGCAGGCCGTTGATGAATAGGCACAGGTCAAGGGCGAGCTGGGACTCATCAAGGCTGTAGCGAAGCTGGCGGGTGATGCTGAAGATATTGGCAACGAATAGCTCTGCAGCTCTTGGATTGTTGGGTGAGGGAGTGCCAAAAAATAGGTCCACATGAGCTGCCGGGCCCTGGCTGATGCCTTTGCGGAGGACGTCCACTATGCCCCGTTTGGTGATCTCGCCCTGGAGGCGGGATAAGAACTGCTGAAGCTTGATGCCTTCTTCGTCCAGATTCAATTGGCGGGCTACTTTAGGCTGAGTGGTGTGGAGGAATTCCAGGAGCTTCTTTTTATCTACTGCATGGTCCCGGTCGTAATCCCTGCTTTCGCCCTGGATGTAGCCGGCATCATCCACCAGGCTCCGGACTATTAGGGACTCGAGCATTTTTTCAGAGGTATCTGTAGGGTTCAATTGTCATCCTCCCGCTCTTTGGGGAGCATCCTTCGGATCTCCTCTTCAAACTCCTTCTCCGCCTGCTCGTCTCCATCCTCGATCCTTCGCTGATTGAATTCCTGGTACTGCTGCAGGGCTCGGTGTTTGGCTTCCTCCATGGATATTCTACCGCTGTGTTCGAGTATTGCCCGCTGGTTGAACTGCAGGAAGGCATCCAGCCTCTCCCGCCAGTCCCTCATGTAGATCGGCTTTCTGCGGCCGGCCTGGTCTTCAGCGTAGTCCAGCCACATGGTCACCAGGCGGTTGAGCTGTCCTATTTCATCTGCCTGGAGGTAGTTTTTGGCCACAAAGATATCTGACTGGCGAACCTTTACCCCTTTCCAGGCGGTAAGGCCCATGTTCGGCCTGTCCGCATCTGCTCGCTGGGAGATCAGCTCGGCTGCAGTGTGGCCGGTGATGGCCCAGTGCAGCTTGTTTTGCACTGCTGCAAAGAAATCCTGGGTGCTCTCTGCCTGGGAATCGTAGTCGATGGAGAGGGCATAGATGTCCCTAACCTTCTGGTAGAAGCGCTTCTCCGAGGCCCGGATGTCCCGGATGCGCTCCAGCAGCTCGTCAAAATAGTCAGTTCCTAAGGCACGCTCCCCTTTGAGCCTCTGGTCGTCCAGCACAAATCCCTTGACGATATACTCCTGTAGCCGTTCTGTGGCCCAGCGACGGAACTGCACTCCCCGGTGGCTGCGCACGCGGTAGCCCACGGCCAGGATCATCTCCAGGCTGTAGAAGTCTATCAATCGCTCTACCCGGCGGCTGCCCTCGGTTCGAACTAACCGGAATTTCCGGATAGTTGCCTCTGGGGATAGCTCATGGTCGCTGTAGATGTTGAGGATATGCTCGCTGACTGTGCGTGTGGACACCTGGTAAAGCTCTGCCAGCAGCCTCTGGTTAAGCCAGACCGTGCCGTCCTGCAGCCGGACCTGAATGCGGGATTTGCCGTCCTCGGTCTGGTAGAATAAGATCCCTGTGTCCGGTGGGGTTGTGCCCTGATCCTCGCTCATCTCAGTCCGCCTCCGCCGGGATTTCTTCTGGAATTTCGCAGTCGTCTGGAGTGATATCGTCTTCCAGGTGTTCGTTTAATTCTGTCGGAACTTCGGCATCTTTGTCGGCAGGAAGCTCTATGCCCTGGACATCGAGCTTGCCGGTGACGACGTCGGAGATGAGACGGGTGCGGTATTCACGGAGAAGAGCTATTTCCCGTTTTACATTAAATATTGAACGATCTAATTCGCTTGTTTTACTTTCAATCTCTTCGACTATTCTATCTTGTTCAGAAGCGGGTGGGACGGCAATTCTCAATTCTGCGATAGTCGCGGTATTCAGACCGCCAAGAACTGCACCTCGTTGAAGGCTATGAATCTGGAACTGCAAGTAAGCCGAGAAATGCAGTAACATTACAGCGAATCGCCTCGACAATTTCTCCTCACTAATCCGCACACGGATTGTATCAGAGTCTGCTATTCCAACAGGAGCATCATGCGGTACCATTCTACACTTTCCTATACTTCCTTTGCGAGTCAGCACCAGATCTCCCTTGCAAATTTCATATCGCTGAAGTTTGATGAATTGGGGTTCTGTAAGCCAACGAGAACCTCTTTGAAAGTCACCACTAATTGTATTCTCTTGGCCGAATAACTTAAAGCCGGTGTCAAATACTTGAAGTTGAGTCAGAGATGATCCGAATGGCCCCATTTGTATCCCTGCGACAGGCAGCACTAGATGTCTAAACTTCTGCACCTCCCAATGCTCCGGCACATCGCCCAGCCACTCCACGCCGGAGGGCTTGAGCGGGACGGTGGGATCGAGGCCGCGGGTAACGGCGCGGTGGATGATGACCTGCTTATACTCCTCCAACAGCTTGATCAGCCTCTGCTTAGCAAGGATGTAGCGGCGGATGCGGCGGTCCATGTGGTCGAGGAAGCGGACGATGGCGGATTGTTCGGCAAGTGACGGGATGAAAAAGGGGATCTCCTTCATTCGAACTTGTGATAGATCCCACTGACCAATTCGGACACCATCAGATGCCTGTGTGAATAAAGGAACATAAGCCTTGGAGCGGATTGCAGAATGAAAGTAAGAGCCTTCCACTAGGTGTATATCAAACACAAAATAGGCTGGGCTAACAATTCCATTATATCGTGAGACCCCATATGATCCCTGCCATGCTTTCATCTTGTTCATTACAAATTGCCCTTCCCGGACAACTTTATAATTTGAAAGATCGTCTGGAATAAAGTTGCGATTCTCACCCTTTTCTGTAATATCACGCAGAATAACACCCTTTTCACGCACAACTGATAGAAGGGGCAAATCGGGTCTATTCCGTTCAGTCACTCCTTTCATGATGATTCTAAGTTTTTGTACTTTCCAATTCTTGGGCACCTCGCCTAGCCATGGCACACCGGAGTCTCTGTATTCGAGATATGGTTTTAATACAGCCATCTCAGAGATCCTCGAAATATTTCCTTATCTTCTGCGCCATCAGCACCCGCCGCTCAGAGAGGAATGAAGAATAATCATCAGATGTCATCTCCTCCATGCCATTGGGAATGCAGTTCGCTCTGAAGTTATCTTTCAAGCTATCGAGATCAGTAATATTCCCATACAGTTTTGGCCCTCCCTGGCATTGATCAAGTAGCTGGCTAAAGTATATTTTTGGCTCTTTGCTGCCGATGGCAATGTTGATCTCGCTCTGGGCTACTGCGTAGTTGGCGATTTGATTGTATTGTTCTCTGCTCATCCCATTTTTCTTAAGGTAATTCCGTGGGAAGATATGATGGACATCCGATTGAACTTCGATCAGGTCTCTTACTATAATATCCCTGGACAGGAAGCCCGTATCAATCATCTTTACCTGTGCAGCCTCGAATAGGCGGAAGTAAGGGCTTGAAGCCACAGAGGTATTCAATGCCTGTGGTAGCACGGATTTCCAAAATGCATCGGATAGCTGGCCTCGAATTTGAATATCTGCATATTTTTCAACTCCAAGTTCATGAATCTGCCGGATATCTTGGTCAAAGGTCGATTCAGGAGAGGATGAATATCTACCAGTAAGTATAGACATAACGAACCAGCGCCTAACATAGAGATCAATATCTGCATTGGGAAATCCTTGATCGCGCAAAGTCAGATAGAGGATGTAAGCGAAGTTCAAAGAATTCTGAGATCTGATCATTGATGCATTGACGAAGCCTGCAGAGCGAATGATCATGATGAAGCGTTGGAAGTGATCTTCATTCATGAACTGGTTGATGCCCTTTTCCAATCGATTAAATGAGTCCTCAACGATAACATCTTCATATTGTCTTGTCTCGAAATTGCGTCCTGATAGCAATGCTACAAGGTCTTCCAAGCGACCACGTCGGAATTCAGAGGTGAATGCTACTCTTAACATATCTGTATAAGAAGGATCATAAAGGTCATCATTCTCTCTGCGGAGCCAAGACATTTGATGCATGAACTCGCTATTTGCAAAATCCTCATCGTTCTTCAATTCCTGGAAGAATTCTGGGGCTATGGCCAAGTGACAGAAATAATCTATAGCCTTGCGCAGCATATTGCCACCATAGATCTCATTGACAGCTATCTTCGACATAGCGAAGTCCGCCTGACTGAGAGGCACGCCCGCTGAGTTGACGCGAATAAATATCTCTGTTACAGTTTCGATATCAAGCTCTGAATCTAGGTCGATGAGGCCAATTTGATTATTTACTATCCCTCTTAACGATTCTATACTACTGAAGATTTCATCATTTGTTGCACCTGGATTCTTCTGGCAATAATCAGTCACGAGGTTGAAGAGACTGGTTTTCGAGTCAAAGACATCTGCTATATCCGGCAACCATGAGATATCTTTTTCGATGGCAGGATTCGATACTTCGAATTGTTGTTTGATCGGATGAAATGCAATCTTGATGCGTACCCTCTTGTAGTCTTTATTCACGACCTCAAATCCGAGGATAGCTGCCATGAGGGCAGTAATCCGCTGCTGGCCATCGATAATTATTCGCTTGCCAAAAGAAGTTGATCCATCCTTTAGCTTAACATTTGGATTACGCCATGCGATTAGATATCCTACGGGGTATCCCATGAACAAAGAATCAAGCATCTTGCGGACTTTGACCGCATCCCAAACGAAGGGCCTCTGAATTTCAGGTATAGCAATCTCGCCAGAATCAATCCATGCAAAAAGATTCCTAATTGGCACCTGAGTTACGGAGTAGCGTTGTGTAGGCATAGTCAATCCCTCCCTGCATCAATTAGAATAGACTGAATCAGCCCTTCCGTCTCCTTTTCCACGTCCACGATATCCGCCCTGATCTCCTCCAGCGTCCGCAGAGGCTTGGGCTTGTAGAAGTACCGGGTGAAGCTGATCTCGTATCCAGTTCGGACGCTATCTGGATCATACCAGGCATCAGGGGCGTAGGGCAGCACCTCCCGGCGCAGGAATGCCTCGATCCCGCCCTCCTCCTGCAGTGGCACCTGCTCTGTGTCCCTCAGCTCGGTATCCGGCTCATACTCAACCACCCGAGGCTTGCCCTTGATCATGACCTCAAAGAGGCCGTGAAATGAGTCGGGCACAGTGCCCGATTTGTGGATCTTTCTGATCACTGGCGGGGCACTCTCAGAACGCTCAGCGCTCTCTTTCAGCCTCTTGATCTCCGCAGGCGTACAGGCGCGCTCGTGATCAATTCCTTTCAGCCGCAGGGGCCGTTCGACGATCACCTTCCAGCAGCCGAAGGCCTGATTGGGGAAGATCTTCGACTGCTCAGTCTCCTGGAATTCGAGGAATGTGTCGCAGATGCGCCGGATATCCTCCTCAGAAAGCTCGCAGTTCTTCTTTCCCAGGTTCTTTCTAAGGGGCTTGAACCATTGTGTGGCATCGATCAACTGCACCTTGCCCTGGCGGTGCTCCGGCTTGCGGTTGGTTACAACCCAGATGTACGTGGCAATGCCAGTGTTATAGAACATATTCAGCGGCAGGGCGATGATGGCCTCCAGCCAATCGTTCTCAATTATCCAGCGTCGGATATTGCTCTCCCCCTGGCCCGCATCGCCCGTAAAGAGAGAGGAGCCATTATGCACTTCAGCGATGCGGCTGCCAAGCGCCGTTTTGTGCTTCATCTTGGAGAGCATATTCACCAGAAACATCATCTGCCCGTCGCTGGAGCGGGTTACCAGCTTGAACTCTGAATCGCCATTGTGCTCAATGATGAAGCGCGGGTCCCTTATGTCTCCCTTGCCGCCCATGCGCTCCAGATCGGTCTTCCAGCTCTTACCATAAGGGGGATTGGAGAGCATGAAGTCGAACTCCCGAGAGGGAAAAGCATCCTGGGACAGGGTGGAGCCAAGCTGGAATTGCTCCACCTCCTCGCCCTGGCCCTTGAGGAGCAGATCTGCCTTGGTGATGGCGTAAGTTTCGGGGTTGACCTCCTGCCCGAAGAGATGGATGGATACTTCCTTTCCTCGCTTTGCGGCAATCTCTTTCAGACGCTCATCTGCAATGGTGAGCATTCCTCCTGTACCGCAGGCACCGTCATAAAGGAGGTACGTCCCAGACTCGATCCTGTCGGCAATGGGAAGGACGATAAGATCTGCCATCAGCCTCACCACGTCCCGGGGAGTGAAATGCTCTCCTGCTTCCTCATTGTTCTCTTCATTGAAGCGGCGTATCAGCTCCTCAAAGATCGTGCCCATGGCATGATTATCGAGCGCTGGTAGCCGGATGCCTCCGCCCGGTTCATAGACCGGGATAGGGCCGAGATTTATGGAAGGGTCGAGGAACTTTTCAATCAGATTTCCCAGGATATCGGCTTCTACCAGGGTTGGTATTTGGTTTCTAAACTTGAACTTATCCAGTATCTCCTGCACGTTAGGCGAGAAGCCGTCCAGGTAGGCCTTAAAATCCGCTTTGAGCTGCTGAGCCTTGGCCCTGGATCTCAAATCTCTCAGCAAGAATGGTGATGTATTATAGAAGGCCTGGCAGGCGGCCTGACGCAATGCAGCATCCTGATTGCTGACCCCTGCCTCATCGAGATGCTTTTTCATCTCCAATACGGCTTTCTTGTTAGGCTCGAGCACTGCATCCAGTCGGCGGATAACCGTCATGGGCAAAATTACATCTCGATACTTGCCCCGTACGTAATAGTCACGCAAGACATCATCCGCAATGCCCCAAATGAAATTAGCTATCCAGTTTAAATCCCCATTACTCATGCTGCATACATCCACTGCAAGGGGAAAATATCCTTGAAGATCAAGCTTAAATCTGTAAAAGGAGCAACATTTTGTCTGGTTGCCTGGATATGGATCAGTATTGCCATATGATTCTGCCTCTGGATGGGTTCATGGCCTCCAGCATCATAAACATTATGCTGATCTCAGATGAGACTTTAAACTTCTGCAGCGTATGCCCAGCACATGCCAGTACCCTTTGACAGATAAATATAACTCCTCAATGGGCGAATTAATACACGAGAAAGATGAGCATATTTGATTGGGCAAACGACAGGATTGGCAGGCTGACATGGGTGGATTTGGGGCTTACGAAGTTTTGCGTCGCCGCTTTTGCATTAATGGTCGCAAAGCTCTGGCCGCCTTTGTTGAGCCTGGAATGGTACTGGTATGGATTGATATTCGTGGTGCTCGCTGCAATCCCATTGAAGAAATTCTTATCTTGAGCCTGGTGCTCATGCAAACCTCTCTTTAGACCGCACCCTGATACTGGATACCGTTCTTATTAGAACAACGGCCAGAACCATAATATCAAGGGAA
>ENA-UOXR01003696-UOXR01003696.1-bioreactor-metagenome-genome-assembly--contig:-NODE-3696-length-12742-cov-28.416962_pt1 | contig 12742 bp, 4 predicted proteins | sample MGYA00238164_ERZ764825 | MGnify/ENA primary metagenome ERZ764825 (study PRJEB28920, sample SAMN05720171) | bioreactor metagenome | isolation source: Anaerobic biogas reactor | place: USA:Washington...
CCAACGGGTCGTTGGGGTTGTTATGTCCGGCTCGCTGGAGGAAGACGTATCGTTTTGCGGTCGAGCCGTCCGGTCGCTCGATCGCCACTTCCAGGGCCGGGTTCGCCCCGCCCGGCGCATCGACCGCCATTCTCTCGTCGCCCGACACATCCATCTTGAAGTTCCGAAAGACGCGATGGATTGTCACCATACCGAGTTCTCTGCCGAGTTTCTGGCTCCGGCCGGCCTCGGCGGGCAGCTTCCATCGTCTGCCGTCGCGGCTGTAAATAAACAGGTCGCCCGGCTCGTAGTATTCGATGCGGAACTTTCGCAGCCGGATGGAGAAGGGCAATTCCTTCGTATCGTTGCTGTCGGCGAGCGCCACGCGATTCTCGCTGGTGCCTTCGAGAATGGGCATCTGGCCCTTATGGATTCGCTCCGTCCCGAGGAATCGCTTCTGGAAGTCCTGCCCCGGTTTCGAGCCCCACATTCCGCCGAGCACAACCAGGATACAGCCCAGGTGCATCATCAGCAGCGACGGGACCCAGAGCAGCCGGCGAAAGGCGATGATCCCTGCGCCCAGCAGAACGGCGAACGCCCCCCAGAAGACCGCCACCGGAACGGAACTGAAGAAGTCCTGCGCCCGGTCGGCCCCCAGGAAGGCACCGTAGACCGACAGGGCCGCCAATATGGCAATCACTATAAGACAGGCCCAAAGCATGGACCGTTTCAATCGAATCATACGCACTCCTTGGATTACGGTAAGTATTATCAGGTCAAGTAGATAGATTCGCAAGTGGATTTGTCGTCGCACCGCTGTCTGTGTGGCGCGCCGCGTCGGCAGAATGCCGTACGGAAGGGGCGTAAATCCCTATTTCACAAGAATGTACGATGCGTTGACTTGGCACGGACGGTTTGGTAGGATAGAGAGATAGGATGCTTGCCTTTTGCCAATCGGTGGAGGGGTGGGTCTTCCTGGGGACCTCCGGCGGTTGAAGCCGGGCCTTGCGCCGGCAAAGAGGTTCGCATTGATCGGAGGGGCCCGAACGGAGCGAAGGGGCCAGGCGGCGTCGGCTCGACCGCAAAGGACCTTCGCGGGCAGTGAAGAGTGCACATGCAAAGGCGGAAGGCGATATGATCGACCACCTCAGACCCCTCACGCTTGCGGTCATTCTAACATGGGCCGGCGTGATGCAGGCGCAATCCCCAATGGTCATCAACGAGCTGCTGGCTTCCAACGGCCAGGGAGCCAGGGATCCGCAGGGGCAGACCGACGATTGGATCGAACTGCACAACACAGCGGAGGTTCCCGTCGATATCGGCGGCATGTATCTGACGGACGATCCGGCCAATCCGGTGCGATGGCGAATTCCCGCCGGAACGAGCGTCGCCGCCGGGGGGTACGTCTTGATCTGGGCCGACGGTGATACCGGCGACGACGGACTCCATGCGAACTTCAAGCTCACTGCCGACGGCGAAGCCGTCGCCCTGTTCGAGACCGACGGCGTTGCGCAGATCGACCATGTTTCCTTTGGTCCACAGATGACGGATGTGTCGTTCGGCCGCTATCCCGACGGTACCGGGGAATTCCGTCTTCTGGGCTACCCCACGCCGGGACGCCAGAATGTGGTGGTCTATGAGGGTTTCCTTTCCGAGCCCAAGGTTTCCCACGAGCGAGGATTCTACAACGGGCCGTTCGAAGTGACCATTACCTGTGACACACCCGATGCCGTTATCTACTACACGCGAGATGGCAGCGAGCCTTTCTCACGCGAGCGAAACCTCCCCAGCGGCGCCGTCTACAACGAGCCGATTCTCATCTATCGGACGACGTGTCTTCGTGCGATGGTGTTCAAGACGGGATGGCAGCCCTCCGAGATCGTCACACACAGTTACATCTTCCTCGACGACGTTCTGATCCAGTCACGGCGTCCCGGCGGGTTTCCTACGGCATGGGGATCGACCGTCGTTGACTATGCCATGGATCCGCGCGTAGTGGACGACCCGGCCTACGCGCCGACGATCAAAAACGATCTCAAGAGCGTTCCTACCGTGAGCGTCGTGCTGGACAACGAGGATTTCTTCGGGGCCCAGCGAGGCATCTATGCCAACCTGGCGGGCCGCGGAATCAACTGGGAGCGGGCTGCCTCGATCGAGTGGATCGATCCAACCGAGGGCGAGGATTTCCAGGTCAACGTGGGCCTGCGCGTTCACGGCAGCCAGTACGGCCGGACCAGCAGCGTCGCCAAGCATTCGCTTCGCATGCTCTTCAAGAACGAATACGGCCCGTCGCAACTGGAGTACCCTCTTTTTCCCGATAGTGACGTGGAGACCTTCGAGTCCCTGATCCTTCGATCCATCTGGAACTACTCATGGTTCGGAGACAGCACCGCCTGCAGCGGTCTGGGAACCGATCACGCCGACTACCTGCGTGACCAGTTCTGCCGGGACACCGTCCGTGACATGGGCGGATTGACCCCGTATAGCCGAGGGGTTCACGGCTATGTCAACGGGCTCTACTGGGGCATGTTCATCTTCGTCGAGCGACCTGACGACGGCTTCTGTGCCGAGCACCTCGGCGGGGAGAAGCACGACTACGATGTGCTGTATGCCGACGGCAGCATGGAGGTCAAGACGGGCGATTTGGAGGCGTGGAATGCCCTCTTCCGCCTGGCCGCGGGCAACGTGAGCACGACCGCTGCTTACCAGGAGATCCAGCAGTACGTCGATATCCCGGCGATGATCGACTATATGTTGATGATCTACTACGTGGGCAGCCGGGATGCCCCGGTCTTGCTGTGCAACAACCAGGTGCCGCGCAACTTCTATGCGGTTCGTAGACGCCAGCCGGCCAGTCCGTTTCTCTTTGTGCCGTGGGATGTCGAATGGAGCCTGGAATCGCCCAACGAGAATCGTGTCCGTATCGTCGGCCAGTCCAATCCGCACTATCTGGTCGACCGGCTGATGGCCAATGAAGACTTCCGCGTGCAGATGGCCGACCAGATCTACAAGCGGTTCTTCAATGACGGTGCGCTCACGCCGGGCGCGTCGATTGATCGCTACATGGCCCGAGCCGATGAAATCTACGGCGCCATCGTCGGTGAGTCGGCCCGCTGGGGCGACAGCAAAAGATCGCGGCCCTACACGCGGGATGTGGAGTGGATTGCCGAGCGGGATCGCCTCGTCGAAAACTACTTCCCCGTTCGCACGGACATTGTGATGAACCAGCTCAGGCAGGCGGGCTTCTATCCGTCGATCTCGCCGCCTCAGCTCCATATCGACGGCCGATTTCAGCACGGGGGGCCGGTCCGCACCGGTGCGGCACTGACTCTGGCGGCCTCTACGGGTGAGATCTGGTATACGACGGACGGGAGCGACCCACGGGTTGCGGGCTCGGCGGGCGGGGCGGGGATGGAGGTACCGCTGGTGTCCGAGGAAGCGGCCAAGCGGGTGATCGTTCCGACCGGGCCGGTGGCGGACGCCTGGCGCGGCGGCGCGGCGTTCGACGATTCGTCCTGGATCAGCGGCACGGGCGGGGTGGGATTCGAGCGGAGCACGGGCTACGAGCCGTTCTTCCAGATCGATCTTCTGGATGCCATGTACGGTGTCAATTCGAGCTGTTACATCCGCATTCCGTTCGAGGTTGCCGCCAGCGATCTGGCGGACCTCTCGTCTTTGGTCTTGAAGGCGCGCTACGACGACGGGTTCATTGCCTATATCAACGGGGTGGAGGCCTGTCGGGTGATGTTCGACGGATCGCCCTCGTGGAACTCCGAGGCGACGGCGAACCATTCGGACCTCGACGCGGTGGAGCCGGAGCCGTTCAACGCCTCGGCGGCGTTGGGGGCGCTTCGTGCGGGCCGCAACCTCCTGGCGATCCAGGGCTTGAACGCCGGCTCGACGAGTTCGGACTTTCTGATCTCGGTGTCGCTGCTGGGCGGCCAGGGCCCCGATGGGGGTACGCCAAGCGGCGTCTCGGGGACGGCGGTTCGGTACGAAGGGGCGTTGACGCTGGACAGGAGCACGGCGGTGAAGGCCCGTGTGCTGAGCGGTACGACGTGGAGCGCGCTGGCGGATGTGGTGTTTTCGGTCGGTCCGGTGGCTGAGGGCCTTCGGATCAGCGAGATCATGTACCATCCGGCCGATCCAAACGCCGAATACGTCGAACTGACGAACGTCGGCGACGAGACGATCAACTTGAACCTCGTGCGGTTCACGCGGGGAATCGATTTCACGTTCGGGGACATCGAGCTGTCGCCGGGGCAGTATGTGCTGATCGTTCGGGATCTGGCCACGTTCGAGGCGACATATGGCGTCGGCCTTCCTGTGGCCGGCCAGTATGGTGGCCGTCTGGACAACGCGGGCGAGCGGATCGAGTTGTGTGATGCGGCTGGGCAGGTCATTGATGACTTTCGGTATCGCGATGGGTGGTACGGGCTTACCGACGGCGTGGGTTTTTCTCTGACGGTGTGTGCTCCGGCGGCGAGCAGGAGCCTGGATGACAAGACCTCCTGGCGTCCGAGCGCTCGCCTGGGCGGTTCGCCGGGGTTCGACGATACGGGGATCGTTCCCGCGCTGGGCGCGGTGGTGATCAACGAGATCCTGGCGTATCCGGGTGCGGGTCAGTCGGACTGGATCGAGCTGCACAACACGACGGATGGGTCGATCGACGTGGGCGGATGGTTCGTCAGCGACGATGGGGCGGATCTGCAGCGGTATGAGATCGCCACGGGAACGGTGATCGGTCCGGGCGGCTATCTGTTGCTCGTGCAGGACGAGACGTTTGGGAACGCGGGCGATCCGGGGTGCCGGGTTCCGTTCGGGCTCAGCCGGGATGGGGAGACGGTCCGTCTGCACTCGGGCGCGGGGGGCGAGCTGACGGGCTACAGCGTTCAGGAGCGGTTCGGAGCCTCGCAGGCGGGTGTCACACTGGGCCGGCACGTCAAGAGCACGGGGGGCTATGACTTCGTGCCGCTGTCGGTTGCGACGCCGGGCGCCGCCAACGCCGCCCCGCAGGTCGGCCCGGTGGTGATCAGCGAGATCATGTATCACCCCGCCGCTCCGGATCAGGTCCAGTATGTCGAACTGTGCAACATCTCCGATGCGCCCGTGACTTTGCACGACGAAGCCCTGGGGCTTGCGTGGCGTTTTACTGATGACCCGGACAATCCGGAAATCTCGCTGCTTCTTGCGGGTGGTGAGCCTGTGACTTTGCCGGCGGGCCGCTGTCTGCTGCTGGTCAAGGATCTGCTGAGTTTCAGTCTCGCTCACGACGTCCCCGACGATATCGCGGTATTGGCGTGGGGGCCGGGCATGCTGTCCCACGGCGGTGAGCGGATCGAAATCAGCAGGCCTGGCGCTGTTGCCGGCGATGGGGTCGTGGCCTGGATTGGCCTCGACCGCGTGGCTTACAGCGACGGCTCACATCCGCAGGATTCTGCCGTGGGTGTCGATCCCTGGCCGATCGAGGCCGACGGGCAGGGCCTGTCGCTGCACCGGATCGACCCGACCGCCTATGGCAACGATCCGACCAACTGGAAGGCGGCCGTACCGAGCCCGGGAATTCGCTGACAAACGGCAAGCTTGCCGGTATGGCAGGGCAAGCGATGGGTGGAGGTGTACTACCTCTCTGTGAAATGGGAACCGATATGATCGCAATGCTGAAATCCCTTGTGATGGTAGTGCTGACGTTGACGATGGTCGGCTCTGTGCGAGCGCAATCGCCGGTCGTCATCAACGAATTGCTGGCCTCGAACACTCACGGGGCCACAGACCCCCAAGGTGAGCACGAAGACTGGATCGAGCTACGCAATCTCACGGGTGTTGCTGTCGATGTGGGTGGCATGTACCTGACGGACGATCCGGCAGATCCGGTGCGATGGCGGATTCCCGCGGGTACGACCATTGCCGCGAACGGCTATTTGTTGATCTGGGCCGACAACGACGTGGCGGACGCCGGTCTTCACGCCTCGTTCTCGCTCGGCGCCGACGGCGAGAGTGTCGCGCTCTATGACACGGATGGTGCGACGCTTCTCGATGCCGTTGGTTTCGGGCCGCAGTTCACCGACGTTTCCTATGGGCGGTTCCCGGATGGGACGGGGGATTGGTTTGCGATGGGCGATCCGACGCCGGGGCAGCAGAACGTCCGTGGCTACGAGGGGGTTGTCGCAAAGCCCGAATTCAGCCGGAGGCGCGGGTTCTACGACGCCGTGATCCAGGTGACGATCGCGTGCGCCACAGAGGGGGCCGAGATCTATTACACGACCGACGGCAGTGATCCGTACAGTCCCGATCGCGGTCTCGCCGGCGCCACCGCGACGCGGTACCGCGAACCGCTGCGGATCAGCAAGACAACCTGTCTGCGGGCGGCGGCGATTCGGTCGGGGTGGAGAGCGTCTGCGATCGAGACGCACACGTACTTCTTCCTCCGGGACATCGTCGGACAGTCGCTCAGTCACGAGTCGCCCGGCCCGGGTTGGCCCATCGGCAACGTCAACAGTCAGGTGATCGACTATGGAATGGACCCGGACGTGGTCAACGATCCACAATATAAGGACTTCATGGATGATGCGCTGCTGGCGATCCCGTCTGTTTCTCTGGTGACCGACCTGGCCAATCTGTTCAACGCCCAAAGCGGCATCTACGTCAACGCGAGCCGCGAAGGACGGCAATGGGAGCGTCCCGTTTCGGTGGAGTTGCTCCGGCCGGACGGAGCGGAAGGGTTTCAGATTGACGCCGGATTGCGCATCCGCGGAGGGTTCAGCCGTGGCGGTGAGAATCCGAAGCATTCGTTCCGGCTGTTCTTCCGGTCGGAGTACGGCGCGTCGAAATTGAAGTATCCGCTCTTTGACGACGAGGGCGTCGCCGAGTTTGACAACCTGGACCTGCGCACGGCGCAGAATTACGCCTGGAGCCTTCATTCCAGCAACCCCGGCTCCAAGAACACGCTCCTGCGCGAAGTGTTCTGCCGCGACATTCAGGGGGCCATGGGCCGGCCGTATACGCGAAGCCGGTTCTACCATCTGTATCTCAACGGCCAGTACTGGGGCCTTTATCAGAGTCAGGAACGTTCCGAAGCCTCCTACGCCGAAGCCTACTTTGGCGGCAACCGCGACGACTACGACGTCATCATGACCGACGGCTACCAGACCTCCTATACGGATGGCTCCATCGATATGTGGAACTACCTGTGGGGGCTCTGTCAGGATGGCTTTGCGACCGACGCACAGTACTATGCGGTCCAGGGAAAACGCCCCGATGGGACCGACGATCCTGCCCTGGCTGTGCACGTCGATATCGAGAATCTGATCGACTACATGCTTGGGATCTTCTACACCGGCAACGACGATGCCCCGGTTACCTTGGGCGGAAATCAGGCCAACAACTTCTTCGCGATCCGCAACCGCCGCCTGGACGCTCGCGATGGATGGAAGTTCTTCGCCTACGATTGCGAGCATTCGCTGGGTGTCTCGCGCGGTCTCTACGACGATCGCACGGCGACCGTCAGTGCGGGGCAATCTCGGTCGCACTTCAATCCGCAGTGGCTGCATCAGAAGTTGATGGCCCACCCGGAATACTGCATGCAGTTTGCCGATCACGCGCACAGGCATCTTCTCAACGATGGGGTCCTGACACCTGAGAACGCCATCGCCCTGTGTTCGTCCCGGGCGCAGCAAATCGATCTGGCGATCATCGCCGAGTCGGCGCGGTGGGGCGATCAGCGGCCCGACCGGGTGAACAACCCCTACACGAAGGCCGACTGGTGGGCGGAAGTGAACGGCTACCTGCTCAGCACGTACTTCCCCGCCCGGACGCAGATCGTAGTCGATCAGCTTCGCGCACGGGGGCTCTACCCTCGGATCAACGCGCCCGTGTTCCGCGTCAATGGCACGGATCGACACGGCGGAAACATCGCGAAGACCGACACGATCTCTCTGACGGCCAGTGGTGGCGAGATCTGGTATACGACGGACGGGAGCGACCCACGGGTTGCGGGCTCGGCGGGCGGGGCGGGGATGGAGGTACCGCTGGTGTCCGAGGAAGCGGCCAAGCGGGTGATCGTTCCGACCGGGCCGGTGGCGGACGCCTGGCGCGGCGGCGCGGCGTTCGACGATTCGTCCTGGATCAGCGGCACGGGCGGGGTGGGATTCGAGCGGAGCACGGGCTACGAGCCGTTCTTCCAGATCGATCTTCTGGATGCCATGTACGGTGTCAATTCGAGCTGTTACATCCGCATTCCGTTCGAGGTTGCCGCCAGCGATCTGGCGGACCTCTCGTCTTTGGTCTTGAAGGCGCGCTACGACGACGGGTTCATTGCCTATATCAACGGGGTGGAGGCCTGTCGGGTGATGTTCGACGGATCGCCCTCGTGGAACTCCGAGGCGACGGCGAACCATTCGGACCTCGACGCGGTGGAGCCGGAGCCGTTCAACGCCTCGGCGGCGTTGGGGGCGCTTCGTGCGGGCCGCAACCTCCTGGCGATCCAGGGCTTGAACGCCGGCTCGACGAGTTCGGACTTTCTGATCTCGGTGTCGCTGCTGGGCGGCCAGGGCCCCGATGGGGGTACGCCAAGCGGCGTCTCGGGGACGGCGGTTCGGTACGAAGGGGCGTTGACGCTGGACAGGAGCACGGCGGTGAAGGCCCGTGTGCTGAGCGGTACGACGTGGAGCGCGCTGGCGGATGTGGTGTTTTCGGTCGGTCCGGTGGCTGAGGGCCTTCGGATCAGCGAGATCATGTACCATCCGGCCGATCCAAACGCCGAATACGTCGAACTGACGAACGTCGGCGACGAGACGATCAACTTGAACCTCGTGCGGTTCACGCGGGGAATCGATTTCACGTTCGGGGACATCGAGCTGTCGCCGGGGCAGTATGTGCTGATCGTTCGGGATCTGGCCACGTTCGAGGCGACATATGGCGTCGGCCTTCCTGTGGCCGGCCAGTATGGTGGCCGTCTGGACAACGCGGGCGAGCGGATCGAGTTGTGTGATGCGGCTGGGCAGGTCATTGATGACTTTCGGTATCGCGATGGGTGGTACGGGCTTACCGACGGCGTGGGTTTTTCTCTGACGGTGTGTGCTCCGGCGGCGAGCAGGAGCCTGGATGACAAGACCTCCTGGCGTCCGAGCGCTCGCCTGGGCGGTTCGCCGGGGTTCGACGATACGGGGATCGTTCCCGCGCTGGGCGCGGTGGTGATCAACGAGATCCTGGCGTATCCGGGTGCGGGTCAGTCGGACTGGATCGAGCTGCACAACACGACGGATGGGTCGATCGACGTGGGCGGATGGTTCGTCAGCGACGATGGGGCGGATCTGCAGCGGTATGAGATCGCCACGGGAACGGTGATCGGTCCGGGCGGCTATCTGTTGCTCGTGCAGGACGAGACGTTTGGGAACGCGGGCGATCCGGGGTGCCGGGTTCCGTTCGGGCTCAGCCGGGATGGGGAGACGGTCCGTCTGCACTCGGGCGCGGGGGGCGAGCTGACGGGCTACAGCGTTCAGGAGCGGTTCGGAGCCTCGCAGGCGGGTGTCACACTGGGCCGGCACGTCAAGAGCACGGGGGGCTATGACTTCGTGCCGCTGTCGGTTGCGACGCCGGGCGCCGCCAACGCCGCCCCGCAGGTCGGTCCGGTGGTGATCAGCGAGATCATGTATCACCCGACGGTTCTGCCCGAGGCCGAGTACGTCGAGCTGCTCAATATTTCCGATATGCCTGTGACGCTGTACGACGAGGAATCGGGCCTGGCCTGGCGGCTTGCCGACGGCCCGGACAATCCCCAGATCGAGTGTGCCCTGTCGATCGATCAGCCGATAACGCTTGGGCCCGGGCAGCGGCTTGTGGTTCTGAAGGACCTCATCGGCTTTGCGGTGGCTTACGGCTATTCGACCGATATTCTCAGCGTTACCTGGGGTGCGGGTGTGCTGTCCGACGATGGGGAGTTGATCCAGCTCTGCCGGCCGGCCGGTCTTGCCGACGATGGGGTGGTAACCTGGCGTATGGTTGACGGTGTAGCCTACGGCGATGGCTCGCATCCTGAGGATTTCCTCGCTGGGGTCGATCCCTGGCCGATCGAGACCGACGGGCAGGGCCTGTCGCTGCATCGGATCGACCCGACCGCCTATGGCAACGATCCGGCCAACTGGCGCGCAGCGCCCCCGGGCCCGGGGAATGCGGATTGAAGGGGCCTCGCAGGTGGGCCCTGCGACGGGCTGTCACGTCTTGGGGCCCGTAACCCAGCCAGACCGCGAAGCTCGCCCGAATCGGACTGCCGGTCGCGTTTTTCTCGGTCCCTATGAAATTCGCTTGACAAAAGTAGAAATCTTTGATAATTCTAACGTTATATCACACGTGTGATATCAAATGCCGGCGACGGTCGGGCGCCTCGTGAACTTCTGTCTGTCCACGTTGACCATTCAGGCAAGGAGCGGTCACCAGACAGCTCAATGAGCGTTTCATCGCGTGGTCGGTCTATCTGTCTATGAGATAATTGCCGGGTCTCAGGGAACAGGGGATAGGGAAGCCGCATCTAAGAAGACATGTAGACTGGTGACCGAACGTCCAGGAACCTGGCGAAGAACCGACGTATGTGCTGATGGAGACTCTAGATGAGAACAAAAGCCTTCACACTGATTGAATTGCTGGTGGTGATCGCCATCATCGCCATACTGATGGCCATTCTGATGCCGTCGCTGCGGCTGGCGCGCGACCAGGCCCGCCGCGTCCACTGCATCAGCAACGTCAAGACACTGGCCCTGGCCTGGTTCATGTACAAAGACGACAACGACGACAAGCTGGTCCCTGGCAACACGAATCCCAACAACTGGGTGGACCGACCGAGTCCTGTTCAGGCGCCGATGGAGGAGCAGCACGACGCCATCCGAAGGGGCAAGTTGTTCCCTTACACCAAGACCGTCGATGTCTACCATTGCCCGGCCGACAGGAGGCAGTCGGGTCTCAACGCCGCCTTCTTGACCTTCTCCATTGCCGGTGGCGCCAACGGAGAAGACTGGGGCACTGAGTACACCAAGGCCAGGCTCTATGGCGACCTGAAAAGGCCCTCTACCAAGTACGTCTTCGTTGCGGAGATGGATAATCGAGGCACCAATGTCGGTTCCTGGCAGATGAACCCGCGTTCGAGGAGCTGGGTGGACCCGATGGCCATGTGGCACAACCAGAGGACCACGCTCGGCTTCGCCGACGGCCATGCCGAGATGCGACAGTGGAGAGACGAAAGTCTGATCGAGTGGCTTGAGAAGGCGTTGCACAATGAGCCCGGGTTTCAGTTCGATATGACACCTCCGGGCGACGAGGTGGAAGATCTCGAATACATGATCGAAGGCTTCCCCGCCAAGTCCATCCCCTGATCGACCACCGCAATCGCCAATAGTGCACAGAGAATCCACCGGCCTCAGGATCACCTCCTGGGGCCGGTTTTGTTTTCGCTGCCGAGCGGGCGACTCGTTTGTTGCACCTGTGTCCGCATCGCCTATAATGCCCGAATCAGACGTGCTTGCTGTGTGCCTTCGGGTATGGGAATTCGGCGTGGGATATCAGGAGGGGCAGGAGAATGTTCGACTTTTTTGAGCAACCATGGACGTTGCTGGGTGCCGCGGTCCTGGTGCTGTTCGGCCTGCTGACCTATCGCAGCATCTGTCTGGAGAAGCGGCGGTGGTGGCATTGGCTTATCCCGCTGGCCGTGGCGGGCCTGGGGGTCGGGCTCGATTTCCTTGTGGCCACCGACCTGGAGAAGGTGCACGGGACGATCTCCGCCCTGTCCAAGGCGGTCGAGGATGAAGACTGTACGGCGGTAGCCGGTTTGATCGCGCCGGACTACAGCGATTCGCGCCATCAGACGAAGGCGCAACTGATGGCACGCTGCCGGCAGGAACTCGACGGGCCGACCGTTCAGATGGTCAAGTCACGTGGCGCCGAGGTGGAGCTGTCGGGCCGCCAGGCGACAGTGACGCTGAACCTGTTCGTTCGATTCGAGCCGGAGAGTCGTATCGCCCGGCAATATAAGGCAGTCGCTCTGGCCAGGGTCCGTCTGCATCTGGGCAAGCAGGCGAACGGAGACTGGCTGATCGACCGGACTGAGCTACTCGAAGTCGATCAATTCCCAGTATCATGGAAGAACCTGTAGCGGCCCGGTCCGAGTTTGTGAAAGGAGAACGAAAGATGAGGTGGATTGGCACGGGTCTGGTTTTGAGTCTGTTGATGGGTGCCATTGCGGCGATCGCCCAGGAGTATCCGCGTGTCTCGGAGGCTCAGCGAATCGAGATGCTGCGATCTCCCGGGAAGCGGCCGGTCCGCATGGTCCTCGATACGGACACCTACAATGAGATCGACGACCAGTTCGCGGTGGTTTACGCGCTGATCTCGCCTGAACTGGACGTCCAGGCGGTGTATGCGGCTCCGTTCCACAACAACCGCTCGACCGGTCCGGCCGACGGCATGGAGAGAAGCTACGAGGAGATCCTTCGCATCCTGGGCAAGCTGGATCGCTCGCCCGACGGATTCGCGTTCAAGGGCAGCACGCGTTACCTGACCGATCTGAAGAAGCCCGAGCGGAGTGCGGCGGTGACCGACCTGATCGAGCGGGCGAAGAAGAGCAGTCCGGATGACCCGCTCTATGTGGTCCCGGTCGGCGCGATCACCAACGTCAGCAACGCGATCCTGATCGAGCCGGCCATCATCCGCAATATCGTGGTGGTCTGGCTGGGCGGCAACGGGCACCACTGGCCCCATCAACGCGAGTTCAACTACA
>ENA-UOXR01003710-UOXR01003710.1-bioreactor-metagenome-genome-assembly--contig:-NODE-3710-length-12716-cov-4.979859_pt1 | contig 12716 bp, 8 predicted proteins | sample MGYA00238164_ERZ764825 | MGnify/ENA primary metagenome ERZ764825 (study PRJEB28920, sample SAMN05720171) | bioreactor metagenome | isolation source: Anaerobic biogas reactor | place: USA:Washington...
GGATGGCGTCGATGTACTGCACACGATCGGCGGGGACGACACCAACACGGCGGCGGCGGATCTCGCGGCGTTTCTCGCGAAGAACGGCTACGGGCTCACGGTGGTGGGCCTGCCCAAGACGATCGACAACGACGTGTATCTGATTCGTCAGAGTCTCGGCGCGTGGACCGCGGCTGAAGAGGGCGCGAACTATTTCGGCAACATCGTCAAAGAAAACACGGCGAACCCGCGCATGCTGATCGTGCACGAGGTGATGGGGCGCAACTGCGGCTGGCTGACGGCCGCCACCGCGGCGGCGTACCGCCGGCGCATGGACGCAACTCACTATTTGCCGGAGTTCGGCCTGACGCGCGAACGCGAAGAGGTGCACGCCGTGTATGTGCCGGAGATGGCGTTTGATGTCAAGGCCGAGGCCGAGCGTCTGCGCGCGGTGATGGACGCGAACGACGGCGTGAACATCTTTGTGTCGGAAGGGGCCTGCGTGGATGCGATCATCGCGGAGTTGGAGGCGGCGGGCGAAGAGGTGCCGCGCGATGCGTTCGGCCATCCGCGCCTGGACAAGGTCAATGTCGGCGGTTGGTTCGCCAAACAGTTCGGCGGCATGCTGGGCGCCGAAAAAACGATGGTGCAGAAGAGCGGATACTACAGCCGGGCGGCGGCGCCGATCGCGCAGGACAAGGAGCTGATTCAGGCCTGCGCCAAGAAAGCGGTCGAGTGCGCGCTGGCGGGCGTGGGCGGTGTGGTCGGCGAGGATGAGAACAAGAACGGCGAGTTGCGCGCCTGTGAATTTTCGCGAATCAAGGGCGGCAAACCCTTCGATATCGACGCGCCGTGGTTCACCGCGATGCTGCAGGCGATCGGCCAGCCGAAGGGGCCAAGGTGTCGGTGAAGCATTAGGCAGAAGACGGATGCTTGACCGGCGTAAAGCACACACGGTACAGTATGCGCTGAAAAAGGTGTGGCCTCTAAAAGTTTGATTAGCGAGGAGAGAGTAATGAGTAGTTCGAAAGCCGCCCAGTTGCAACGTGGCGTGTTGGTCGAGTTTGATTTCGCGGTGCTGGACGGGCATTCGCTGCTGTTGGAAATCTGCCGGACGAGGCTGGAACAAGAGGGCGTCAAGTTGGACGCGCAGTGGATGGCGCGGGCCATGGGCGGAAAGTCGTTTTCCGCCGGCCTCAACGCGCTGTGCAACCGGCAACATAAAACGCTGGATGTGCCGTCGGTGATCGCCGATTGCAATGAGGCGTTCGCGGAAAAGCTGACGGAGAAACTGTCGGCGGTGCCGGCCGGTTTTCTGGCGTTCGTCAAGGCGTTGCTCGCCAAGAACATCAAGGTCGTGCTGATTACTCGGCTGGAGAGCGAGACCGTGCTGCCTGCCTTGAGAGATGTGCAGGGTGAGAAGCTCGTGGTCCTGCACGACGTGCCCAACGGCTTCGGCTTCATCACCTGGGAAGGGTGGCGGCGCGCGGCGCGCAAGAGCGAACTGCACGACCGCCTGTGCGTGGCTGTGGCGGCCAGCGGGTACTCGGTGAAAGGCGCCATGAACGACGGTATGGGCGTGATCGCCAAGCCGAGCCCGCTGACGGATTATCAGGACTTCAGCGGATGCGATGTCAGTGTCTCGGAGTATGCGGCCGGGTTGGCGGACGATGTCGCGCGTATCCTGCGTGTGTGATGTGCCGCGGTGTGTCGGCATGTATGAACTTTTGCGGGGCGCCTGTTCTCTGGAACCGGCGCCTCGCGCGTTTGGAGGGTGAAAGATGGGGACGAATGATTTTTCTGGCGTGAGACGGTTGTATGAGATCATGAAACGGCTGCGCGCGCCCGGGGGGTGCCCTTGGGACCGTGAGCAGACGATGCAGACGCTGAAGCCCTGTCTGCTGGAGGAGACCTACGAGCTGCTGGAGGCGATGGAGGGCGAGGATCTCGCGTTGCATGTCGAGGAGCTGGGCGATGTGCTGCTGCAGGTCGTCTTCCAGTGCGCGATCCGCGAGGAGGAGGGCCGTTTCACGCTGGATGATGTGGCCGCCGCCCTGGCCGAGAAGCTGGTGCGGCGCCATCCACACGTCTTCGGCGACACGCAGGCCGCGACCTCCGGCCAGGTGTTGCGCAACTGGGAGGCGATCAAGCAGACAGAAAAGGGTAAGCCGCCGGACCGCTCGGCGATCGACGGCGTTCCGGCCGCGCTGCCGGCCTTGCTCAAAGCGCAGCGCGTCCAAGCCAAGGCGTCGCGGGTGGGCTTTGACTGGAAAGACGCCTCGGGCGCGGTCGAGAAGATCGACGAGGAATTGGGCGAGCTCAAGCAGGCCATCGCTTCGGGCACCCCGGACCAGGTCGCCGGCGAAATGGGCGACCTGCTTTTCTCGCTCGTCAACACCTGCCGTTTTCTGGACGTCGACGCCGAGAGCGCACTTGATGGCACGACCCGGAAATTCGCGCGGCGATTCCGCGAAGTCGAACGCCGCGTCCGCGAACAGGGCCGCTCTCTCAAGGCCTGCACCTTGGCCGAGTTGGATGCGGTCTGGGATGAGGTCAAACGCGCGGAGTCTGCCGGCTAACGCTCGTCGACGACGGTGATCGCAGGGTCGACGAACTCGCGCAGCTTGGCCTGGATAAAGTCCTGGCGCGTGAAGGCTGCCGAGTGGCAGCCGGCGCACATGCCGCGGAAGGCGATCATTACTCGATCGCCCTCGATGTCGATCAGCTCGATGTCGCCGCCGTCTTTCTGGAGTTGGGGACGGATCTCGCGGTCGATGATCTCTTCAATCAGCTTCATCTTCTGCAGGTTGGAGAGACGCTTTTTGGGCGCCTCCGCCGGCGGCTGGGGGCGGGCGGTCTGAGCGGCATCGCGCACGCCGTCGATGATGGCCTGGATGTCGTCACGGCACATGCCGCACCCGCCGCCGGCCTTGCAGAAATTGGTCACCTCATCCACCGTGGTCAGGCTGTTTTCCGTGACCACGCGCCGGATCTCGTTTTCAGAGACGCCGAAGCAGGTGCACACGATGTGGTCTTCCAGATTCTTAACCATGGTCTCTCCCGTACGGTAGTTGTGGATGGCGGCTTCCAGCGCCTCGCGCCCCATGACCGAGCAGTGCATCTTCTGGTCCGGCAGGCCGCCCAAAAAGTCGGCGATCTCTTTATTGGTGATGCGCTCGGCCTCTTCCACGGTTTTTCCGACCACCATCTCGGTCAACGCCGAGGAGGATGCGATCGCGCTGGCGCAACCGAACGTCTGGAACTTCACCTCTGCGATCCGTTTGTCGGGACCCAGCTTGAACATCAGGGTCAAGGCGTCGCCGCACGCCAGCGAGCCGACCGTGCCGGTGCCGTCGGGTTCCTCAATCTTGCCCACGTTGCGGGGGTTGCGGAAATGGTCCATCACTCTATCGCTGTAGTTCCACATGATGCTTCTCCTTGAAAACGGCGCTACTTTAGCATGATCAACGCGATTAGAAAACGGCGGAGTGTCTAAATCCTCCTTGGGCACGATTACAGGCCGTGCGCCTTGATCAACAGGGGCACCATCGGTTCGGCGGTGACGGTGTCGTCAAGCGTGCGGCCGGTGACCAGCTCGATCCGAGAGCCAGCAGGCAGGCCCGCGAGCGAAATGAATTGCGGCTCGCGTAAGTGGTTGCAGACCGACGCGACCACGCCGCCTTGATAGGGCGCCGAGCGGATCTCGACGCCGAAGAGGGGCCGCCCCGCGGCATCGGTCACCTGCGGTGCGGGCGGCAGCCCCCACGCGGCGGCACGTGACGTCAACAACGTGAACAGAGCGCGAGCGTCACGCGGTTTGGCCAGGTTTTCTAAATTCTGGATGCCCTTCGCCTGATTAGCGTCGTTGCGCTCCGGCAGGGCGCCGATCGCCACAACACGTACGCCGGCCGCACGCAATTTTTCGATGCCTTCGCGCGCTGCGTCCGACAGGTGGGTCGCCTGGGGCAGCAGCAGCACCTTGGCCGTGTCGAGCGGTCGTGGCAGCACCCCGGTGCGCACGGCCTCCTCCAATTTCTGCTCGCTCGCGAAGCCAAGCGGCCGGCCCAAGAAGTTGGCCGCTTCATACGTGTCGTCCAAAACGTGTTTGTGATCGCTGCCGAGCACCATCGACGACCGGCTCCAGAGCAGAACCACCTCGGGCGCGAGATTCTGGAGTGCGGCGATTTCGTACGCCAGGCGATTGAGGTCGAGGCCGCATCGCCCCACGGCCTCCACGCAGTCCGGGCGTTGAAGGATCGACCCCGCCAGGTCGCTCACGTCGTCGTTGCACCGCTCCCACACCCAGATCGTCGTGGCGCTTTGACCGTGAATGGCGTTCTGCCACAGAGTTGCATAGAGGTGGGCCGGCGGGATGACGCCGACATCGCGATCGGCGATGAGGTGGTTTTCGGAGTTGACGACCGGCCGGTCGGCCATGCTGCGCTGATAGTCGTAACCCGCTTGGCAGTGCCGCCAGCCGTTGTTCCAGGTCCCGTCCGTTTTGTCGTACAGGCTGTAGGCGTCGTTGCCGTTGTACTGGCTCAACGCCGCGAAAGCTTCGGGATCGACGGACCAGAACCCGTGTAGGGTCTTTTCAAAGTGTGCGCCCATCATGATCTTGGCGTGAACAGCCAAGCCGGGCGCCATCTCGTGGACGAGATCGGCCATCCAGCGGTGGAAGTCTGCGAACGTTTCGCTGTTGAAGCGGATGAAATCAAGGCAGCTCGGCGTCGCTTCAAAGGCCGGCGCGGGAACCGGGATCGACGCGAAGTCAGCGTGTGCCGTGTGCCATCGTTCGTTGAGCACCACGATCGTGCCGTACCGCTTCTGCAGCCAGGCGGGCCATGCTTTCGCCGTGACCCGACACGCGGAGAGGTCAACGCAGATTGGCTCGTTGCTTAGACAGACCGAGTGCAGCGCGGGATGGTTCATCACGCGCGGGATCACCTGCCTGAGCGATTTTTCTAGGACGGAGCGCGCGCGGGGATCATGCACGCAGAAGGTGAAAAATCCGCCATGGCACTCGGTGATCTCCGGCCACTTTTCGAACGCCCACCGCGGAAAATAGTGCGGACTGAGCAGCAGGATTACGGAGACATTCGCCTGCGCGGCACGGTCGCACAGGGCTAGGAACTCGTTGATCGCGTGATCGCTGGTTTCATCCTTCCGGGGCAGGACGGAGTTCGGGCCGAATTCAACCTGAATGATGTTGCAGCCGTATCCGGGGAGCTTCTCGATGTCGTTTTTGACTTGGCCGAAGTGCCCATAGCCGGTGAGGAGAACCGGCCCGCGCTCCGTCTGCCCGTCCGGGTGGCGCCGCGTGCCGATGGCCTGAGAACACGAGATCTCGAGCGGACCGGTCACATAGCGCGGCACGGAAAAATCGGCGGCTTGCCCGTCGAGGATGGCGTGCGCGCGGGCCTCTTCGCGGGTTGCCATCTGTTGAAGCAGGCAGGCCGTGTCCCACGCGCGGTCGATCTTGCCGGCCGCGAGATCCGCGTCGATCCATGGCACAAAATTTTCCAGCACGGTCAGCGTCACGCGCGACGCGGCGCCCAGTCCGCGCTGCTCAAGCTGTTCGACCGCCGTGCGCAGCCGGTCGCGTGCGGCCGCCACCGGCACCGCGGCTGCACGCACGCGCGCTGCGGAAACCAGGTTGACGGTTCCGGTGCTGCTCGCCAGCGTCTGCCCGTCACGAACCAAGCGAAGCCCCCAGTCAAGCTTCTCGGGCGGGCGGTCGCCCAGAAGGGTCCGTAGCGCCAGATGCGCGGTTTTGTCGCCGACCGCGAGCGCCGCGCGCTGCGACATGACCGTGTTGCCCGCGCCATCGGAGAGTGTCACCTCCACTTCCGCAGGACGGGATGCGTCAGAGACCGTGACAACGCCTTCTGCCATTAATGCGTCCGCGCAGAATGCCCATGACTCACACGGCCAGCGCTCCGGTGCCCAGCGCGTCGCGAATGTTCGATTGTCATGCATCACTTCGGGGGGGGCTGCGGGGGCTAGATCCAGGAAGTCTGAGAACGACGCGCCATCCAAGACCGCCGGCACGGGACGCGCGCCTGCGCGCAGCGAGAGGTCGTCGATCCAGACCGCGTCGGCCGGGCGGTCGGTGCAGATGCGCAGTTGGAACGAGGTCTCCCGCTCGCCGGTCACGAACGTACGCGAGATCCGCTGCCAGCGGCCGCGGGTGGCGGGCAGGACGAGACGCACCAGCCAGCCCTCGCCGCCGCCGATCCACACGCCGGGGGCGGCGGCGCCGGTCTTGATAAACGCGGAATAGGTGTAGCGCGTGAGGGGCTTGACCGGAATGGGCTCTGCCAGCCAAAGCGTGCCGAACACATGCGCGCCGAAGGCGGTGCCGTTTGTGATTTTGACGGAGGTGCGGCCCGTGTGCGGGTTTTGCGTGTCGAGCGAGAGCGTGGCGTCGGTGTTGCGCCGGTCCCACAGCCATCCAGTCGGGATACCGTTGGCCGCGTTCTCAAACGATCCGTTGGGCACCAAGTTCTGGCCTGGATCGAACGCCTGCAACGTCAGCCGCGACGCACCCGGCGCCAAAGGCGCATCAGGGGCGGCCCCAGCGGCTGCGTGGCCCACAAGGCCGCTCATGATCCCCAGCACCGTCCACGACATCGCCCTGATACGCATTGCGTTTTCTCCTGTGATTTTCGCTCTGTCCTCCTCCAGACGTGGAACCCACACGATAAAGCAGGCGGTCTCGGGCGTCCACTCCTTTTCAGCGTGACGGGCGGTACAGTTCAAGGGACGCAATTCGGCCTACCACTCGTTTTACGAACTCGTGCCGCCGAAGGTGTACTTCGGCCGGCATGCCGTTCAGCAGCACCTCGGCCTCGACGCTGCCAGCTTCCTTTTCATCATTGCGCTTCCACTCGGCGAAATGCTCCCACTTGCTGGTGACCGAGCCGTAGCGGGCGCGGTCGCCGTTGCTGACACTGAGAAAGGCGTTATGGTGGAAGGCGTGATTGATGCTCGTCTCACTCATGTAGTCGGTCAGGTTGTTATCAAAACCCGCCCGCATGTTGAGATAGACTGCCTTGAGTTCGATGAAGACGAGCGGTATTCCGTTGACAAAGCAGATCAGGTCGGGGCAAGACAACTTCAGACGCCTCTATTTTTTAACAATGTACTTAACGCCGGCGATGGCCTTGAACTGGGCGTCTTGCGTCCAGAGCGTGGCTTCGAACGCTTGGGCGGTAGCAAGGATCATCGCGTCGGCCATGGGCAGGGCGTGCCGCAGGCTCAGCTTGCTGGCGGCAAGCGCCAGCTTCGGGGTGAGGTCGACGACCGTGCCTTTCTGCATGGCGGCCACGGCCTGAAGCGCGGCGTTCTCGCTGGACTCCCTGAGAACGACCTTGAACACCTCGTAGAGCGTGACCGTGGGTACCACGAGTTCCTGCGGCGTCTGGAGGGCCGGAGCGAAGTGCTTGGCATTCGGCTCTCCCGCAAAGTACGCCAGCCACCCCGAGGTGTCGACCACGTTCATACGCGGTCCTCCTCGCGCTCGAACGCCGTGTTGATCCCCTTGAGAAAGCCCTTCAGTTCAGTGATGTCACGGTCAGGGATGAGCTCGATCCGGCCCTCGTGCTCCACGACCTGCATCTTCTGTCCGGAACGCAGGCCCATGCTGCGGCGGACAGGCAGCGGTATAACGACTTGGAATTTCGGCGACAGTGTGACGGCATACATAACAGAACCTCCATCGATTGATGACAGTGTTACGGTATCATGATCGATCTGGGATTGTCAAAAATCTCCCCGCTCATCAGGCGCGGCAGCAGCAGGTCACGCGCGGCGCGGAGTTTTTGGTTTTGGAGGCGAAGATTAAGGATTTACGATTACGATTAGGACAATTCCGTTGTGTGTTGAGCGGGCGCACATGGTATAATTCCCCCACACACGAGGGAAAGGTGAAGCACACATGGCGCGAACGGATTTGCCGGAGAGTGTCGCGGAGGAAATCCGCAACCGGGTTTTCAACGAGAATGGTTTTATGAAGGTGACGCAAGTCGTACGCCGAGGGGGCGGAACGTTCCGCGTCAGTCTGCGTCAGGTTGTTATCAAAGGTGAAAAAAAGTATCAGGGTGAAATGACGGAGGATGGGCGCACGCAGGTGAAGAACTTTGGCTTGGACGGTGCGCGCGCCGGCCTGGAAGAGATGCTGGGGCAAACCGGCCCGCGAGAATTGCACCTGATGACAGCTTCGGGCGATCTGCATGTGCGTGTCACCAAAAAAGGCAAAGCGCTCGAGTCGCGTAGCGGCCGGTTGTCGCGCGCGGTCGATGACCAGCAGGGACATGACCGGGTCAAACGCCAGCCGCTGACGGTATTTGATTCCGATCTCTTGCTGAAAACGCTCGGAATTGCAGATGCCGAGGGGCATGTCCGTGCGTCGATGCGCGGTAAATATGACCAGGTGAATGAGTTCTTGAAGATCATTGACGTCACGATCGCCGCGAAACCGGACAAGACGCTGAACATTGTGGATTGCGGTTGCGGCCGTGCTTATCTCACGCTGGCCGTTTATTTTTATCTGACGGCCGTGCGCGGCTTCGACGTCAGGGTCTGCGGAATCGACAGGCGGGCCGACGTGATTGCGACGGCGCGCGCGATGGCCGACGCGCTGGATGTGGCGGAGCATGTGACATTTATTGAAGGCGATCTGACGGACAGTGAAGTGCCTTTTGATCCGGATATGGTGTTGAGCCTGCATGCCTGTGACACGGCTACGGATGAAGCATTGGCGCGCGGTATCGAGTGGAAATGCCGTTATCTGCTGTGCGCACCCTGCTGCCAGCACGAATTGCACAAGTCACTCAAGGAGGGCGGGCCGATGCAGGCGGTGCTGCGCCAAGGCATTTTGCGTGAAAGGCTGGCTGATCTGTTGACCGACACCTTTCGTGCGCAGATTCTGCGCGTGCTCGGATTTCGTGTACAGGTGATGGAGTTTGTTTCGGCTGAAGCCACGGCACGTAACATCCTGTTGCGGGCTGAATTCAGTGTGAAACCGGGCCAGCAGGCCGCCGTGAGCGAGTATCTGGAACTGCGCGATTTCTGGAAGGTGACCCCCTGGCTGGAAACGAGGATGGCGGGTTTGATGAACAAGTATCTCACCCGATACTGAGCGCGTGCAAACAAAGGGACCGCGGCCATCGAATTCGCAAAATCGAGCCGTCGGTTCGGATTATCGACACCACAGGTTTTTAACCTTGGAATCTTGCATAGATTGTATAGACTACAGCAGTGACGTTTGCATGCCCTAGTGTCTGTCAGTCTTGGCAGTGTCGGATGGGGTTGGGTTTGCGCACAGTAACAAAGAGTGAGGGTATCATGAGACTGACAAGCCGGTTTTTTCAAAGAATCGCTCTCGCGGCAGGTATGGGGGTAACGGGGGTATGGGCTCAGACCGATGGCGTTTGGCAAGGTGTCACCCAGCAGTGGTCGGATCCCGCAAACTGGGCGGCCGGCGTTGTGCCGGGGGATGGCGGGACCGCGTTCTTCAAGAGCGGCGCCGGGGTCTCGCTGTCGGTGAGCAATGACGTGCCGGGCCTGGTGCTCGGCGGGCTCAGCTTCAGCAACGATGTGACCTGGGCGCTTCAGCCTGGTTTTCCCGTCACGCTCGCGGCCGTGGCCGGATCGACCAACACGCTGGATGTCGAGCGGAACCATGTGGATCTCCGCAGTTTGATCGGCCCCGGAGCAGGTGTTTTGCGCAAGACCGGTGTCGGGTATCTGAACTTCACCAATACCGCGAGCCCCTTCAACGGTTCATGGCTGGTGGAGCAGGATCGTCTGGAGATCAAGACCGGCACCTCGCTGGCCGCTGAACCTGCGCTCTACCGGCCAGATGCCCTGATCCTGAATGGCGGCGCCATCAAGAACAATGACTCGTCGCCGGTCTTTCCGCCGACGCTGGGCATCACGCTGCTGGAACGCGGCGGTTCCTTCGCAATCGGGTGGCACGAAAGCCGGACTCTGACCTTCGCCAGCCCCATCACCGGGCCGGGCGCGCTCTGCCTGAGTCAGAACAATGGACGGTTTCTGCTGTCAAACCCGGCCAACGACTATGCCGGCGGCACGGTCGTGGGCACCAACGGGCCCGGGTATCACGTCAGCGGTGCGCCGTACAATCTGGCCTATCTGCAGCTTGATGCCGACGGCGTGCTGCCGTACGGCGCCGGAAAGGGCGGGCTTGAGGTGGTCGGGGCCTGGCGCGGTGTGGTCGATCTGGCCGGCACCAGCAACCGGGTGACTGAACTGGCCGTGACCGCAGGCGGCATTGTCACCAACCGCGCGCCGGCCAACGGCGCGCTCTATGCCGACGCGCTCGCGCTGCGCGGCGCGCTGGCGTTCGGCACGCGCGTGGTCTGGTGTGGCGGTGCGTTCGAGGTGCAGATGGCAGACGGCGCGGGCGCGGGCACGGTGGCGATTCCCGAGGGTGCGACGCTCACCGTGACGAATCGGCAGGCGCTGGGAGGCGCGTCGTTGCTGCTCGACGGCAGCGCGCTGGCACTCTATGAAGAGACGGCGGCAGAGCGGGCTTTCTCAACCAACAGCGGCGCGATCTGCGTCGGCCCCGGCGGCGGCACGGTCACTCTCTCCGGCCGTACGCCGCTCCCCGTTTTCGCGGTGCTCGGCGGCGTGACCGCGTCGGACGACAATCTGACGGACGCCGCGCTGGCGGTCAACACGTCGGTCGCGGTCGGTTCGGACGGCGCCGTGCCCGCCTTGTTCGACGCCGCGGTGACGGTGCCGGAAGGAGAGGCCATCTTGTTCCGCGATTCGGTCTGGCTCCGCCGTCTGCCGGCGGCCGGCACATGGGCGGTGGCGCCGGGGACGGAGGCCGTGCTGGAAGGCGACGCGCTGGCGGGCTTGCAGACGTTCCTCGACGCGGGCAGCGCGCTGCGGGTGGTGGCCGCGAATCTGGCGAGCTTCGACGGCGGCATTACGCTCGGGGCCGGCGAAACGTTGATCTACGACACGCAGGCTGTCGCGGACAATACCGTCTTTGATTCGCCGCTGAACACGTATACCGTCACTCACGCCGTCACGCTGAATGGCGGCACCTTGACTTTTTCCGGGCTGGGGAATGTGACCCATGCGGGCACGATCGCGGGCAGCGGCGCGCTGATCAAGCTGGAGGCCGGCACAGCCGTGCTCACCGGCAACAACACGTTCGCCGGCAGCGTCGCGGTGAACGGCGGCGTTCTGTGGGTCGGCAGCGACAGCGCTTTGGGCGCGTCCGGCAACCTGATCGCGCTCAACGGCGGTCTGCTGCGCACCACGCAGGGAGCCGCGCTGACCCTGCAGCAGGCGGTGTCCCTGACGGGCGGCGGTTTCTATGTGGACGGCGGCAGCCTGCGTTTGGCCGGCGGCTTGACGGTGAGCGGCACCGTAGACAAGCAGGGTAGCGGCGATCTGATCATCGAAAGCACCGCGCTCAACGCGCCGGACGGTCTGAACCTGAGCGGCGGCGCGGTGGTGCTCGAGATTGCGGCCGGCACGACCCACACGCTGGAACGGCTGGCCGGGGCCGGCGACCTGATCGTGCGCGGCGGCGGCCGGCTCGCGGTCAGATCGGTGACCGACCACACCGGGTCGATCGTGCTGGAGAACGGGGTGCTGCTGGAGGAACTGGCGCCGGCCATTGATCCGGCGCTGTGGCTCGATGCGTCGGCTGCGCCGACGCTGGTGTTCAAAGCGGGATCGATCGATCAGGTGATCCGCTGGAATGACGTGCGCGACGGCTCGGCCGGTTCGGGCCATCCTTATGCCTGGCTTAATGAGTTCTCGCCGAACCTGAAAGATCCCGGATATAAGACCGCCCTGCCGCCGGTCGTGCTGCCGGGCGCGGTGGAGGGGCTGCCGGCTTTGGATTTCGGTGTTTATCGCAGCGGCCAGTGGCTGGAGTTCGGCCCGGTGGCGAACGCCCGCACCTTCTTCTGGGTGATCGGCTCGCAGAACAGCGGCGGCCTGCTGATCGGCTCGCCCGACAAGTCCGCGGCGCGCGGCGGCGGGCAGATCGACGGGACCTTGCTGGCCTCGCATCCGATCTTCGGCTCGGACACATGGATCGCGGCCGAGTTCAGGATGAGCCAAGCGTGGGTCAACGGGGTTGCTGTCAATCCCAACACCACCGGCTTGAACGGCGGTTATCAGCTCGTGACGGCGCTCACCACCGGCGGTGTGACGGTCAACGGGCTGGCCAAAGACATGCGTACGACGCTGACTGGCGGGCAGGCGGACGGCACGGGGCGCAGCGGCGGCCAGCGGCTGGCGGAAGTGCTGATCTATGACCGCGTCCTGACCGAGGAAGAGCGGCAGACGGTCGAGATCTATCTCATGCGCAAGTGGCTGGGCGGGAGCGGCGGCACGCGCGCCCGCGCGGCCCATCTCGCGGTGAGCGGCGCGGGCGGCGTGGAGATTCCTCACGCCAATGTGACGGTGCCGTTCGCCCGGATCACCGGCAGCGGCACCTTGGCCAAACTCGGGGCCGGCACGATGTCGGTCGAAGCGCCGGAGCTGTTCAGCGGCTCGCTGGCGCTGGCCGAGGGCGCGTTCACCGCCGACGGTCTGTCGGCGCAACTCACGGCGCGGGCGGCGACCACCAATCCGGTGCCGGGCGCCGCGTTCTGGGTTGACGCCAATGTGGCCGGCAGCTTCGGCACGGATGCCGCAGGCCGTGTCTATTGGCGCGACGCGCGCTGGGACGGGGCGGG
>ENA-UOXR01003719-UOXR01003719.1-bioreactor-metagenome-genome-assembly--contig:-NODE-3719-length-12686-cov-17.925817_pt1 | contig 12686 bp, 10 predicted proteins | sample MGYA00238164_ERZ764825 | MGnify/ENA primary metagenome ERZ764825 (study PRJEB28920, sample SAMN05720171) | bioreactor metagenome | isolation source: Anaerobic biogas reactor | place: USA:Washington...
CAAGGAGAGGGCTATGTAGATTGTGTCAGCATTATCGCCGGGCATGGGATTTGACTGCAAATCTCTCAAATCCCTCTCATTGTGTTCAATCTCGGTGTGACAGCTTTCTTCTGCATACCCCAAGCTCTGCTATACTTAATGTGTTGCTGAACTAGCTTTTTGGAGTAAAAATGGCCAGAAAAGTGCTCGGATACATTGAATTAGTCTGGACTTGTGACAGTTGCGGCACCAAGAATCCCGGTGCAATTCGTTCCTGCACGTCCTGTGGGGCACCCCAGCCTGTGGATGTAAAATTCGACAGGGTTGACCCTACCACCTTCAATTTTATCAAAGACGAGGCGCTGATCCGCATGGCAAAAGCTGGACCAGACAAGCACTGCCCCTACTGCGGCACCCGCAACATGGCTGATGCCCAGATTTGCGTGGAGTGCGGCGGTGACCTGACGGTTGGGGCAACCTCCCGCCCAACAGGTGTGCTAAATGAGGGTGAATTAAGCCCAATTCCTGAACCTGTTGTGCCAATGAATGTACCCAGCGAGCGAAAACCGTTGCCAAAATGGGCTATCATCGTAATGGCGCTGGTATTGATTTCATGCTGTGTGTTCGGAGCAATGTATTTCAGCAGAATGAATCAGACCGATCAGCTGGATGCCACTGTATCCCAAGTCTATTGGCAGCGCCAGGTTGTGGTTGAAGCATACCAAATGGTGCGAAGCGGCGATTGGGAAGCCAATATCCCCAATAACGCGCAGACTTATGATTGCCAATTGCGATACCGCTACAACTCCGATGTTGCTAAGGCTAATTCAGAGGAAGTTTGCGGCACTCCTTACACGATCGACACTGGAACCGGGGTAGGAGAGGTTGTGCAGGATTGTTACTACAAGGTCTACGAAAATTATTGCTCCTATGACACCATGCAGTGGGTTGTGGTCAACACATTAGCGGAAGATGGTTATGGCACGAATGCGATTTGGCCAAGCACCAGCCTGGGCATGGACCAGCGCTATGGGAATTCGACTGAACGGTACACCATCACCTTTTCAACCGCATCAGATAACTTTGATTACACCACCACCGATTACAATCTCTTTCAACAAGCTGTTCCGGGTAGTGATTGGGTGATCGAAGTGAATGGTTTTGGGGATATTACCGCAATCGATCCAGAATAAAATGCAGGGCGGGTTTTGAACTCCCTTCGACTGATCAAAAAAAGCCGGGTTCAAAACCTGAACCCGGCCTACGAAAAGATAGCGTACTCAGAATGACAAATTTTAAGAAAAAGCCGGGTTGACCCTTAACAGGGCGGGCAACGCAACCCGGCCTACAAAACAATCTACCTAAAACGCGTCAATCTCAAGCCAACGGTCGCCGTTTTTGAAAGCATAAACCGGCGCCCAGGCAAGACCAAAGAATTCCACCACGACGTCCTTTTTCAAAGGTTTGACGAAAATCTCTTCAATCTCCACTGCTTTTTCCTGGGTGCTGTTTTTATATTCCTCGATATCCTGCAGCATTTTAGCTTCCAGTTCAGCCAACTCAGATTTATAACGTTCGATCATGGCTTCTGATTCTTCTACATTGGCTTTGGCGGTGGCGGTCATACGCCGCTTGGTCAGTGAGCTGTTAATGCTCTTTTTCCGCCCGCCAAACAATCCGATGACCGTCTGCAGACCTGTACCGGCTTCTTCAATACGGCGATGATTGAGGGTTTGTTTATCCTTCTCCAGCGCCATTTCTTCTTTGAGCAGTTTATCCTCTATCGATTTCTTTTGTTTGGCGTATTTCGACTGGATGGCTTCGACACCATCTTCAAGATTGGATTTGCCTGCCTGCTGAGTCCGGGCAATAAATTCGTCTTTGCTCTCGCCAACTTCTGAAACCAGTTTCAGATCCGGGTTGCGATAGAGTGTTAATTGGTAATTGCGATAGAGCCAGTCAGAAAAATCACCAGAAAGATCAGCGACATTTTTCTCGTCATCAAATGGATAGACCAGGTCTGCAAAGCTCGCGTCTGGCAAAGGACGGGAATCAAATTCAGCCGAAGGAATTTCATCGACCTGGAAATCCTGCCACTGCACCAATCCGCGCGTCTGCAATTCGGGCATCAGTACTGTAACGCGCTTTTGGGTATTGACATTGTAGGTGCGGTTGGCAAACCAAATTTGAGCCTGCCCGATCAGAGCCGGGCGGTAATGATAAAGAGGTTGGGTTGTGGGTGCGATGCCGCGGTCAGCAGCCTGTTTGTAAGCATCCCCAAGACCCATTTTAACGGGCAGGTAGAAGACATCCACCTTGGAACCGAGGACCGGTTGGGTCTGCTTGCCTGGCAGGTTTCCAACACCGCCACCAACTACATCCTCGGCAGTAACCGCTTGCCCCGATCCACTTTGGGCAGCAGAAACCATACGCACATCGGCACCAGCCAGGCGGTTGAGATCGTCCAGCTTGTTACGGGTGATCGGACCCGGCAGATAGTTCATCGCCCAACGGGTGGTGAAAATTTCGGGTGCCTTGGCGTGAACGTTATGCAGTAAGAAAACGCGCTTGCCGAGGGCTGAGATGGTATTGTCAAAGAATGGTCGGTCAAATGAGCCGGAGACGTTGGTAAGCCCGTCCAACAGCCGCTGTTTATCCTGGTCGGTCTGCAGTTTGCCAATGACCCAGGTTCCAGCATTGGAGAGCGCTTTGTAATCCAGATCGATCGGGTTCTGGGTGGAGAGCACCAACCCAACGCCAAAGGCGCGGGCTTGCTTGAGCATGCGCAGGATGATCGGTTTGCTGGGCGGGTTGGCAACCGGAGGTAGGTAGCCGACGATTTCATCGAAATAGACCAATGCCCGCAGATCGCTGGTGCCGGATTGCGTTCGCATCCAGGTTTCCACAGCAGAATAGAGCAGGGTTACGAAGAACATGCGCTCGGCATCTGCCAGGTGTGCCAGGTAAAAGATGCTGTGCTTGGGTTTGCCGTCAGGCGAGTAAAGCAGGCTCTGGATGTCGAGGGGCTGACCTTCAAGCCAGCTTTCGAAGGAAGGGGCAGCAATAAAGTTGTTGAGCAGCATTGCCAGTTCAAAACGATCCTTCTCAGGATAGAACTTGGAGACTGCGAAGACGCCTAGTTTCTCAAAAGGCGGATTTTGTACCTGAAGGATCAGGCTTTCCAAATCCAGGTCTTCCCCCTGGCTCCAGGCTTGTTCAAAAATGTTGGACATCAGGATGTGCTCACGGGAGCGTACCGGGTCGATATCCTTGAAGCCAACCAGTTCAAGCAGGGCTGTGACGGTGCTACTGATGGATTCGCGCAGCATTTCTTTGTTTTCTTCCCAATCGATCACCGGGGCTTTCAGGGAAGAAAGGATGCTGACCGGGATGGCAGAATCGGAACCGGGCGAATATATAGTGTAATCGACTGCTTTCGCCAGCTTTTCCATTCGCTCGCGGTCGATTCCGGAACGTTCGGTGCCTTTTTTCCAGGAGGCAGCAGCGGCTTCAGCAGCTTGCTCGACGGTTTGACCTTCGCGCTTGGCGGCATCGGCATCCACCCAAGGGGCAAAATCGGTCGGAAGGAAATCCGGGAAATGCAGGACATGGTTGGTGAGGTCACCTTTGGGGTCGATCAGGATCGCCGGAATGCCTTTTAGCGCGGCTTCTTCCAGGAGGATGATGCCCATACCAGTTTTACCCGAACCGGTCATACCGGTTATGACCATATGGGTGGTGAGGTCTTGCGGATCATAATAGGTTAGCTTGTCGGGAATGATTGCCTGAGATTTCAGGTCGTAGGTGTTGCCAAAATAAAACTCGGAAGGATCGATTTCCATAATAAATTTCCCTTTCTTTTTGTCAGGTAGGTAAATTATAGTACAGATATCAGGTCATCTTGAGAATCTTTTGAGCTCCATTACTACAGAGGGGGTTCATCTCCCTCCGCCCGCATTGTTGAGAACGATGACGCGGCTGGAGGCAAGCCCCAGCCGTACAAATGATGTTGCTCAAGATTCGCTGCGTTTTACCGTTTGAACACTCGAAAATTGGGTATAGATTGCCAGATTGAAAAGCGGAATGTGCAGTGCACACTAATAATGATGATACCAGCACGATCAAGAGGGTATCATAAATACAAATTGGGATCGAAATCTACAAGTGACGTGATCACTGCCGTGGCTAGGGAGAAGTCCTGGATTTTCGTTATCGGGTTGGGGACGGCAATCGCACGGATACCGGCGTGGTGAGCTGCCAGGATGCCATTTTGGGAGTCTTCAAGCACGAGCGCATTTTCTGCTGAAACGCCCGCTCGCTCCAGCACCTTTAAAAAAATATCTGGGGCGGGTTTGGCATTTTCAACATCATCAAATGTAACCACGAAATCGAATTCACCCAGCAGCCCGAGACGCTTGAGATGGGTGGTGATCCATACGGAAGCAGCACTGGAACCAACCGCCAGAAGGTAACCCTTGAGCTTTGCGTTCCTGATCAATTCCACCACACCTGGCAATGGTTCGATTTCTTCCACATACTGATAGGCTAATTTTCTAAAATCCTGGCGAATTTGCGTGAAACTGCGTTTCTCGCCTTCCCTTTCTGCCAGGGGTTGGGCGGGGTCGAAGCTGCGCGGTCCGTTGGAGCCCACCACCCCAATGTAAGCATCCATATCAAAAGTCAGACCAACCTCAGCATAAAGGTTGTTCCAGATTTCGACCTCAACGGTTTCTGTATCCAGTATGAGACCATCAAAATCAAATATCAGGATTCGTTTCGAAGAATTACCTTCTGACATTCTGCCTGCCCCAATAACCAGCACGAAGGGGGGTGACATCTTCAATGGTGATGAAGGCTTCCGGGTCAGTATCCTGGATAATTTTCTCTACAGTGGCGATGTCTTTTCGCCGAACGGATAAATCACTGATGCAAACCGGACCGTCTTTTCCTTGAGCAGGAATCTCTGTAACAGCAAAGTCATTTTCGCGCAGATTTTTCGCAACTTCGGATCCGGCATGCTTGCTGATGACGCTGATGTGGGAAAAGCCAACTGCCAGTTTTCTTTCGATATGCATGCCGACCACATTGCCCGTGGCAAAACCGGCAGCATAACCGATGATGTAAAGGAAATTGGACATGTCATTCAACACGGCACCGACAGTGACAACAAAGAGAACGGATTCGAAGAAGCCCAATATCCAGGCAATACCCCGTTTACCACGCATGGTGAGCATGAAGCGCAGGGTATCCATGGAGATCGAAAGCACTCTGACCAAAAAAATCAGAATTGCTGTGCCAATTGCCTGCCATGTAAAAATATCTGCCATTTTTTTCTCCCAATCTTTCCAGTAGAAAACCGTCTGCAATAGCAACTTACCATTGCAGACGTATTTATTTCTTAATATGTATTCCCATCCACTGCAAAAGAGGGATGAGAGTTTTGAATCTCACCAGGTTTACTTGATCACTTCCTGGCTCGAAGCACCCTCTTTCGCGGTCAACCAGGCTGGATGGTAGAGCTCGGTTGTGTATTCCTTGACCATGCGGGTCATTGAGAATTCCGGTGAAACGGTGCGGATGCATTCCTTGATCCGTTCGATCCAGTCGCCAGGCAGACCATCGGCAGAGCGCTTGGTGTAGTAGAGCGGTACAATCTCATTCTCGAGCGTTTCATAAAGACTGAGGGCATCAGCTTCATCCTGCAGGTCCTGGTTATCGTAGTGGGTGTCGTCGCCAATTGCCCAACCATTTTTACCGTTGTAGCCTTCCGCCCACCAGCCATCAAGGACGGAGAAATTCAGCGTTCCGTTCATGCCGGCTTTCATGCCACTGGTGCCGGAGGCTTCCCGCGGTCGGCGGGGAGTGTTGAGCCAGATATCGACGCCCTGGGTCAAGTGGCGTGCCATATCCATATCGTAATCATCCAGGAAGACCATGCGACCACCATTACGGGAATTTTTGACATGGCGGTAGACTTCCTGAATCAGGCGCTTGCCAGGTTCATCTGCCGGATGAGCTTTACCAGCAAAGATAATTTGTACTGGCTGCTCTTCATTGGTAACGATCTTCATCAGGCGTTCATAATCCCTGAAGAGCAAATTTGCGCGTTTGTAGGTGGCAAACCGGCGGGCAAAGCCGATAGTCAAAGCCAAGGGATCCAGCAGCACACCGCTGGCGACTGTCTGAACAGGATGCACGCGGTCGTGCCCCCATTCATCGCGAGCTCGCGCAACCATGTAGCTGACCAGTTTCCGTTTGAGGTGGATGCGTACCTGCCAGAGTTCATTATCCGGGATCGTATCGACCTTCTCCCACATTTCGGGGTCATCCAGGTGATCCTTCCAATCGGCACCAAGATATTTAATATACAAATCAGCCATTCTGCGCGCAATCCATGTGCCTGTATGAACACCATTGGTAATGGAGCTGATCGGCACTTCTTCGGCCGCCGTGTTAGGCCAAAGGTAGTTCCACATCTTGCGCGAAACCTCACCATGCAATTTGGAGACACCGTTGCGGTAGTCGGAGAGCTTGAGTGCCAGGACCGGCATGCTGAAGACTTCATCCGACCAGTCAGTCCGGATTTTTGCCAGATCCATAAACTGATCGCGATTCAAGCCAAGCTTTCCCCAGTAGTTTGCAAAATACTTGTCGATCAGCCAGGTGGGGAATTCATCGTTACCGGCTGGTACAGGAGTGTGTGTTGTGAAAATGCTGGATTTCTTTACAATTTCCTTAGCTTCTTCAAGGGTGTGCCCGCTGTCATTCATCAACTGGCACATTCTTTCCAGCGTCAGGAAAGCCGAATGACCTTCGTTCATATGGAAAATTTGGGGGTTGTGACCAAGGCGCTGCAAGGCACGCAGACCGCCAATTCCCAGGAGCATCTCCTGTGAGATGCGCAGTTCAGGATCGCTGATGTAGAGTTTGTCGGTCAACTGGCGATCCTGGGGGTTGTTTTCAGGAAGATTGGTGTGTAACAAAATCAAAGGTACGCGACCAACCTGGATTTCATAGAGCCTTGCCCAAACGGTGCGGCCAGGCAACTCGATGGAGATCTTGATCGGTTCTCGATTCTCATCATAGAGCGCAACAATCGGCATATCGTCAAAATTGATCTCAACATTATGGGCTTCCTGCCAGCCATCTTCAGTGATGCGCTGGGAGAAGTACCCATAGGTGTAAACGAAACCGACAGCTACGAGTGGAAGCCCAAGGTCGCTGGCTTCCTTCAGATGGTCACCCGAGAGAATGCCCAGACCACCGGCATAGACCATCAAAGATTCATGCAGACCATATTCAAATGAGAAATAGCCGATCTTATCGTCGGTATTGTTTGGATATTGCAAATTAAACCAGGTGTCCTTACGGGTCATGTACGCGTCAAAATCGCGCACGATCTGGTCATAACGATTGAGGAAATAGCGATCCTTGATCAGGTCTTCGAACTTGGCTTTGGATACCTTTCGAAGCATGACGATCGGATTATGATTGCTTAGTCTCCATTTGAGGGCATCCACCTCTTTGAAAAGCCTGGCAACTTCCGGGTTGCCGACCCACCAAAGGTTATGGGCGATATCACCCAATCTCTTAATGCGGTAGGGCAGATCAAAACTATTGGGATACTCCCGAATGATTTTTTTATTCATTTTTCTCCTGTTCGTGTCCCCTAACACGCGTTAGTATTCATGTATACACGAATTCCCATTATACCCATAATTCAAGATGAGGGGAATTTACTTCCCTGTAAAACCTGGAGCAGTAATGATCTGAATGCGGCACAACCGGCGGTCAGACATGCGGCTGTAAAGGCGCTGGTCCAGTTCATCGGGCATGATGGAAGAAGTGATCACGGTGGGAAGTTCGGCGTTATAACGATAATTGAAGAGTTGGTAGAGCTTTTCCCGTGCCCAGGGGGTCGCCGATTGTGTTCCAAGGTCATCGAGGATCAAGAGTTGGGCGGTGCGCACCTCGTTGAAGCGTTTATCCAAACTGATGCCGCTGTTGGGCGCGAAGGCAGCCCGCAGGTGGTCCAGAAGGTCCGGAACAACAATAAAAAGCGGAGGAGAACCTTTGGCAGACTGGTAGTTGCCGATGGCAGCAGCCAGGTGGGTTTTCCCGCTTCCATAGGTCCCGTGCAGGCTCAACCAGCCTTTAGGATTTTCCGCGAAAGCTTGGGCAGCCTCAAAAGCTTCCCTCAGGGAACTAAAATCTTCTTTACGTAAACTTTCGTCCTTGCGAAAACTGAAATTTCCGAAGGTCTGACGAGAGTGCATATGCAAACTTGAAAGTTCAGGATGCCCAAACTCATCGGTCGGATTACGAAAATCAGGCGCAAGAATGTGAACATGGGTGACCAGGTCGGGGTCGAGTAGGCGGGAATGGATCCGTCCTTCAAAATCGCTGAGCTGTTGATTGCTGGTAATCACAGTTGGCAGACGGTTGATATAACGGGAGTTGATGATCTGAAAAAGTTTCTCTTCAGCCCAGGGAGTGGAGCTCTGTGTGCCAAAATCATCCATCACCAGCAAGACTGCATTGCGAATCTCATTAAAACGTTCTTCATAATCCGAGTCGGCAGAGCCTGAAAAGGACGAACGCAGCCAATCCAACAAGTCTGGTACCGTCAGAAAAATGGTGGGTGTACCCATGGAAACTGCCTGGTTGGCAACCGCAGCCGCCAGGTGAGTTTTCCCGGAACCATATCCGCCGGTCAACAATAGCCATCCTTTTTGAATGCCAGCGAAATTCTGGGCGGAATTATAAGCTTGTTGGAGCGAGTTCGCCTGGGCGGCGCCCAGCCCCACCCTGCCGCGCGGCATGAAATTGGAAAAGGTCAATTCACTCAGCGACCCAAGATTGCTGAGCTGGAACAGATGCTGTTGCTTAAGCGATTGAACTGAGTTCAGGCGGCAGACACAAATTTCACTTTTGCCAAAACGGGGATCGTGAATGGGAACGTCGTAGCCGACAAAACCGATCCCATGGCAAATGGGGCAATCGGGGTCTCCGGGACCATTCAGGATCCTGGTTGGTTCCACCATCTCCTCAGCCGCCTTTATAGTCTCTTTTTTGCTCGAGGTAGAGTTTCCTAAATTGGTCGAGATCTCGCTTACCTTCTTCATTGCTTCTCTTGCGTCCTTTTTCTTTCCAGTTGCGCAGAATCGCCTGTACATACTTCCAGTTACGGGCATTGTACTTGACGGCTTCTTTCATGGCATCCTCGATCCAATCCAAGGTATAAATTTCCATGTCCGCTTTGATCGTTTCCGCCATCATCGGGGTCAGTGCGCCAAAATTGTCTTCGTAAAGTGAGAACAGGTTAGGGCGCTCTACGGCTGGTAAAATCTGCGCCAGGTGATACTCCCCGACCAGGTCTGGGTTATCGTCCAGGTTTTGTAGTATTCCCGATCCGCTGGGTGTACCTGGTATCAGGTAGGTCTTCTGCGGATTGTGCGGATCGGACCACGAAAACAGCAGCCCCGCCTTATGTAATTCATCCATTGCCATCTGTAAACGTGGTTCCCCGATTTGGAGAAGCCATGGCAAACTAGTTGTAAAGTCGAAAGCCAGGGCAACCTCGCATGCCTGTTCCTGCTGGCTTATCCACTGAAAAAAGCCAATCAGAACCGAGATGGCGTCAGCACTCAAATTTCGCAGGCAGTCAACAAAATTGACCGGTAGTTCGATATGAACGTTTTTGTCTGAAAAGCCTGGATTGATCGTCATGGACATGCTGATCTCAATTCATATAGGCTTTGTCTTTAAATTGAGCCAACTGTTCCAGGAAAACCAGCTCTACTCCGGAATGGACGGGACCATTACGATGTTTGGCGACCGCCACCTTGGCAATATTGTGATAAGGGCTGTCCTTATCATCCATATGTGGTCGATTGATAAACATGACAATGTCAGCATCCTGTTCCAATGAACCGGATTCACGCAGGTCAGACAGGATCGGTGTTTTGTCCGTGCGCTGCTCGACAGCGCGGGAAAGCTGAGCCGCTGCAAGCACCGGTACATTCAATTCACGGGCTAAAATCTTTAGCTGCCTGGAAATATAGGAAACTTCCTGCACCCGATTTTCTGAGCGGCGGTCACCGGACATCAGCTGCAGATAGTCAATGATCACCAGATCAAGCGTATGTTCGTCTTTGAGACGTCGGCATTTTGCGCTCAGTTGAAGGGGTGTGATGCCGGGTGTGTCATCGATAAAGATGTTGACGTGCTCGAATTTGGCAATGGCACCAGCAAATTTATCTGCTTCTTCCACAGAAAATTGCCCTGAACGCAGTTTTTGCGAGTCGATGCCAGTTTCTTGAGCCAACATACGCTGCAGCAATTGCTCTGCGGACATTTCCAGCGAAAACATGGCAACATTCCGACGCAAAACCATACCGGCATGCTTGGCAATACCGATCATGAAGCCGGTTTTGCCCATACCAGGTCGCCCGGCAACAATAATAAAGTCGGATTTGTGCAAACCGTCCAGGACGTTGTCCACATCCCTCAGCCCGGTCTTGAGCCCGCCAATCCCTTCATCGCTGCCGCTCGCTTCGGTGACCTGCTGCATATAACTTCTGGCAACATCACCGATCGGGACCAGATCGCGTTTGTATCGATTTTCACTGACACTAAAAATTGAGCTTTCAGATTTGTCGATGACAACATCGAGGTCCATATCCTTGTGATATGCCAGCTGGGCGATATCAGTTGCCGCCTTAACCAACCGGCGGCGGGTATTCAGTTCGCTGATGTTTCGAGCGTATGACACCGCATGGCGTGAAGAGGGAACACGATTGCTGAGCTGAAGCAGATAATCCAAACCACCAACATCTTCCAGCTGCCCGCGGGATTCCAGCACTTCCTGGACTGTGAGCACATCGATGTAGTGGTTTTCCTGGTCCAGTGAAATAAACGCATCCCAAATCCACTGATGACGGGGCTGATAGAAATCTCCGGATTCAAGAAAGGGGATGACATCCACAAGCCCATCGGGATCGATCATGATCGATCCGAGCAGGGCTTCTTCCATCTCCCGATCGTGTAATTTGTTCTCGCTGATCGAGACAGTCTCATCAGATTGCTGATAATTGTCGTCCACTACTGCTCCTGTTTCCCTGATTAAAAGGGTAAGTCTGAAAATGGATCCGGGTTGGTGGGAGGTTCCGGATCAGGAGAATCATCCTGATCATCGTCCTTCTGCAGGTCATCAAGAAAATCCTCAAAAACGGAGAGGTTTCCTGGCTCATCCAGATCTTCAATCGGTTCATCTTGATCATAGACCATGATATCTTCGGGCATAATACCAACTTCGTTGAGGATTTCTTCATCCACAAAAATCGGCGTTCCAGTCCTGACCACCAAAGCCAGGGCATCGGAAGGTCGGCAGTCGATAAAAAAGGTCTTATCGGTTTCGATCACCAGGTTGGCGTAATAGGTTTCACTCACCAGACCAGTGATCTCGACCCGTAATAAACGCGCACCCAATTGGTGCAGTAAGGCAAGCATCAGGTCATGGGTGAGCGGTCTTGCCACTGCGATATTTTGCAGGGCAATCGTGATCGCCTCAGCTTCGAACAAACCGATCCAAATTGGCACGTAGCGTTCGCTGGTCTTGTCCTTCAAAACGATAATGCGATCCTGATTGGTCAGGCTGACTCTCACACTGTCAATCTGACATTCGACCATTTTTCCCATATTCCACCATGATTTTCTTGATTAACTGTAGACTTAAATTCTAACATGTTTGAACCTGCTTCACCTTAAAAAATGAGACTACAAAAAAACTGGGGGTTTTTCGAGAAAAAAGGTGAGGAATTCCATTCGGTTTCGGATATAATGGGAACAACCAAGCCGCAATTGCACTTGCTTGCCTGCGACTTATGGGCGTGAAAAGGTGAAACGAGTGCAAAGATCAATGATCGGAAAGAGGGCGTGTTGCAGGAACCGCAGCTGCAGAGTTTATTACTGATAGAGAAGCATCGCAAGCTTGAAATATGCTTCAATGATGCCCTGTTGCGTAAAGGTTATACCGTGTTACAAGTAAAAAGCGGGGGAGAAGGATTAGTCAGTCTGAACGGCTTTCGCCCGGATGTGATCGTGATCAACGCTGCCTCACTACGCACAAATGGCTTACGGATCTGCTCCTGGTATCACAATCGTTTGCCTTCTGTCCCAATCATCCTGATCGTGGCTGAGGATGAGCCCATTGCCGATGCCGAATGGGTGGATGTGATCATGCATTTGCCTTTCACAGTCAAGAAATTAATCAACCGGCTGCGTTCTTTTGTGCCAACCTTAAACCAGGATTTTTTGGTGAGGGGGCCCCTGCAGCTTAACCCTAAAACCCGTATGGTCACTTATTATGAGAAGAGCAGCTACCTTACACCCAGGTTGAGTATGCTTTTAAAGATTTTTATGGAAAATCCGTTAAAACCGCTTACACGGGAAGAGTTATTCAAACAAGTATGGGAAACGGATTACACCGAAGATACCCGCACGCTGGATGTGCATATCAGTTGGTTGAGAAAAGCGCTTGAAGAAGACAACACCAACCCCCAATTGATCAAGACGGTACGGGGGGTTGGGTATAAACTCGATTTGTAGTTAGATTTCCTTTTTAACCAAACATTTCGGATGGAAAAATGCCCACGCTCGAATGGGATTTTTTTCAATATGCCAACCTTGCGGATGGGGTCAAGCCC